>Ga0080013_1000033_pt1 | contig 180560 bp, 182 predicted proteins | sample ETNvirenome_6_85_FD_69236 | JGI IMG/M metagenome (GOLD analysis project Ga0080013, IMG submission 69236) | Marine viral communities from the Pacific Ocean - ETNP_6_85 (SPADES assembly) (version 2) | ecosystem: Environmental > Aquatic > Marine > Oceanic | place: Pacific Ocean | collected...
ATGAATGAGTGTAAAAAGGGTATTATCTAGTTGTTTAGATAATTCTCCAGTAATCATATTACCTTTATAATCTTCGGATAATAATATGTCTTTAAATGTGGTTTGCATATTATATAAATACTAGTATTGTAAGGGTTTATTTCCAGAAAACTTGTATTAAAACTAAACAACTAGCCAAACCAAGAGAAATCATTGTTTTTGTATTAATGCCCTCACCCTTAAATACCCATGTAAATAAACTAAAAATAATAATACCACAAGCAAAAGCAAGAAATCGTTGTGGCCAAAGTAACCCATCGAAAGCAGCTACACCATGTCTAGTAGCTTCTAAAAACAACCAACTAATCGGAAGTCCGAAAAGAATTAATATCCATTCATATTTACGGAAAGAACCCCACACAAACTGTCCGTTTAATTGTAACCACACCATAGCCTGAGCGAGTACAAAAATTACCATACAAATAATCAAATTTTTCATACATTAAATATAATAAAAATATATTAATATTTATAGTATAATACATATATTTATTATATGCAAGCTAGCAGCTTTAAAAGCTATTTAAGTTATGAAAAAAATAATTCTAAAAGAAAGTCAGTTGGTTAATATAACCGAAAACGTTATTAAGGAACAATTTTCCGACGACCCAAACGCATTTAGTACACAAGTCGATGATTGTGATTTTTTGGGTCTCCAAACCTATTTCCCAGAATATACAGACCGAGATATTGACATATCATATCTAGATTGTGTTGTAAATTGGAGACTTGATTTAGACATCAGAAGTTGGGGTATTAAAGATATAAGTATTTACACGACTAGTGTGGTTATAAAAGCCGGGGTTGAGATTTATGATGAAGACTACACCAAAGTAGAAGTAGAAAAAGAAATTGAATTAAATGTGGATGATATGGGTGGTTTTAAAAGTGACGAACCAGGAAAGTGGTATTATGAAGATGAACAAGACGATAAAATGAGATACCACACTATATTACCTACATACGTCCAAGTAGATTTAGAAGATAAATCTATTATAGTAAGATGGAATTAAAAATAAAAGTCTTTATATAAATCTCTTTATAATCTTATATTTCTTTACTATTTTTTAAAAAAAATTGATTATGGATATCACAACAACACAAGAATTTGACAACATCATTAACGACACAGAGAAAAAAGCTGTACTAATAGATTTTTGGGCTCCCTGGTGTGGTCCCTGTAGAATGTTAACCCCGACAATTACTAAGTTATCGGACTTATACCCATCTAATGTTTATAAACTTAATGTAGATATGGTAAGAGAAGTAGCTAGTAGATATGGTATTAGAGGTATTCCTAGTGTAAAAATATTTAAAGATGGTGAAGTACAAGAAACACTACAAGGAATACAACCAGAGTCAGTATATTCCGATAAATTAAAATACTATATGAGTTAACTAACTCATTTCTACCCCTCCTTTATTTAAAGCACTTATAGTATAATGATACTTTAAAGTTTTGTTCACTAATTCATCGATTCTATCACTAGTGGTGAGTGTAGTGGTTGGACTCCATGTAGGGCCATCAGTTCCTCTACGCCATACTCCATTAAAAGGTTGTGGTGTAACTGTAACCTCTTGAGGGTCACCATCTACATCTATTATAGCCATTTCATTAGTAGGTTTATTAGATAATTTAATTGTTTCTTCACTAAAATAGTGACTATTAGGGTGTTTTTCACTAAAAATGAAGTTTAGAATGTCTTTTTTTACATTTTCTGGTAAATCCACCAAAAGACCGTCTATTTTATCATCTTTTTCATCCCACCACGACAATTCTTTGTTATCTAACTCATAATATACAGCCCATTTATGGTTTGTGGTACGAGAAATGACATATAATAATATACCTTTCTTAGAATAACTATAAAAAGTTTCGGGGTTATTACTAGAAGTACACCACTTAGTAGACGCTCCATATTTTCTACTAGATATAACATTAAGTGGTTTTAAAATAAGATAGTCTTCGTCTTTTACTAGATAAGTGTGTGGTTTAGTGCTAAAGTTATCCAGTTCTAATTCTTTATTATAAACAACATCAACAACTTCTTTAAGACTCGAATATTCTTGTATGTCATTTTTAGTTATTAATTTTTTTTCTAATAAGTCATTAAATTTATGCAACGATTCCACCACACTATCCCCACCAATCAACTCAATTAAATAATTAAGAATAACTCTATTAACACCAGGGAGATGTTCAATAGGTAAATCTAAGTTGGCTGTATAGTCACCATATTCGTATGGTGGAATACCCTTAAGTTCATTTAATAAAAGAGGTATGAATTTACCTGTTTTTGAGGGGTCGACCAAACGTAATAAGTCCAAAAGAGACACATCATATTCTTTATTTTGTTGTTTAATTTTCTTTAATCCCATAGCTTTTTTTAAAAAAATAACATAAAATTATCGCTAAATCAAGGGTGATTTATCGTAAGGACAACACCAAACAGCTGAATTTTTATCATTTTTTACTACAATATCCATGCTTTTTTTAAAAATGTTGACTTTTAAGAATTAAGCGGTACCTATTAACAAGACTACTTTAAAATGGATATCCGGGATAAAGTGGTCATCACTAAGGTTACCGGAACTTATGTGGTATAAACTGATTAAAAAAAGATTAATTATGGATAACGTAATAAAACATATTACAGGATTTGTAGGAGGATTAGGTTCAGTATTGATGGCCGTTCTTCCAGTAACGATTCTTTGGTACGTATTGACAGGTGGAGCAGTATTTGGTATGGATGTTGTTGCAAACCTTTCTGCTTTAATCACTTCACTTGGTGAGGGTGGTTTCGTAGGATTGGTAGTATTAGTACTGTTAACGTCTTTCTTCGTTAAGAAGTAAAAGGTAAGAGATGTCTATTTTTGAGCATCTAGATAAAAAAGAAAAATATCAAAAGTATAAAAGTTAAAAAAAAAGATGATAATGAAAAAATTGATTTTAACATCCGCTATAGCATGTGCAACGTTATTTGCTTCAGCTCAGAACTTTATGGTCGTAACAACTTATGACGGTGACCAAGAGGAAACAATGGATAAAATAACACAAAATTTTGGTGTTGGTTATGTATTGAATGATACTTGGACTTTAGGTGTACTTACAGCTGGAGAAGATTCTTTAGGTGATGCGAACTACGACCTTTGGGCTAGATATAATATGAACGGTAATACATATGTGTCTATCCAAGCTCCAACAGAAGAAACAATGGACAATTTAACAATTGGTATTGGATATTCCTTCAATGTATGGAAAGGTCTTAATGTTGAACCAAACTATAGTATGGGATTAAAAGAAGATGAAAACGAAGAAAGAGAGGGCACTTTCAATCTTGGTATATCTTATAAATTCTAAGAGGACAATAAGGATAAGTGATTTAAGACGGTTGCAAATTAGTGAAAGTTTTTTCCCGCAACCAAAAAATGGAAACTAATTCGGATTTTATATTACTTACGAGTTGCTAAAAACCCTGACGACGGTCAGGGTTTTTTATTTTACCTTATCTTTAACTTTATTAAACGCATATTCCCACTTCTCACACATATCTTTCCACTTATGTTTATCTTGGGCACACATTTTTTCTACTTGCGTGTGAAATTCCTTAGAGATATTTAATTCTTCCACTTTGGTGTGGATAGCATACATAGTGTCTTCTTGATTACTTGTCATAGTGTTATATTTTATTTCCTCGTTTAACCCAGTAGTAAGATTTATCCATACTCCAGTAAGCTCTCTGAGCTAAACCCTTCTGAACTAATTTACCAGCTTTAACTAGTTTCTCTTGATTATCGTCAGATATTCCCACCAACTTATATGTCTTAAGTTTTTCTTTCATAGTACAAAGATAATAAAATATTTTTTAATACACAAACAAACATTAGGTTATATTTATATAAAAAGAATAAATCATGGCAAAAAAAATTAAATTAACAGAAGAAGGACTTACTAACATTATAAAGAATATCTTAGAACAAGAATTAGATGACGAAAGACTCATAAATATTGAAGATATAGAAGATATAGGGGGTGAAGCAGAAGAAACTGATTTAACCGATATAGAAGATGAACTAGAACAAATACTTTCCCCAGAAGAAATTCTAGGATTAATGGAAGAACAAATCACCCAACTACAAGGCCGAGTTCAATATATGGAAGAGTTAAATGCGGATGTTTTAGAATTTACTGAATATTTGATGCAAGATTTAGAAAGAAGCCCTGAGTTAGAACTTAGAAAATCCAAACAAAAACTGAGAGCGTTAGAAACTAGAGCTGGAAGAGAAATTTTTTGGTTAAAATCCCGAAGATTGTAGGTTTTTACAAAGTTTACTAATATTTAATCAAAAAGATTTGATATTATGAACTTAGAAATACACACTTATTTTATTCACGAAAGTAGGCAAACATTAGAAGTAGAATTTACTATTTTTGACGAAGAATTAGAAACAACACATAATTTAGAGATTTTATTGGAAGAAATAGAACATATGTGTGATTTATATGAAGACCTTAGTTGGTATGATTTTGATAATGAAGAACAAGGAAATCAGGTTATAGATAGAAAAATAAACACACATGCTTTGGTCGAAGGGTTACAAACATACGTCACCCAAAACATACAATTATTAAATTCTTAATAGAGATGGGCAATTAGTACTATATTACTATATTTATAGTATATAATAATATTATGCCTAATACATTAAACGAAGAAATTGAAAGAGTAAGGGAGTTAATGTCTTCTCACGACCATAAAATGGTGAAAGAAGATACTATGTACGGTATGCAGGGTGGATACGCTGATACCTCGGATACTGAACCAGGATATGATTTTGTGAGTAAAGGACCGTTGGGTTCCGAACCAGAATTATCTGATGAAGGATTTGAAGAAGCACCAACTAATTACTCTAAAGAAGAAAAAGGTTATAATTTTGATAGTGATGGTCCTGAAGATAGTTATATGGACGCGTCTGATGAATACAATATGGAATTAGGTTATGAGTTAGGAGAACAAGATACTGGTGTGGATAGTGGTGAGTCAGATGACGCGGCAGGAGCTGGTACAGCTTCAATGGGTATTTGGGATTCTGGGATAGCTAGAGGAATAGCAAATCAATTAGGTAATACTAAATGGTCAGACTCCTATCAACCAACTAGAGGCAAGTCTAACCCAATGTGGTAATAAAATAAAATAAATAAAATTATGAAAAAACAGTTAATTAACGAAATAGGTAGAATAAACGAGATTATGGGAACCCCTCCTTTATTAACAGAACAAGCAACAATAATAAAGTGGTTGAAGGGTCTAATGGGTGCTGCTGAAGCAGGTGGAGTATACGCCCTTAAATTTTCAGACTTCGCAGCAAAAATACCAGCACTAACAGATAGTTATGTTTTAACATTATTGAACGCAGGAGTTTTCGGAACCAAAAAAGGTAGCCCAACGACAATTAATGCAGCAAAGAAAGCAATTGCTAGGGGTCTGAATGACTTTATGAGTGGTCAGAAAATAGCCTCATCTACAGCAGAAGTTTTAGTAAGACTAGCAGATGAAAGTGATGATTTCTTAAAAATTTTCGCAAAGGAAATGTCGGCTAAAGCAAGTGCTTATGGACTAAAGATGCAAGACATTTTACAAAGTAACGAATTGAGGGTACAATTTCAAAAATTACTGGCCGACGGACAAATAGGGATAAATCTAAAAAAAGGAATTCCAGATAGTGTCTTATCTAAAATAGCTGATGATTTTATTGCGGCAGGAGGAAAGTTAGATTCAATTATTACAGATGGTTGGTGGGCAAGATTATGGGAAGGTGTTAGTGATATAGACCTATCAAGAATATACGCGATAGACGTTATATTCAATAAGTTTTTAACAAATAAAACTTATTTTAATGTAAAACATTTCATAACTAGTATAAATGACCCCGCAGTATCCAAAAAACTACTCAGAGATGCTGATTCCTCGTTCACAACCGCTGATGACGTAGCTGAGGCGGTTACCAACGCACTAGCAAAAGGACAACAATTAGGAAGAGCTGAACTAGAAGCCCTACAAACCCTAATGCAGAACAGTCAAAAATATAGAAGTATGCTATATCAAGAGTTAGCCCAATCCCAATACGTTAAAAGTATAATAAGAGATATACCTATAAATAACTTAACCGCGGAACAAGTTGAAAAGATGTTCCAGAAAATAATAAGGAGTGAAGACCCTAATGATTTAATATTATTTAAAAATAGTTTAGGTTTTGAATGGAATGTGTTACAAAAAAGATTCTGGACTCAGATTATCGACCCAGTTACATACAAATACACCTTCCTTAAAGTAAAAGACATATTCTTTAGTCCAACTAGATATCCTAAGTTTACTAGGTTCTATTGGGGGGCAATGGCACTCTCTGGAATTATTAATTTGCTGATGGTAAAATGGCCAGAATGGGACATCATTCCAAAAGGAGAAACGAAAGCAGAAGCAGGATTAAAATCAGATTTTTATAATAAATTAAAAGGGGCAAAAACTTTACTGTTAGATGAAGGTGGGTTAGATGATGAACAAGCACTCGTAATCGCAAAAATGTTGAATAACATGTTAAATTTTTTATTTAATATGGAAACTGATATGGATGATTTATATCAAGACTTTACAGCCCACACTCAGACCGTAGACTATGAGGGTAACTTGGAACGAGAAGACCTTAAGAACATAGATAAAGAAAATTTATATACCCATAGAGAAGTTTTTAAAGATTTTTCTAAGTGGATAGAAACACAAATAGAAGATGGTGTTTACGCACCGGCAGTTCAATACATCACAGGAGTTAGTGACGAGGGAATACAAGGTGTTTATAGAGACTTAATTCCTACGGTACTTGCATCTTCCCAAGTAACTCATTTTTATGATTCAGGAATACATAAAAAATTAGGTGCACTTAAAACCGATTTAGAAAAATTACAACCAATTCTTCATTGGTTACCAATACCAATATTAACTAGAACATTCGGTGATGGGATAGAGGACATTCATATGCTTTTAGATGATAAGAATTGGATGAACAGTGTAAAGAAAGGAGAACAAAGCCTAGCCGAAATAATAGATGTTGCTGTATCATTCTGGCCTACATTCCCAGAAACATTACTAAATTCAGATGAAGAAGTACGTTGGTGTAAATGGTCAGGGCCTATCCCACCAGAAGCATTAGCTACTCTTATGGATGGAGATAAAGATGAGGATGGAGCAAAACCAACATATGTAGTAGGACAGGACCAACAAAATTGGTTAAAAAGCTTAAGTGCTGAAGAATTTAATAGAGGATTCTGTTTAGCGGCAGAAGGTAAGTGTGAGTCACCATATGGGTGGACAGACGATGAAATAGATTCAATGGAAGTAAAAGTTTTAGAGACTGAAAAGGTGTTATCCGCACATATGCTCGATTTCTTCTCGGACCTTAAACACGTAAAAGAACTTTTAAAAAATGACCCAGAGAGACTATGTGCCGTTAGTCCAAGATTATGTGAACTTCTAAAAATAGCATCAGACGCACATAATGCTGAAGTCGAGAGCCCCAACTAATTATAAAAAACTAAAAAATAGAGAAACTATATGGCAGGATGTTGTACAAATACAGGAGGAAGGGTAGATACCTACTATATGTGGAAGGTTACTGACGATAGTGGTACCCCAACTAATTTTACTTGGGAGGAGATACAGACAAATAGAGGTCACTTTGGTGGCGCGATGTATTTTCATCAATCATACGCCTGGTTGATAGATATATCAGAAAATCCCAGCAAAAGAAAAAGTTTAAAGATAAGTGACGAGAAGTATAAGGCATATGTGTGTGCTATGCAAAAAATGATTAATTCACTTCTTAAGGAAGGAAATGTAGACCCAGATAAAAATACTAATGGAGCGGCCAACCAAAAGAAAATAGAGGACGTATGGAAACGGGAAATAGATAGTTTATGTAAGAAACTGGAAAAGAATGAAAAAGGTACCCAATCATGTTATGATGAGCTTGGACGTACAGCTTATAATACTTTAAGGGATTCCTGTGAGTCTGATGAAAGTGTAAAACGAAGAAACGGTACGTGTAAATGTGTTAAAAACGCAGCAGCACCACCAGCAGTCACTAAAGGTTGTATGGATTCAGCATATAAAGAATATAACCCGAACGCTACTGAAGATACAGAACCAACGAGTTGTAAAACATTAAAAAAACCAGACTACGTATATGGATGTATGGATGACGGTGAAAACCTACCAGCAAATGTTAGTGTAACCAACTATGACCCAGACGCAACTTACGATTACGATTGTAAATACAGTACCCCACTACTAGTGGAAAATAACTATATGTTCTGTACCGATGATACCGACGGAAGTTTTAATGGGTGTGACCCGGAAGAAGCTAAAACAATACAGGATGGTTTTATAACACCAAAAACTTATAAAGTCGTAACGAGCACACCAAAAATGGTTAATAACATGAGAGCTGACATACTAAATATAGTAACAACATCCATAGCCTCTCATAATGATATTAGTTATATACCACTTAGAAATGAAAATAAATTTACAAAAGCTTTTAATCAAAGTATAATAGGTGATATTACAAACGCTTTAACCGTTAGTGTAATTGAAACACAATATAAAAGAAGTGAAGACGACCCTGAATTTCAGGTATACCCATTCACATATGTTACGGTGTATAGCCCAAGAGGAGCGAACGACCCAATATCAGAGTTTAAGATAAAGAGAGATACAGCTATAGACGCACCAGTAGGTATTACGGGTATTGTCCCAGTAGATTCTACAAATACATTCAAAAAAAGACTAAACAGCTTTCCAGGACTCCCTACCATCCCTCCCAAGTATGCGAACGCTATAAATAAAATTTTAGCGAATAATTTACAACTTCCAGACATTAAATTTAACGAAGAAGGTATTTTACAAGAAAATAGAATACCTAATGTAGGTTTAGGAAAAGTAATATACAAAGAACCAATAGGCCTAGAAAAACTTATAAAATAAAAAAAGGACCTGATGGTCCTTTTCTTTTTGGTGGAGGTGGGGGGTATCGAACCCCCGTCTTGTTCATCTTCAAAAAATATCTGTCCTACACGTTTAGTTTATTCTTACTATTCAATTATCACTATAGAATAAACAACATTCGTAATAACCTAGACTGTCTTATATTTTACCACCCAAACAATGGAGGGTGGGGTTGATTTGTCTATTTGACACCCCATAAACTAAAGACACAAATCTTAAATTCTTTAGAAGGAGTGGAGCTATTTCGTAACCTAGTTACGCTACAGCCACTGTTGACTCTTCATGGATAAGTCCTAGAGTAGCCAACTTAGCAAGTGTTTTGCCAGTTAAAAAAATGAATCAGTTTTACAAGCTTAACTCAGGCTTGACGTGCTGACATTAATTGAACGGATGCCAATCAATTCCAGTCACCCCCATATTATTTACTATCCAATGTAAAAGGTACTTCTCCAGACGCATTCTCGGACTCTTTTTTCTCCATTTCCTCAACGTACTTTTCTTTAAGCTCTTCCATTTGTTTAATCATTGCTTTTTGTTGGGAAGCTAGTTTAAGATTACGTGCAGCAACCTTTTTCTTGTGGTTTTTTCTATTTCTTGATTTTGGCATATCTATTTATTATTTATATTCTCTACAAATATAAGTATCTTATTCTAATAATCAAAATATTTATAGTAAAAAATAAATGAATAAAATACAACAACTTCTAAATAGGGTTGACACCATAGTTAAAAATTCAAAATCTGATACATTAACAGAAATTAAAAATATTTCTGATATTTTAGAGGTGGACGGTAAAATAGCTACCGTTTTACATTTTGTAAATAAAGATTGTGATTGGAACCCACATACTCTTACACTTTTAGAAGATATTTTAAAAAAAGAAAAATTAACCGAGGGTGTGGACCAGAAAAAAATGGATTTTTACCTTGTAAATTATTTGGATAAAAATTGGAAAGACTTGGTAATAAAAAGATTAATGGCGGCTAAAGGTCTTAATTTTGTCGCTACTTGGTTAACACCTATTGTGAACGTAATTGTAGATGATGTTACTAAACTAGGGTTATATCCAGACATAGACTTTAAATCCAACCCAGAAATGGGTAAGGTGAAGTATGAAGATTACAAACAATTATTTGGTGATGAAAGTATGTTTCTTTATGGACCTTTGGTTGATTGGTTACATGATGTGGTTAAATCAGAAGAAAAAGATGGTCTAGTGGTACAACAAAACACACAAGACAGAATTGATAAAGGAAAAAGCCCAAGACACTTTTTTGATGTTACTCCTACAGGTGAATATGATAGAGGTGAGGACCAATACTAATCGGACCAACTAAAATAACCTTTTTTAGTGACTTTAAATTCGTAAAATTTGTTACCTAATTCTTTTATCACACTTTCACCCAGAATAGTAGAATTTAATACATCCTCGACAATTACATATTCGTTATCACTGTGGTAATTGTAATAACCAGCAGCAAAATTTAAACAAGAAAAATTAAATCTTTCTTTTAGTACCATTGTATCCGTATAGGGGTGGTGTCTCCATTCAGTAAATCCATGTTCTAATATTAAACCTTTAGTCTTATTAAAAAATTCAGAATCCTGCTCAAATAATTGTGTGCCCATAAGTGAAAGTGACATAGTATCATTTTCCGTTGAGTCGAATTGAATAGCGTACCCCACATTATTAAAGAATTCTTCTTTAGCACCCCTACTTCCATGACATCCGGTTTCTTCCGCAACTGGGAAAAACCCTTTAATTACATTAAATCGTTCTAAAAGTTGTAAACAAATAAACACACCAGCTTTATCATCACCACCTATTCCGGTAGGTAGATTACCATCTTTGGTATAAGCTTTAAGGGCTAGTTTTTTATCCCCTTTAGAGTTAGGTAGGTATTCTTCTTTTACTACCATTTCTTTAATGTCGTGAACACTATCAGTATGAGCTAAAACTAATGGGTAGTATTCGGAAATACCTTTAGTCACATATAAGTTACCCATATCATCTAACTCATAATGATACCCACGAGACTCAAAATGTTCTATTAAATAAGATATAAGCCTGTCTTCTTCCCAGGTCTTAGTCGGGATTGATAATAATTCTTTTAATTTTTCTTTAATCATATTAAACTCTTTTAGAGTAACCAACAACTTGATAGTAATCTCTTTTACCATCACAGAAGTCAATTACTAATTGTAATAAACCTTTAAACATAAACGCATCATCTGACCGTTTTTCACACAAAATGAATAATTCTAAGATACTAGAGAGAAACTCAATACTTAGATACCCACAACCATCTATACCCTGAAAGTCCGTTAGAGACTCTCCTACATACTGTAGTTGGTAGTTATTGCGACTTTCTTGAGTCTCAAAAGGGGTCATCACATCGTATAAGTCCAGATACTTTTGTACAAAGTCTCTAACCATTTCTTTATTGAATTCCGCTTTAACCAGTAAGTCCACAATCCAATGAGTATGGGACGGTGTCCTCAACCTATTTGCTATCTCTTTATATTTTACGATAAAGTCCAAGTCTGGGTAAGAACCTCTAAATCCCTGAAACATCGCTACTTTTGTACCATCACTAAGTTTAAATTCATTTACTGATTCGACTCTTGGTCCATTTTTTATTTTATATTGAAGTTTTTCCATTATCTATATTTTACTGTTTTTGGGTTTAATTCCCAGTTAAATTTATATTCTGATGTGTATTTGTTATTGTTATATTGTTTACAACAACGACCACATGCTTTTTCTACTTTTGTCTTTCTTGCGTAATAAACTTCTCTTTCACAACTAGGACACGAAGCAACCCATTTATATATTTGAGATTTGTCTACTCCAGAACCACTACTACATCTTTCACCACTACATCCGATAGATTTAGCTATTCTTTTCCATTCTGAGTCATGGTTAGTATACCCTCTTTTTTTATAGTCTAAAGCGTGAGCAATTTCGTGAAGAATAGTATTAATAACTCTTTTCTCATTACTTTCGTATTGTGTCATAGGTCTGGATAGTGTCAGTGTTTTAGTTCTACCATTACAAGAACCGAATCTTCTTACCGCTCTATCCCACTTAAAAGTGTAACTAACAAGACCGTGTTGTCTCATTAGTTTAAGTGCTATATTTCTGGTTTTTTCTAAATTCATACTACAAAGATAATAAAAATAAATGACACTACCAAGTTAATCTACTAATCTTTCACCAGTTTCTTTGATTTTAAATTGGGATAAGTTGTTAGTACCACTCCCACCCCGTTTCTTTTTAACGTAAAAGACAATACCGTTGTTGTAAAGTTTATTAGGGGTATCAAAGACAGCACCATTAAAATGTAGAATACCCTTATTATCTAGTAAAACATCATATTCTATTCCCAGATATTTCCTAACTAAATTAAGTGGAGCACCGTGCTTTTTAACAACTTCTAATAATCTAGTATCTTCTTTTAACAAAATATTTTCTTCTTTAATTTCTTGTATATTGTAAACTTCTGCACCATATGCATTCATAAAATTAATAAAGTCACCTTCTAAAGTATCATCATCATCTTTAAACCACTCACCAAAAACCCTACGACTATCCAAGATACTATGTAACATTTTTTCTACTCTTCTCATATTATCTACCTTATAAACAGCAACAATTCTGTATCTAATGGGTGATTTGGTTTTTGTTAAAGACTGTTCACGACCTACGGGGTTTATAGATAAACCAATCTTTTTGTCGGATATACCGATTTCTCTATTTAATACGTCATAATGTTCCCCTAAATAAATGTATCCTTCCATGTGTAATTTTTTTTGTTAGAAATATAAAACAAAGAGGGGGATTCCTTTCTATGTGTTGCAACACTAGTTCTGCCCAATCTACACCAGCTATGAAATAATATATTAATTACCAGACCCTGCGTGCCACCTCTTTGTATGGTACAAAGATATGTAAATAAATTAAATTAACGAATATAATTTAGAAATTTTTCTTATAGAATCTTCACCAGCTTTATTAAATCGTTTTTCCCAAAATCTTAAAAAGTTTTGTGGTGATGAAGTTACTTTGTCGGAAAGTTTAGGTATTTTAAGATTTTCATCCGCAGAAAAATCCTTTAAAAAATCGTGATAGGTTGTAGACCAGTTATCTATAAGTTGTGTTAGGACCACATCTTTAATCTCCTCTATAGATGTCTCTTCACCATCATATTTTCTAATTCTATCGATAGTATCTTGAGGCACATCTAACTCCTTTATAAATCTTTCTGAACTAAAATTCCTTAGTCTTTTAGCGTAAGAAAAAGCTCTAGAACTCTTAAGAAAATCAATAAATTCTTCCTTAGAAGAGATTTTTTTACTTCTCAATAACCCATAAACTTCGGAAACACGAGCATTCAACTCAAAAGATAAATGTAAATAAATTAAAAACATTAACTCATCCCAATCATCTACTGCCCCCATCTTATTTAACATTTGAGTTAGGTTGGATAGTTGCTCAAAATTGGGGGAGGCTTTATCATGTAGAATACGATTATAAAACTCCAAAACATGAGTTAATTCATGAAAAAGAACCGATTCAACATAAGGGTTAATCTCTACGTTATATAGTTCTACAAAACTACCATCCTCATAAGAAGATTCCGGAATAGTGACCTCAATATTAATAGTCCCACCAACAAATAAAGGGGTTGTTGTGCCATCATCAAAAGTAGCATTAACAATATCCATATCTTCTGTGTTGAAGGAAGCGTTATTTATATAATCATCACCTTTTTTTATTTGGTTATCGGGAACCACATTTAAAGTTAGATTCAACTGTGGTTCAGCTAGAGGGAACGAAGTAAAATTTTTATTACTAGAGTTCCACCCCATAGAGATAGCTTTTTCTTGTGAATCATCACCACTAAAAAAAACCTCCTTATCCTCTGAAGATAATAACATCAATAGACCATCTTTAATTAAAGCAGAAAAGGTGTCCACCCAAAACTCTATAGATTTAGGGACACCTACTGACTCTTTAATAAGACGTTTAGATTGTTTTTTTGTAATTACTAACTTCATGCCTTATAAATATCTACAGACTATTGTTTCTCAGTCAATTTAAATTTTTCAGTATTTTTATTATAACTCATTGTATACCGTAAGTTTTCTGAAATTAGGTTCTTAAGTATCTGTGACGATATAAAATCTTCTACCTCAGATTGTATAGCTCGTTTAAGTGGACGTGCACCAAATTTCTCATCATATCCTAATCTACAAATATGGTCTATAACAGATGGCCCAAATTTAATAAGATAATTTTTTTCCGTTAATCTACCAGTTAGTCCAGACAACTCTATTTTTACAATTTTTTTAATATCCGACTTATTTAGAGATTCAAAAATAAGTATATCATCTAACCTATTTAAAAATTCTGGGTTAAAAGTATTCTTTAGAGATTTAGAAATTATTGTTCTAACCCTTTCCTTATCAGTTTGTTGGGTAGCTTTAGTTGTAAAACCTAAAGAATTACCAAAATCATGAGAATCTTTAACACCAATATTAGATGTCATCATTATTAATGTGTTTTTAAAGTTAACCTTTCTTCCAGAAGCATCAGTAACATAACCATCATCTAATATCTGCAAAAGAATATTAAAGATGTCTCTATGACCCTTTTCAATTTCATCAAAAAGAATCAATGAGTATGGGTTTTGCCTTACCTTTTCAGTAAACTGACCCCCCTCATTATAACCTACATAACCAGGAGGTGAACCTATAAGTCTAGAAACCGAATGCTTTTCTTGGTATTCCGACATATCTACTCTAATTAAAGAGTCTTCAGAACCGAACATTAAATCAGCAAGTTTTTTAGCGAGATGAGTTTTCCCCACACCCGTAGGTCCTAAACAAATAAAAGAACCTATAGGTTTAGACAATTCTTTAATGCCTACAGAATTTCTACGGACTGATTTAACTATAGTATCTATTGCACTATTTTGACCAATAACACTCCGTTTTAATTGTTTATCTAAGTTAAGTAAATTTTTCTTTTCATTCTGATTCATCCTACTCAAAGGAATTTTAGTTATTTTAGAGACCACAGTCATAATATTCTCAATAGTCACAGCAATTTTATTCTGTGATTGTCTATTTTCCCACTTTAAAGTCATATCATTTAGTTTATCTACTAATTTCCGTTCCTTATCTCTTAAATCAGCAGCCTTTTCATAATTTTGTGATTTTACAACCTCAATCTTAGAGGCCTTTAAATCATTAATGTTGGACCTCAGAGTCTCTAGTGCTTTAGGAGTCTTAACATCTATCTGTACCATAGACCCAACCTCATCCATAATATCTATAGCTTTATCTGGAAACGCTCTATCACTTATATACCTATCTGCTAATTTAGCACATAATTTTATACATTCTTTATCATAACTTACATTATGATGGTCTTCATATACATGTTTTATATTTTCTAATATTTCTATTGTTTGATTAAGTGTTGGGGGGTCAATTGAAACTTTCTGAAATCGTCTTTCCAAAGCACCATCCTTCTCAATCTTTTCTCTATATTCATCTAATGTTGTAGCACCAATACACTGAACTTCACCTCTAGCTAAAGGTGGTTTAAATATATTTGCGGCATCTAGATTACCAGAAGAGTTACCGGTCCCAACCACAGTATGAATCTCATCTATAAAAATTATCACCTCTTTATTTTCACGAAGTTCATCTATAATTGCCTTCATTCGCTCCTCAAATTGTCCACGATATTTTGTACCAGCTACTAAAGATGATAGTTCTAATAGGACAATTCGTTTATTTAATAATTTTCTAGGACAATTCCCTTGATGAATCATCGTAGCTAACATTTCTACTACGGAAGTCTTACCAACACCAGCCTCACCAATTAAAACAGGATTATTTTTTTTACGTCTAGCTAGAATTTGTACAATCCTTCTAACTTCATCGTCTCTCCCTATTACAGGGTCCAGTTTACCCTGTGAAGCTAAGAATGTTAAATCCCTAGAAAAGTTATCTAATATAGGTGTCCCACTTTCTGGGTTATTACTCTGGGAAGGTTTTCCTTCTCCCCCCCTTATTTCATCCATTTCTGAATCCGCACTAAAATCTATCATAATATTTTTTATTTAAATTTACTATATTTGTTATAAGAAATCAATATCTGACAAAATGTCATAGAATATAAAACATAAATGTCAGGTTGACTTATTCATTCCTTTGGTATACTATTTGTACTATAAAAGTAATGAAAGTAATTTCATAAACAAATAAAATAACAAAATAAAATAAAAAAATGTCAAAAGTAATTGGAATCGATTTAGGAACAACGAATTCGTGTGTTTCGGTGGTGGAGGCTGGGTCTCCGGAAATAATAGTTAATGCAGAAGGTAAAAGAACCACCCCTTCCGTAGTATCCTTTAAAGAAGGGGATAGATTGGTTGGTGACCCAGCAAAAAGACAAGCGGTCTCCAACCCTAAAAATACCATTTATTCTGTAAAAAGATTTATAGGTAGTAAATATAGTGAAGTAAGTAAGGAGGCTAAAAAAATGCCTTATAGTATTATTAAGGGTGCTAAAAATATTGTCACTATTAAAACAGGAGACAAGTCTTATGTTCCACAAGAAATTTCTGCAGTAGTTTTACAAAACCTTAAAAAAACAGCAGAAGATTATTTAGGTACAAAAGTAACGGAAGCCGTTATTACAGTTCCAGCATATTTTAATGATGAACAAAGAAACGCTACAAAAGAAGCAGGAGAAATTGCTGGTCTAAAAGTACTCAGAATAATTAATGAACCTACAGCGGCAGCATTAGCGTATGGTATGGATAAAAAAGATAAAGATATGACCGTAGCGGTCTATGATTTAGGGGGTGGTACCTTCGACATATCAATCCTAGAATTGGGGGATGGAGTATTTGAAGTAAAATCAACAAATGGAGATACTCACTTAGGTGGTGATAATTTTGATGAAAAAATTATAGAGTGGTTAGTTGAAGAATTTAAATCTGAACATGGTATGGATTTAACTACGGATGCCGCTGCATTACAAAGACTACGAGAGGCCGCAGAAAAAGCAAAAGTAGAACTATCAAATTCAAGTACTACAGAAATAAATCTACCTTACATAACTGCTGACCAAAGTGGACCAAAACATTTAGTAAGAACCCTATCTAGAGCGAAATTTGAGTCAATGGTAGAAGAGTTAGTTAAGAAGAGTTTAACTCCCTGTCGAAAAGCTATTAAAGACTCTGGTCTAAAAGTTAGTGATATTAATGAGATATTATTGGTTGGTGGGTCAACTAGAATACCAGCTGTACAAAAAGCTGTTGAAAAGTTATTCAACAAAAAACCATCTAAAGGAGTAAACCCAGATGAAGTTGTAGCGATGGGAGCTGCAATACAAGGAGGTGTGTTAGGAGGTGATGTTACGGATGTTTTATTATTAGATGTTACGCCATTATCTTTAGGTATTGAAACTATGGGAGCGGTAATGACAAAACTTATAGACGCTAACACTACCATACCTACATCTAAAAGCCAGACATTCTCAACCGCGGTAGATAACCAACCATCCGTAGATATTCATGTGGTCCAAGGAGAAAGGCCTATGGCTAACGATAATAGAACCCTAGGAAGATTTCAATTAACAGATATCCCACCATCCCCAAGAGGAATTCCACAGATTGAGGTCACATTTGATATTGACGCAAATGGTATTATTGATGTTAAAGCTCTCGACAAAGGTACTGGTAAACAACAAAATATTAAAATTGAGTCGGGAAGTAGTTTATCGGAAGAAGAAATAGATAGAATGAAGAAGGAAGCGGAAGCCAATGCAGAAGAAGATAATAAGAAAAAAGAAAAAGTGGAAAAAGTAAATCAAGCGGACGGATTAATATTCCAAACGGAAAAACAAATAAAAGAGTTTGGTGATAAATTAGAAGATACTGATAAGTCACGATTAGAAAATAATATTAAAGAACTTAAAGAAGTTATGGAGGCCGAAGATGTTGAAGGTATAGAAGACCTAACAGAGAAACTTAATAGTACATGGCAAGAAATTAGTACTAAGTTATATGAAGAGACAGAACCAACGGAACCAACCGAGAGTAAGGCTGATGAAGCAACAGATGTCGAATTTGAAGAGGTAAAGTAATTTAATTGATGAAAGGAAATCAAAAAGGTTTCCTTTCATCATTATTATTTATAAATTTAAAAAAAAAATACTATGTTTAAACTATACACAAACCCGACCTGTCACTACTGTCATAGAATTAAGACACAACTAGACGCTGCAGGACTAGAATATGAAGAAATAATAGCTCAAGACAATCAAGAAGAGTGGAATGAAATAATTAGAATAACTGGAATTGGGATGACACCAACAATCATAATGCAAGAAGAAATATGGTTACCAAATAGAGATTTCAGAACACCAGAAGAACTAATAGAGAGAATAAAGCATTTCATAGATACCCCAATGAAAACTTTAAAATTTGAGGAAAGAATTAACCAATTACATAATACAGTTAAAAATCAAACTCTATTACTTAATCAGATGAATCAAACAATCAATCAGATGAATGGAAAGATTCCCGCACAACCACCGATAAATACTGGGCAATCTAAACCCCAGGAAACACCAAAACCAATGCCAACCCCACAGTAGTATGAGTATTACTAAAGAAAAGATAGTTGGTAATTTAATTATGAATGATTATAATTCTTCTAACCTTAAGAGTTCAGAATATAATACCGTAACAAATGATTTAGTTGTTGAATTTAAAAAGGGTGGGAAATACTCTTACGAAAAGGTCCCTATTGGAATTTTTACTAAAATGAGACTGTCCGAAAGTCAGGGGTCTTACTTCTCAAAGAATATAGCAAAGAATTATAAATATAAAAAAATGTCATAGACTTTTTTTATCTATATTTATAATATATGGATAATTCTAATAAAAATATTATAAACAGTTTTAAGGTACAAGAAGAGCTCAACCCTAATATTTGGTATTTTGATGGTGAAAACTACAAAATGATACCAACCGTTAGGGTTTCATTATTAGGGATAGTTAAAAATTATTCCGATTTTGTAGATTTAGAACTAGATATTGATGATGTGACTCTCACTGGTTCCTTAGCTAATTTTAACTGGTCGGAATTTTCCGATGTGGATTTACATATATTAATGGATTTAGATGATGATACTAATCCATTATTAAAGAAATATTTAGATAGTAGAAGAATGATTTGGAATTCTTTAAGGTCTATCACAGTAAAAGGCTTTGATGTGGAAGTTTATGTACAAGACAATGATGAGCCACATTTTGCGAGTGGTGTCTATTCCGTACTTTACAATGAATGGATTGTAGAACCAACCCAAGAAGAGGTTGTCATAGACACTAAAAAAATTCTTAGTAAATCAAAAAGCTGGATGTCCATTATAGACCAGTTTTATGTAGACTCCAGACGACAAGATTCTGACACCGTTTTAAGTAATATAGAGAAGTTTAAAAACAAGATAAAAAACTCTAGAGGGAGTGGTTTAGAAGATAAAGGAGAGTACTCTTATGAAAATTTAACATTTAAGTTTTTACGTCGAAATGGGTACCTAAAAAAATTAAATGACGTTAGAAATTATCTAATAGATAAAAATCTTACATTAGAACAAAATGTTTCTCGCATTTAAGGATATTTATTAATAAATAATTAATTAATTATGGCAGGAGGAAATTACGGAGGAAGCTCTATACCTACAACCCCTGTCGCGGGAGCGACTTTGGTATCTGGTAAACTTACGACATATAAAAACTATAAATGTACCACAGCTATTGGTGGTACTAATTTTGTGTATAACGGTGTTACTATAACAACATCATCTAATGTGCCAGTAGAGTTGGTAATGTCACCACCAAACATAGACAGCCAAACTGGTGGTGTAGTATTTCTATGTTATGATTGTAGTTGTAGTGGCATAATGAGTGGTAGTACTGAACCATCTGCTTTTTACTCGGGTGCATCTGCACCTATGTGGAAACCAGTTATACTTGGTGGGAATGGTTTAAATAGTTAAAATAAATAAAATAAAAAAAACAAGAAAATGGGAAAATTAAAACCTATAGGTAGTGAAAAATTAACAGGAAAAGATAAAGTAGCGAGAATTATGGAAATTGCTCGTTACGGTGAAGTAACAAAAAATGAAGACTATCATGTTGCTAGTAAATCTTTTACTAAAAATGCTGCAGATGGAAATGTATACAGTATTGTACAAGAAAAAGACGGATATTATTTAAAATCTGGAATTAACGAATCAGAATTAGATTATGTAAGTGGATTTATGAATAAGAAAAAAGACCGTTTTAAAAGTTATTCCGCAGCTCTTAAAAGAATGAATTTAATATTTAAACCACTAAATGAACAATTTAATGATGGTGAAGGTGACGGTATGTACGATGAAATGGACGAACAAGAAAAATTCGTATTAAATGTACCAAATGAAGAAGGGGAAGAAGAACTAGATTTAGATGTAGAAGATGATATGGGTGGTGAAGAACTGGATTTTGATGTAGAAGATGATATAGAAGATGAGACGGGAGACGAAGAACTAGATTTAGATGTAGAAGATGAGATGGGAGACGACATCGAAGGTGAGGAAGACATGGAAGGATTTATGAAATCAATTCAAAAACTTACAGGTAAACTCGGCCAAAAACTTCGTGATGTGGAAGAAGAAATGGGAAGTGCTGATATTAAGTATGTGTTAAATTCTATTATTTCTGCTGTAGATTTAGAAAATTTAGATGACGAAGATAAAGATGATGTGTTAGATAGATTTGAAGAAGATGAAACTACTTATGGGGATGAAGAAGATATTGATATGGGGGATGAAGAAGTAGACCTAGATATGGATGTAGATTTAGATGATGAAGAAGTAGACCTAGATGTGGAAGATGAAGAGGAATTTGCGATGGAATCATTAAAAAAGAGAGTAGGTGACCTTCTAGAATCTTATACTACACAAAAAAAAAATAAATCAGTAAGTTCTAAAGATTATTTAAAGAATCGTATAACTAATATAATTAAGGAAAAAAAAATAGTTGAGGCTACTAACACAATAGAACAGTCATTAACAGTTAAAAAAATACTTAAAGAAAATAGTGACCTAAGATTAGAAGGTCAGACAAAAAGAGGGGAAATGGTATTAACAGGTAAAAACAAAAAGGTTATAGTAAAAAAAGACGGAACTATAAAATAAGATGAACCTTTTATTTATAAATGAACTCGGACCTAATTACAAGAATGAGAATATCTATGAATTTATATTTGGGTGTGAAATAGACGAGTTATGGGGTGAGGATTGGGATGCTACACCAGCAAACGGTAAACCAGGACCACCAGAGTTAATATATATTAAAAAAGTAGGAGTACTAAACAACACCAACGTAAAGTTGGAATTAGCACAAAACTCAGACTATTTTAGTATGGAACACGCTCTCGATAATGTGATAGCTTTAGGTTGGGAAACATATGAAGAGGAAAATGAATATGGAGAAGAAGAAAGACTAGTTTTTCATTTTAATGATGAACTAGAAAAAGTTAAAGATAAATTATATTCCCGTGATATAATATTAAAATTTGATAAAAAATTTGAGCATGTTAAATAATAGAAAAAAACTAGTTAGTAAATTTATAAACGAAGGGTTCACACACAGAACCCTATCTTTATTTTCAGACATTCAGTTAAAGGAATTACATAAAAAAATATTTAAAGAAGAGGTTAGTGATGAGGCAGCAAGACAAGCAAAAGAACTATTAATTAAAAAGAAAGAAGAAGAATTAGCGGCTTTACAAAGTGAGGAAGAAGATACTGAAGAGGAAGTAGATATAGAAACTGACAACACTGGAAACCCAGATGTGAAGATTGACGGGGAACCGTTACTTAGAGAAAAAGAAGTAGAAGAAGACTTTGCCTCTAAAGCACAACAAAAATATCTTTATGCGGTTAATCCAGCGGCAGCAGAAAAACTTGCGTCTAAAATGACAAAAAAAGATTATGCAGACCTACCAGAATACGTTAATGAAGATAAAATGTTAGAAGAGTGGATTCTAAAATTAGTTGAAGCTAAAGAAAGACCAGAAATAACTAAAGGAAACTTCATAAAAACTATAAAAGAAAATCTAGGTACAAACGAAATTAATCAGGAGAACTCACCATACATAATTGGTACTGAAGCCCAACAAGAAGCGTTCGCAAATGTAGTAGAGATAGGGGGTGAAATGGTACCACCAATGGACGTAAAGGTAGATAATTTTGGTGATGATGGATATTTGAATGGTTATTTGAATAATCCAGAAAACGAACAAGTAATAGAATTAAATATTTGTCCTTCTGGGGATATAAAATTAGACGGTAATCCGGTGGGTGGTCAAGAGTTGAGTGAAACTGAGAGAGATGATGATGGTGAATATATAGGAGCACCAGAAGCTACTACTGCACCAGTAAAACCAGCACCAGTAAAACCAGTAACAAGACCTGGTGAAAAAACTAGAAGAGGCCCCTTCGAAAAACCAAAAACCACACCCAAACCAAAAGCTCGAAAGAGTAACGGTTTACCAGAATGGCTAAGTTCTACGAATTTAGGAAAATCACTAACCCAACATGGCTAAGAAGAAATTACATGAAGCACCTCCAATAGATTATGGTGGTAGGAGAGAAAGAATGTCACCTGACATTGAAAAAAAATTAGGTTCTCAAGAACATCCCTTAGGTGGCCATCAGGCTTTTCCAGATGTGGACGGAAATGGAATACCTGACAATTTTGAAGAACTAATAGCTTCCCAAAGATTCCAAGACGTGGTACAAAAAGTAAAAGACGCCACAGGTGTTGAGAATATAGACCCACAAACTTTAATGTCATTACAACCAATGTTAATGCAAGCAGCACAAAGAGTAATGCAGATTGAATCACAGAATAAACAAGTTTTAGAAAATTTAGCTGTAGAACTAGTAGTTGATGAGATGGGTATCCCAGAAGGGGATTTACAATTTGACGCAAAGTTGGAAAAACCGACCACTGAAGGGATGCAGACAAAACCTAAAGAAAAAAAGAAAAAGAAAGAATTGGAATTCCCCAATTTTGAAATGGAGGATGAAGCGGCTAAGAGACTACAAAAATTAGATTTAGAGAAACAAAAAAGAAGGTTTATAAATTCCCTAATACAAGGTTCATCAAAGAAAGCTCACTATATGTATCATTTAATTAGAGAAAAATTAGATGAAATTAATCCAGATTTAGTTGGGTTATATTCTATAGTAATGTCAGTTAATGATTTACTTTATTGGGTAATGCCAGATATGGAAGGTATGATTGGTGGTGGTGGTGCAGAACAAGCAATGGCAGGAAAAGAAGAATTAGATTTACAAACAGACCCACCGACTATTAAAGCAAAAGGATTAATGTTTCCTATTTTAGTTCATGAATTATATAAAGGAGTTATGGAGTATGTTTCTGCTCACGGACTACCATCAGACCCAGATATGGCAGAAGAGGTGATTGGTGATGAAGATACTTTACCAGCTGAAGTTTGGGACCTAAGATTAGGACCAGTAATTTGGGAAAAGTTCCTTGAGGTTTATCCTGATAACTTTTTTGATATAGATGAACAAAAAAGAATTAAGAATTATTTCTATTATAAATTTGTAAAACTAGACGCAGAAGAATTCTTAACTTTAGCTAAAGAAATATTGTCAGGGAGTCAGACTGGTAAAGACCAGGTTAAAAAAATGATTGACGATATAGTCAAACAACTTAAAGACGAAGATTGGGAGGACGCTAGCGGTGAAACTACAGAACCCATAGATGACATTACAATCAAACCAACAACAGAACCCACCCAAGACCTAGATATGGATACCATCCTAGACAAAATTAATAAAAGTGGTATGGGGTCTTTAACAAAAGCCGAAAAAGACTTTTTATATAACTTGTAAAAGGTTAATAATTTTCCGATATTTATAGCATATGGACCAACAAGAGCTAATACAAGAATATGCTAGGTGTCTACAAGACACCAACTACGCGATTGAAACGTATTTAGAAACCTACGACAATACACAATCTAAGTATGTTCCATTTAATTTATTTCCTGAACAGAAAATGATGCTAAGTAATTTTGAAAAATATAATGACAATATTACAAAGAAGTATCGTCAAGCGGGGGTATCTACAGCGACCGCAGCGTGGGTTTCAAAAAAACTACAATTTGCATCCAAAACCAGACCAGAAAAAATTCTTATAATTGCTAATAAATTAGATACAGCATCGGAATTTGCAAACAAAGTAAGGGGATTTTTAAATCAATGGCCTGACTGGATTAATGTTGGGTTTTCTAAAGACAAAGATTCTCAGAAACATTTTAAATTAAATAATGGAAGTGAGGTAAAAGCGGTGGCAACTTCTGTGGATGCACTTAGGGGGTTCACACCGACAACACTTATTTTTGATGAGGCTGCATATATTGAAGCTGGTGACGATTTTTGGGCTGCGTGTATGGCATCTTTATCGACAGGAGGTAAAGTTATAGTAATCTCAACACCAAATGGATACGATAAAATATATTATGAAATATACGAACAATCAGTTAAAGGGTTGAATAGTTTTCATATTTCAGAACTTCACTGGGAAAACGACCCTAGATTTACCAAAGACCTATATTGGGTAAAAACAAAAGATATTGTACACTTTCTATTAAATATAGAAGATTTTGATGAGGGTGAATTTATTCATGAAAACAATCAAGATAAATTTGGTGATTTAATTAGAAATGGTTATAAACCATGCTCGGACTGGTTTGAAAGTATGGTTAAAAAACTTAAATATGATAGAAGAAAGGTTTCACAGGAGTTAGAAAGTGCATTTTTAGGTTCGGGAGATAATGTAATATCACCTGAAATGATAGAAAAGATAAAAAATGAAGATATCAGAGACCCAGAAGAAATGTTTGTTGGGAATCAGTTATGGGTTTGGGAAAAACCAAAAGAAGGACATAGGTATATTTTAGGGTGTGATGTGAGTAGGGGTGATTCCGAGGATTTTACGTCCATTATTATAATAGATTTTGATGAGAGATGTCAAGTATTAGAATACCTAGGTAAAATACCACCTGATTTAGCGGCAGATATTATATATAAATGGGGTAGTATGTATAAGGCTTATGTTGTCACTGATATTACAGGAGGGATGGGAGTAGCCACATCTAGAAAATTACAAGAACTAGGATACAAAGATTTATATGTGGAAGGTATGAATACAGCTGATAAATGGAAATATAATCCAACTGCAGCAAGTAAAACACCAGGACTCGCATTTAACAACAAACGAAGTCAAATAGTAGCAGCATTTGAAGAAGCATTAAGACATAAATTTACCCTAAGGTCTAAAAGGTTACTAAATGAACTCCACACATTTGTTTACATTAACGGAAAACCAAACCATATGAAAGGTAAACACGATGATTTAATAATGGCAATTGCCATGGCTTTATATGTGGGAGAGAATTCATTTTCCCAACTACAAAAAGCAGATAGTCTAACTAAAGCTATGTTAGAGAGTTGGACAACTAGTGGTGGTAATGCGGATTCCGAACCAGAACATAGAAGACCACAACAGAATAAAGGAATATTTGGGAACCCCGGTAACCAAAATAACGACGCTAAACAAATGTACAAAGACTACGGATGGTTATTTGGGAAAGGTCGATAAGAAATGATTTACTATTTATAATATAATCTCTATTATTAAACAACATGGCAAAATTAACAATATATCAAAGGTTAGGTAAACTATTTGGTCCTGCGGGACCCAGTGCACCAGAACCTACCTACCAGAAATTCAAAGTAGGACGACAAGACATTTTAAAAACAGACTCTAAGGCAGAGTACGAAAACGAAAAGTTGCAAATACAACAATCGTTATACCTATCCAACCAGTGGCAAAAAATAGATAATGAATTATATACTAAGTCAATATATTATGAACCGACGAGATTAGCGTCATACTATGACTATGAATCTATGGAATTCACACCGGAGATATCAGCAGCTTTAGATATCTATTCGGAAGAATGTACTACACCATCAGAAAAAGGATATATACTAAGTATATTTTCCGAATCAACCAGAATCAAATCTATTTTAGGTGACCTCTTTAATAACATATTAGACATATCAACAAATCTACCTATGTGGATTAGAAATACGTGTAAATACGGTGATAATTTTGTGTATTTAAAAATAGACCCAGAAAAAGGTATCATTGGTTGTAATCAATTACCTAATATAGAAATAGAAAGAAGTGAAGGGCATAGCTATTTAAACCAAACGAATAATGATGATGAAAACGCACATAATGTAGAATTTAAATGGCGAGAAAAGGGTTTAAAATTTAATTCTTGGGAAATTGCTCATTTTAGGATATTAGGTGATGATAGAAGATTACCATATGGTACTTCTATGTTAGAAAAAGCAAGAAGAATATGGAAACAATTATTATTAGCGGAAGACGCTATGTTAGTATATAGAACATCTAGAGCACCAGAAAGAAGAGTCTTTAAGGTATTTGTTGGGAATATGGACGATAAAGATGTAGAAGCTTATATTCAGAAAGTAGCAAATAAATTTAAAAGGGACCCAGTCGTAGACCCACAAAACGGTAATGTAGATTTAAGAATGAATCAAATGGCGGTCGACCAAGACTACTTTATACCAGTAAGAGACCAAGCGGCCCCTAGCCCTATAGAAACACTACCTGGAGCAACTAATTTAAGTGAAATAGCTGATATAGAATATATACAGAAAAAACTTTTAGCTTCTTTACGAATTCCTAAAGCATTTCTTGGTTTTGAAGAAGTAGTTGGTGAAGGTAAAAATCTTGCATTACTAGATATTAGATTTGCTAGAACAATTAATAGAATACAAAAAGCTATAATTCAGGAATTAAATAAAATAGCTATAATTCATCTATATGTACTAGGTTTTGAAGATGAACTAGAGAATTTTTCACTAGGACTAACAAACCCATCCACCCAAGCCGAATTGTTAAAACTAGAACAATGGCAAACTAAAATTACTTTATATAAAGATGCTGTCGGAGACCCAGGAAATGGTATAGCCCCAGTATCCTCAACATGGGCAAAGAAATTTATTTTAGGAATGAGCGATGAAGAAATTAAACTAGACCTACAACAACAAAGATTTGAGAAGGCTCTATCTGGTGAACTAGAAGTTACCAAAGACGTAATTAAGAAAACAGGCTTATTTAATACTGTAGATAAACTATATGGAGAACCACCCGCAGAAGAAGCTGGGGGAGAAACAGGAGACACAACATTAGATGAACCAGGATTAGATGCTGGAAGTGAAGACGTATCAGATTTTGATATGGGAGGTCCAGAAACTGAAGCACCGGGAGCAGGAGAAGAGATTACAGAACCAGTAGCGGCAGCAGAAAGTTTTAATAAAGAAAAAGGGTTACCATTATTAATGGAAGAAAAAGGGTTGTCCTTAGACGGCTTAACAGAAGTAGTTAAGAGAGCAAAAAGTAATATTAAGACGATAAATGAGGAAGTAGAGTCACTATTAGAAGATTAACTATATTTATTATAAAAGAATATTATGAAAAGTTTTGGACATTATAAAAATAGTATAGACAGTATTTTAGAAAACTCATTTAAAGATAGTACCGTATTTAAAAAGAATCTTTCGGTTATTATGGGAGCAATGAAATACTCTAAAATATTAAGAGAGTTTTTTACACTATATAATGAAATAGATAGTAAAAATTTTAAAACGGAAGAAGAAGCTAAAGAATACTTAAATGAATCTATAGAATACTTAAAAACTAATAGAAATAAATTAAGTAAATCACTACCAATCCTAAACAAGATTGTGGAAGATAGAAAAGAACTCTGCACCAAAAAGATAAATCCAATATACGAGAATATAGATAATATTGTTTTTAACAACACCATTATAAATTTAGAAAAAATTAGTAAATCTCGAAAGTTTTTGGGTGAAAGTATGGTCGGACTTAATCAACCAGTTACTAAGATAAAAAACCCAAAAATACTTTCGCATATTTTATCTAAAAAATATGGAGAAGAATATAGTAGGGAATTGACAGAGTCTCAACAGAACATTCTAAAAAATACATTGTTAATGACAGAAGATACACTAACTGACGAATTCACTAACATTAAAGAAATAACACTAAATAAAATAAACTCACACCTAAAAGAATCCAAAGACGATAATCTTTCCGTTAAATTAGTGGAGGTAAAGAATGAAATTAACGCGTTGAAAGCGACCAAAAAATCATACATTAAGGTTAGGAGCCTCCTAGAGGACTTGAACTAAATATGGGTATTTTTTATATTTAATTATAAAAAATAACTAATATGTTAAAACAAGGTAGAGAAATAAATACAAATATTTCTGATTTATTTAAAACTTCTTATGGTACTGTTGACGTATCCTCTTTGAGGTCGATATATCTAAATATGTCAACATGGGTAGAACCCATAGAAGAAGCTACAAATTGGTCACCCCCCATTAAAAAAGTTAAAAATAAAATTAAACACCAAGTACACAATCAATTAAACGACTCCCCATTTAAAGACAAAACTATAGTAGATTTAGATTTAAGAGCAAGTGGGATTAAAAAAGGAAAAAGAAGCTTTTTAAGGTGTGAAGTAACTTTATATCTAAAAGAGTTAAAATATAAAGATATAAAGGTACCATCTATTTCAGACTCTATCATTAACATTACCGATAAAATTATAAACGAAACATTATTAACATCTACCGTATTTAGATTCTATAAGTCTAAAAAATAACACTAGTTTTTTTACCTACACTAACTATTTATTAAGAAAGAATATTATGAAAATACTCGAAGCTAGAGAAGTTGGTCATGGAATATTAGTAGAAAATGATGGTTATATAACACCTAATGATAATAAAGGGATGTTAAAAGAAATGGCTAATGATGATTTTAACGGAGAAATTTATATGAACGCCATATTACAAAAATATGATACCCCTAATAGAAATGGTAGGATTTACCCAGAAAAGATTTTAAGAAGAGAAAATGAAAGATACCAAGAGGTTATTAAAAAAGGTGGGGCTATTTCAGAATTAAATCATCCAGAATCTTCATTAATTGACTTAGATAGAGCTTCCCATATAATTACAGAAACTTGGTGGGAAGGAAATAGGTTAGTTGGTAAATTAAAATTATTAACATCACCTGCTTACCTGAAAGAAGGTATCATATCTTGTGTGGGTGATATGGCAGCTAATTTATTGAGGCAGGGAGTTACTTTAGGTATTTCTTCACGAGGAGTAGGGTCTTTAACGAAAAATGGTGAATATAATGAAGTACAAGAAGATTTCGAATTAATTTGTTTTGATTTAGTATCTTCACCGTCTACACCAGGGTCTTATTTATTTAAAGAAGATGAAAGTTCAGATAGTGTTGATGAGCCTACAGAAATGGTAGAATCCTCAGAATCGGGGAGTGTAGATAAGTCTTTATCTATGATGTCTAGGCTAGATAATTTCCTCAGTAGATAATTTCCCCACTAAAAACCTCCAAATGAGGTTTTTTTACATTACTAACATATTTATTAATAAACTGATTGTGCGAACAATTGGCTTTAATAATAAACTTTTTAAAAAAAATAAAAAAACGTGAGTAAATCAATTTTAGAAAAAGCGTTGCTCGAGGCTGAACAGTTGGAAGATACTATGAAGTCTAATGCAAAAGAAATACTTTCTTCGATAATGAAGGAGGAAATTCATGAACTAGTAAAAGAATCGTTAAGTGAAGACGATTACCTTAAGGAGCAAGAAGAAGAAGAAGAAGTTGATGTTTTAGATATTGAAGATGATATTGTGGGTGATGACCCTGAAATAGAATTAGCAATAGATGATGACATTGAACTTGACATGGAGGACGAGACCGAAGACGATGTAACTATGGAACTGCCACCTCTAGACTTAACATTAGCATCCGATGCTGAAGTATTAAAAGTGTTTAAAGCAATGGGAGACGAAGACGGAATTATCATCCAACAAGATGATGATGAAATCGACTTAACCGATAACACTACCGATACTGAATACATCATTAAATTAGGAGAACAAAAAAAATTAAACAAAATGAAAAAATTAAACGAAATGGAAGACATGGAAGAAATGGAAGACATTGACAACGTGGACGAAATCGAAGATGTTGTTTATGAAATTGAGTTATCTGAGGATGATACTGATGACGAAGAAGGTGAAGTAACAGAAGGAGGAGCTAAGAAAGGCGACCAATCTGCAACTCATAGAGATTATATGAAGGAAGGTGGTGCAAAGAAGGGAGACCAATCTGCAACACATAGAGATTATATGAAGGAAGGAGGAGCTAAGAAAGGAGACCAATCTGCATCTCATTTAGATTATGAAGGTGAGATGAAAGAAGGTGATGATTGGGGAGGTAATAAAAAAGACTATCATAGACATATGGATTCTGCAGGACGCAAAACCAAAACTGGTGATGTAGGTGGTGGGAAATATGGAAAAGGTGGTCACTTCAAAGACTACGAAGGTGAAATGGATGAAGCTTCAAGAACTTTAGGGTTCGGAAGAGAATCTGGTGGTAAACACAAACCTTCTGGAATTAGAAAAGCAATCTCTAACAATCGTAACCTTGGTGAAAGTCGTATAAGAAAGTCCTACAATCTTCTTAAAGAAGAGGTAGATACTTTAAAAGTTAAAAATTCTGATTATAGAAAAGCTTTAGTAACTTTTAAAGATAAACTGAATGAAGTAGGGGTGTTTAATTCAAACTTAGCTTACGTAACACGTCTATTTACTGAACATTCAACTACCAAGCAGGAAAAAATCAACATTTTGAAGAGATTCGATACTATCGACTCATTAAAATCTTCGAAAGGGTTGTATAAGGTAATCAAAGAAGAACTTTCTCAGGATGTAGCTAAACCTACAAAAACAATTGCTGAGTCAGTGGAAAACAAAATTACTAAATCACCTACTAGTGGGGGTAAATTATTGGAATCAAAAGTTTACGAAAACCCACAATTTAGTAGAATGAAAGACTTAATGTCTAAATTATAAAAATAAACGCTTAAATAAAAAATAAAAAAACTATGGGAGCACTATTAGATTCAGGTATGGTTGGTAACATCGGGTTAAAACACCTTAAAGTTATCAAAGAAGATACCTTAAACAAATGGAACAATCTTGGTTTTCTTGACGGTCTTAAAGGACACGTTAAAGAAAATATAGCTCAGCTATATGAAAATCAAGCAACACACCTAATCAACGAAGCTACAACAGCTGCTGATTCAGGTTCATTCGAAACAGTTGTTTTCCCAATAATTAGAAGAGTATTCTCGAAATTATTGGCAAACGATATCGTTTCTGTACAAGCTATGAATTTACCAATTGGTAAATTATTTTACTTTGTACCTAAAATTGCAGCACTAACTGCAGCCGGTAAACATTACCAACCTTATGGAGCACCAGGAGGAACACCAGGAACTGGTGCAAATCCAGGAACACCAGGAGGAGCATTTTCTGCGGCATCTACTTCATTATATGATGAGTATTATGCTGGTAACGCACCTCAAGCAGCTAATGACGGTCTTTATGACTATTCAAGAGGAAGTTATACTGAAGTATCACAAACTCCACAAGCACAAGTATGGAACGCAGCTGGTAACACATTAGAAGCTGGAGCAGCTTGTCACTCGGTACATGGTACTTGTTGTAAATCACAACTTCTTGCATTTAGTGGTTTCTCTTCTACAGGTCCTGGTAAATTAACTGGTCCTGATGGAAATGAACAAGATAGTGAAGAGTTCTTAGCTTCATTGGTTATTAGTGCAAACTATGGATTCAACTGTTGTCATACAGCTACATCTTCTGGTGGGACAATTGTTTATGAATCTGGATATCCAATGTTATTCCGTGTTGTAACACAAAAATACGGTGTAGGTATTGTAGATAGAACAGATGTTTGTGACTCAATGGGTAAAATTTATGTTGAAGTAGATTTATCATGTCCAGCTTGTATTGGTTGTGATAATGATGATACAACAATGTCTATTGACGGTTATGTTGGCTCAAGTGCACAAACAGCTACAGTATATGATGCAACTTGGAGACAATACGATACTCTAGAATTTGAAGACCAAATGGGTGAAGTTTCTTTCGACTTACAGGCTGTTACAGTTTCTGTTACTGAAAGAAAATTAAGAGCTTCTTGGTCACCAGAACTTGCACAAGACGTTTCTGCATTCCATAACATTGATGCTGAAGCTGAATTAACAGCTTTATTATCTGAAGAAGTTGCAGCTGAAATCGATAGAGAAATCTTGAGAGACCTTAGAAAAGGTGCAGCATGGGACTTACGATGGGATTATAATGGATGGAAACGATTTAGTGCTGGTCAAGCACCTTACACTCAAAAAGATTGGAATCAAACTTTGATTACTGCTATTAATCAGTTATCAGCTCAGATTCATAAATCTACATTGAGAGGTGGGGCTAACTGGATTGTATGTTCTTCTGAAGTTTCTGCAATATTTGATGACTTGGAATACTTCCACGTTTCAAATGCAGCACCAGAACAAGACCAATATAACATGGGTATTGAGAAGGTAGGTACTTTATCAGGTAGATTTACTGTATATAGAGACCCTTACTTCCCAGCTAACCAAGTGTTAATTGGACATAAAGGAACATCGTTATTGGATACTGGGTACGTTTACGCACCATATGTACCATTACAATTAACTCCTACAATGTATAACCCATTCAACTTTACACCAATCAAAGGTATCATGACTAGATACGCTAAGAAAATGGTGAACAATAGATTCTACGGAAGAATCACTGTTGACGGAGTTAGAACGTTTGATGTTAGAGAACTTAGATAGTTATTAATCTAATATATTAAAAAAAGCCCTCGTAAGAGGGCTTTTTTTTTTAGTAATCACTAAAGTTTAGTACGATTCCATTATATACATTACCAGGAATGGTAATGCCTAAAGACTTGTAAGGTTTAGGGGTTAAACCTAACGAAAGTAATAAAGCGTCAGCACAATTATTCTTTATTAAGTTATAACCCACCCTATAGTCACCAAATGTTTTATTGGTTATTTCCTTAGCAATTTTGTTAGCATTTTTAATAAATTTAACTAATTGTGTCTCGTTAAGATATATTATTATTGTTTTTATACCCTTATATTTTTTACTAGGATTTACTTCTGGTTTTTTATTTCCTGAAGGCCAGTAATTTACATAATAATAATCACCACCTTTTTGAGGACTTTTTGTGAAATCATAATTTATTTTTATAGAATTAGGTAAACCATCTACATTAAGTATTTCAGCTTCTATATGTCCAGGAAGATATTTTTCTGACATTAGAGGTGTGTAAAGAGTTACTTTAACAGGATGTAAAGAATCCATCACACCCGAAGAATAACTAATACTATAAACTAATAGGAATAATAACAATAATAATTTTTTCATTTTATTTAATTTTTGTGGTTATTAACAACACCAAAACTATAGGGTGTCCAATAACAAGATTTAATATTACTTTTTTTAAGTAGTTCGTTGGTCCATGAGTTACAAGTTCTGAAAAAAGAATATCGACCAACCGCTTTGTAGAATTCATCATTATGATAATAACCTGCTCCTTCAAACCTTATTCTATTTTTGTTATCATCTAATTTAAATGACTTATTAATTAAACGTTTTATATTAGATAATTGTTTCTCATTTACTTCTATTTTTATCCACGAGCTTTCTATTTGATTGTAGGTAGTTACATGCATTACACTAGAAGGTTCAGTAAATAAGGCTTTGTAAGCATTACTTATAGTTAGTTCATCCCAGGTCGGTGTATTTATATAAAATATTTCACTTCCCCATCCATAAGCAATGTATTTCCCATTATCAGGTATAACTAAGTCTACGTGTATTCCATTATCACTTAAATAAATTTCTTTATTAAAAGGTCCTTGAGCATCCGAATCCACAGTAATATATGTTAATATTAAAGACAGAATAATAAAACTAATAAATAACATTATCTTTGCAATTAAGGCATAGAAAACCCACTTAAGTATTTTTTTCATTTTTATTGTAAATTTGAGGTGTCGGTATTAATAATAAGAGTGTCAGTAGGTATTGTATCTATCATTTCCACTTCTTCTACAGGAATAAATTCTATATTTTTTATAGAATCTATTTTATCCGCTTGGAACAGATACATATATGCCATTACAAGACCAGCAAGGATTGCATGTCTAAAATATACTAGAGCTATTATAATAACTGACCATATTAAAATTTTCTTTTTATTCATTTTTTTTGATTTTATAATTAAACTTCCGATAATTGTACTACAAAGATAAATATAATTTTTTTAATAACCAAACATATTAACCTTTTTATTGCTACTAGATATTTATAAATAAACCATATTATGAAAAATATATTTAGTTTAACAGAAGAAGAAAAGAACAGGATTAGAGGGCTACATTTAGTAGAGTCTAAAGATAACCGAATTACATCAGTATTAACTGAAGTTGAGGACAGAAAACCAGAAATAGAAATCGATGTAGACGTAATGGCGGACCCGGAAGCAGGTGTAGAGAGAAACCTAGGTGGTAACTTACTGAATGGACTACCTAGAGATTTATTTGTTTACGATACCAGCTCAAAGAATTTAAAAATAACAGGTACAGTAGGTGGAAGACATAAAACTAATTATTATAGTCTTGAGGCTGGAGGTTATGACTTACCAGTTGATGATGCATATATAACTGAAGGTAATGTAGCGATGATACTAAAGTCGGAAGCTGGAACGGTTAAAACAAATGTAGCAAGAGCATTATTAGATGAAGAGGAGATGGCACAAAATGGGTTATACATATCCTACCCAAATTACTATACGTTAAAAATTAAAGTTGTTTTTGATGAAGCAACAGATGTACGTCAGGCAATGTGGCAAGGACTAGAAGGAAGTAATCAGTTTTATATTGGTGACAATGTAACAGCTTCAAAAGTTTAAAAACAAATATTATGCATTTTCTTAAAAACATGTTAAGTAGTGGGAGTAAAGTCTCTAGTAAAAGAGTTGTAACATTTATATGTCTATTATTTATGATAATAGGGTATGTAGCTAATCTGTTCTGGAATTTTGAAGTAGCATCCAATATGTTTGAATCTTTACAGTGGATTGTAATGGCTGGGTTAGGGTTTACAGCATCTGAAAATTTTGGTAACACACCACCAGAACCAGTAGAGCCGGAAGAACCAAAACCGTCTCATACAACAGTAACTCATGAATATGATTACGAGGACCACGATGAACATGATGATATATAAAAACAAAAAAACCACCTAATAAGTGGTTTTTTTATATCTTTATTTTTTAATTAACTGTTATTTAACAGTCGCAACAAGTACAGTCACATGTCGTACCACACTTACATATTTGACAATCACATTTCATAATTTTTAATTTTTTAGGTTTTATTTATTATATATATTTTCTATTATTGATTTGCGTGATAAGCCTCTAAACCCGACTCCGCATCAGCTTTACTATCATATTCAGCATCCCACAGTTTTCCAGTTTTATTACTAATGACTCTCCATTTATTACCACGTTTAGTTACACACCCACTTTTAGGACATTTACCCTCGGTTAGTTTACTTTTTAATCTATCAACAATACTTTCCATCCACGCATCCTCATCATCTGAACCAGGTTGTGTTGTTACTGTAATATCAGCTGATTTTTCAGCTTCAGGGTCTTGGTCGTAGTCTTCATCTACTTCAGTTTCTATATCATCATCTTCATATAGGTCTTTATACTTATCAGTTGGTTTTGCCATTCCTAAATTTGCAAAACCACCTCCATGAGCACTTAATGATGGTGTTGAGCCTAGATTTTCATTAACCACTTTCTCTATAAGAGAGATTAATTCATTTTCAGTTATTTTTATATTTTTCATAATTGGTTAGTTATTTGAAATTTTATCACTTTACTATAAGTATCTACTTGTTGATTAGAAGTTGCTTTTATATCTAGGTAATATTCGTTAGGTATCATCCAGGAAGTATCTAATAAGAAGTAATTATCAGTAAAAGTTTTGTTTATTTTAGACCAAGGAATAACACTCACCTCAGTAGTACCCTGTTTAACATATATCCTATATTGTATATTATCCACTAACACTTCTTGATTTACCGTATAAGGAACCCTAGTAGAGACAAATATTTTTCTAGTATCACCAGCTTTAATCTTTTCATCGTTCTTAATACCAGAAACAGAATAACCAAATATCTTTGGTTTCACAACAGTAGTGCCTATAGTATAACCGTTAGTGTGAATTATAAACTCGTTAGTTATATTTGGTTGTGATATGCCTCCCACAAAAAGGTTAGACCATTCGTCTGTGTATTGAACAGGCGGCGTCTGTGGTAACGGTGGTAATATCGTATAATCTACGTAGTAAGCACCACACGTTAATGTAGAAGCGGTTATAGTAGAAGTTACAATATCATTACAATCTCTAATATAAACCACAGGGTCCTGTGTGAAACACATAGGGTCACCATTGCAGTCATAAGCGTATAAAAATAACCTATTTTCACACCCAACCTCAAAGTGGTTCCTACTATCATTTATATAATCATTAAAAGAAGTTTCCAAGAAAGGCTCAAAATATGTTTGGGTGTGCCTAGAAAAGAAACCAACAGAATAAGCTTCTGTTAAACCAGATAATAATTCAAATTGTGGTAAAAAAGCTATACCATAGGTAACACCAGTTTGTGGTGATGCTAACTGACTACCAATTTCATTATTTAAAGCTATACTACTAAAAGCTATGTCTTCATTACCAGCATCAAAACTTTGGGTGGCTAAAACAGTGTAAGAAGAGGGAAGTAAGTTATTATAAGTTCCTGGGTTAGGCCAAGTCGAAAGAGTTGTACTATTAATCCAATTACTAGGTCTATTAGATTGTGTGAGGTTATACTCAGGTTCAAGAGAAACAGCAGGTACTTCATAGTCATACCCAACACCTTCATCCCATAATGAAGTTTTTGAAGTAGGCACTTTATATAACATCAGAGTAAATGATGTAGCTCTTCTAGTATCATTAACTAAAATCTTACCATTTATCAATTGGTCATCAAAACTAGACGTATTTGTCATACGTAAAGTGTGTTTAACGTCTGGGTTGTAAGTTATTGAATAATAGGGTTGTCCATCACAAGTATCAAAGCCCGTACCTATCCCTCCACCACAAAATTCGTTAGAACAAGGATTTGTTGTCGCACTAAATACTATATCTGAGATAAGTTGAAAATTACCAGTATTAACACTTAAATTACTAAGATTTCCAGGATACACAGGAGTATTTCCTGAAGCACCTAAACCTGCTTGTGTTAAAGTAACATTAGCACCATCAGACGTACATAAAATACTACCATTATGTCCACTAACACCATTAACAGCTAAACAAAAATTTGTAGCTTGATTTGATAACGTAGTACCTATATTATATATAAATTGTGTATATAGGTTACCACCACCATCAGTAATGTGTGAACCATTAATAGTAGTGGCGGTGTTAGCAGAAATGTTAACATAACTAACAGTTAAACCAACAGAGTCAACTAAACTCATATAATTAATGGTATCTCCTGTAGATGTAAATGTAAAATTAAAGGTCGCCGCCTCATCATATACACCAGTATATGTACAAGAAGTTAAAGGCATACAACAATTGGTATATTTAGTTCTTAAGTCAGATAAATCCAAATCAAAAATAAATCTACTATAACCATGAATAGCTGTTTTAGTGAATCCAGTTTTATCATTACAAGTATCACCACTATATCCAGTAAATTTGCATCGTGAACTATTTCTACCATAAAATAATTGAGTTACGGGATTTCTACCAGTGTTAGTAGCACTATTAGATATTATTGTATTATTTTTACTGAAATATGACCTGTGTATAGACATTAAATTATGTTTATATATAAATATCTAGTTAATCCTAATATTTTTATTTAGGATTGTTTTAGGGGCATCTAACAACAATCTACTTACATCCTCAATTCTAGTTCCTCCATGGGCTTGAGGAACTGGAGCTAAACCAGGGAAGGCATGACAATGATTTTGCATAAAATCTACAATCTTTTCTAATAATTTTATTAATTCTTCACCACGTACAATAGAATTTGTTTTTGGGTCAATATCAGTTATATAAGTTTCTTGAGTTACACCATAATGATTATCTTTAAGATTAAGGTTACCCAGATAATCTATTGAATGTGACAACAGGTAGATTTTTTCAGACCCAACGGAAACAATACCTTGTTGGCCACGTAGACCAGAATTTACTTTAAAAACTTTCCTAGTGGTAGAATTAACCTCAACATCTCGTTTCCCAGAATTTTCGGTCAAAGCTAACCCATACCCTTCAGTAGTAACACCATCCAACTCAATATTAGATTTTATAAAATTAGCAACATCTTTTTTAGCTTGAAAAAATGGGGTTGGTACAGCACTATCGTTTTTATCCATTATATCTAGAGTAGCTCTATCAGGCCTAAAATACATGGGAAATATTTTTGGTAAAGTTTTAATTTTTTCTGGTGGGGCAGCATTACTATCTAACATCTTTGTTAATTTATCCCATTCACCCTCATCGATATAAGAAATAAATTTTTCTATTTGGCTTGCAACCTTCTTTTTATTAAACCCACTAAAAGAATACTTAACCCAATAATTATCTGGATTAGGTGGTGTTGGAGATGTTGTTATCCCCGGAACATCTTGACTTAAATCGTAATCTCCAGCCATATAAGATTTAACAGAACCTGGGTCATAACCAACGGTAGTACCACTCACACTACTAATCATACTATACGCCGCAACCCAACCAGTTAGGTTGTCCCATTCTAAACCAGCCCCATCCACTAAATTAGACGAATCTAGATGGTAAACAATCATAGTTCTAAGATTATCGTCGTTGCTACTAATTTCCGGTTCATCAACTTCAACTCGTTCCATTGTAGTAGGAAATGTATTTAATTGTATAAAGGTAGATTTAGGGTTAGTATCAGGAACTTCACTACCCTTAACCTTTTTAAATTTACCTGAACGAATAAGGATTTGAGGGTACCAGTTCTGTACTTCGCTTCCTTCATTATCGTCAGGCAAGGAGTATTCTCGCATACCTAAAACAATATCTGTGTTATACCTACCAACAATAGCTATATCCTCAGGATTAGGAAAAACCCCTTTTTTACTAATTATTGGAACCAACGAGGTCTCACCTGATGCACTAGGAGTACCTTTTAAATACGGTTCACCCAAACGACTATTTTGTTTTTGAGATGCTGTAATACTTAAAGCGTTAGTCCATTTATCCATTTTAACATTAGATGGGTGGGATATTACAGGCCCAATATAGAATTTATTTAGACTACTTTTGGGTGACTGTTGAGAAAATGCTGTAAATAACTCTTTCACCATTGGTATAACGTTTAAATTATAAGGTAATAGGGAATTAAACAAATAAGGGTCGTCTTTATCCCATGGCTTTACTTTATTTCCATTTTCATCTCTAGACGCATCTGCAACAGTAGGGTCGTTTTTTCTACTTCCAGTAGTCCCACCACCGAAAGGTGATACACCACGAATTCTACCTAATCGCAATGGGTCAGCATTATCAACACAAACAACAAAAGTAAATGACTTATAACTAACATCATAAGCCCCTCTATTTTGGTCTTTAGAGAACATACTATCATCAGATTTTTGGAAATAGTACTTCATAGTTAATTAACTTTACGTTTTTTTAATTCAGACTCGATAAGTTTAAATTTCTTTTCTATATCATCTAAATGGTGTGTCAAACCAATTAATAAAGACTTAGTCTTATCAAACTCAGTCTTTAAGTTAGTCAACATATCAGATAACTCCTTATTTGATTTTTCCTTATATATTTTAAAAAACTCCATAATTTATTTTTTTTAAGCTGACGTACCAGTTACCTTTGTAAATGGCACAATTGACGCAGGACCAAAAGCTGTAATAACTTGACCTTGGGGTATAACACCTAATAGTTTTTTATGGTCACTATCCTCCTCTTCCTTAGCCTCAAAAGCTTTACGAAATGCAGGTAATATCATATTAGAACTACCATCAGGTAAATCCCCTATAGGAATACCATCTTGTTGACACTTGGTCAAAAATCTCTCAAACGTACCTAAAGCAGTGGTTCCAGCTCTCAGTTCTGCAGCAGAAACTAAAAATGCTGGCACTTTAAAGGGTATGTCAGGCATATTAGCCATTAGTAAACCTAATAATATGTTATATATTTCTTGACAGTTTTTTGCGTTATTTAAAGCACTTATTAATGGTAATAATAAATCTAATAATCTACGAATCATTCGTATTTTTTTCTTTGCTTGTTCACTTAATTTCCTTCTAATCAACTCTCGTATTTTTTGTAACAAATACTGTTTAACCATTTTCATAATTTCTTTTGTTACTTCTTGAAGTATTTCTTTGATAACACGAATAATAACTCGTCTAAATACTTTTGCAAATAAGTCTATAGAACTACATAATTGACCATTTTGATTTAATATCTTACCGGTTATAACTAAAGGAAGGACGGCTTTAGGGTTCATAATACAATAAACCAATATCTGAGGTAATTTTTTTATTATATTTTCTTTAAAATCAATTTCTACAGGTAAAGTAATAGTGCCTAATCCTAAATCATATCCAGCTTTTTTTGCTGAGGACCTAGCCAGTTTTTGAAGTAGCAAATCAAATATTTGCAATTTCTCTTCCATTACTTGTGTAGCTAGCATGTCATCTACAGCCTTATCCACCATACTATTATCTATAGGGATATCCAAAGAACCACAACTTTGTAAGGTTAATACATTATTTTGTTTACGACTTACCTCTAACATCATAGCACGCTCTTCTTCTACTGTAAAGTTAAAATAATTGTCCTCATCTGTTAATTCTGCGTGGTGACCAATAGACTCACTATTAGGACCTATTAAATCATCTCCATCACAAGCCTTTAGAACATTTTCAACAAAACCAACAAACCATTGTAGGTGTTTTGAATCTTGAATGCTGAAAGCCTTATTTGTGGTACTCATAAAACCAGTTAATATCTCCAACAAAGCACCCGCTAAATTTTGTAATTCTATTAACACTATATTGTTGAAATAGTCGTGTAAGAAGTCTATAAAAGTAAATTTACTTCCTTGACCTGGAACAGCAGGGGGAGTACCGTTACACCCTGGAGCATTAGCAAATTGGGTATTACCCGTTTCAGTTTTATAATAAGGGTATATCTTTAGGATTGTCGGATTACCTAACACAGCAAGAACCTCAACATCAAATAAAGCTTTACCACTCTTACCGTATATTGTTCTAATAGTATTTGGTGCTGCAGGAACTCCGTTACCTATAAGAGTAGCGTTATTATATATTAAGTCCCGTAAAAAACGATTAACTGGATAAGGGCTAGTACCAACTGGGTATGCACCACCATTAAGTGGGTTTTGTTCATACATGTATTTAGCTGCAGGATTAGGAGGTACAGCGGTTGGTAAAGGGTCATTAAACAATTGTTTAAGTAAGTCTATTTCCGCAACCTCAATAACAAGAGGTCCAGACAACCCATCACCCACAACAGGAACTAAAGTTGTTAAATCACAATTGAAAGCTTTTATTATTTCTTCGACCAGAATGTCTTTAACTCTTGGCAGTACAGTTAATACCGCATTCTTAATTAACCTATTGAGTGTAGTTAACCATACATTAGCGTAATTATCTTTTAAATGTTTTTCTTTAAAAGATTTTTTAGTTTCTTTAAAATCTGCATCACCCTCCTTACCTTTTCTTTTTTTACGTTTTGCCGCTTTAAAACCTTTAATTTTAGCGGTAACATTCTGACCAAACTTACTCTCTTGTAATTCTTTTAACAAACCCAACAAAAAAGGGAGAGGATTATTTGTTATATCCCTTAAAGCCTCCAGGGTATCTTGCCATTCTTTAGTATTTTCACGAACTTTTTTCTCATCAGTAGTATCTAAAAAAGCTATTAAACCTTCTACTTTTGAAAATATGTCTTTTTGGGTGTTTTGAGTATCTGGCATTACATCTTATATTCTAAACTATTATCACCATCATCTTTAGTGTCTTTACTAATATCACTAAGTAACTCCGTTAAAGTTTCTCTAACATCACCGTCAAGGACAGAACCAGCAATCTTACCTTCATTATTTTTACTCATAATAGTAGCCATTAGTTTAGATAATTGTAATTTTTTGTCTATAGCGGAGTCGATAATTTTTTGTTGTTCCTTCAATACAGGACCAATCAAAGCCATATCAGCAGCTTCTTTCATAAACCCAATCATTTTATTTTGGATACGGATAGCGGTAGTACGTTGTTCAACACATTCATTATAAATTTCCTGCATTAAACTTAAAGCACTTTCGTTAGTTAAATTTATTTGTTTTCTTTTAGGTCTTGGCATACTAATAAATATCTGTATTATCTATTTACCAATTTCTCTACAAGCTCTTTGTATAAGGATTTAAATGGTTTAAGAGCGGAACGAATTTCTTTTGTAGTTAATCCACTCATCTCTCTTAATTGGTAAAGTATTATATTCTTGTTAAACTTGTTTCCTTTCCCGGCAATAAATATGGATTCGTAGTTTTCAAAAACGTCGATTAAACAATACCCGATTTTTTCTTCATTAACATTTAACCTATTATCAACAGTAAATTGTTTAAGTTCTTCCACTAAAGAAGACATCACAGTCTCAGCCTCAATATCATTATCAAGAATAGTGTAGGAATACTTTTCGTTTTGTTCTAAGCTATAGGATATATCTTCATAAGAAATTTTTCTATTTCTATCCCTATTGTCTTTCATTATTTGACCCATTAGATAATTCTTACAGATAGTACCAAAATACGAATAAGCTTTTTTTCCTTTAGCGGGTTTAAACTTTTCCATTTTAGTAACTAGAAAAGATAGGGTGTCAGTGTGTATATCAGTAAAATCCATATTTGGTCTATATAGCTTATACCTTCTTATTATACTTTCAATCATCTTAATTAATGGGTCCCTAAGGTAGTCATTATATACTAAGTTTTTTTCATCCCAGGTACTCGCAGTAAGAAATATTCTTACCGCTTCTTCTTGAGGTGGACCAAAATACTGCTTAGTTAAAGGTTTCCTACCCATTTTAATTTATGAATTAAAAGATACTTCCCTGTCAGTGGTAAAGAAATATTCTTTTTTTGCTGTATCAACCCAAAACTTAGCTTCATCAGGACTTAACAAGATTTCATTTGAATACTTATAATCCCAGAATAAAGAGTTAGTTCTTTGGTTAGTATGTTTATACCCTACTTTAGGTATGGTCATAATGGTAGTATCATTATAGGTTGCTCTTAATAAAAACTCATAATTAAAGGTTAATTTAATAGAAGGTTTCATCCCACCTATTTCCTCAAACTTTTCTTTTTTCATGATAAAACCACTTACTTGGAAATTCTGAAATTTTAATAAGGTATTATTATCTAAGTAACCTTGTTCCTCTGAGAATCCCATAGCCCATAAAGCTTCATTTGTGAAACCTAGAAACTGACCTTGCTCATCAGTATCAACAACCAAAGGCAAGAACATATCCACATCGGGATAATGTTTTAAGTACTCATCAAAATTCTTAAACCAGATATTGGAATACTCATCATCAAACTCTAAAATAGAAAAATACTCTGTCTCACATTTATCAACACCATAGTTTACTTGACCACAATAATCAGTCTTATCATCATTATATAGTATGGATAACCCTAAATCGGTAGGTTTTTCCCAAGAATCCATGTATTGTTTAATCTCTTTATTATCAGCACAGATAATCAGTAACTTACTAGGCTTAACCACTGATTGTTCAACACTTCTTATGGCTTTTTTAAACCACACATCAAAATCACCAGATACATCGTGTACCGGTAAAATTACACTAACATTTTCATTTTTCATAATATTAAATAGTTTCCTCTACAGGTTTAAGTTTATTTATAGAAATATCCATTTCCGATATTTTATCAGACACTAACTTATCAAAATAAGAAATAATGCCCTCGCGTTCAGAGTCTTTAGGCAAGGCTTTCACGGTCTCCGCCATCTTTTCATATAAAGAATCAGGTAAAGAATCCTCCAACCAGTTCTTCATATAATTACCCAAGACCTCGATAAGTTTAGATTCATCAAAAGCCCAAACACCATTCTCATTTGTTAACCATGAAGGTTTCATTATAGGTAACACCCCAATCACCGGAGTTTTACACTTCATAGATTCCAAAGGAAAAGTACCGTAACTACTAATTCTGTCAACCCACACAGAAGCACAACACTCACCTAAACTCTTAGCAAAATCTTTTCTAGATAAACCTCTAAGGTCTTTAAATGTGACCCATTTAAATTGTGGGTTCTGTAGATAAAAACCTTTTATAAGTTTCATAGTTTCTCTTTGGTCTCTAGTATGAACACCGATTATAGGTTTTTTAGGTTTTTCTGAATCTTTAAAATATTCTGGAATTGTTGGTGTTATAACCGTAGTTTCTACTGAAGGAAAGAATTTTTTTATGTGGGCAGCTTGTTCTTCTGTTGTAGTTAAACATTTATGTACATTATAATTAGGCCAACCAAAACCGGGCTGTAGAGTTTCTAATATGTAATCATAACATTGTGATAACATAATTTTAGTGCAAGGCATATCTTTTAACTGTTCTAAAACATGACCAAACAGCTCAGGGATTATCACAAAATCCTGTGGACCCACCTTTAACTCACCACCTTCAATATTAGCGTGAGGTAGATTCGAGTACTCTTCATCTAACCAAGAACTAACACCTTTATACTCAGTTTTTTCGTGTAGTATATACGCTTTATACCCCGCCTCGTTAAGATGTTTTACGTATTGGTAATTGGTGTTTACTGACGCAGCAGCATTACCAACGGTGTCCTGGGTTAAAAAATAAAGTTTTGACTCTTTGTTTTTTAGTTTAGACAAGGCATTTTCTAATTGTTCTAATTGTTCCATTATTTATTATTTTTTTTTAATTATTTTATACTTTATTAAGGTATTTAGGGCTAATTTATAAGACACCGACATTTTTTCTAAAGATAAAGAACCTAAAGTAGGGTCAACATCTTCTATTACATTACATGTCGTATCAATCATAAGTTTAAAAAACTCAAACTTAGGTAACATTATGTCGGTATTTTTAATATCCGAATCAACGACAACAGTTTTTTCATCAGTTGTAATAGGTTTATATGTTACTTGGTTCATAAACTCATCAACATCATAATATAATACTTCATTACCTATTCTAAGATTTAACGCACTCAAGTTTTTCATGTATGTTTTCAAACGACTCAATGTCTTTAATTGTGTTTATACGTAAATTACAAACCAAATCGGAATTGTAAACTTTATCTACGATTATTAATGTTTTATCTTCGGGTTTAGATTTTATAATATCTAAATCAGATGTTATAAATAAATCTGTTTTTTCCCATATTTCATTTATAGTAGAAGTGTTGTAAAATGATATTTCATCACACGAACAACCATATTTAGCTAAAAACCACAAGGTTGATGATTTAGCTCTACCTAAATCATCGCCAACAACACGCAATTTATATCCTTTAGGCATTTCTTTATATAAATCTGTTAGGTGTGTCATTACGTTGATATGGGTCTCCTTAGCCTGTCCAAATATCTCCATAGGAGATTCTTCATACATAAACTCAAATAACTCTTCAGGTGTTTCAAAATGGGTGTACTTAAGTAAATCAGAGGTTACCACTTCAGATTTTACACCATCCTCAAAGTATTTGTTATACACATCCTCAAATCTAGATAGAACATCTCTTAACACACCATTTATACTTACACTAATTACCATATTTAAACTTAATTATTTAATGTTCTTTTGTAAAGAATCAAATACCCTCTCTATTTTAGCTACTAATGGATTTCTAACCACGTCCGATTTAGTGAATTGTACACACCCTATTTCTTCTATGTCTTGAAAGTGGTCCATTAAAAATGTTAATCCGTTACCACCCTTAGAATCTTGCTGTCTTTCATCACCAAGAAATATCATTTTAGAGTCTCTCCCTAACCTAGTCATAATAGTCCTTATATTCTCTTGTGAAATGTTTTGTGCCTCATCTATTATTATAATTGACCTATCTAAATTGATTCCTCTCATGTACGCAATAGGCATTTCTTCTATAGTTTTTAATTCTCTTAATTTAGAAGTTATAGACTGACCAACCAATTTTTCAAAGTTATGAACAAAAGAAAACATAAAAGGCTCCATTTTTTCACGTAAATTACCTTTTAAAAAACCAATCTCTTCATTCTTTAAAGTAGTGACTGACTTTACAATTACAATCTTTTTATATTTTGCATATTTTTTAATTAATTTTAAAGCTTCAGCACACGCTAGATAAGTTTTACCTGTTCCAGCAGGCCCAGAACATATAATTACTTCTTTTTCTTTAATCGCGTTAACTAGAGACTTCTGATTTTCTGTTTTACACTTAACACGAATAGTCATAGTGTCAGTCATTCTAGTTTCTTCAGTATTATTCTGGTAAATCCATTCCTCAACCTCTCGTTGTTCTTCTCTAGATAATTTCTTACTTCTTCTTCCCATTAGTTTATTATTACTTTTAATCTCTATTTAACACTACAAATTATATTTTGAGCTAGTACAAAATCTTTTTTATCATCTATATCGATACCTTCTTCTTCATCAACACAATAAAGGAAAGGAGTTTTTCCTATTCTTGTACCCGTATTTTCAAAAACGTCTTTTCTATATACATAAAAACCACTGGTCTCTATAAATATAGGGTCCAAATCTTGGGTTCGAGGTACATTATTTGTGTTATAATTTGACTTGTCATCAGCCCAATAAAAAACATTTTTTTTCAAAACTGAAAAAGAACTATCATAACCTTCTATTAAGACCTTTTTAATTGAATTTATAATACTATCTGCTTTTATAAAAGGGCTAGTTGCATGCGTATAAATGTATATATCACTATCAGCTTCTTTAATAAATTCAGAAAATATATCTGTATAGTTTGTATTATTTTCATCTAGTCTTTTATCTCGTTTTAGGAATTTGATACCAGGTAATAAATATTGTTTTATCTCATCACTACTACAATAAACTATAATGTCTAAATTTTTATAACGCTCTTTAACTTTTAATAAAGTATTAAATATATATTGACACAGAGGCTTATCTCCTAAATTATTTGTGTTTTTACCTGGTAATCTTTCATTGTTCATTTTTATTGGTATAACAGCTGTTATTCTTACATTAGAAATATCTTTTTTATAACTAATTTTATCACCTAAAGATTTATTTTTAACACTATCAACAACATCATTCAAGGATGAATTTTTATCTCGCATAATGAATTCACCATATCTAGGTGTTGCATTATATAAACCACAAATAAAATATTTATGTAAATAACCCCATTCATATTTATTCATTAGTGATTTCATTTCATTGTCAATAAATTTATTAACATATTTCAAATCATGATTATAATATCCTAATAATAATTCAGTGGGTAAATTTCCTGGGCCTTTTCCCATTCCTGTTATTGTTGAATCTACTATATCTATATCCAGCTCGATTGCTTTTAATGTATTAGCAAAAGCTAATTGTAGTTGGTTGTGGCTATGAAAGCCAATTTTGACATCGTTTAATTTTTTAAGTTTATTAACTATACTTAAAACATCACTAGGCTTTAAGTTACCAAAACTATCTGCAAAATAAATAAATGTGGGCTTGAAGCTAGATTTATTAACAATATCTACTATGCGTTCCCAATCATCTTTAGAATAATGTGAAGATGCCATTAAGTTGATTGATGTTTCGTAACCCTTCGACGATATTTTTTTAGTTAAATCCAACATACCTAGTAATTTATCTTCTGTTCCAGCTACTCTAATTAAGTCTACAACAATATTAGATGTTTTTTCTGGAATTAAATCTAAACTAAATTTTCCCATATCACCCATTACAGATAATTTAATATTAGATTTTTTAAGCATTGATGATAACTCCACAATATTTATATTTTTCCAAAACGTGTCATATGAATTGATATATTTTTTATCATGTATATATCCTAATTCACAATAATTACAATCACTTTTTTCTATTGTATCCATACATTTCTTAACAAAGTTAATGTCAAAATTAAAATCATTTACTATTCCACCATCACGGATTGTGCAATCTAAAATTAAAGGCTTTTTCATAATTATTTCTTTTTTACTAAATCAAGTATAAACTTAGAAAACTTCATATTATTACTTTTGATACTAATTTCTTCAGTGTCTTCAAGCATACACAGTGACGCGTCAATTTTTTCATTGTTATGCAACCAAGTTAATATATTTGTTTCGTCTGACTTTGAATGACAACCGCTACCTTCTGATTTTGCTTTATCAATTTTTAGCCCAATTGATTCTCTAATTTCATCATCATCCAAACTAAAAGATGAAACATATATTTCACTATTATTGTTTATTAAATTTCTAAAAATAGTTGAATATCCTGTTCTTGGTGTTCTTGTAAATTTATGTGGACAGCCATAGTTTTTAAGCATTTCATTCCATTGATTACCAGTCTGTTCATTTTGATGAAATACCTCATCAAAATTTTCTTTATTTACTTGAAACCAATCATACCAATCACTTAAATATGCATTATCATAATCATTTTCATATGGCTTGATGGATTGTTCTTTACTAACAGATTTTTTTACGAAATTTTCATATATATGATTACACATTGCTAATTTACCAAATTTTGTTCCATTGTTCTTACCAGGCCAAGCAAGGTTACATCTGTAAATTATATCAAAGCTATCAATAATATTATTGAGTTTGAAATTACTATAGGGTTTATTTCCCAAAACTAAAACTTTTTTACCTTTCATTGTTTAACTCTAAATACACAAAACCCTTTACCTAACTTATTCCATTTTTCTCTACTTAGTTTATCTGAATTTTCTTTATAAAAATCATCACACGCATTGGTGACTTCTGGTATTGGACAACCATTTGGGGTGTTTGATTCATAATCATCAATAATCATGATTGAATTTTTATTCATGTGGGGGAGAGCCGTCCATAAGTCATTTTTACAACCAGCATATGAATGGTCCCCATCCACAGTAAACCAATCAATTCCATTAGGGTACTCTGATTCAAAAAATTCTTTAGTTAAAACTTCAGCAGAATTATTTTCAATTCCACGATAAAAACTATATTTAGATTCAAATTCACCAAGAGATTTTCTAGAAGGAGGCCAATAATCAAAGTTAATATCAATTGTTATAAATTTTTCAATATTATCTTCATTACCTAGTATTACAGATAATGAACTTCTACCAGTACAAAAACCAGTCTCTAAACAATATTTTGGCTTTTGTTCTTTTGATAATTTTTGTATAAAATTTGCCTGGTCTATATTCATATGACCTTCTTCACACCATAATTTATTATTTTCTATATTCATCGTTTTTATTATTTTTTAATTTATCTAACCAATAGCCAATCATTTCATCTAACATAGACTCAAATGTGTATTTATGTTTCCACCCTAATTCTGAAGTTATTTTACTACAATCACCCTTTAAGTGAGTTAATTCTTCTGGCCTTAAGTATTTTTTATCTTGAACAACATATTTTTCCCAATCCAGTTCAAGTTCACCAAAAACATATATTACTAAATCTTTAACAGTATGTGATATACCAGTTGAACAAACAAAATCATTTGGTTTATCTTGTTGTAATATTAACCACATAGCCTCCACATAATCTTTTGCATGACCCCAATCCCTACTAGAATCCATATTACCCAAACTTAACCTATCAGACAAACCTAATTTAATCTTAACCGCTTCTTTACATACTTTACTAGTTACGAAATTAGCACCTCTTCTAGGGGATTCGTGATTAAATAGTATTCCGTTAGAAATAAACATCCCGTAAGAATTTCTATAATTCCTACTTATGTTGTATGAAAATACTTTTGCACATCCATAAGGTGATACAGGATTTAATGGAGTTGTCTCTCTTTGATAACCATCATTATCTATATTATTGCCAAACATTTCTGAACTACTAGCCTGGTATATTTTGATTTTAGGGTCCGTTAACCGAACAGACTCTAATAAATTTAATGTGCCTATACCAGTTACTTGAGCCGTATAAATAGGTTGGTCAAAACTTATTCTAACATGTGATTGAGCAGCTAGATTGTATATTTCTTGTGGTTTACACTTTTGGATTACATTAATTAGTGATGGTATGTCAGTCATGTCACCATAAACTAGATTTAACTTTTTGTAGACATCATCTGGAATTCTAGCTGTTTGATTTTCTGCTACAGAATTTCTTTTTAGTATGCCCCAGACCTCATATCCTTTAGCAAGTAGTAACTCAGCTAGATATGAACCATCTTGCCCATTTATCCCTGTTATTAAAGCTGTTTTCTTCATCTTTGGTTAATCACTTTAATAAATTCATCATAGGTTAGTATATAATCTTCTATGTTGTATTCTGTTGAACATATAACTAATATTTCAGCGTCTTCCGTTAAAAATTCTTGAGAATCCCACACTAACTCTGGAACCATAATAGACTGGTTTCTATTTAGTTTTGTTGTTTTTTTAGTTTTACCGTCATCTAACATAACATTAACCGACCCATTAGTACAAATTATATACTGTTTAGTTTTATGGTGTGAGTGATTTCCACGAATGTCACCAACAGGAACACTATTGACCACAAAAACTCTCTTAGGTTCAAAACCTAGTCCAGTAAATTCTATAGGCAATAAACAACCCCTATAATCCTCGAAGACATCCAATGTACACTTTATATTATTTTTCACGATATTCTTTTACTGCATTAATGATAATATTAACTTCAGAAATAGTCAATCGTTCATGAAAAGGTATAGAAACAGTTCTTAAACTTTTTTTCTCTGACAATGGACAGTTAACATTACCCAAAGAGTATACTGAGTTAAGATGAGCAGCTTCATAATGTATTCCACACCACACACCATTTGTTTTCATATACTCTATAAAATTTTCCCTCTTATCCACTTCTATTCTATATAGGTGGTTACTAGTATTTGAATAACCTAACTTGTTATTATATATGTCTCTAATTTTTTTAAGTGACGATAACTTTTCCTCATACAGATTAAAATTATTCATAGCTATATCAGCTTGAATACTGTTCATATACATTTTATACCCAGGAAACCTAATTTTTCTTTCCCAGTTATTATGTGAATAAGTCATACCATTAAGAGCCATTTCCTTTAATAACGTAATCTTATCTATATCGTTGGAGACTATAATACCACCATCAGACCCACCAACAGGTTTAGTAGGGTAAAAACTAAAGACCATTAAATCCCCATCATTACACTCTGACTTAAATTGGTTTTTTTCTAATTTTTGAGCTGAGTCCACTATTTTATAATCTCCAAAATCGTGTAAGACGTATGAATCACCAACCCAACCCGTATTGTCGTTAAAGGTATATTTATTTCCAGATGTTACTATAGCATTTAAAACCACTGGTGGTATCATACTAGGAACATCTAAAATTGTATTTTTATTTAATAAAGATAGAAAAATAGCGCTAGTAGCACTATTAAAGCTAACAGCATATTTAGCCCCCACATAACTTTTGATGGAATCCTCAAACTCAGTAACGATATTATCGTGAAGTAAATTGGTGTACCTAGACGTATCTAAGGTATGGGTATTTATGTTAAATAACCCTATCATGTTAACTCAAGATAACAAATCCAGGTATAATCATCCTTTTCACCAAAAAAAGTTGAGTATTTTATACTATCTTCTAATTTTAAAAGTGGTTCTGGTGTTGGGTAATCATCACCCCACAAATCTCCCCACCTAGTCACTTCACCTTTAAATATTGGAGGCATTTCTTGATACACAGATACATTATTTTTAAAATATTCATTGTCCTCATCTACTTTGTCATACCAAGTTCTAGAACCAGCTAAATCAATAACATACTTACAATTAGCCAATATTTTTTTAGGTGTATAACAATCTCCTTGTTGGTAAGGGTAATTGTCCTCCGTAATCATTTTTTTAAACCCAAGACTATAAGCATGCTTCATTCGCTCAAGAAAGTTTTGATGGTCATCAAAGAAAATAAAAGTATCTTCTTTAGGTAAATGACTCCAGTCCGACACCAAAAAATCCTCTGTTTGGTAAGTGGCATTAGGGCTTGTATATTTTCTAAAATGTGGTGCCGGGTCAATAGAAATTATCTTTGTTTCAGGACTAGCCTTCTCAAAGAACCAAGTACCCAAACCCTTCCAAACACCACTCTCTATTAGATATTCAGGCTTAAGTTGTTTTACAATAAACCAAGCGGAAAACATGTGGGGTGATTTCATACCACCGTCATTATCTTTTATGGGCCTACTTTTATATAATTCATTAAATTCATCTAAAGAATTTATCAAATCTACCCTATCCCACTTTTCTAGAAATTCTGTCATATTTTTTTGTTTAAATAAAAATTATCATTTATGTTACGTATATTGTAACCATATTTATCACATAAAGATAAGAAATTATTTTTACTATGGTAATAGGCACAAGTAGTTATCTCATCGTAAGCTTGGTAGGTTGTGTAGTGACTATCTTTATCCGTTATTTTCATTCTACCGATTAGAATATTTTTAGGAGATAATGAAAGTAGGTACTCCAAAGCTTCATCACCATTATCCAACACATCTAATACAGCCCCAAGATGAATAAGGTCAAAATTAGAGATATATGACTTGGTTAAATCCTTATAGTCACAAACACTAAACACATCCTTATTCCAATGCTCTTTAGCTAAATTTATCGCGTCTTCAGAATAATCTACACCATAATATTGTAAATTGGGAAGTTCTTTTTTACATAATTCGTATATAGCACCACATCCACATCCTACATCCAATATCGACTTAGGGTTGAATAGATTTATTAATGTTATGAAATCAATCCAATGGTTTGGGTATGTGGATTTAGAAGATAATTCGGATATATTAAAATTTAATTGTTTTTTAAAGACATTCTTATTTTTCCAGGAATCGTTAACATTGGTCATACACACTTCTCATTAATTGTTTAGCTCCACCTTGAAAATGTAGAGAATTAAATTTTATCTCCTTACCTAATCTTTCATTATAAACATAGGGAATGCCTCCTTTTATTTTGAAGTCTTTTCTACCATTAATAAATGCAAATCCTTGGTCAGGAACATTTATATTATGGTCATAAGTGGAATCATCTATTATTTGCATCATTTCACCAACCTTACCAGGACCACCCCCACACTCAGAACAATAATGAAAGAATTCTAGGAGTGTCATGTCACAAACACCACCAGCTAAACCACATTCTTTTCTAACCTGATAATGTGAGGCAATTTTTTTATAATTATAAGTATTTTTATCTCCATATGTCGACATTAAAAAATTACAAAAATCTGTAACCCCCCTTAAAGTAATAAATGAAGATATAGCGGCTGTCCTATGTAACAAAGTCATTTCATACTGATTAAATTTTTCCCACTCAGTGGTCATATTCGCAAAAAGTAATACATCAGAGTCAATATAAAATATCTTATCTAAATTATTGCTTAGCATATAATTCTTTAATATGAACCATCTTTGGTAACAAAAAATCTCAAACTCAACAGGTGTGGTATTTAAGTGCTCATAATGTGACCTAAATTCGTCACACTCTAAACAATAGTTATTTAGGTTAACAAATTTAAAACTATCATGTGTTATGGGTGGTGAAGTATCACCGATTAATCGTACCGGGTTATTTTTAAGTGCTTGGTTAATTGCACAACCCAAGTAGTCTTGGTATCCTTTATGTATTAAAATTACTGGTATTTTCATAATTAATTATTTTTAAAAACTATCCGATAGATATTGTTCTAGATTGTCATTGTTTCTTGGAAGATTAACCGCCTTAGCTGTTGGAAATGAATTACTGCTAGAAAAATCATTCACTAATATTCTCTGACAATGTAGTAAATCGAATATTATGTTGTGATACTTTATTCCACATTTTTCTAGTTGTGAAATAGTTTCACCTTTAAATTTACTCTTTCTAGAAGTTGTGAATATTATTCTCACCTTGCCTGTTTCATACAAATTGTTTATGTAGTCTTTATTTGATTCTAGAGCATCAGTGGTGCCCCATCTTTTTCCTATATATTCTCCCGAATTTTCCACCAATACACCATCCAAGTCTAAAAATAAAGTTTTATATTGTTTTTTATACTCATTCCAATCCTTTAATGTTCCCCAATCATTGAAGTTTGAAGTACTACAAGTAATAAACTGTTCTCCATCTAGTAGTTGTTGAAAAATTATATGTGAAATATAAATTTCTCCTTCTGCAGAATCTTTTAGCTTATCATAGGTCTGTACAAACTTTTCTGCGTCTGAAAATCCATATCCACCGCAGCAAAATTCATTACTAATTACATCTTTTTCTACTACTGTTTGTATTATTCCATTCTTATCCACATCAACATAACTCTTACTACTTGCTTTGATGTTTGAAACATCTCTAAGATTTGAAGTATAAACAAAATTTCCAGTACTATATTCAGCTGTAAAATATGCGTCACAATCTTTTATTAGGATATCTCCCTTAAGGTTTAATGCCTTTATAGCTTCTGAAACAGTTTCGCTTTGGCTAGATGTTGGTTCCTCAAGTAAAACTATTGATGTTTTCACGTCTATTTCTCCAAGAGACTGATTAAGCCCATCTAATAAATTAAACTTTTCGATGTCTTCTTTTAGAAAAACTGATACTATTTCTGAGTATTTGCTTAAATCTAACCCCTTAATCGACTGAATAAACATTAAGTCTCCGTAAGGATGGGTAAGAGACCATTTAGGCCTAGAGTTAGGGAATCTTGTGCTTCTACCTGCACATGGTATTATTAGTGTTGACATAACTTATCTACTTCATTTATTAAATAATTAACATTCTTTATTTCTTTACAGTATGGTACTATTCTAAGTAAATTTAGAATCTGAAAAACTGCATAGTATTCTACATAGTACTCATTTTTTGAGAACTCATAATCTATTTTTTTATCAATATAATTTAGGCACTGAGTCAATTTTACTCCATCAAACTTACAATCTAACATTCTTATAGACCAATGATATTTTGTATCTTGTCTAATTTTTACAATGTCCTGCATTGGTGAGTCTAGATAGGTATCTAAAAAATCTAACAAAACTATATTATCTCCATCGAATAATAAATTAGAAAATGTTAAATCTCCATGACAATAACCTTCAGGTATGTTTATAGTTTCATCTAATGAATAAAAAATATCGTCTAAATAGCTAACATCAATATTTTTCTGTGCCCTTATGTTATTTTTTACTGATTCATATTTGGTGGTTATTATCTTACTTGAAAAATCCGTTGTTTTTTTAGTATTCGCTATTGTGAAATCCAAGAGTTTTCCTATAATAGTATCTAAATAAGCCTTAGTTGCAGTATTAAATACCCTATCAAACGTTTTACACGGCATGAATTCCATATTAAAAAAGAATTTTCCTTGATTGTCTATACCAGATTCATAAACTTTTGGTGTACTAAATATACCATTATTAAAATCAGTTTGTTTTTTACACTGTAATTTTAACCTATCGTTATAGTTACGTTCGCAAGACTTTCGAATCGTATCTCCTAAAATAGCTAACTCACAACCTGAATTTCCCTTTAAGCCTAATATACTATTCATATCATAAGCCGTTAATGAATGACCTGGTTGGACAATCCATAGTCCTACCAACCCGTTTAATCCCAAATAAAAAATCACCAGACAACATAACATCTCTAAGAGGGGTGTTAGTACTATCAGCTAAACCGTAACGTACATATCCACGTAATTTCTCATATTCAGAATCTAATATAAGTTTCATAGCTGAAATCTCATCAAGTGACAAATAAAGATTCATCCACACTGATGTTGGGGAGATTTTAAGGTCTTTATCATTATATAGATTATGGAATAAAGTGGGTATTGTTTGTTCCTCACTAGTTCCGTCAAAATTATTGTCTTTGATTAAATCACTAATAGTCTCAAAATCACCCTTATCAAAAAAACTACCCTCATGGTATGACCAATAACTCTTTCTCTCCTCACCAAATATTTTAGTAATAAATGGTTTCGGCTTAGCATTTGGGAACATTCCAGACGGACCCAATGTTTCTATTTTATATAAACCAACTCTATAATTATCTAAATGTTCTTTAAACCCATGTTTGAAAAATAACTGATTACTGCTGTTTAAAACCACTTTACCAAAGTCCACCCTACCTTTTATAAAATCGAAACTAGATAAGAAAGCATCAGTCAATAAATGACCTCGTTGAGTAGGTATATTTGTTGGGTTTACATATATACCATCAGATTCCATATTATAGAAATCTAAATTATGGGTATTAGAGTCGTTAATAAAATTATCTTTAGTTGTATTAGATATGTGTAGCACAATAACCTCATCGTTAGATACAAATTTTTTAATATTATCTATTTGATTTTTTACCACTAACGGATTTTCACTAACATTTATTAAGAAGACATTCCTCATATTAAAATTTATTTACCAATAAGTACCACCCTCTATAGATTGGAAGTTTATTGTTTTTTCATTATCCATAGGTCTTGTCCAATAGTCGTTGTACATAGCACTTATTTCCGGGTGAACATCCCAACGTTTACCTTTAATACCAAATAGTATTTGTAACCCACCACCTATATGAATTGCTTGTTTACCCATCTCTTTACAAACTAAGGCTAACGGTAATCCATAAGCACCACAACCAATAATAGCAACATCAAAATCAGATTTAAGAATCTTATCTTCCATTAATTCCATAGATTCTTTGAATGGTTTATTATTTCCGGTACCACCACCATTAGTTTGTTCAGACTTAATGGTTAGTAAAGTAAAATCTGGCAACACCTTCTCGTTATCAAATAATTTTTCCCTATTAACAAATTGTTTTAATATGGTGTCTTCAAATGGATGTATCACTAACACTTTTTTACCTTTTAATGTTTCACTCCAAGGATTATCAAAATAAAAAGGTTCTAACAACCTTAACTCTGAAAATTTAGATTGTGGGGCATATGTTGATAGTATATGTTTCTCTTGTGGTGATGGCATGTGACCTAATATGTCAACCTTACCCAACGCATCAATATATCGTTCACAGAAGTAATTTAATGTGTTATCGTCAGCTGGTGTTATTCCTGCATTAGTTGAAGCCATTTCACGTATATGATGATAGTTACCATTCATATTACATAAAATTACATTTTGCTCAACACCACCCATCTTACTAGCTATAAATGGTTCACCAGATAAAATCTTTTCCTTTATAAAATTATTACCCTCTTCATTACTTAACATATTTATATTTTTTTAGTTGTTTTTTAAATTTATTTTTTAATTCCTCCATATCATTAATTATAGATTCGGGGTGTGATAAAATAAAGGGAGATGTAAAACATTCTCCTCTTGAATGAGGTTTAAATTCGTGAACCCCTAGAAACTGTTTTTCAATACGAGTTCTATCTCCATTAACCCACGGAAGATAAACCCTATTAAAATAATCATCAATACAATTATCTTTACTAACACTATCTTTATAGTAATTAACTTTTTTATAAACTTGGTCAGGGAAGGTATATGAGTAGTGATACATTTGTACCCCTAATTTATTATAAAGGGTTTCACTATCTATGTGATGTTTACTAATATTTGAACCTACAGGGTATTGAATTGTGGGTGGTCTATGGGTCAACCAAGTAGAACCCTTAACATACCTAAATATTCTTAGAAAATTATCCCTATTTAATTCGAAACCAGTTAAATAATCATCAAAACCACCATAAAAAGAACAACTCCTAACACCAACACTAGTTGGGGACTCAGACTCTAAAAAACTTATTATTTTTTTTAAATCATCAGTTTTATATATTTCATCAGAATCTAAATTCCATATATACTCTATATCGTCATTAATATATTGCATATACGCCTTACATTGGTCATCTTTTTCATTAAATTGACCATGCACAACTTTAATTTTATTATCTGGGTCTGGGAAGTCGGATAAAATCTTATTAGTATTATCTAAAGATGTTGTCCTACCCTGCTTTTGCCAATAAGATACAGGTCCCTCAGAAATAAGTATTTGTTCAGCAAACGGGTAAACCTGTTCCAAACATTGTTTAAGAACATAATCTCCTTCAAATACTATCATTCCAAACGCTATTTTCATTAGGTATATTTTTTTAATACATACAAAACATCATTTCTTTGAAAAACCTCTCCGTACTCACCACCAGAAGAATCCAACAGGTCCTTGTCCTCAAATTCAAGACTATAGGACGATAATTTATTATTAGTTAAATCGTCATGATAACCCTCAACATCATCTGACGGATTTAAACCTAGAAAAGCGTGGAACTCTACCGATAATTGTTTTGTGCATTCATGCGGAAAAGTAGAGAGAATACCATATTCAGAGCCCTCAACATCAATTTTAATAAATTCAAATTTTGGTATATTAAATTCTGACATTAATTCTGTTAATGTAGTTAAGGGAACTTCATATGATGCCTTATAGGGGTTATTAGCATGACCACCATTAGTACTCCTATGTAACATCTCTGGTTTATTTACTAAAGAGTTTGCCCCCCAATGGAGATATTCGTAATATGTCGCGGTATCGCCATTCTTAACACCAACACAAGCTCTTTGTAGGTATGTAAAATTTGGGTTATTTTCTAGATGTTTAAAATTACTAGGGATACGTAAATCTTTTATTGGGTCTAACGCGATTACCTTCATCCCTATACTAAGCATGTAATTAGAAAATACAAAATCATTACAACCTAGGTCTAGAACATAGCCACCTTTAGTTAATAAATCACTTCTAAATGTGTGACCATGTATGGTATCAAGAAGAGGATTTAATTTATGAGCTGGTATTTTTACCACTTTATTATTCACCATATTTATTTTTTGTTTTATTTAATTCTAAATGGTATTCATCATAAATAGCCTTTAGTTGTGGGTTATTTGAGTATTCTTTAAGGGGTGTGTAGATATGGTGCATTTTTGATGGGATGTAGGTTTCACCGTCATCAGAAAATTGGGAGAAGTGAGTAAATACCAAATCCTGTTCCTGACCACCATACTTTATTTTACCACCACCTAAAAACTCAAATGTTTGCCAATGCCATGGTGCACCATGACCCACATTATCATCAATATATATTGAATCTTTATCACATAATATAGGAAAATACTCTAAATATTTTTGGTCACCACAAGTAGCATACTCTGGGTGTCTTTTATGCAAAACCGATTCTTTCCACCAATCAGAAGTTTTAATGCCTAATTCAGTTGATTTAAAATGTACAACGCCAACATTATACAACCCTTCAGGTCTATATAAATTTAAAGGAAATTGACGATGTCTAAAAATGCCTACATCCCTAGACCCAATTTCATCTAAAACAATATCTAAACTTTTGTGGAAATAAATGTCACTATCAATATAAGTTATATCCTCATCTATCGCGTAAAGTAAGAAATTACTAAAATAGGAAGCCAAGGACCAACAAAAATAACTATACTCTGAACTTTTAAGGTCATTTAGAAACTTATCACCACTTAACAAATCATTAAGGTCATAAACCTTTAAAGAAGAACATGCAAAAGGTAGTATTTTTTTATGTGTAGCTTCATCTATGCACAAGTAATGTAAAATAAAATCATTAGTGTTTTTAATAAGAGACTCGTATAATGTTAATCCTTTATTGAGATAATTTATGTCTGATACTGTACATATTTGTTTCATAGACCAAAATTTTTTTGTTTTCTTCTTTCGTAGGTAAGTCTATCAGCACTTTCATGTTTAATATTATTCATATGTATGGCATCGTTAGAACCAAACCCCCAGTCAGGATGTTCATGCCTAATTATAACCTCATCGAAATAAGTTACCTTATCCAATAACTTTGATACATCCATAAACTCATTATCACACCAGACAGACTTATATTCCGGACTGTATATGTAACCAAACCTTTCATAATATTTTTTACCTAAGATACACAAAGTATTTAGTTCGTTTCCTTTATATCCATCATTAAACCATAATACACCATCAGTATCTGGATAATGAGATAACATCTTTTCTCTTATAATTGTATCAAACCCTTTAACCCTAGGAACCATATCATCAGAAGCTAGTAAAACCACATCAAAATCCAAGTTTTCCATATTATGATTTATAGCTTCTATTTTATTAGAATTATTGTTAAACTGAACCTCAACATTATCGTATTGACTAATTACCTCGGTAACAAACTCTTCTTTCATAGAAATGTCGTCATCATCACAAGATACTATTATTTGGGTTGTTTTGTCGTCCAGTAATCGCACATACTTACTTAACACCTTTAAAAATTTTCTAGACCTTACTCTAGTTGGAAATTTAATTAATAATTTCATACTATAATATTTCTTCGTAAGTGGTTAATATCTTATCCATAACATTATTAGAGTGAAATTTATCCATATCAGAAGGAACCCCATTCAAAGTAACTCCATTAATGTTACCACTAGAATCAACATCGTAAATCCACCCTTCTCTACCACACAACCAACCCTCAATGGTGGTCCTACCTAATAATATCCCTGCCGTATAATGACACTGTTTAATATAGGACTCAACATCCCAAGTAGGGTCAAAATACTTAAGGTGAGGTAAATCTAAATCATCTAAAAAATCTTCCCTTTTTTTACCTACAATCCATAGTTCTTGATTAGCCTCCCTGGTTTTATTTATTAAATCTTCTATAGCTTCTTGACGTAAGTAATCTATCGTACCAATAAACAAAACCCTCTCTTTATCAGTTTTTGGCTTAGGATACGTTTTAAATCTATCAACATCAAAAGGATTATAAATTACGTTGGTCTTATCTACCGCAATACCAAAGTCCTCAGTTATAAATTTTTGTATTTCTGGTCGTATACAAATATATTTTTTAATCCTACCATCTATTACTGGGTGTTCTAAATCAATAACTTCGGAATGTATAGTACATACAGTTGGTGTGGTTGGGTATAGTTTTAATAAGTGTTCTGTTATAGGCTTATGATGTAGATGCATAAGGTCAAATTTTATTGGTTCTATTTGGTATAGTTGACCCTCTGCAGGAATTTTAACACCTTCAGGAGTATTAATCTTAGTTTTCCCATCACCTAATTTAAATCCTGGTGGTTCGTTAAGAGGGAAAGTCTGAATACCTAAAGAGTTAACTTTATTTTTCATGTCACCACCAACATTAGAACATATAGTAATGTTATGACCCAACTTTTTTAAACCTTTAGCTAACTCATATACATGTAGTTCAGAACCAGTATAATCATTAAAGTTTAAGCAACCAATGAGTATGTTTAGTTTTTCGTTCTTTCGTAAGGTACGATTTATTTTTAAGGGTAAAGAATCCTTATATCTTTCCGCAAATATAATTCTATTTTCTTCCCACTCAGAATTGGTTTGCCCAATAGACAAGTGAGTAATTTTTATATTTGTACACACACCAACTCTAGTCCCAGACAAATGATTAGAAAAAGAAAAGTCAACATCATAAAAATGAAATCCATCAACCTCTTCATTAAATTGGTGTGAAATTCTATCTTTATGAACACCAAAAAATAACCCGTCTACTAAAATAACCTCATCTAAATAATTTCCTATATCGTTGGAATACCTGGACAACCATCTTTTTCCTTCGTGTTCATGGTATACCGCTCCATGCATTTTAGAGAAATCCTCCCACCATTTACCAGATTCAGGCATATACCTACTACCAGCGACACCAATAATACCAAATTCTGAATGCCTTTTAAACAATTTTAATATTTTTCTACCCCAGTTTTTTGTATCAAACTTTATATCATCATGACAAAAAATTATAATATCGTTTTTAGCTTTTTTAATACCCATATTATAAACTTCAGTTAATGAGTATTTTCCAGGGTTTTCATAAGGAAGTATCTCTATGTTATGAACACCAGATGTTGCCTTTATTATTTCTACAAAATCTAAGTTTATTTTTTTTGTACTAAATACAACTGTTAATGACATAATTAATTTATTCCAGTACTACCAAATCCACCGTCACCTCTACTAGAGTCATTTAACGAGTCGACTTTTATTATTTTTGACCACCTACCAGATATGACTGGAGAAATGACAGCTTGAGCAACTCTATCACCATGATTTACTGTAAATTTTTCGTTACTTAAATTTATTAAAATAACTTTAATTTCACCATTATAACCCCTATCTACAGTTCCTGGGGTGTTAAGGACAGTTATACCATTTTTTATAGCTAAACCAGACCTAGGTCTTACTTGAATTTCCATACTTTCAGGTAGTTCAAAATGAATCCCCGTCGGAATTAAAATTCTTTCACCTGGGTTAATAACTAAACTATTTGTTAAATTAGCTCGGAGGTCCATCCCACTATCATCAATATACTTGTAAGAAAGGTCGCTATTATCGCTAGTATTTACATACCTAACACTAATTTTAACTTTTTCTCGGGCAGCATCTAAACTCGCCTCTTCTAGTTTTTTAATCATATCGTCATCTATCCCTAATTGACGAAACATAGCTTCTTCATTATTAAACTTATTAGACGGTGTTGACGCTTTTTTTAAACTCATATTAAAGATTATAATACTTAGGGGTTAATTGAGGATGTAAAAAATCCTCAAAAGGAGCTTTAACAATTGACACAATTTCTGAATCTCTCGTATCTTCCGATAGATATGACGCCAACCTTTTATTAACCTCAAAAAGAGATTCTGCTTCTACAATATATTTAAATTTTTTAACTTTAGCATTTCCTTCGTTATCCATAACTCCGGTTTCGAATGCAACGATTGCTTGATAATACATATTTTTATCCTTTAAAATTACATGATTTATGTGCTCCATCACACATTGGTTGATTCTTGGATTGACCACATCTACACAACGCATAATTTTCACTAACTACTACTTCTTCACCACCTTTTGTTACGGTAGTTTCTCCTTTGACCAATATAGGTCCATTCTCTATTATATTAATTTCTACTGCCATTTTTTTTTATTTATGATTTTTTTATTTATGATTTTTTTATTAACTCCCTATAAAACTCCGCTCTAGTTTCTGTAATTTTTTCTAGTGAGTATTTTGGATACACGGTTTCGTATAATTTTTCACCTAAGTCCGTGACCGCGTTAGGATTATCTATGAGGTACTTTATGTACTTATACCACAACTTATGATTTTTATTTGTATCAACCAATAAACAATTACCTTTTGGGTTTAATTTACCACCACGCTCAAATAAGTTAACACAATCTATCTGGTAAGGACCAAAATCTTGTGCGATTAAAGCTTTTTTATGAAATCCAGACTCAATAACCTTTAACTGAGACTTAACCTTATTAAAAATATGTTCTTTTAAGGGAGCCAAACTAACATCAAAGTAGTTATAGTTGGAAGCGTAGGTCGTTATAGGCTTAGTCCAAACCCTCCTATAAACAGAATCCAAATCACCAGTTATAGATTTCTTTTTAAATTCCATTAGTTCTTTCTTATAATCCTCAGATAGGTTTTGGTGGTTGTTGGTGAATATCTGTTCATATTTATACCAGACAGACTCAATTGGTAAAATAGGTCTTTGTTTTTGTTTTCCAGTAACTTTATCCATTTCAGTCATAGTCCCTCGTAAATCATAACCACATAGTACTGTTTGAAATGACTCAGCTCGTTCACTATGAAGCCTACCAAAAACACCATTTAAAATTTCCAAATCCCTTATATGTGAAGAACCACCTAACCAACCAACTCTAATTTTATCAGAAATAGTGGGTTTAGGAACGTACTGCTTTTCTTTGTGGTCAATACCATTGGGGTATATGGATACATTATTATTAAACTTTTTAATCTCAGTAACAAAATCTGGAGTGGTGGTAGTTACATGACCAGCTAACTTAAGGTTGTCCATTATATGCTTATGTAAATTACTTTCTTTAATCATCATATAAGCTGGATGGTCAGAAGTGGGCAACCAATAATCATCCAAATCCATTATATGCGGAATTCCCCACTTAGTTAATTTTCTTTGTACCATTTTGGCTAATTCGTGATTAGGTCCAACACTCCTATGATAATGTACTAAGTCAAACTGTTTCCAAAAGCTATCATCTTGATATGGTGGGTCATATATTATATCCACCCAGAATTCGTCTGGGTACATTTTTTGTAAGTATATGTGTGGGTCTACCGAACGAAATTTAGAAACTCCCGTCCTATCCGAAGGTAATACACAGATTTTATATTTTTTATTTGTCATGTTAAAATAATAACACGAAATAATTAAATAGTCAAAGGGGTAAGGAGATTATTTTACAGACTTACTAGATGTAATTTTACCATAAAAAATACGGTCACCAACCTTAAATTGAAAGTTTTCATCAGAAGATGTTTTCATGTTTATGGCTTCATCTATTCTATCGTCAACAACTTCAGTTATTAATTCCCGAACACTCTCTTTTATAATGGATTTTAGGTTAGATGAAGTTAATTTATTTGATTTTTTGTTGGTACGACCAACAGACTTACTAGATTTAAGTATGGTTGACTCAAGAGAACTAGATGAAACAGGAATATCTTGCTTAACCATCTGTTCTTTAACACCACTTAAAAAGTCCTCAGTTAAACCAACACCACCGTTAAATGGTATTTCTGGTATAGGACTTTTAATCATCGCTTGCTTAATAACATCAGGTAATTTTGAGTTGTTAATTCTTTCTTCAGTTATATATTTTTTGGGTGTTAAATCTTGTCTGTCAGCTGCGGTTGCTTGAGGCACATTTGGTAGTGCTTGTACTGGTGGTAAAGATTCCATTAATTGGTCCGCTGGTACATTGGGCATTGACCCACTACCTTTAGTGAAATTTCCACCGTCTACCTTCTGCATCACTTTCTTAGCGTTTATTAATGATTGTTGTAATGTTGAAATGTCTGCCATAGTATTTTAAAATTTTGAGTTATACATCATTCTATTCATAGATTTATCCCCTGTAGTATCATATAACGGCGGTTCACCAAAAGTCAAGAATAAACTATCATCACCTTTAATTGGTTTCATACTTTTTATCCTATCTGTCCTAAATAATCGCCACGCTGGTAAAGGAATACCATCTTTACTCACCTTAAGTGAAGGACCTGATGTTTGGTATGCTCTTATTACGGGGTTATTTTTTAACGAATAACCGTACGCTACCGGTTCTATTATACGAGGTTGCCCACCTCCAGGTAGTTTTTCATCATCCAAATACCTTAAGTCACAAGTGTGTTTGTTAATTACAGCGTCCTTTATCACACTATTACTAACACCCTCAGTTAAAAGAGTTATTAAGGTTTTGAATAATTTCATGTAATTTATTGTTGGGGAGCGTAACCTTCACCAGAATCTATATTTCCAGACCCGTACTCGTTATCTTTGCCATATAAATTAGTTTTTAAGTTATTCATTCTACCAGTATTAGCTTCACCATTACCCATAATATCCGTACGAGTCCCAATATCTTCACCATATACCCCAAGGTATATAGCATTACCCTTACCCTTATCATCCCCATCTGATAAAGCATTTGGGTGACCAGGACTGTAACCTTCCGTATCGGAGGTTGGGTAAATATTTTTAACTATCATTTGTTTTCTAAATTTATCAGAAGAATTAGTTAATGCTTCACCCGGTTGTTTTTGATTAAAATCTGCCATAATTTTTTATTTTAAAAGTTGTTTTATTCTATTTATTTCTTCATAAATAGCTCTGTTTTTGTTTATGTCATCACTTTTTGTAGCGACTTTTATTTTTCTTACTTTTGTAGGACTACTACTTTTATCTTTTTTATGTGTCTTTAAAAACTGATTCTCCATACCAGCATCCATTCTGGATTTTTTACCCGACCTAACACCATCTCTCCTAGCATCTAAACAATCATTTATGAATGACAACATATCATCCCCACAAACATTTTCATAGTCATTACCTTCTAATTCATTTTCTAGTTCATGCTTAAACTTCTTAGCTTGACTATATTTTAAATGCCCATCATCTAATAGGTTTTTAATTCTACCATAACCCTTATCGTTAGACTCCATATTACCTATATTGGTTGTAAGGGTACTTACTAATTCATCAGGTAAAACATACTTATCATGTTTTAAATCACTATTCATAACTATGAGGAAACATATCCTTTAGGTCCTCAACACTAACATTGTTAGCTTGAGCCAATTTAATTAAAGAGGTAATTTTACTTTTTAATAAATTATCGGAAGAAGATAGTTCCTTTGAATCATCTTTATCTGACAATAACACTTCTAACATATCTTTAGCTTTATCCTCAGCAATTTTTGTCAAACGCTCCTTTTCGGTTAACCTATGTCTAGTGAAAGAACCGTCAGATTTATTTTTTTCTAACTTTTCAGGGCCACGTTCTTTTTCTACCCTTTCTATAGCCTCATCTTTGGGTATCGATAACTCATTCTCATAATACTCCACAGCACCATCAAAATCCAACTGGTCTGTTTCTTCAACACCTAAAACACCAGTCTTATCTATTTCACTAACTTCTTCCACAGACTCACCGTAATACCTTTTGAAAAAATTACCACCATTAGACCAAACACCATACTGTGATGTCGCTCTGCTAATATCGTCGGTAGTCTTAGTAGTACCAATAGTTTGATTTGTCTCACTACCCATAGGGATTTTACTACTCATAATTGACCCATCATAATCCACCAATTCATCTAACTCACCTTCTTGTTCTTCAGGAGCATCATCAGCAACCTCATTTTCCTCGTTATATTCATCTATTTCCCCAGCAACTATACCTCCTACCATACTATCTATCATATCTAAATGTTCGGCATCACTTGTAGTTTTAGATGCCTCATCTAGTATTGTAGCTGTAAACCTATCCTTAACAGGCATAATACCAAATTTAAATACTTCAGACAATTTCATAAATTCTGTGGGTGATATAGAATCACCCCCTTTTAAATCCTCTTTTAAAAGGTTTAATTTAGTAATTACATATGATATAGCGTCTATTCTTTTCATTTCACTTTTATTATAAATATCGATAAGAATTAAATAGTATTACATTTATATTTATTAATAATGGGAACACAAAATTTAAACAATTATAATTTTAATAGGATTGACGCTAAATTAAACTATAGCTCCTACTATGACTTCTTTTTAGTGTCCGATGAAAAGGATTTTAATACAGAAGTGGTTTGGTCAAACAACATCATAGGGTTAGGTGATACTACAGTATTACCAGTACTAATAGACTTAAATGACTCAGACAGTTCATCTCAACCAATAACAACATGTTTCACCCAATATCCAGTACTTTCAGCATCACCACAAACATCAGAACCTTTTACAATATTAAGTAAATTTACCTGGTTAAGTGCAAAAACAGTATGTGATTGTAGTGGTATAACTGTGGATAAAAAATGTGATTTAATAATAGCAGAGACAGCTAGAAGTAATGGACTATATAATGATATTAATATAGCCAATGTGCAACTTCTCCCCCCATCTGATTGTGTAGAGATTTACAAACAAATACCTATAGCATCCACATTTAACAAATTACATTTTGATAAAAGGTTTAAAATGAGTCAGGTTAAAGGATATGGCCTACCATTAACAGGAATCTCTTATTTTACCGACACGTCAATAATGAATGCTTACGATAGTTCAGGATATTACCAAGAGTTAAAAGGAGGGTTTTACCAAGGATTCTATAAACTACACGGATATGATTATGAGGTATTACCTACCAGACCAAATAAAGGATGGTCATTTAGCAGTTATTTAAAACTGAATACCATAGGATACCAATTACAGAACTGTTATAACGCTAGTGGATATAATGGGATAAGCTCAACAACATTATGCAGTAACACCCCACCTAATAGTATGAGCGACACCATGCCTCACAACTTAACGAATTATAGCTGGAAGAACTCAAGTAGTATAATCACTGGTGTAACAAATAATTCAGGATTTTTCTTTTTTAAAGGATTGAGAGAAGGTCAAACCACAGATGTCTATAGTAATGTTTTAGGGTTTAGAATAACTGACGATATGAGGATTGGTTATAGGACTCTAAGGTATACTGGTGATTGTATTGATACGAGTGGGGAATGTAACCCCAACTCCCAATGGACTTGCGGTTGGGGGTTAGAAGAATCTTATTCCGAACCAATTTGCCCCTTTATTACAGAACTAAGTGGTAATTGTGCTGATACGTGGATACAAGTAGATGTTGTATTTGACCGAAATATATATTTAGAAGATTGTGATTTATTAAATAAGGGTGGTATTAACGACTTAATAACTGGAACCTACCCTTATTCCGCTAATAATATATGTGACACCTTTATTCCAGGAAAACTTAATCTATATTGTTCCGCAAATACCATATATCATTGGTTTACAGATAAAGACTTGAGAATGGGTACACTTAAATTCTATGTAAATGGTAGAATTGTACACACAGTTAATGACTACGAAGAAATAATACCTAGGCATACAAATCAAACACCAGAAAGCCAATTTGGCGTGTCGTATAATATGTCTTGGGGTGGTGGAGCGTGGGGATATAGAGAGAACAAAAAACCAGTACTACAGGATAACGACCTAATATCACAATTCTTTGCTGGTTCATTTATAGGGGGAATATCACAAATGATGTATTATATTAAACCTCTAACAGCTGATGAGGTATATCATAATTTTTTAATAAATAAAGAAAGGTATTCGCTAATTGATTGTGAGGAATGTAAGAATTGTCCAGGAGGTTGTCGAGATTGTGAATTACCAGTACCAACAGGAGAACCACCACCAGAACCACAAAACTGTTATTTACATATGTGGAGTTACTGTAGCTCTGTGCAGTGGAATGAGACTGAAGGCCAAAACTCTGGAGGAACATTAGAGCAAATATTTTCAGGTGTCACCGAAATTGTATTTCTTGACGATACTTTACCAGGGTACAATGAGTTTGAGCCTTGTAACACTAATAACAGTAACTTATTCTGGGACTCAGTAGGACAACCAACAGTAGGGACTAGTTTAGGTGGGGCTTATCTAACTAAAATTTCTGACCCAGACCTATATGGTAGTTGGGCGTGTTTTACTTATTTGGGGTTAACCGCAACAACGTCTACTAATATTGTAAATATGACGTCAAGTAGTGGGGGATACTATTCAAATAGTCCAGGAGGAACATTACCATGGAATAATTCAGGTGACTTTGCTTGGGTTGGTGAATGGGATGAACTTTCAGTGGGTACAGCTTTTGAAAATTGTTGTTTATGTACTGAGTATTTGGGTCCAGGATGTGACACCATTTGTCCTAGTGGTTGTATGGCTTATACCGCTGTTAATTATGGTGTGGGTGGTAACGCTAATATTGACCCATATTGTGATTGTAATGGTGTAAACTATAACAATGGTGGTTATGATATTAGTTGTTGTATTTTTGACCCACCTTGTGTACCTGGTTGTATGGATGTAACAGCATCTAACTATAATGGTGCCGCAACATGTGATTGTTGGGGTGTTGGGGGTGGAAGTAGTACACACTGTTGTGAATATGGTGGAGCAGGTGTATGTATTTCTGGATGTACGGATATAACGGCACTTAATTATAATAATGAAGCGACTTGCGATTGTATTAGTACTATTGGTGGTACAAATTATAGTTGTTGTACCTACACACCACTTACATCCATATCAGGATGTACAGACGCCAGTTCTTTTGGATATAACCCAATAGCAACATCAGACTGTTCTAACATTTGGGGGGGTACAGATTATAGTTGTTGTTTAAGTAGTTGTGATGTATGTGCAACTAACAACATAAACGGCCTGATAAACCCAGCTCAACTAAACACTAGTTCATATGGTTGGTCAGGAGGTGAGTACAACAGCGCGTTCATAAACTACCAAGAAAATGATAACGTAATCTATAATGGTTGTTGTTACTTATGTGGTACAATGAATGTTGGTGGGTATTTCCAATGTTCTGACTTCGCACAATATGGTGCACCAGATACAAACCCAGCTTGGTTATCGTGTTGTCCAAACGCATGTGACAGTTCTTGTTAAACAAGATATTTATAATAAACAATTAAATAATGGAATTTTTTATAAGAAAAGACTCAACAGACCCGATACTAAAGATGCAATTAGTATTAGACGGAAGAAATGACTTTAATAACTTTCATAATAAGTTAGCTAATTCCACAATATACTTCTCAATGAAAAGTGTTGATACCGGCATACTGAAGGTTGCCAATAAACAGGCTTATATAGTATCTAAAGTACCAACAACACCAAACGCCCCTACTGAATATTACATATATTATAAATGGACTAAAAACAATGTCAATAAAGTAGGTAGATACGAAGGGCAATTTATAATATATTTTCATTCAGATAATACAGAATTGATAGTCCCAATAAGAGAAGACCTATTTATAACTGTTTCCGACTCATTTGTAAAATCTCCTTGTTAATATAGGTTGATTACTAAACAAAATTTTGTTATATTTTTTTGAATGTTAAGTAAAATTCATATGTGTGTATGAAGATAATGTTACAAACGAAAAAATATAAGATGAATAAACCAACTTCAGAAGAAATAGAACAATTCCTACAAGGAAATGACCCAGAAAAATATATTGTATCCATAGAATATGGATGGAGAACAAGTAAAATCTATAAAATCATAGAAGACCCAGTAAAAGGAAAGTCAATTAAAAGTGATACTTTTATTCCTTTTTGTTGGGTTGGGGACCTTAAAGATAAAAATTTTTATAAAGGAAGCAAAGCTTTACAGAAAGAAGCCATATCCAAATACGGGATTATGATTGAAAGGTTATTTGATGGTGATAACGAAAGACTAAAAAACGGTTTATGTTATTTAGTTAAAACAACAAAAACATATAGAGACTTAGTTAGTTTTTTTACACAAGGCGGTTTAAATCCTTGGGGTGAGAACAGTAGAGAGTCCATACAAATATTATCACCGGTAGAACAATATTTAGTTCAGAAAAAAAAGAGGTTATTTAAAGGGTTCGAAGATTATGATGAAGTGCATAGGTTTGTTTTTGACCTGGAGACAACTTCTTTAGCTCCAGAGGAAGGTAGAATTTTTATGATTGGTATGAAAGACAATAGGGGTTATGAACGAGTTATAGAAATATCAGATAATGATGAATCTGAAAGAGAGGCAATATACGAATTTTTTGATGAAGTAAGCAAGATACAACCAACCATGGTGGGAGGATACAATTCCTCTAACTTTGACTGGAACTGGCTATTTACCAGAGCTGACATACTTGGGATGGACAAAACAAGATTTAAAACACTAAACCCAAACGAAGGTTATAAGATAAAAGAAGGGGTACTTAAATTAGGTGCAGAAATGGAAAAGTATAGTCAGGTACAAATATGGGGAACCAATTCTATTGATATAGCCCATTCTGTTAGAAGAACACAAACCATTAATTCAGAAATAAAAAGTTGGGGGTTAAAGTATATAACTCAGTTTGCAAAAGCTGAAAAACCTAACCGTGTATATGTTCCCGGAAATAAAATTGCTTCTACATACAAAGAGAATAAAGAATTTTATCTAAATGTTGATAATGGGGTATATAAATCAATAGATGACAATAAACTAAAAGACCTAGATATAAAATTTCCAGAAGTATATAAAAAAGTTTCCGGTGAGTATATTGTAGAACAGTATTTAATAGACGACCTTTGGGAAACTATGGTGGTAGATGAACAATTCAACCAAGCTTCATTTCTGTTAGCCGGAATGGTACCTACCACATACGAAAGAGTATCAACAATGGGAACAGCAACTTTATGGAAAATGTTGATGTTGGCGTGGTCTTACCACACTGGACTAGCAATACCAGCAAAGGAATCTAAAAGACCTTTTGTTGGTGGATTATCTAGACTAGTTAAAACCGGATATTCAACAAATGTACTAAAACTAGACTTTAGTTCACTATACCCATCAATACAATTGGTCCATGACGTATTTCCGGAATGTGATATAAGTGAAGCGATGAAAGGTATGTTGAAATATTTTAGAGATGCAAGGATTAAATACAAAAACTTAGCGTCAGAATACTATTCTATAGATAAAAAGAAATCAGAATCCTTTGGTAGGAAACAACTACCAATTAAGATTTTTATAAATTCTATGTTTGGTTCATTATCCGCACCACACGTATTTCCTTGGGGTGACATGGATATGGGTGAAAAAGTTACTTGTACCGCAAGACAATATCTTAGACAAATGGTTAGATTTTTTATGGGGAAAGGTTATGACCCATTAGTTATGGATACCGACGGGGTAAACTTTTCTTGCCCTAGTAATGTTGAAGATAGAGAATATATTGGTTTGGGCAATAATGGCCTGGTAATTAAAGATAAACTGTATATTGGGAGTGAAGCTGATGTCGCAGAGTATAACGATTTGTTTATGAGAGGAGAAATGGGTCTAGATACTGATGGGCAATGGCCATCATGTATTAACGTTGCAAGAAAAAATTATGCTTTATTAACTTCAGACTACGAGGTAAAATTAACAGGAAACTCAATCAAATCTAAAAAAATACAAGGTTATATGGAGATTTTTATTGATAAAGGTTTAAAGTTATTACTAAACGGTAAGGGCGATGAGTTTGTTGAGTATTACTACGAATATTTAAACATAATATACAATAAAGAAATTCCTTTAAGTCAAATAGCTAATAAAGCAAGGGTAAAACAAACCGTAGAGTCTTACAAAAAAAGATGCGGCCAACGAAGCAAGTCTGGAGCGTTAATGGCTAGACAAGCACATATGGAGTTAGTTATTAATAATAACATACCAGTATCTTTAGGTGATACAATACACTATGTTAATAATGGTAAAGCTAAGTCACATGGTGACGTACAAAGAAAAAAGAAGGCTGGACAAGAAGATATCATACAACTTAACTGTTATCAGATTGAGGAAGTTGATTTAACTTCAGATAAAAAGGGTGAATATAATGTCCCTAGGTATATTTCTATATATAACAAGCGTGTAGAACCATTGTTAGTTTGTTTTAAACCAGAAGTTAGGGAAAGCTTACTAAAAGCTAAACCAGAAGATAGGGAGTATTTTACAAAATCACAATGCACACTAATAAACGGCATACCTAGAAAAGAAGCAGACCAAGATACTTTAGAAAACATTCTTGAGTTATCTGTAGAAGAAAAAGTTTTTTGGGAAAAACTAAAATTAAGTGAAAATTATTTTATGGAAGAATTAGGAATCCTTAATTCCGTCTGAACTAACAATTACCCAGTAGTTTAACTCCGACACAAACACAAATTCTACAGAACTATTATTATCTAATTCTACATTTTCCCACCTACTATCAATAAGACCTATATCAGGAACCACACTAGTATTAGATAAGGATTTTATCCTTACTTTAGTACCAACAGCAGAATTTAGAGTTATAGTTGAGTCAGACGTACTCACTAGTAGGTATTCACCATTAGTTGTATAATCTTCTGTAACCACCTTAGTTAATGTATTTTTTTCTGGTATATTGACGCCAATATCACCACTATACATATCTTTTCTTATATCTTTTATGAGTTGTAAAAGAGCTACCGACAACAATTTATAATGTATGTTATCTGGCCTCCTATTTTCGTCATACATTACTAATTCATCATAACCAAGAGAGTGTAATTCTTCAGCTATAAGACCAAAACTAGGTATGCCACTTGATTTGTAGTTAAAGCTATATGAACTCAACTTAAGTAATCCCATATATCTACCTGACTCTACAGGTACCAAATTAGTTTTGTATCTTAGTGATGAACTACCACCCTTAACAACATTACCAGACGTATCAATAGACAAATCACTATAACTACCAACAGCATCCATAAGGCCAGTGTTTTTAATTTGTAAAGTACTAGCACTAATACCTGGATTTACGGAACCACCACTTATAGGGTCAATCGGTACCTGACCTATTGATAGTACCGCGGTTGTACCACTTACCCCAGAAAAAGAAGTTATATTTACATTACATGAAGCAGATGTAGCATCATGAGGACCAACAATAAAAGTATTCCCAGTAGAACATGGAAATCCAGAACCAGCAACTAAAGTACTTTGCCAATCAGCTACATAACCTGATAAGTGACCCACGAAAGACAAATCATTTGTCATATGTGTACTACCAGAAAAAGTAGCTGTACCACCACTTTGTCTTAACTGTCTATTATAATCAATCTTAGTAAAAAACCCCATATTATATTGTGAATATTGTTCCTGGGTTCATTGGTCTAAACCCAAGTGACTTATTTAAGTTTTCAGCTTCAAGAGCTTTTCTTTCTAACATTTTATCATTTCTTAATCTCTCTAGTCTTAGGGTAAGTTCTTCTACTAGTTTAGCTACCTCATCTTTTGACTCTGACAATAAAGCATCATACTCAAGAGTTAATTCAGCTCCCGGGGTCTTTAAAGCTCCGGAAAATTTACCACGAACACGACCCAACATCTCCTTAGCTTTAGCAAAAAAGTATTTTCTAACCCACGATTGTGCTGGGGCATTAAGGTCACCATAAGACATTTCATCTAATGTCACATCACTGGGTAAAAGAACAATATCTTTATTAGCTAACAAACATTCGTTCCTAGTCTCAGGGCCGGAATCATAATACCAATACCAAACTCTGTGTTGGTTGGTCATAATATTACCAAAATCAAATCTTCCACCAGGAACATTGTAAAGGTGTAAGAATTTTTCTCCATGAATACCACCAGCTCCAGCAGTAATCCGATAAGTCATGTCACCACCAATCATCCTATTTTTTAAATTTCTATCCTGCATTCTTAGTAATATGTCAAAAGCTGGCATCATAAAGTAAGAACCTTGCATTCCCATTTGAGCACCACCCATACCCAAGTTACCACCTAGACCACCGAAACCACCTAAAAATGGGTCTATAAAGGCTTCATTTAGTTCAGCTCTTGTGTACCATAAAACCTCATTTATTTCTCTTCCAGCTGGTATTGTATATATTTGTTGGTTTGTAACTAAATCTACAAAGTCTCGTTTTAACTCATAACCTCCACCAGCTTGTAACCCCACTATCTTGGAATAGGCATAAGTAAAGGACGTTTCAAAACTTAAGTCCCTAGTTAAAAAAGCGTTAGTTAAAGAAATAACATCTAGGTCTTGACCATATAGAGCAGACCATTGGTTTTCTATCAACCAATCCTGAACATATTGGCCATAATCAAGAACAGCTAATTCTATAGCCGTATCTAACATTTCATCCTCAAGCTCAACCCCTCTTAAGGGAGCACCTAATAAATGCTTTACTTGAGTAAATAATTTTTCTCTTTTTATTGGGTCAATTGTTACTGGCATAATATATCCTTTTTATATAAATACTTGGAAGTTGGCATTAAAAAAGGCCCTTATTTAGGACCTTTAATAAAATATGTTATAATATATTAGTTTTTATAGTTTAACATCATTAATTGCATCTTTAATCCTCACCACAAGTTTATTAAATTCACCATCTTGTAATAACGACTCATCAAATGATACTGCTCCACCAGCCTCATCTGCCCATTTAGCCATTTGTTGTGCATCGTATATCAATCTCGATACTGGGGACGCTTTTTCTGCTTGCTCATTAAGTTGTTTCTTTCTTTCTATAATTACTCTTTTTATGATAGAATTTAATTTCTTTTGCGATAGTTTAACGGTATTTTCACCAACAACCTCACTCGGCATTTTTCCGTGACCTTCAGATTTTTCATTTTTAGCTGTTACCTCTGTAGCTTTTTCTTTTTCATCCTTATCCTCCTTATCTTTTATCTCACCACCAATAATATCTCTATATATATCCTCTACTTTTCTCATTGCTGCAAGAATTTTATCATTATCTTTTGGTGTTACAGTTACATTATCACCTTTATTATTTTTAATTTTTTGGCCTACCGATATTTTATCTAACTTTTTTATTGCGTTATATGCCGTTTTTAAATGGCCCTTCATTTGAACAGAACCCTCGGTTATATTTTTAAGACTTTTTTTAAGTTGTTTTTTTGTTAGTTCTTTTTTGCCCATGATATTTGTTTTTATTATAAATATACCGAATAACTCATTTCTACAATATACTTACAATTTCTGACATAATATCTTCGTCACCTATATTATCACCCATTACCGTGTCTATAACAGATTTTTTATTATTAACAATGTTGTATATTTTATATTCTAGAGTATTTTGATATATAGGGTATAAACAAGATACTTTTTTATCTTGCCCTATTCTAAATGCCCGGTCTTCACATTGTGACATATCTGAAGGCACAAATGACAAATCATTAAATATTACCACCTCCGCTGAGGTCAACGTAATACCAACCCCAGCAGCTTTTACATTACCTATAAATATTTTTATTTTTTCGTCGTTTTGAAATCTGTCCACACTTTCTTGTCTAGCTTCTTTTTTCATAGTACCGTTAAGTATTACTGATTCCTTTTTATATTTTTCATGTAACTGCATTAACGGTTCGGTAAAGTTTGTGAATACAATAACTTTTTTGTCCTGTTGTAAACACTGTTCTATGAGTTGCGAAGTCTCCCCAACCTTAGCCAAAGCTATTATTTGTCTAACCTTCATTAATTTAGATAACTGTATAGACAAACCCTTATTTTTATTCTCCCGTCTCCAATCCTTATACTCACCAACCTCATCTTCATATTCTTTTGATTTTAACTCCATATATATAGGGGTTATGATTTTATCAGGCAAATCTAAAACATCTTCTTTTAATCTACGCAAAACTTTATCGTTAGTCTTGTCACGCAATTCTTCAAGATTAGTAGCGCCAAAAGTCAACCAAATTTTTCTATAGCCTCTAAAAATTTGTTTACCATCACAATATCGCCTAACATAACTAATCCAGTTATTAGCAACCCTAGAACCAACCAGTTTTAATAAGTTATAATAATTCATGGGCCTAGAGGTCATAGGTGTACCAGACAATAACCACAACCTACTTATTTTATTAGTGAGATTGTTAACTAATTTAGTTCTTTGTGCTTTACCATTAGAAACATAATGAGCTTCATCTATTATAACCAAATCAAATTTGGAATCCAGGAGCTTAGTTTTTTTGTCCGAATCCCTAGGTAATGAATGAAAATTTTTTAAAATATCATAATTTATAATAACATATTTACCGTCTTCCCATTTTTTACCCTCCACAATACCTACCTGGTCGTCACTATAATTTTCTATTTCCCGTTTCCAGTTAACTTTTAAAGACGCGGGACATATAATTAAAACTTTTTTTAATTTTAAGTTAATTGTTGCCATAATTGCGGAACTAGTTTTACCAAGACCCATATCATCCGCCAAAATATATTTTTTATTAGACACTAGTTTAGTTACAGCTTCTTTTTGGTGTTCAAAAGGGGGTCGGTGTGAAAATTCCCTAAAATCCACAACAACATCTTTTTTAACTTGTGAAATTAATTGTGTCCTAGGAACCCAAAATGACGTTAAAGCACTATCCTCCAGAATCTTACCCCAAACATGGTACTTTTCATCACCTAATAACAATAACTTTTCAATCCAGATACTAGAGGGAGCTTTTGATAAAAATTTTGTGGCCAGTAATTCGTTAGAATAGGGTTCATCGATATCAACCCACCTACGCACAATTTTTGGTACGGAAGTAAAATTATCTATAATATACTCAGATTGTTCTAGGGTAAGGATAGACATTTTACCAGATTTAACTGAATCCCTTAAACCAATAATATAGTTATTAGCCCCACTATAAGACAGTAATTTATCTTTAGCTATAATTTCTGGTAATTTTATATCCATAATCTAAAATATAATAAAAAGAGAAAAGGAAGTCAAAATGTATTTATAATAAAGAGTTATACAATATGAGTAATAAAAAAGTACCTATAACAAGAATATCTAAATTTTTTGGTTCAGAAGATTTTGCTTTAGAACAAAATATTGGAATGGAGTGGTTGCATGGCGACATGCATTTTACTTTGGTTTTATTTAGAGTGGATAAAAAACTTAGTGATGTTGACGATGTTTATGGTGAAGCTGGCAAAGAGGAAATTAGATATAAAGCTCCGGTGGAAATTAAAGGTTATGTTGATATATCAGAAGCACAAAATAAAAGTTATGCTTCGGGACTTGTAAATCAAATGGAACCAGGGAATTTAACTTTTAGCGTGTACATGAAACATTTAGAGGAATTAGACATAGATATAAATTATGGAGATTATATTGGGTATAATGAAACAGAAGAAAGAATGAGATATTATGTCGTCACAGATGATGGTAGGGTTACATCTGATAATGTGCACACAATAGGTGGGTATAAAGCTTTCTACAGAACAATAAAATGTTCATTTGTTAGTGAGAATGAATTTGACGGAATATAAAATGGCACTACCAATTAAAAAAAATATAAATATAACACCAGGTCAAGTACAAGGACATTACCCTTATGGATATGACGGCGTAAGTACACCAATAAGAAGAAAAGAACTAGCTGATTTAATTACTGAAGACGGAACTTTTTTACCAAAATCTGTTTTACACGCAGATTTAGATAGAGGTATGTTAGATTTTGTTATAGATGACATCCCAGCAACAGTTAGTGGTAAAAAAATACCGGTGATAGACAGAATCCTAACATTACAAAGATGGGGGGAATTCGCACAAACATGGTCATTCTCCACCAAAGATAAAAATGTGTCATTACCATTTATAGTTGTAGTTAGAAAACCAGATGTACAATACGGAACTAACCCATCGTTACAATACACCATACCTAATAGAAAACAAGTACATTACGCAAAAGTACCAACGTGGGACGGTAATAGGAAGGGGTATGACATATACACTATTCCCCAACCAGTCCCAGTGGATGTCACCTATGACGTCAAAATAGTTTGTAATAGAATGAGAGAACTAAATCAATTTAATAAAGTAGTGTTACAAAAATTCACATCTAGACAAGCATACACATACGTTAAAGGACACTACATCCCAATTGTTATGGAGACCATAGGTGATGAGTCGGTGATAGACACAGAAGAAAGAAGATACTACCAACAAAATTATCAATTCCAACTACAAGGATTTTTAATTGATGAGGATGAATTTGAGGTAACTCCAGCTGTTAGTAGAACGATAGTTTTAATGGGTGGTGAAAAAACACATAATCGAAAAAAAGACGATAATAAAGTTAACCATAAAATTAAATTTGACTCGGTTACTACTGCAACAACAAGAACATATAACTATAAAACTAACATTACTTTAGCTAGGACAGAAAATGTCGACGCATTTGCATATAATACTAATGGGGTACAGTTTAGTATTAATAATATTGTATTAACTGAACCCGTAATGGTTAATCCTGGAGACACATTAAATATTACTATAGTTAAAAATACCACGACCACCTCTTCCTACATTATAATAACAGAAACACTAGTAAGATAGACTACTCAAAATAGATTTCTTTAACAGACTTACATTTATCTTTTATTAAAAGCTCTACAAAAGCAAACATTTTAAGTCCGTGTTTTTTACAGTACTTTTTAAGTAAGTGATGAGACTCAACACTAATCTTAATATTTTTTATCTCTTTTTCTTTTTTATTGTTTGCCTTCATATAGAGGGTATTTTACTATAATTATTAGAAAATATGAAAATAGTATGAATTTTTTCCTACCTGATGTATTTATACATCCATTTCAAAAAACTTTTGGGTTTAGATTAGGTATTTATTAATAAAATACAGAATAATAATAACTTTAAAAAATAATAGACATGGCAGACGGTAATAAAGTATTTGTTTCTCCTGGTGTATATACGTCAGAGAAAGATTTAACATTTGTAGCACAAAGTGTTGGTGTTACAACATTAGGGTTAGTAGGTGAGGCATTAAAAGGGCCAGCCTTCGAACCAATTTTCATACAATCATACGATGATTTCATAACACGTTTTGGTGGTACATCGCCAACAAAATATGTAGGTTCACAAATACCTAAATACGAATTAGGGTACATATCAAAATCATACCTAAGTCAATCAAATCAACTATTTGTAACAAGAGTGTTAGGTCTTAGTGGTTTTGACGCAGGACCATCATGGTCTATAAAAACTTTAGGGAGTTTAGATTCTTCTCAGTTTAGTGTAGCTACTGGTGGTACGGTTGGGAATACTGGAGGTACGGACACTGCTTATTCGGCTTTCTTTAATATATTTGTACCAATTACTGGTAGTAGTGGTACAGCTTTAGGGTCAGATGTTTACACTGACGGTACATTATCAACAATACAAACTTTACCTATAGTAGACACTAGTTTCGCTACATCTACAATTACATTAAATAACGGTTCCACATTACCAACACTTAACGCAGATTTAATAACCTGGATAACAGCCACTGTAACGAATACCAATCATGCATATAACGCAACTTGTTCCGCAACAACAGGCAGTTGTTGGGCATACAATGGAGGAATATACCAATATGGTTGTATGACATCGTCAGCAACCACAATAGCGACTGGAAATACTAGTGGTTACACAACACAAGTAATAACAGACAGATTAAGTACTGACTGCACAGATTACACATCATATAAAAATGACCCTTGGTACTATGGGTTATTTACATACTCAAATAGCGATTGTTGTAGTGGAGGAACCTATAGTGGTATGTCATATCAATTATATCACGGGGGACTATCAGCGGACACTCATGGGAATTATTCCGGAGGAACTGTTTACTCTGGAGGGACTGGAACTACAGACTCTACAGCAGGAGCGTTATCAGGAACAGTAGTTTATTCAGCAACATGTACTGTGAATGTAGAACTATATAGTGATGTTCCAGCTTACACTGAATATGATGGAGTTGTCGTAGCAACACTTAGGTCCAGGGGTATAAGTACTACATCATCAGGAGGTCCAGTTTATGAACTTACTGCTGACACAACTACTTTTGATTGTTCAGGAACTTATGCGGATGTATTAGAAGACCCATTTAAGCCATTTGGAATTAGTGCACAAACAGCGGCTGGAAACATATATACATTTAAAACTTCCATGACTAACACATCTAAAGATTATGTGTCTAAGGTATTTGGGGTTAGTCCTTTTGATAAAAAGAAAGAGGATGTTCCATTGTTTATTGAAGAAACTTATCCGGTATTATTAAAAGACTTATGGAATAAAGGTAAGGTTAGAGGGTTACAATGTTGTTTACAATATTTGCCATCAGCAAGAGCAACGACAAACACACATACAATCGCTTGGAAGATGAATGAATGGAGAACACCAGAGACACCATGGATTGTATCTGAATTACAAGGTACTGACGTGTTCAGACTATTTAAATGCGTTTCAATATCCGACGGAACTTCAGCAAACAGAGAAGTAAAAATATCATTTGCTAACCTATCTTTTGAACGAGGAGAGTTTGATATTTTAGTTAGAGACTTCTATGATAGTGATGCAGCACCTAATGTGTTAGAGAAATTTACTAGATGTAGTATGGACCCAACGAAAGTTTCTTTTGTGGGTAGAAAAGTAGGTACTTCTACTGGTGAGTTTGAGTTAAAGTCTAAATATATTATGTTATTTTTAGGAGACGGTGTACTAGACGGTACTTACGTAGGCTCATTACCTTGTGGTTTTGAAGGATATAGATTTAGAACCTATAATTGTTCACTCAACCCTTGGATAAATTATAAAACTAAGTATTTTACTCCGGGTGAAGCGATTTATGACCCACCATTCGGTTCAGGTACAGGGAATAATAAAGTTCTAAGTGGTGGAGACAAACTATCAAAAGTTTATCTAGGTATAAGTAATTCAGCGGGAGTGGGATACGACACCGATTTCTTTGATTATAAATCATTACAACCACCTACTATATGTACTGGAACAGAAGGTACAGACTGGGATACAATAACACAAGGATTCCATATGGACTCTGGAGCAACAGTTATTAGAGGTGGTATAGGGACATATATATCTTGGTCATCAACAACACTAAATAATAAATCTGTATTCCAGTGTGGGGTTGCGACATTCCGAACAGAACCAACCCTAAGTACGGACCCATATAAAAAATTAAGAGCTCGTAAATGGACAGTATTACCACATGGTGGGTTCGATGGATGGGATATATATAGAAAAACAAGGTCTAACACTGACGATTACAGAATGGGATTAACCGGGTTCTTAAACGGAACTTGCCCGACATCAGAATTTGCTGGTGTAGGAGACGGGTCATTTAAGAAACTAAGTAGTACTGAAGCTAACACAGATTATTACGCATACTTAAGAGGTATTAACACGTTTAGTAATCCAGAAGCTGTAGACATTAATGTTTTCGCAACACCAGGGATTAATTATGTGGATAATTTAGGGCTAGTCAACGAAACTATTGATATGATTGAGGACGAAAGAGCTGATTCATTATATGTAACAACAACACCAGATTATAATATGTTTGTTGCAAACACTACTGACGCTACTAATATGATAAGTCCAGAGGAAGCTGTAGACGGAATGGAAGACTCATTACTAGACTCAAATTATACAGCCACTTATTACCCATGGATACAAATAAGAGACGCAGCAAATAACAAACAAATCTTTATACCACCAACGGCAGAAGTTATGAGAAATATAGCATTAACTGATAATGTATCATTCCCGTGGTTTGCTTCGGCTGGTTATACTAGAGGTGTTGTAAACGCTGTTAAAGCTAGAAAGAAGTTAACTTTAGATGAAAGAGATACGTTATATGTTGGTAGACTTAATCCTATCGCAACCTTTAGTGATGTAGGACCAATTATTTGGGGTAATAAAACACTACAACTTAAAGAATCTGCTTTAGATAGAATTAATGTTAGAAGATTGTTATTACAAACCAGAAAATTAATATCAGCTGTTTCAGTAAGGTTAATATTTGAACAAAATGACGACATAGTAAGACAACAATTCCTAGATTTAGTAAATCCAATATTAGATTCTATTAGAAGAGATAGAGGGTTAACTGACTTTAGAGTAGTACTTTCGAGTGACCCAGAAGAAATAGATAGAAATGAAATGAGTGGTAAAATATACATTAAACCTACCAGAGCATTAGAATACATTTTTGTTGAGTTCTTAGTAACACCTACAGGGGCATCATTTGAGGACATTTAGAATAATTAATAATATGAGTGGGGAAATGTCCCCATTCGTATTTAAAGTATATTTATAAACAAAAGAGAACATGAAATTTAATAAAAAAACGTTAAGTGAAACAATCCAGTCACAATTAAGTGGTAAAAAAACTTTTACTGAAGGAAAAAAACAGAATGTGATTATTAGTGAGGAACAACTAGAAAGGTTGTTGGGTAAAGTTAATAATCCTGTTATGGTAGAATCTGTAATTAGTGATGCATTTAGACTGATTCGTAAAGCTATCGTTAAAGAAAATCTAGATTTAAACATTAAGGACTATACTGATACTATCATGGAACAAGGAATGTACAATAGAAATCCTGGGGTTGCCGCAGGTGAAGGTATAGAAAACGTTATTAATGGTATCAAGAAAGCTTATGACATGATTAAGGATAGTGATACTAGAAGAAAGTTAGCAAACTCAATCACTAAATTAGGAAACTTTATGACTTATACAGCAGAATTAATAGGGTCAGGTTCATCACAAAGAACCCCTAGAAGTTATGAAGATGTTTCTGACGATTTACCTTATCCAGAATTAGAAGAAGGTGTAAAACCGGATTTTTTAGACCTTGATGGTGATGGAGACAAGAAAGAGTCAATGAAAAAAGCTTCTAAAGAAGTTAAAGAAGATTCTGGTCATGATGAAGCGATGAATTACGGTAGAGACGAAGGTCATGACGACAAAGAACTTTATGACTTAAAACATGATGGGGGCAGTGAATATCATATAGACGATTTAGAAGATGACATGCATTATGACCATATTCATGATTCTGAGAATATAGAAGAAACCAAAGAAGATAAAAGGGAAAGACTGATTCAGGAAGACATCAAAAAAATGAAACAGGTTATTAAACCAATATCAAGAATTTAAATTAAAAAGGTCCACTAGGACCTTTTTTTATGGTTTAATTTTCGTCAGGAAGTAATTTACCACCATTAAGCAATATTAGAATTACGATGTACGGGGCCAATAAAGGAGCTTTTAAAATGTGGGTTAGAATATAAAAAGTATACCAGTTACCAGAAGGAACCTCATTTCTCTTATCCTCAAACGAGATATAAGACTTTTTAATTTCTTCTGAGTTAATCATTAAGAAAAACATCATTAATATTTCGGAACAAACCAAATAAGTGGTTAAGGTTTCTACAAGTGTCATAATTATTTTTTTAGGTGGTTAATACTTTCTTACATATATATACGAACTAATTCGGGTTTAGGTTACATCATTACTATTATTAATTCTACTACAAAGATAAATAAAAAATATAGATTAACCAAATAAAATAGTATTTATATTATATGAAACAAAAAATAATAATTAGTGAAAGACAAGTTAAATGGTTATCTAAACTATTAGAACAAAACAATGAGGTGGATAATACACTTAGAGCCTATTCTTTTGATTGGGACGACAACATAGTTAATATGCCCACACTAATTAGAATGGTTAAATACGAAAATGGTAAATGGAAGGCAACACAAGTATCCACAGAAGAATTCTCAAAAGTAAGAAATGATAAAAATTATAAATTAGATGATGACGCATTTTATAATTTTAGAGAAGAAAAGGAATTCATTAAAGATTTAAAAAAAGCAATAGAAAAGGAATCTTTTGCACCGTCCTTCGATAAGTTTAAAGAAGCTTTAATATATGCAAACCCAATATCTATTATAACAGCCAGAGGACACCAACCAATAACATTGAGAAAGGGTATGGACTTAATTATAGCTAGAACTTTTAATGAAGATGAATTGTCTGATATGTTAACCAACATACAACAAGCCTATCCAGAAACTAAGTATTTAACACCAGACAAGACTTTAGAGGTATATTTAGATAATATAGAATACCACCCAGTATCATCTATTGAGTTTGCTGATAAATTTGGTATAGAACATAGTTCAGCTATAAACCCAGAAGAAAATAAAAAATTAGCTTTTAGAAGTTACGTTAGGAAAGTTATGAACGGGGCAAATAAAATGGTTAATTCCAAATATAATAAATTATCTATAGGGTTTAGTGATGATGATTTAGGTAATGTAAATGCTATGGTTAACTATATTAAAGATGAATTACAATACGAGTTTCCAGAAATGTCATTTATTGTTTATGACACATCTGAAGGTGGATATGGAAAAATTATAATTAAGAAAGGTTAAACACACATTTTTTCCCATAACCGTATATTTATAATAAAAGGATTTTATTCCTATTAGTAAAAAAATAACAATTAAAAAAAAATAAAATACAATGGCTGACTTGTTAATGAAAATGCCCGTACCTTACGAACCTAAAAAGAAAAATAGGTTTATCCTAAGATTTGACTCTTCTTTAGGCATCAATGAATGGTATGTGGAAAGTACATCTAGACCACAAATTACTATAAACTCCGTAGAGGTACCTTTTCTAAACACATCAACATATGTTGCTGGTAGATTTGTTTGGGGAACAATCAACGTAACCTTTAGAGACCCTATCGGTCCTTCAGCAGCACAAGCACTTATGGAGTGGGTAAGAATGCATTCAGAGTCAGTTACAGGTAGAATGGGTTATGCCGCAGGATATAAGAAAAATATAGATTTAGAGTTGTTAGACCCAACAGGGGTGGTAGTAGAAAAATGGATATTACAAGGAGCTTTCTTAACTGACGTTAACTTTAACGATTTAAGTTATAGCGATGATGGTTTAGCCAATATATCAGCTACCTTAAGACCAGATAGATGTATCTTGGTTTACTAATATATTTTACATAAAAATAATTAAGGTCTCGTAAGAGACTTTTTTTATGCTATTAATTTATCTTATGTCTTGACTTTAGTATTTGTAATAATATCATTGCAATAGCTTATAAAACATAAATCTAAGTATTTACAATTAAAGCAATTAAAATATATTAATAATATGCAAACAGAACAACCACAAGAGTCAATATTACCTTATGATATGGTAGCTTTACCATCACAAGGGGTTTTTTATACAACAAATAAAAAGAGTGTTAAAGTAACTTACCTAAATGCTTCTGACGAGAATCTATTATCTACACCATCTATGGTCGGTAGTATTAATTTAGTTAATAGCTTATTAGAAAGAAAAATATTAGATAAAGATATACGTGTAGATGAATTAGCTGACTGTGATAAAGAAGCCATATTAATTTTCTTACGTAACACAGCTTTTGGTTCCGACTATAAGGTGACAATTAAAGACCCAAAAACTGATAAAGAGTTCGACACAACTATTGACCTATCTGTATTAAAAACAAAAGAGGTTGGTGTTGAATTAGATGAAAAAGGTGAGTTTGACCATTACTTAGAGATATCAAAAAAGAAATGTAAGCTAACACTAATTTCACCTAAAATAGAAAAAGCCTTACAAAAAATTAACGAGACCTATAAAGACCACCCTATTAACCCTTATATAACAAAACAGTTAGAGATGGTGGTGAAAGAGATAGACGGTGTTAGAGACCCAATGACACTATCACAGACTATTCAGATTATGCCTATAAAAGATTCCCAAACCATTAGAAAAGTGGTTAGAGAAAATGCCCCAGAACTAGACCTTAACATTAAAGTTAAGACCCCATCCAACCAGGAGATTGGCGCTAGAATAGCCTTTGGAATTGAGTTTTTTCGTCCTTTCTACGGCATATAGGAACGCCCTATTACAAGAATTTTACTACCTTATGAGGCACTTACATATCCCTTGGAGTGATATACTGGTTATGCCTACATTTGAGAGGAGATTTTATGTTAATTTCTTGACGGATGAGTTTAATAAGAAAAATGAAGCAATAGAACAAGCAAATAACAAAAGGAAATCCTCATCCTAACTATTTATAATAAACAGAATTATTATGATTAGTTTGTTAAAACAATTATCCATTGAACGTATTTTATCTGGAGCTAAGTCTTATTTAGCTTCGCACCCTGAATTAGGAGTGCCAATAGGTATTTTTAACACTAAAGACGAACCAACTTACAAAGACCGAGTAAATTCCATAAAACGTTACGGAAAGAAAGGTAATCCAATATCATATAAACTAGCCTTATTATTAGGTATAGAAACCCCAATCCCTTCTTATTTTTCACCTATAGAGTCTGACTCAGATAAAATTGCAAGATTAGAAAAAGAAGTTGCACAATTACAACGGTATATAGGTAATGACGCTAAGAGAACTAGTGTTACTGGTTCAGGTTTACATGCTGAGTTATGGAAGACCTTAGACGAACTTAACAAACAACGTACACCTATGGCTGATATGTCTGTTGGTGACATACAAGAGATAAGTAAGATTATAACTGATATAAGTCGTGGTACTCTAGTGACAGCAGATAATATGGGGAAAGTACTAGATTTATTAGCTTATGAAGATACCCTAAGACTAGACCTATCTAAATCCATAGGACTATCCAACGCTCAACTAATAGACCAAATAGAGTTAATTAATGAAGCTGCGACAGAAGGAGCCAACTATGGACTAAAAGCAAACGAGTTATTAGCGGTGTTTAAAGCCATGACTCAAGAAATTGGGAGAAATCTCTATATTTCACCTGAGGTTATGGATAGAACCGCATTATTAACTAAAACTTTAGATGGTTTTGATGCTGCTAAATTTGCTGACGCTTTTGATACCGCGGGTTATGCATTAGATGATGCTATTGGTGGAATTAATGATGCTGATGGAGCCCTTACAGAGGTAATACAAACAGGACAAGAGTTAGGGGCTACTATGGAACAATTTTTAACGGATGTTAGTGGTAATATAAAATTAATTAATACATACGGATTTGAAAATGGTGTAGAAGGGTTAGCGAGAATGGTTGTTCGTTCACAAGCTCTTGGTTTAGAAATGTCTACTGTAACCGGTATGGCAGAAAAATTCTTAGACCCGGAAGGAGCGATAGACTTTGCAGCTAGAATGCAGGTAATTGGTGGTGCGGTAGGAGACCTAGCCGACCCATTTAAGTTAATGTATATGGCTACTAACGACCTAGAAGGATTACAAGACGCTATTGTGGAGACCGCTGCTGCAGCTGTTACCTTCGATAAAGAAAAAGGTAAATTTACAATATCACCAGAATCAAGAAGACAATTAAGGGACCAAGCGGAAGCTATGGGGATGAGTTATCAAGAATTAGCGGATACAGCTGTAAAATCTGCTAGAAGAGCAGCAGTATTCTCAGAATTAGAATTTGTTGGGGATATGTCTGAAACAGACAAAGAGTTAATAGCATCAATGGCTCAAATAGGGAAAGGTGGTACCGCACAAGTTAAAATACCTGGTATTGAAGAAATGGTTGATGTCGCTAATGTTACTGACGAACAAATGGAGCTATTAAGAAAGGAGGGCATGTCAGATACTGATATATATAAACAACAACTTACGGTCGCAGAAAAAAGTGAACAAGCTTTAGCCCGTATTGAAGCGGCAGCTCGGGTACAGATAAGGGTGCTGGGGGGCAAGTCAACTGATGTGGACGCGATGACAGCTTCGCAAATGCTAGCCGATACATTACCAACAGACAACAAAATAACACCAGCACAACAGAAAGAACTTGAAGGTAGGAAAGCGGAGATTGATATTTTAGAAGAAAAGAAAAAGCAGGGAGGAGGAACATTAAGTACCACCGACCAAGATGCCTTAGACAAATTACTTGCAGAACAGAAAAAGCAAAAAAAGGAAATATTGGACTCCTTCAGTGGAGAATTCCTAAATAGTGTGACTAACATGTTCAAAGACGCAGTCCAATTAAATGACGCAATTATTTCCCCCGATGGTGAGATTAGAAAAACTAAAGCTGGTGATTTTATTGTTACTGGGACACAAATGGATGGTGGTCAAGGTATAAATGCTTTAGAATCAGCATTAATGGGTTCACAAGGTGGCGGAGGTGGTGGAACACTACAAGTTGGTGGTACAATAACAGTACAAGGTGAAGGTGAATCCGCTAAAATTAATGCTAGAGCCTTTATGGATGCGTTTAGTAAACTACCTTCAGGTAATAAACAAGATATGTATTCACAACTAAATAGTGTTTAAAATAAAATAATATGGCTATAGGCACCAATACAGGAATTAAAAGTGCAGGAACTTTAGGACCTTGGAAACCAACACCAGGTTCCACAGAAGCCCTAAGAACTTTTTTATTAGGCAAGAACTTACAAAGTTCTTATTTGTCTGATGGCAACCCTATATCACCACCATTTGGTGTACAACGACCCGGAGGTGAAGTAATAAGTCAAACGGTTGAACAATCAGTAATAGACCAAACAACAGTTGAGGATTCCGGTGAATACTGGAAAGGGGTTAGTTTTCTAGATAATAGGTATGGTCCCGCAGGTGGATACAAGGACATACTCAGTATTAACACCAATAAGTTATTTACAGAAACACATTTAGAATATGTAACACCAAACACACTACAACCAATCGGGTTTACACTTTCATGTTATGGGACATATGAATTATATACTGGTGAAAATACAACTATAGGGTCTGACAGTCCACTAATGATAGCGGCACTCCCCCTATTCCAATTAAATCTTTCACAAAATCAAACATTTAATATATACGATAATGAAAATGGTAATAATATAAGTATAACACCAGGGTTAACATATCTTAAAGGTGAAGATTATTTAAATAGGTTATCCGGTAACTATGACGGAACCTCTGAAATAACAGGACAATACCAAAATCTACAATTTATTCCAGACATAAATCAACTACAATTAAACGGTGTTAATTATGCTGGTGTAACAGATAATATATCAGCTACCGCAGACGCGATAGGAGAATATTATAATAACGGTAATAATATACCACAAAACGACTTATCAGTACCCAACCCAAGCGATAATTTTATATCACATATGGGTGCTCAACAACAAAAAAGTTTATTCCAAGACAATCTAGTATACAACCAATACAGGCCAGACTACAGTAGAGTACAACTAGACCCAGAAGTAACCAATGTAACACCATATTACTATGTAGGTTCCAAAAGCACAGAACCATCTAATATCGAGAGTCCAAATAACGCGACACCAACAAACAAATTTGGTATAAAAACTAAATCATTAGTTTACGGTCCAGGTGCTGTCGCTAAAGAATTGGAAACAGTTAACGGTGTTGCATTATGGAAAAAATATAATTTTGGTTTAGAAGGTAAGGCATATACAGATGGTGGTGGTTTAGCGGCAGGATTTACTTGGTTCGGTAGCACTTCTATCGCGTCACTTAATGCACCTCCAGGGATGTTATTTAGTAGGTCATTTATAAAACCAAAAAGGGTTGGAGGGATACTAGACCAAACACAAAAATTAATAGATTCTGCTCCTTTAATGGGTGGAGCAAAAAGAAAACATGCCGGCCACGCTATAGACCAAACATCAAAAATATTTAATGATGGATATAAAAATATATCCAAAGGTAGTGGAGCAAGATTTATTGATAAGGGTATATTTGGTGGTGTTGGCCCAACAGAGTTTTGTAGAACTTGGACTAAAGATAATCCATATTACACGTTTAGTAATTTACAAAAAAGTGATGGGTTACTACGAGGCACTCCAGATTCTGTACTATCAAAGACTTACGATTTAAACATAGCTCCAAATATGGGGCATAATGTGGACGCGAAAGGGGTTAAAAAATATATGTTCTCTCTTGAAAATTTAGCTTGGAGAGGTGCCCCAGAATTAGATTTTTTACCAGCATCCGAGAAAGGACCAAACGGAGGGAGGATAATGTGGTTCCCACCTTATGATATAAATGTCGGCGACACAAACTCAGCTCAATGGAATTCAGTATCTTTCCTAGGCAGACCAGAACCTATCTATACTTACAATTATACTGAAAGAATTGGTACATTAAGTTTTAAAGTAGTGGTTGACCATTCTTCTATAATGGATGTAATTGCGTCAAAAGAACTAACAAAGGCTCCTGATACTACAGCGGACGCAATACTAGAATCATTTATAGCTGGATGTCAAAAATTTGATATATATGAATTAGCGGATAAATATGGTGATTTACTATCTGCAGTAGACTTAGAAATAATACAGAACACCATAGAAGTACCAGATAATAAGACAGTAAACACGATGGTTAATGAAGGTGATAAGGAATCAACAGATATTAGTGGTGACTTTTCGGGTGAGTCTACTGAGTTAGATTTGGATAAAGGAACTGAAACTTCACCGCCCCCATCATCAACATCAAACGATTTCTATAAGAAAGCTGTTGGGGGACACGTTAACGCTAAAAGACTTTTAAGTAATTTAATGAGAGAAGAAAATTATTTTAAACATTTAGAAGAAAACGAAGAATTTGTTTATAACTCACTAAAAAGACAATTAAAATACTTCCACCCGTCATTCCATGCTATGACACCAGAAGGATTAAATAATAGACTATCATTTTTATTACAATGTACTAGACCTGGAAGAACAATACCAACAGAAACTGAAGGAGGGGCACAGAACATTGATGCAGAAAACACAGCTTTTGGAGCACCACCAATATGTGTGATGAGAATTGGTGATTTCTACCACACCAAAATAGCTATAGATTCTGTAAGTTTTAGTTACGACCCACTTATTTTTGATTTAAACCCAGAAGGAATAGGTGTACAACCGATGATAGCTAACGTATCGATGAACTTTAAATATATTGGAGGTCAAGGTCTTGAAAAACCAGTTTCAGAATTACAAAACGCTTTATCTAATAATTTCTTTGCAAATACGGAAGTGTATAACGAAAACAGTGTCACAGACACTAAATTAATCTTAGAAACTGAAAATGCCCAAGGGGCAATCCTAGACGGAATGACTCAAGCAAACAGTCAGTTTATAGATGAGTATGATAGCTTAAAGAACACTGTAGACGGATTAACAGGTGGAGCACTAAAATAATTATGGCGAACGAAATAAAATATAAAAACTTATTAAATTCTTTTGTGGACCTCACAAATGCTTACGCTTTGGATGTTAAAAATAGTTTAAGTAAGATGTTTCTCACACAAAGTATGGGACTTACGGAAGAATTCATGTTTGACAGAATTTTTACAAACGGAATCATAGGTAATGTAAATGGTCAATTAGTTGGGATACCCCAATTCATAATAGATGATATCGTGGTCAAGTACACCACTTTAAAAGACAGCATTAATTCAGAGACAACAACTATACAGACACAATTCAATACACTAAACACTAACAGCAAAGAGAGACTATATGTTAAGTTGACATTATTAAATATTTTAGAAGAAGAATTAACTAATATAACAAATATAGTTATGTCTACAACAAATAGTTTTAGACAACAACAAGTTAATTTGGTTAACACTGTAGATAAATTAAATTTAGTTACGATAAATAACTACGACGGCGAATTTTTAACCACCGTTGGTGGACAAGTTAAAGCCTACCAACTAACTGGAGCAACAGAATTAACTAGTTTAACTACAGACTATAATGATACAGCACTAGTATTAGATAACTATATTAGTAAAGATGTGACACCAACGTTTAGTAAAAATTATCCTGGAGGAGAAGAATATCTATTTTTCATTAATAGGTTATGTACAAACAAGACAATGGCTTTTAATTTTATAGGTGGTTATAAAACCCAACTTGTAGATATTTTAAAATATAGAAATGGGGAATTGTATGATAAATTACTTAAAATAGATGAAAATTGTGTGAGTGGAATAAGACACCAAACAGAAAGGAGATTTAAAGGTTTGTTACAAACTATAATAACTACTTGGTTGACATATGACTTAAGTCTTACAAAAAGTAGGTTTGACAACACACTTGATGTTGGGTATGAAACTTTGGAAAACGGTTTGAAAACTTTTAATTCCACATATGATGTGGGTTACGGGGTAAATACAGGAGCTACCGCACAAAATTTAGTTAGAAACGAGTTAAAAAGTAGGAATGTTGGTTCACAAACCACAACATTTAACCATAAGATGATAAGACAATTATATATTAGTTAATTATGAGTTATTATGATAGATATAGCGAATTTGTTGTAAATGGAGATTATATAATGGTTCCTAGCATTATTTTGGATATAAAATCTAGTGACAGAGAAACTGTGTATAAAGTGGGTAAGACAAGGATGGACAAACTGTCCCAACAATACTACGACACTCCATATTATGGATGGTTAATTATGCAGGCCAACCCACAATACGGTGGTCAAGAATGGAATATTCCAGATGGAACACTCATAAGAATACCAAGTCCATTAATGACATCACTTGAGGAATATAAATCAAAAGTAGATACACACTTCCTCTATTATGGCAGATAAATTAAATACTGGTAACATATATACAAACGCTGTTGGTAATAATCTTGTTGTCGTAGACCCAAATAAGATTGTTGTTGATGGTACTATAAAAGATAGGTTAGTAGACCATGAAGATATGGTGATGTACGCCAATCTTACCGCCACAATTTATCCTAGGAGCAAAGTTATTTCTGGTTCACAAAACCAAGGAGATAGAATATTGGTAGACATATTTAATGGTGAACTAAACTTTTTAAAACCAAAAAACTCAGATTTCTTAAATTCAGATTGGACCGAAACCTTCACTAATCCAGACGTAAATAAAAAAGTTAAAACGGTAGACAGTAGAGGCACCACAATAGGTGTTACAACACAAAACACTTTAGACTTCCAAGGATTTGGAATAACATCCATAAATGTTAAATTAAACGCCTCATACATACCCCAAGTAAGTATTAATTTTACCGATGTAAGAGGAAAAACTTTATTTGAACAAGCTAGAGGAAATACACCCTACACAGCTTTTTTTCATTTACCATACCCAACATTCTTCCTAACCCTTAAAGGGTATTACGGAAAAGCTGTAAAATACCAACTAACAATGCAGAAGTTTTCGTCTAGGTTTGACCCAGCAAGTGGTGATTACCTAGTCACTTGTAATTTTATTGGTAATCATGTGGCTCTGTTAAGAGATATAAATATGCATCAAGTTTTAACCGCACCATACATGTACCCAACTAAATGTGACGCAAGTGGTTGTGTTAGTGAAACAAGAGGTAAACAAGTATTGAAAGAAGTGTATAAAAAATATAGACAACAAGGTTTGATTGGTGAAAGTTTTCCTATAACATCTGAAATTACTTTAGTGGACCTTATTGAAAAGTTAAAATTATTAGATAACAATTTAGGTAAATTATTTGGTGAAAGTAGTTTACAGATGACAACCGATAGGTTAGATTACGAGGCATTACTTAAAGATTTAAATAAATCTTTTAAAGAGAAAGATGGTTGGAAAGATAGATATTTGGATAATAAAAAATCAGTGACTGTACAAGCAATAATCCCATCAGTAGACTCCCAAACCGGTAAAACAATTAATGTTACCGCATACCCATTAAAGGGTATTGATACAATTCCAGCAACAGAAGACCCTGTAGAATATAAACAAGGTGTAGTTAAGAAAGCAAATGAGTCTCTACAAGGAATTATAAATACATTTATAGAAGAAGCGGAAACAAATAAAACATTCGGTAGTGGTGGAAAATATTTAGTATCAACCAGACTAAATAAGAGGTATGCATTGGAAGGAGGTGGACCAACACCAAGTCTACTAGAGGACCAAAAAGTAGAAAATCTAGGAATACCCGACGCATCAATGTTATCTACAGACTTAGAACCTTGGTTTATTATAGATGGACCAGAAAAGACATACGGCAAACTATACTCAACTCACGAAACAGAATTCGAAAAAAAAGCTGCATTAATGTCCAAAGAAGTAAGCAATATATTAAATGAAAGGTTACAGGATGAACTCGGATTCAAACCAACTATAAGAAACATATTTGCTATTATACTTGCTGGAGCGGATACGTTCCTAAGGTTAATGGATATAGTTCATACTAATGCTATGGGAGAGAAAAGTAACCCACAAAGATTAAAAATATCTAAGGATAGTAAAAGTAGTGATACCGTATTTCCGTGGCCACAATACTATGTAGTTGAGGAAGAGGATGAATGTACAACATCTTCAGTTTTAAAATATCCCGGAGCTAAAGATGTTATAGAAAGTACTGGAGCAGATAACAAAAAAGTGTGGCCAGAAGTAGATTTTGTTGAAGAATACACTAAAACAAGTGTTTATAAATCTTCTGACTTCAACCTACAAACACCAAATAATGCATTCGTTAAAGATTTCACCCCAATAAACCTATACGACTGGAATACCATAAACGAACCATATAATGATGGTTATTTTGTAAATTTATTGTGGGAAATAAAATTAAGAAGTCAAGAAACAATAAGGTATGGTGGTTTAAGTACAAGATTTATGATGGGAACCACAGTAGGGCAAGAAATAGACAACACCATACTAGAATTAGGAACATATGACGGAACAAATCTTTACAAAAGAGTTAGTGACTCATTTTCATTAAATACATTTTTTAAAAACGTTAAAAATTTTTCAGACGTAAATAATTTTTTAGAGACAAATGAACCAGAAAAGTATAATCTATACGTAGACAGTGACACCATAACACCGCAAGCCAACACCAAAACCTATAACTATAGTTATACAGAACTAGGGTATACTGTAAATCCGGAAGAGTTTACAGAAAATATAAAAGGGTTAAAAAAATTAAAAGACGCTACTGGAGTATATGATTTAGCCCCAACAATATTTGGTCCATGGGCCAAAGTCAATTATGCCAATGGACTCAACACCCAAATAGGGGAGTTCTACGATATAGGTGAGGGGTTGGATTATAATTTGGGTTCCACATTTAATGTAAGGGATAAATGGAATGTTATGTACTTAACCGACAAAAAATATTGTTTTAGTTTTGAAATAGATACTTTGGCAAGGTTTAATAACGTACCAAAAAAACTAAGTACACAAACAGAAGAGTTTTATACAGAACTAAATACTTTTTCTAGTCCTTTAGGGATTACAGAAGGAGCTATAAGGAGAGATGATACCACAGTGACAAACCCAAGCAATGGAAACATAACATCAACATCAAACTATAGCTTATATACATCCATGTTAAACACACCTTATTTTATTAATGCAATTAATGTAGGGGCAGCAGGTGACATGGTTGATGTACCTAACCCATATACATCCGCAGCGTATCTTTTCTTAAACTCATTACCATTACCGACATTTAGAGAAAAAGTGTTGTTAAAAGGTGAGACTGAAAATGAAACCGAATTTGGTTCATATGTTTCTCAGATGTTTAACCAGGTTCCTGCTATTCACGATGTCCCAGTTTCAGTACTACTTAGAATAGGTTCTATATGGCATAGATACAAAGATAATATAGAGAACGGTACCGACCTAATTGGTTTTGATTTTAACGACTTAGGTGGTCCTGTAGGTGTGGGGTGGGCCTACGACCCACTTGGTGGTAACATAAACGCGTCATTTACTTATACAGATAGTACGGGTGGGCCATCTCTAAACTATAATGGTTCTACCACTAATTTTGGGGTGTACCAAGAGATAATAACTTCTGTACACTACATTGCTTCCGGACAAATAATGTCAAATATTGTAACAAATTTAAATGATATAATTGGAGTGGGAGCACCACTTACAATAAGTCAAAATACAAATATAACAACAAGTAATAGTAACTTTAAGTTTTTTGACGTTTCTCTAGACTCTGGCAACATAACCAACCCACTATTAGGTGCAGCAGGTGGAGGTCGTGAATATTATATTTTATACCCATCTTCAGGTGCTTTAATAGATACTGATATTGATAGTTATTCTTCACCACAAGTAACCGCTTTAAATAACGGTGGGTGTAGGATGTTGTGGGGCATGTCAAACTACGGTTATTTTGCTCATAACGCAAGTTACAGACCACTACCAAACAATTACTTTAAACGGATAGATAGTACACAAAATAAACAAATTTCTTGGGAGTTAAGCCCATCTACAGATTATTCCACAATAGACGAATTGAGGGGAGTGTTTAATAAAGAACAATTAGATTTCTTCGAATCTCTATTCTTAAAGTTCTCAAGTGTAGACGGGGACGCAAACTTAGGAGGTAGCATGAAACAAATTATTCAAGATATTACTGTTATTGAGAAAAAATGGGTAGAAAACCCAGAATCAGTAACTAGATTAGAAGGGTTACTTGCCAAAGCACAACTTAAGAAATTTGGAAAAGTGATGGGTAAATTCTTAAATATGAAAATGAGTTATATCCACAAGACCACAACAAATTTAGGTGAGGTAGTAAATAACTCAACATTAATACAGAAATTAAAAGATATTGAATCGGGAAATGACGAATACAATTTTGGGGCGTTAGACGCCACAACTATACCACCGGTAGTTGGGTCTCAAGAATATAATGATGTAGCACTATTTGTAGGAGAATACTACTCGCAGTTCGACACTCAATTTATGATGTTAACATCAAATACATTAGCAAACCCAATATTAAACTTTTTTAACACAATTAAAAATAATGGAATTGCATTTAATTCCGAAAACATACAAGGATTTGCTCCATTTATAAGGTTGTACGCGACCCACTGTTCACTTAACGGTATGATACCAGCTAGCACTTACTTACAAACATTTATGACTAATTTGGATAACCTAAGGTCAAAAGAAGTCCTATATATAGACCAACTAGTAAAAACAAATAATGATAATATTAGTGACGACAAAGAAACTACAAATGAAGATATGGCTGATAGCAGAACCAGCATAGAAGGGGACGATTTAAAATTAGACCTATATAATCAGTTTAAAACACTTAATGACAGATGGATTTCAGGTCTGGAATTACAAAGCCAAACACTATTCCAAAGATTCTTATTTTTTGATAGAGCAAATAAAGATATTGGGGACCAAGCAATTATTAATATATGGGACATAATAAAACTTGATACACCGTTTGATGCTGGTAACGATAAAACATTAACACAGAGTATTTCTAGTTATATAAGTACAATTTTAGCAAATAATTATTTTAACTATATACCCTTACCATCTTACATAAACTTTTATAGTGTTGGTAACGATAATTCACAGAAACAAGGTAACGCTATGTTTGGCACATTCAAAACAGTAGATTACCTAGATTCTTCACCGGTATTCTTATGTCAGTATGTAGGTAAACCATCATCTCAGTTAAACAATAAAGCTCCTAATAATGGTTATGCAAATGATGGATTTGCGTTAAACTTAGTAAGTAACAACCCACTAGCTGGACCAGACTGTGGAGATAAAAAACTATCTAATAAAGTTATGGGCTTTACAGTGGACTTTGGTATACCAAACCAAAATATGTTCGAATCCATAACTCTTGACCAAGAACAATTCCAAAATACTTCTGAGAGTTATAAAATATTACAACAAATGGCCGATTCTGGTGGTGCTGGCTCTACAAGTATGGCATCATCATCACTCTATAATGTGTACGCAAGTAGGTCTTACACAGCGAAAGTTAGTTGTGTGGGTAACGTGACCATACAACCAACACAATATTTTCAATTAAGATACCTACCAATGTTTAATGGGCCTTACCTAATCATAAATGTAGAACATAATATAACACCTAATAGCATAGAAACAAGTTTTGAAGGGGTAAGAGTACCAATACCTAAATTACCAAATATAACAGATTTAGTACAAAGGGTTAATGAAAAACTGTATGCTGCAGCAGAAACTAAATTACAAGAAAAGATTGAAAATGTGTTCTACGATGATAATAACGCAACACCAAAACAATTAAAATTAACACCAGAAGATAATGGTTATTTAGATTTAGGTAACACACCTTGGTCGGCAGATACAATAGAATTTAAACCGCCAATCCACGAAAGTTTGGTAAACCCACAACAAATCACAAATGAAAAAACTAAACATTTAGGAATTGATATAACACCAATACCAGCTCAGACAGACGAAGTAAGTAGTCCAGAAGGAATAGCAGTACACCCAATTATGGCTGGTATAGTTATTGATAGAAAAGGTGATTGCGACCCACAAGAAAAAGATAATGGCTGTGGAAAATACGGTAATTATGTTATAACCAAAAAAGATATATTAGAATTCCCTAGTGAAGGTGAGACAGCTTACTACAAAGTAATATATGGTTTCTTAAGGAAAGATGGGATTGTACCTATGGGTGATGCCATAGCTAATTTTGACACAACCGCAGTTCTTTTACAACAAACTAAAATAGGTAAGTTAGGGAATAGTGGAATGTCTAAAGGGCCTCACTTACATGTTGAAGTTATAAGAGGCGTTGTAAATAGTAAAGGTAGAATAGTAGAACATTATTTAGACCCAGTACTTCTGTTCCCAAAATATTATTCTTAATGGTGACTATTATTACTTTATCAGATATTTATATAATGAGAAAAACTACAATACTATGATTACAGACAACAAACTTTTAGAAAAACTAGGAAATTTTATGGGTAAAAAGACGGATAATATAGTTGAACACGGACAAAATGAAGACGGAAAAGAAGTCTGTGACTTAGATACCGGTGTATGTTATACCATTCGTTCTAGAGATGGTTTAATAGAACGGGTTGATAACAGTATCAGAGTGAATAGACGGGTTAATGTTGAATCACCTTCAGGAAAAGTAAAACAATTATTAAATGGCTAAGATGGATAGAAAAATATTAGAAGAATTAATTAGATTTAATACTTTAAGACACAACGCTGATAATTTAAATGAATCAATGGGGATGGAAAATTTAGGCATGGGAAGTCATGTAGAAAGATTGGCTAATAAGTTTAATATTAATTTGGGTGAACAAGAAGATGTAGAGGAACCAGTAGAAGACGAAACAACAGATGAAGTAGAAATATCTGCAGACCCTGAAGCTGAGATGGGAGAACTTCCTGCAGAAGAGGAAGAAGTGGTTGTTGGTGACGAAGAACAAGGAGAAGAAGATTTGATGGACATGGAAGAACCAACAGACAATACAACCGAATTAGATGTTACTGACTTAGTTAGTAAAGATGATGAGATAAGTGATGAACTTACAGCACAAAAAGATATTCTATCAAAGAACACTGAGGGGTTAGGGGACCTAATGGATAAATTAAACGACCTAGAACAACACTTAAGTTCTATGGACACCATGGTAGATAAAATTTCCGACCTTGAAGATAAGATAGAAAAGTACAGGCCAAGAACTGCAAAAGAAAAGCTGGACTTAAGAAAATACGATAGTGGTCCATTTAACAACACCTTAACAGATTTTTTCGTTGATAAAAAAGAAATTTTTGACAAAACGGGTAAACAAGAGTATATTTTAACACCAGAAGAAGTGGAAAATTATAATGATTCTGAAATCAAACAAAGCTTCGGCGAAGACTAAAAATCCTTTTATTATAACGTTTGACTATTAATTAATATGTTATTATATTTAACAAAGAAGATATATTATTAACACATTAAAATTGAAAATTTATGAGTAGTTTAGACGCTGTACTATCCCAGTACGAAAAAAACAAACAAACATCAGGTTCATCGAAACCTATGATGTCACAAGAAGATAGACTTAAACAATACCTTTCTATCATGTTACCTAAAGGAACAAAATCAGGAGAAAAAACAATAAGGATACTACCAACACAAGACGGAACGTCCCCATTCAAAGAAGTATATTTCCATAATATACAAGTACAAGGAAGGTGGACAAAATTATATGACCCAGGTAAAAATGAAGAAGGAAAACCTTCTGGTGATAGAAGCCCACTAAATGAAGTTGAGGAAGCGTTAAGATTAGCTGGAGACGCACAATCAAAAGAATTAGCGCGTTCTTATCGTTCACAAAAATTTTATATTGTAAAAGTTATTGATAGAGACAATGAAGAAGACGGTGTTAAATTTTGGAGATTTAAACATAATTGGAAAGGTGATGGTCCTATCGATAAAATCATTCCTATTTGGCAAAAGAAAGGTGATGTGGCAGACGCCAATGAAGGTAGAGACTTAACATTAATGTTACAAGCGGTACCATTACCAGGAGGTAGAGGAGAATATACAACAGTATCAACAGTTATGTACGAAGACCCAACACCACTTTCGGATGACGCACAAAAAATAAAAGATTGGACTGAAGATGAAAGAACTTGGAAAGATGTATATTCACAAAAACCAGTAGAGTATCTTGAAGCTATCGCTAAAGGATTAGACCCAATATGGGATTCAGAACTTAAGAAATATGTTTATGATGACCCAAACGCGGTAAAAAACACCACAGACACTACAGTTTTAGGTAGTACCGACCCACAAGCAAACGAGAAAGTAGACGAAGACTTACCATTCTAATTATAGAAATATGGCATTGAAAAAAAGGACATTCGCTGACTTGAAAAACAAATTCTCAAAGAAAGCTAACTTTAAACCAGAAAGATTTTTTGATTTAGGGGAAGCTTTCCTTAATGCTACAGGTTTACCTGGTCCAGCTATGGGGCATCTACAGATGTTTTTAGGGCACTCAGATACTGGAAAAACTACCGCTTTAATAAAGGCAGCGGTTGATGCACAAAATAAAGGAATTTTACCTGTACTAATTATTACTGAACAAAAATGGGGATTTGAACACGCTAAACTTTTAGGGTTTGATTGTGAGGAGGTGGTAGACAAATCTACTGGTGAGGTAGATTGGGATGGATTCTTCTTATTTAATAACGATTTCCAATACATAGAAGAAATCACCGACTATATCAACACTTTATTGGACGCACAACTTAATGGTGAGTTAGAATACGATTTATTATTTTTATGGGATTCAGTAGGGTCAGTACCATGTAAAATGACTTTTGATGGTAAGGGTGGTAAAATGCATAACGCAGCTACTTTAGCCGATAAGATTGGAATGGGCCTTAACCAAAGAATAGGAAAGTCCAGAAGACAGGACTCTAAATATACTAATACTCTAGTTGTGGTAAACCAACCATGGGTAGAATTACCAGACAACCCATTCGGCCAACCTAAGATTAAGGCCAAAGGAGGAGAATCCTTATGGCTAAACTCAACCCTAGTTTTTAGATTCGGTAACCAAAAAAATGCTGGAACAACAAATATTTCAGCAGTTAAAGAAAAGAGGAAAGTAAAGTTTGCTACTAGAACAAAAATAACAATCATGAAAAACCACGTAAATGGTTTGGGATATGAGGACGGAAAAATCCTTATAACACCACATGGTTTTATATCCGGTAGAGAAGCTAGTGAGGAAAAGAAATCAATAGATAATTATAAACAAGAACACGCTATCTTTTGGTCCGAACAATTAGGGTCGGGTGGTGAGTTCGACTTAAAAATAGAAAAAGAAAATGACTAAATTAAAAACAGGAGACAAAGTTAAAGTACATTATGTAGGTACAATTAAAGAAGGGCAAGTATTCGACAGCTCTAGAGACAAAAACCAACCGTTAGAGTTTTCAATAGATGACGGTAAATTACTTAAAGGTTTTAATGACGCGGTTAAAGAACTGGAAGTTGGTGATAAAAAAACTATTTCACTAACTTCAGAAGAAGCATATGGTAAATATATAGATAAAGCTGTCATAACAGTGCCTAAATCAGAATTCCCAGAAGGCATGAAATATGAACTTAACGGGTTTATACAAGGCCAGGATAACGAAGGGAGACCAGTACAAGGACAAGTTGTAAAAATAGAAGAAGAGAGTATAAATCTTGATATGAACCATCCTTTAGCTGGTGAAGATTTAAACTTTGAAATAGAGTTAGTAGAAGTTGTAAAGTAAAAAAATTGTTTAACCTTTTATAAATGTATTGTGACAAGAACTTTATTAGTTGACGGAAACTCTTTATTGAATACTGGCTTTCATGGGATTAAAAATATGTATAATGGTGATGACCACATAGGTGGTTTATATCACTTCTTAAACACTTTAAGAAAGCATCTAGACACTTATCTAATAACTAAGGTTGTTGTGTTCTGGGATGGTAAGGACAACATAAAACCTAGAACCAAAATATACCCCGAATATAAATTAAATAGGAGGCAGAAAACAAAGTCAACAGACGAAATAGAATCATATTCACGTCAAAAATTACGAATACAACAATATCTAGAAGAGTTATATGTAAGGCAATCTTCCTTTAATTTTTGTGAAGCAGACGATTGTATAGGACATTATTGTGAAAAATCACAAAAGGAAGAAATTATAATTTTAACTTCAGATAGGGACCTTCTACAACTAATTTCAGAAAAAGTATCACTACACGTAATATCATTAAACAAACTATTTAAATTTGGTGATAAAGTACCACTAAACGGAGTTTACATCCCACCAACAAATGTTAGGGTAGTTAAGACTATATGTGGAGATTCTTCAGATAACATACATGGCATAAAAATGGTAGGCATAAAGTCCCTAGTAAAAATAAAACCCGAAATACTAGAACATAAAGTTACTCTAAAAGACATAATAGATACTATAAAGAGTAAAGATAAACCGACCAAGAAAGAAAAAAACATACTAGAAGAAGTTACGCAAAGACACCAAACCAAAGAAAAAAATAAAGTAGGCATTCTAGAAACAAATTATAAAATAATTGGAATAGGGGAACAATTTCTAACAGAAACAGCCTTAGTTGGTGTAAAAGATTTAGTAAAAGAAGCTATAGACCCCGAAGGGAGACACTGGAAAAACGCTTTAGGCTTGATGATGTCAGATGGAATTCTTAATATTTTACCTAAGTATGATGATTCTTGGGTTGATTTTGTAAAACCATTTTTAAGATTATCTAGAATAGAAAAAGACTTTTATAAACAAAAAATAAAATAAAATAAGATGAAAAATAAGAATTATGGTGAAGTACAAAAATGTGAGTTTTTATTAAAATTAGGTAATAACATAGTTTGCCAAAGATATTTCACAGTTAAAGACTTTAACAAATACGCATCACAATCAATAGACCTACATTACTTGGTTACCGATATAATGAATGAACTAAAAGAAGATTTAAAATATAAAACCTTAATATTGTTAGATAGTACATTTAATGATAAAAATATAGACTACCTAAATCTCAATAAATGTATGGACTATTTTACCATAACCATAAAATGTGGAACGAAAGAAGTTTACACTAGAGTAACGTGTGCAGATATTTATCCCCCAAAGGTAAGATTTAGTGTAGACGTAAGACCAAAGATGTCCAGAATGCTAAGAGAACTAACACAAGTTTTATCACAACAAAAAGTTACATGTAACTACCAAGATTACCCACTTAATGTGTAGCGATACAGTATTTATTTTAAAAGGAAATAATCAATGAATGAGAATAAAAACTTCGGATACCTGGGACACAGCTTCCAACTAAAACTAATAAATTTAATAATAACGGATAAGACCTTCTTTACGTCAATAATAGACGTAATTTTACCAAAATATTTTGATAATCAGTATTTTAAATTAATAATGCAGTTGGTAAAAGAATATTACCAAAATTATCAAATCTCACCATCATTTGACGCTTTAGACCAACTTACCAGGATTGAGATATCTTCAGAAATGGCAAAAAAATATGTTTTTGATATGTTAAAAGAAGTTAAAGACGCTTCATTTGAGGACCATTTATTTATAAAAGAAAAAGCTATTAAATTTTGTAAACAACAAGAACTTAAAAAAGCTATAAGAAAAGTGGAAGGTATAATGGAAAAAGGTGACTTTGAGAGTTATGATATGTGTGAAGAATATATTAGGGATGCTATTAGTGCAGGTGAATTAAGCAATGAAGATTTTGAAATATTCAGTGAACTAGAAGCATTATTAGAAGAAGATTATAGACATCCATTAGCTACTGGTATAGACGGGATAGATAATATTTTAAATGGTGGTTTAGCTAAAGGTGAGATAGGTGTTATTTTAGCTCCTACAGGGGTAGGAAAAACTACACTATTGACCAGATTTGCCAATACAGCTTATAATATGGGGTGTAACGTACTACAAATATTTTTTGAAGATAACCCTAAGATAATCCAAAGAAAACATTTTACTTGTTGGACCGGGATTCCTTCACAAGATTTAGGTGAACATAAAGACACTGTATTGGATAAAGCGGATGAAATGAAAAAAACAGGTGGTAGACTGATATTAAAAAAACTACCTTCTGACGAATTAAATATGCTACAAATAAAAAACCAAGTACGTAAAATAATATCTGAAGGTGTAAAACTAGATATGGTTCTTATAGATTATATTGATTGTGTTATACCAGACAGAAGCTTTAATGATGAGTGGAAAGGTGAAGGGTCTGTTATGAGAAAATTTGAAGGTATGTGTCACGAACTAAATTTAGCTGGATGGACCGCTACACAAGGTAATAGGTCATCTATATCCTCAGACGTTGTAACAACAGACCAAATGGGTGGGTCAATTAAGAAAGCTCAAGTAGGTCATGTTATCATATCTGTAGCTAAAACATTACAACAAAAAGAAATGGGACTAGCAACAATCGCGATTGTTAAATCTAGACTAGGTAAAGACGGTGTAGTTTTTGAAAATTGTAAATTTGATAATGCCACCCTAGATATAGATACGGACGCAACTTCGACATTCCTAGGTTTTGAGGAAGAAAAAACAAATAGAAATCGTGAAAGAGTCACCAGAGCTCTACAAAGAAGAGAACAAGTAATAAATAAAAATAACTAATAAAAAATAAAATATGGAAGCATCAAACAAGATTCTATCGGACATTACTGTATATATGAAATACGCTAAGTACCTTCCCCAATTAAACAGAAGAGAAACATGGGAAGAGTTAGTAACACGTAATAAAAATATGCATATTAAAAAATATCCTGAACTAAAAGAGGAGATAGAAGAAAAATATAAATTAGTGTACACTAAAAAAGTTTTACCTTCCATGAGGTCAATGCAGTTCGGAGGAAAACCAATTGAGATTAGCCCAAATAGAATATATAACTGTGCTTACGTACCATTAGACCACATAGACGCTTTTAGTGAAACAATGTTTTTATTACTAGGAGGAACGGGAGTTGGTTACTCAGTACAAAAACATCACGTAGAAAAACTACCCGTCATTAGCAAACCATACCCAAAAAGAAAACGAAGATTTTTAATTGGAGATTCAATTGAAGGTTGGGCAGATTCGATTAAAGTTCTTATGAAATCATATATGAATGGGGGTGGGTCTAGAGTAGACTTTGATTATACAGATATTAGAGCAAAAGGTGCAAGACTAATTACTTCAGGTGGTAAAGCTCCTGGACCACAACCACTTAAAGAATGTTTAGTTAAGATAGAAGGGTTATTAAATCAAAAAGAAAATGGAGAACAATTAACAACATTAGAAACACATGATATTATATGCTATATTGCTGATGCAGTATTGGCTGGTGGTATTCGTAGAGCTGCTCTTATTAGTTTATTTAGTGCAGATGACGATGAAATGATTAGTTGTAAGACTGGTAATTGGTGGGAGTTAAATTCACAGAGAGGTAGAGCAAATAATTCAGCATGTTTAATGAGACATAAAATAACTAAAGAATTTTTTATGGATTTGTGGAAAAGAGTTGAATTATCAGGAGCAGGAGAGCCAGGTATTTATCTAAACAACGATAAAGATTGGGGAACAAACCCTTGTTGTGAAATAGCTTTAAGACCAAATCAATTTTGTAATTTATGTGAAGTAAATGTTTCAAATATAGAATCACAAGAAGATTTAAATGAAAGAGTAAAAACAGCCGCATTTATAGGAACACTCCAAGCAGGATACACTTCTTTTCATTATTTAAGAGAAATATGGCAAGAAACAACTGAGAAAGATGCCTTAATAGGGGTCTCAATGACAGGAATTGGGTCAGGTAAAGTTCTTACTTATGATATGGCTAAAGCGGCCAGTTTAGTTAAAAGAGAAAACACCAGGGTATCCAAACTAATCGATATAAATCAATCAGCAAGATGTACTACAGTTAAACCTGCAGGAACCACTTCTTTAACACTAGGAACTTCATCAGGTATTCATGCATGGCATAACGATTATTATATTAGAAGAATTAGAGTAGGAAAAAATGAGGCAATTTATGGTTATTTAATTATTAATCATCCTGAATTAGTTGAAGATGAATATTTTAGACCACATGACACCGCCGTAATCAGTATCCCTCAAAAAGCACCTAAAGGGTCTATTATGAGAACCGAATCTCCTTTCCAACTTTTAGAAAGAGTTAAAAAGGTTGCAACAGAATGGGTAAAATCAGGACATAGAAAAGGCTCAAACTCACACAATGTTTCAGCAACAATATCATTAAGAGACCATGAATGGGATGCTGCCGGAGAATGGATGTGGAAAAATAGAAAATCTTATAATGGTTTGTCTGTATTACCATATAACGGAGGAACATATATACAAGCACCATTTGAAGATATTACAGAGGAAGAGTATTACGAAATGATGAAATCACTTAAAGATGTGGATTTAACTAAGGTGGTTGAATTAGATGACAACACAAACCTATCAGGTGAATTAGCTTGTTCGGGAGGAAATTGTGAAATAGACGTTGATTTAAAAACAATAAAATCAGATATTAACGGGGAAACTAAAGAGGTGGGTGTCAGTGAAACACAAATATAGTAAAGAAACTTTATACCACTTTAATTGTGGTAAATGTAATAAATGGTGGTCAATTGCTGACTACCATTTGTTTTCTAATAACGTACCAAAAAGTGAACAAATAGTACCTAATTTAATTATATGTCCACATTGTGGACATAAAGAAGAAGGAAAGGAAGTTAAACATAACTAAACTAGAAAACAAACCTAGATTAGAAGTATTTATTATAAAAAACAATGCCCAATCCAAAATACGGTATATCATTCCCATTTAAAGATAGTCAAGAAGGGCTATTTTTACATATGAACGAATTGCCAGAAGATGAAGTAAGGTCTAATTTAGTTCATTTAGTTTTATCAGTAAAAGGTTCTAGATATTTTTTACCCGAATTCGGAACAAATTTAATGAAACATATATTTGAACCTTTGGATACAGGAACCAGAACTTCTATAGATTTAGAAATTAGAGATGCGGTAAAACAATTCATACCTAATTTAAATATTACCGATGTAGAGATTAAATCTGCTGAAGACCTAAGAGAAGAAGATATTCAAGAAGAAGACCCAACGAGAGACCAAAAGACATTTAGTTTTTCTGATAAAAAACACGGAGTCAATGAATACACTTTACGGGTACGTATTGATTACAGTATTGGTAGTGGTGTTTTTGAAGCTAGAGATTTTGTAATTATAAATTTGTAATATGAGTGATAAAAAAATAGCATACACGGAAAGAGATTTCTTAGGGATAAGAAACGAACTGGTTAGATTAACTAACAGATACTATCCCGATTTAATTAAAAACGCAAATGACGCGTCCATGTACTCGGTATTTTTAGATTTAAATGCTGCAGTAGCCGACAACCTAAATTTCCAGATAGACAGAACCTTCCAAGAGACAGTCTTGCAATATGCACAAGAAAGGAGTTCTTTATATAATTTAGCAAGGACTTATGGGTTAAAAATACCAGGCAATAGACCATCTTTGACTGTTTGTGAAGTCTCGATAATAGTTCCAGCCTTGGGGGACAAAGAAGACTTTAGATACCTAGGATTACTAAGAAGAGGCTCTCAATTTAAAGGTGGTGGGAATATATTCGAACTAATGGAAGACTGTGACTTCTCAACACAATACAATAACGAAGGTATTGTAAATAGAACTAAAATACCTAACTTAGGCCCTACAGGGATTATAAGAAATTATACTATAACTAAAAAAGTACTAGCGGTAAACGGGGTTACAAAAGTATTCAAAAAAGAAATAACAGACGTCTTAACTAAACCTTTTTATAAACTATTTTTACCAGAAAATAATGTAGTGGGTGTTACAGCTGTGATACAAAAAGACGGAACAGGCTACCAGAGCTTACCAACCAATATTGAATTTATGGATAATACCGCTAACAGATGGTATGAAGTGGACGCGTTAGCACAAGAAGAAGTGTTTGTTATTGACCCATCATCACCACAAGATGATGTTGGAATTAAAGTGGGTAAATACCTTAAAGCAACCCAAAGGTTTATAACAGAATACACACCAGAAGGATTCTTTCATTTAACTTTTGGGGGTGGAAATGAAACACCACAAAATCTGTTAGATAGTTTTAGTAAAAATGGGGTTAAGATAGATATGTCTAAATTCTTGAATAATATGGCATTAGGTGATATGGTTAAAGCTAATAGTACCATATTTGTACAATATAGAGTTGGTGGTGGAAAAGCTTCGAATGTTGGTGCAGGAGCAATAACCACACTAAATACTTACGATTTTGTGGTAGCAGGACCAAGTCAAGCAATAAATCAATCCGTAGACCAAAGTTTATCGGTAACCAATATAACAGCAGCAATTGGTGGTGCAGACCAAATGTCTATGGAAGAAATAAGAAATTACATAACATATAATTTTTCAGCTCAAAATAGAGCGGTAACCATAAATGACTATGTATCAAAAGTAAGGACAATGCCAGGAGTATTTGGTGCAGCAGCAAAGGTTGGAGTAACTGAGATAGAAAACAAAGTGATGTTAAACGTATTATCATACACACCAAGTGGGGCATTAACATCTATGGTACCACAAGCACTTATAAATAATATAGCCACCTACTTATCTAATTATAGAATGTTAAATGATTACATTAGTGTGGGCTCAGCAAAAGTTATTGACATAGGATTTACCATAGATTTAATAATAGAACAATCAACAAATCAAGGAGAAGTAGTTACTAATGTTATTACTAAAGTTGGTGATTATTTTGATGTTGATAGGTCTGAAATGGGTGTTGATGTATCCTTAGGTTCTTTAAGAGCGTTAATTATGGAACAGTCAGGTGTTATAAATATTGTTGATATTAAAGTATTTAATAAAGTTGGTGGGGAGTATTCACAATCCATATCTACACAGCCTTATATACCACAGACAAATAGAGAAATACAACTAATTGACGACACTATTTACGCACAACCAAATGAGATACTACAAATTAGAATCCCTAATAAAGATATAGCTATCCGAATCAAAAAACCAGAGAAACCAACTTTCTCATAATCTTTACTAAAAATAAGCACAACTTATTATTAGTTTTAGTAGAATAACTATTTATCTATTAAAGTAAGGTATGTCAGAAAGCAAATCATTTAGGGTAAGAACCGAGGTCGGTAAAGACCAAAATTTAACATTTGAACTAAAACAAGATTTTGATTTATTAGAAATCTTAAGTCTATCGTTAACCCAAAGAGAGGTATACACTAGAATGTGTGCTGATTTTGGTGTTGTTTGTGGTAGAGTCATTGTTAACGGTGGTTTTGGTATCCCTAACGCAAAAGTTTCTATATTCATACCATTAGACGGTGTGGACGAAGAGAATGAGGTAATTAAACAAATATACCCATACAAACAACCATTTGATAAAAATGATGAAGGTATAAGGTACAACCTATTAAGTAAAGACCCAAATTTCGTTTGTCACATACCAGTAGGAACCTTCCCAAGACTAAATGACGTACTTACCCAACAAGAGGTTGAGTACGTATTTAAAAAATATTATAAATTCACAGCAAAAACAAATGAAGCTGGAGATTTTATGATTTATGGTGTACCTACTGGTTCACAGTCAATTGTAATGGATGTAGACTTAAGTGATATTGGGTGTTTTTCTATGTTACCAGAAGACTTTAAAATTAAAGGGGCTCCAGAGTCAGATTTTGACGGACCAAGGTTTAGGGGTGATAATGAAATAGACACTCTACCTCAGATAGTTAACCAAACTAAAGTGATTGAGGTAAATCCTTTTTGGGGTGACGAAGACGAATGCCAAGCCGCGATAACTAGAGTAGACTTTGATTTGGGGGTTTCAGGGATTAGAATAGACCCGACAGCTGTTTTTATGGGCAGTACAGGAACAGATACAGATAAAGATTTCGTAAACAAAAACTGCAGACCTAAAAAACACATGGGAGAACTGTGTAGTTTGGTAACCCAACCAGGAATAATAGATTGCATTCGATATACCCCATTCACAACTTTTGACGAGTGGGCATATGGATATGGGTCTGCATCTACAGGAGGGACAGTACCACTTTTAGAAAGGTATTATTTAGCGAATGGTGGTAGAGTTATAGACTCCACCGGAGCTTGGTTGGAGCACATACCAATGAATTTAGACCATATAACAACAGACGAATTTGGTGATTTAGTATTATCTTATGACCCAGAAGTTGGTGTTGCAACTCGAGCTAGAGTAAGGTTTAGAGTTAGACCAGAACAAGCAAGTGGAAGTGCAAGGTTTGCTAGAAGAGCCTCCTACTTATTACCCAATCTAAGAGAATATAATAGAGAATTAGCAGGTGATTGGCCTGGTATCGATTATAGGTCCTATGCTTTTAGTGTAAAATATTCTGACTATCCACCACATGCACAACAGGAGTTAATGCCGGCCGCTAAAGATTATTTTTATGATATGACCTTTAATAGGGTATATACTCCAGCCCAATTTCATGACCACGTAAAACATTCTGGTAGAAGGCAATTTATTGGTGTTAAAGAAATAATGCCGGAGGCGGCACAACAATGTGCAACAAGCGCAATGTTTTTCCCTATAAATAGTGCTGTAAGGAGAAATAAATTCATAATAATGTTGTACATGTTTTTATTAACAATACTACAAGGACTATTTTTCTTTTTACAAGCTCTAGCCGCTATTATAGCACTAATAGTAAGTATAGTATTCTTTTTCGTTTTTTTAATTATAACTGTACTCTGTTATCTAATATGTTTCCTAATACCGATTGGTTTTTCTATTTGGGGTTTTAGTTGGTACCCCTTCTCAGACTTATATGATTTTGCACAAGATTTAGGGTGTGGAAGGATACAATTCCTACAAAGTAGTTGTCAAGGAGAACCTGACGGATGTAGTTATTTCGGATTTAGATTTGGGATAGTCCTTTATTCTCTACACCAACAGAAATACCCAGAATGCGAGAGATGTAAATGTAGAGCGGGAGCGAATTCAGATATGATGGACCTTTCCCTAAGTACGTGTTGTTCATTATTGGATACTAATTGTGGTGGAGCTTCACCAGGGATTAATAATCAACCCTGTCCGGTAGGTGATTGTACAAATTGTCCAAGCATATTTAATATTCTTATCTGGGGCGATGATATTTGTTGTCCAGATTATCAAGAAGATGATGAAATATGTTGTCCGGATAACTATGGTTATGACTCTACTTTTGATGGAACTGGTTCTTCTGCTGGTGTAGACGGATGGAATGAATATGCTGGTGGAGGATGTTATGTCAAAATAATATGTATTAACATGGCATGTCTACCACAAAACTTCAACATGAAGGTAATAAGGGAATACATACGTAGAGAGAAAGTAGCAGTAGCATTATGTAATGGTATTATGAATTATTTCTGGGAAAATAATTGGGTTAACGGGTTTTTATACCAATACCAGTTTAAAGCAAAACTACAATTTGCTGTAAATGGATTTACTGATAAGAAAGGTGATGTTCACGATACTTACGAAAATTCCAGTTACTGTAGAAAAGTGGTATATGTACACCCAATAGACCACGTATTTTATTATAGGTCTTGCCCAGCACAGAATACAAATCTAGCAACCCCAGGTGCTTTTATGGGTGATGATGATGGTGTATATAGTCCTTGGTGGCAAGCAGGAAACAATAGTTCCTACAACCATTCAACTGGAGATATGGATAGACATATTCTATTTCCAACAACAATTGTAGATATGGGCTCTAGAAATCAATGTATACAACAAATATGTTTAGACGAAAGATTTGCCACAGAATGCTCAGTAACAGACCAACTAGGTAGCACCTCATTCCAAGACATAACAGATTTAGTTTCAGATTCATATAACATTAAAATGGATAATCCCAACATGGTCCTACGAACATTTTTCCCAAGACCTGAAAAAGAAATTGGTGGTGATGTAGCACAGGCATTAATGCAAAATTGTATGGTAGGCGTATATGGATATGAAAGTAATACGAGTGGTACAGAATGTGATTGCCCAACAGGACCAACAACAACACCTGCAGATAACGCTCAATTAGAATATCCGGTACCACATAACGGCAACACTCCGGCACAAGGAGGTACAGGTGGTCCTTACGTACCTAACGCAATTAATGTTACAAACCCAATGTATGATATTAAGTGGGAACCAATTATGTATACCGCGTCCACACAAGTTATTATGTCGGGACAAGACTTAATAGACTGTTTAACCTTAGATTTAGCATCATCCTCACAAGAAGTGCCATTTTATCCTTGGCATATGGAAGGTGCACCAGGTAATATGTTTGGTACTTGGAAAAATGATTGGGATGGAACATTGGGTGAGTATTACTATGATACTTGGGGTAATGGAGGTACGTTTGGTCCTTACATGTCTCCTTGGGGTACAGACCCACTTATTGTGGGAGACTACCAAGATGACATGTTTTCATCTATGGCGAGACCAATACTAACCCCAACATCACCAACACATATAAATTTTTCACAACCAGTATTTTATTACTTTGGTCTAAGACCAGGGCAAACCGCATTCAACGTATTCGTACGTAAATATGTTGATGAAGAACTATCAAATACCGTATTGTAATGAGTAACGAAAAGAACATAAGAATAGTTAGAGGAGCTTCACGGTACGCTGGTTCACAAAACAAAGACGTATCTTTAACACCACTAATTACTTCAGATAGAAGAACTTTAATACAAGGTGATAGAAATCGTTCATTAAATCTAGTAGACCAATTTGAAGCGGAAAGAGAATATTCTAGTACGTATAGATTATATGGTAAAATAGATGTGGTTTACAATAATGTTATAAGTGGAGAATCAACTGATGTTAACTATCTTGAAAATATGTATTTTATACCAGATTGGATTGGATGTTCCGCAACTCCATGTATAGGCACCCCACCAGCAATGACATTTGATTTTATACCACCAAAAAGATATGGGTTATCTATAATAGCTAATACATATACAGCAATGGACGCCTATCAAGATAATTGGGTAACATACATATCTTATGTATATTCAGCTAATACAGGACAATCAATGACATATTATAGCGATTATGTTGGTTCAGCAGGTATGAATTTTATAGCAGCTGACGGGATACCATTTGAGGCAGAAATTATTAGTGGTAACACACCAGATGGCCAACTAGTAGCTAGACTAACCTGTCCAGTACCACATAATATTAAACCTGGTGAATATATACAATTACAATCAACCCCAACACCAATAGGGGCAGCTAACATAATTAGTTCGTTGGATGTAGAATACACCTATGGTGGTGTACCACTTAGTAAACAGGAAAATATATTTAAGGTTGATTTTTTAGGTAGCACACTAACAAATAGTAAAAAATATGTTTTAAATATAAACATGGTAGGATATCCGGTAAATATTATAGGACAAAATGACGTTGGTACCATTAAAAGAATAAGTAATATAAGAAATAGTGCTGAAACAATGTCACAATACTATGTACATGAACATAAATTAATTACAAACAGTAATGATTATACTTTAGATAATGCTGGTTTTGAGGAAGGTATATATAGAAAAGAAGGGAGGGTTTTTCATGCTGCTAAGACACCAGATAATACAACTAAAACAGTTATTAGAGAAGATTTCAAATCATATTTATGGAATTGTAATGTAGATATAGACCGTGAAGTATATTACGATAATCTAAATAGACCTGTAAGCGACTTTTACTTAACTATATTCACCACAAATCGTAATTTAGTTTGGGACTTTGTATCCGCACCTAATTTTTCTCCAGCTGGGTATGGTTGGGATTGGAATTTTAGACATACGGGTCATGTAGACCCATCTATAGATAACGCAATTAACCCTACACGATTAACACAAAATGGTATATCCGGAATAAATTTACCAGTTAAAGGGGATATCTTTAGAGGAGCTTTTGTAGAGTATAACCCACACGAACTAAAAGAATATGTTATCTCCGAAATAGGGCACGCGTTAAAGTTTAACACCGATGCTATGGTAGAGGTAGGAGCTTCAACTACCGTACTATCTAAACAAAAGTATCAACCACATTATAGAATACCGATAAGAAAATTTTCGGACACCATACAATCAAATGACGATTTTACTACTTCACCACAATACTCTAGATATTTACAATCAGAGGCAACGCATAGATGGAGACCAATACTACCTATAGGTTTTTATGAAGAAATTGGTGGTTTTAAGAAAATTGGTGTTAGTTATCCATACTTAAACGATGCACATTACCCTTATTTAGGGATTAAATTTATGGTAGAACCACTATTACATGGTTATAGCGCAGATACCCTAAACTTTGTACAAGAATTTGGAGATGTCTGTGAATAGAATACAAATAAGAGTAAACCCAGGTGAAAAAAATATCACCGTACCCCTAGGTCAAATATTTGATGAAGTTGGTAGAGAACAACTTATTACAGATTATGAACAAGTTGAGTTGGAGGATGCCGTAAATGTAATCCAAGACTACGAAACCACAAGATATTATTATGGTAACGACACAGGGGATTATAATATATTTTATCAGTTTAGATTTTTTGATGAAGTTAATCAAAACTGGGGAGCTAACGCTGTTAATTTTAATAATGCTGACTTTACTGACGCTGAATTATATAGAAATAAAAAATCCTTTACAAATAGTTTTTGGAAGTTCGACTACTACGACAGTCCAGAAAGAGAAAAACAAAAATTAATGTTTACTATCATACTACCAACCACTAACTGTGGTAAGTATCCCGTAAATATAGACAAAGACGAAGACCCAGTAGCTTACTACCAACTAGCATCACAAGCACTACCTACCCAGTACGATGTTTGGTTACCAGAAGTACAATTAGGTCCATACACAGGAAAAGATGAGAGTTACTATATACATTGGTTAAAAAATAGAGACCTTTTTGAGATAGAAACATTTTACATGTCATGCAAGTTCTTTAATGCAAAAACAGGTAAATCAAATAGATTTGTAAATGCAAACCCAAGTGGGAATGTAGGACCTATGGAACCATCAAACTGGTTTTATTACCAGGTCAATATAAGTGTTAATGAACTAACAACACCAAAATATAGTTATAAGGTGAGGGTGTTTGATAATAACGCTTACTTATTAGGATTTCCTTTTAACCCTGTCTTTCTAGGTGAAAAAGGTATGACATCTATACAACCTATAACATGGTATGAATATATAATATAATTAATGGAAGTACAAAAATTTAGAATAAAGAGAATAAACCCAGATATATATTGGGAAATACCTTGTAGTGGTGGTACAAATTTTTGGCCTATAAACACTAGTACAAATTGTTCTGGCATTACTATGTACAATACTACTGGAGTTGATGTTATGTCTGCAATTAATGGAGACATACTTAATACATTCCCAGAAGAACTAAAACATTGTTCCCCAAGTGACCCTTGTGTTATTTTGTGGAATACAGGGCCTAATAATAGCCCTAACCACTGTACCAGTGTAGATAGTTTTTTATACATACTTTTTAAAGGGCTACATGTTACCTTATTAGGAACCACATACAGTGATAGTTTTAATCAAACAAGGAGTGTTATAAATGTTGGCCAAAGTAATAATAACCCTATTAACATAACACCAAACACTTTTGGTTGTGAATGTCTAGACCAACTAGGTCCAGATGTTAGTAAAGTACCAATTTTTTTAAGTCAAGATTTTAATGATATTGGACATTATTCTGTTTGGGATGGAAATATATCACAACAAGAAGTTTTCGCTAACTTTGTTTATTCTGGTGTATCCAACAGTGGTTATGGTGTGTTAGTAAGTAATACTACTGATTTTGGATATTACGAACAATTACAAAAGTCACCATATACTATCGACTGGGGTGACGGAACATCAGTGCAACACATGTATTTTCCAAATTTAACTACACAAGATATAAAGATTTATCCGACAACACCAGCAAAATATAAGGTGACCATTACACAAGATTCACCATGGGGACCACTAAGTACTGAAAAAATATTATCACTACCATTAGAGACTTATCCATTTATGGCCGGTCCATTAGCAACTCCACCATTTCAAATGGACCAATCAAGTCCCCTAACGGGACCACCAACCTATGATATATTTGGTAACCCAAGTGGTTTTCAAGGTTCATCTACAGGTTATTTTAATGACTACCCAGATTTACCTCTGGATTCAGCAACCCACATAAATCAATACAGTGGTATGACTTTTGGCCCTGGAGCTATATCTGGTAAACCATGTTTTACGGTGTCAGGAATAACAGATAGTATTTTGGGTAATTTTCAAACATATACAAACTTAAACTCACCTAACCTACCACCAGGTTTTAATGTTGGTGTGGTAGTACCTATAGGTGGTGATGTTTTAGACCCTATAACTAACGGATTTTTAACTGGTGTATATGGTGTGATTACAGATGCAACTACCGTGTTTACAGCTTACACCATATCTTCCGCAGCAAACTCTAGTGGTACATGGGCTGATGGTGACACACCAATAAATTTCTGGGACTTTACTAACGGGATAACAATTTTTGAGGCTACGAGTTGTGGTTTAGATAATTTAGCGTGGGGAGCAGAAGAATGCATTGCGTGTCCATCAGGTGATTGTGAATATTGTACAACAAAAGATGAATATGTGGATAGAGGTAATATACCTGGAATTATGGGAACTTCAATACCAATAGGTCCAGGTACTGTAATTGGTGATTGGTCACCAAGTGGTAACTATGCTATAGGTGATATAGTTTATGATGTTACATATAATTCTTGTTGTTGTTTTATGGCTGTAATAAACATATCTTCATCTGACCCATGGTATGGTGTAGCCCCTGTTATGATGGAAGAAGGGGTATATAATGACGGTGGTGTTAAAACACATGTATGGGAAGCTTGTACTCCAGATTGTGTTGCATGTCCACCAGGAACAAATACGCCATGTAACGACTTTACACTAGGACCAACTAACTTTTATAGTCAGGGTAACTTTTATAACGCTGGAGACTTCGTAGAAGGAACAGAAGGAAATTGTTACCAAGCCCTAGTTAGTGGAACATTAGACCCACCAACAGGATACACAATGCAATTTACAACCCAATGGGATTACATAGGGTGTGTAAGTTGGGTTTGTCCTATAGAAGGGCCAGTAGGAGATTGTGATGTTGATTGTATTGGAATAAATGGTATCTTCAATGCCATGCAAATGAATTCTAATCCATGGGGATGGCTTGGGGGACCTTGGGATTCTACGTTTGCTAGCTATAATGAGAATGATACGGTAAGTTATAATGGTGTATGTTACGTGTGTTTAACTGACCAGATTTCATCATCTTTTCCTTGTTCTGAATGGAACTATGCAGGAACTTATGGTGAACCAGACATATCCCCACACTGGCAAGCATGTCCATTACCAAGTTCTACAAGTCTGGACTGTATTATGATATCGGGAGCAACTTTAGATACGGTTGACCAATTTGGTAATCCAATTACTGTAACCGGAGAAATGTTTTGGGGTGACTGTGATACTAACTTAAATGATGGTACGTGTTTTGATAGTAGATGGGTATGTACAGAACAATATACATGTCAAGGATGTTACCCAATACTATCTGACGACCCTCTTTATTTTACACCACTATCTTTTGCTACAGAACCACTATGTAGTGATTATTGTGAACCAATAGCTTATTCATGTACAACACCAGCGGCTATGGGAGTGCCTTGTTGTGATACATTAGGTTGTGACTATGATGCTACCTTATATATTAACACAATGATTAGTGTTAACGCAATAAATAACACATTTACTGATTTAGCTTATAACTATAGTTTATATTTAAGTCCACCTTATCTCATAAGTGATTGTAATAATGGTGTACTATCTAATGCACCAAGCACATTTATACCACCAGTTAATCTAGCACCTATTGGCCCTATAGCAGGATGTTGTATTGATACAGTCTGGACTTGGGATTGTGAAAGTGGATGCCAGTCTTTGGGTGGTATACCGACACCAGGACCACTAGTTATTGGTTCAATGGACCCAAACGCCACCTTGTGGCCTTCACAAAGTGACTGTGAATCAAATATGTTAATATATTTTGGTGTGTCAAATGTAGTTGGAGATGTACCTTGTAGTTGGTGGTGTGATGACCCATATATTGTATATAACCCACCTACACCAGGACCATACCAGAGTCCATGTATACCATGGTATACATTAGGTGGACCACCAACCGGTACTGGTCCATACTTAACCGAGGCAGACTGTGTTACAGCTTGTACAGTAAATATAGAATGTTGGACATGTGATTGTAATGCCATGACTCCATGTACTAGTTCCTACCCAAACATGTGTCCTACACTAATATCTACAAGTCCTAACACATATGGTCCAGACCCAACAGGAGGATTAAACGGAATCCCATCTTATCCTGACCAACCATCTTGTCTAGCAGCTTGTATTTGTGATTTTGGTTGGGACTGCTTTACAGAAACAGGTACAACAACGACACCAACTATACCACCGGTTTTAATTGGTTGTAAACAAGGGATTAGTCAAACAATTATAGCTCAAAATAATTGGCAGGTTACCGACCCAGACCCATTATGGACCGGATATGACACTTTTTCAGCTTGTTGTTATGCAAATCAAGGATGTTGTTATGCGGACTGTGATGATGACTTAACATCAGGATTCAATATGATTTGGTACCCAAATGGGCCACCATCACCAATATTAGATTGGCCTTGTTCATACGACCAGGCTTACAACATATCAACTACCCCATGTAATGACCCAACATCATCTGGGTATGTATTTAACCCCGCATATCCGTGGTGTTTTATGTTTGATTGTACTAACGCTTTATGCCCACCAGTAGCACCAGCTACTACTCCAACATGTTGTGACCCAACAGATGAAACATGTGATTGTGCATGTGGCCCGGAACCAGTAAATTCAACTGGAGCCTGGAATAGTTTATTCCAGTTTTACGATGAAGATGATGCTGTTTATTGGGGTGATACTGATACCGATTTTTGTTGTTTTAGATGTGATTGCCCTATTATATTACCACAAACCCCACCTACACCAGGAGACCCAACAACATATGATTGTAATCATTTTACACCAGGAGACCCACCAGCTGGTTCAGTACCAAACTGTTGGGTAAGTTGTAATCTAACGCCAGGAGACCCACCAGTACCATTTATATGGCAAGCAGCAACTTATGACCCATGTGATGTTTGTGACCCGGCCTATACACCAAGTTGGGAATGTTCACCAGACGGATGTGTACCAAGTGCGTGTGACACTACTATGGGAACAGGACATATTTTTAATTGTTATAATAACTCAACTTGTGATAATGGTAGTGGTGATGAGTGTGACGCACAATGTTTTTGTATACCAGGAACAAATCCTTGCATACCAATGTGTGCAACTTACCAACAAGAATTAATTCTAGCATCTGGTCCAATCCCAACGGATTGTCCACCAAATGTTTACGCATACAATTCCTACAATGAATGTATGGGTATAAATCCAGTAAATGCGTTATTACCAAACTGTTGTCCCGGACCATTACCGCCACAATGGTATTGTGACGATAGTTCTGATTGTTCACCTAATGCGGTGGTAAATGTAGATGGTACTGGGTGTGTAGAAGTAAATGATGGTGACGCACTGTACCAAAACCCACTAACTACAAACTTTACGTCATTAGGGGACTGTCAACCAGAGTGTACTTGGTGCTGCGACCCTAATGGTGTGTCTGTATGTACTTTTGTCGGAAATGTATCTAACTGTGCTGGTACTTTTTTCTGGGACGCTTTAGGTTGTTTCTTAGCAACAACAACAACAACACCTTGTGACTGTTCATTACCACCAACAGAGTACTGGTGTCACTATGATTACAGTGCTAGTTTGGGTGGTTGTGTGAGTAATATTAGCACACTATTAGATACAAATTTATTTGGTGTTGGAGCTGTAACTAGAGCTGTAAACAATATGGCTTATTTTACTTCACTAGGAGCTTGTCAAGAAGCTTGTAGATTTTGTTGTGACTGTGACTCAGTAACCTCATCCCCAGGAACTTGTTATTTAAACTGGTATTGTGCTATGAATCAAAACTGCAACTGTATGGCAGCAGATTGTTATGCAACACTAATTGATTGTATCATTACCGAGGAGCCTTGTGTAGAAATATACCTAGATTATTATTGTGATGATATACTGGGATGTATAGTTTACCCAGTAATTAACACCTTAATGTCTGGGCCATATGTAGGTCCTACTGCACAAGCTGACTGCCAACTGGTATGTCAATTTGAATGTAATGGTGTGTGCCAATGTGAGTTCACAGCCGCACCAACTAATCCAGTACAATTACCACCATGTTACACCTTAGCGTGCTGTCATGCAGCAACAAACAATAATCAAAGATGTTGTGAGTGTGAGAAATGTTTAGATAATACCATAACATACCATTACGAGGGTAGTGCTGGTGTTCTACTAACTTATAGTATTACCTTGACCAGCTTTAATAGTACACCTTTGTCATGGACACCAACACCAACAGCTAATGGAGGAACATACATAAATGGTGATGTTGTGACTCAAGATGGTTGTTGTTATGTGATGGTTTTAGGTACAGGGGATTGGGCACTGTATGATACAACAATGTTACCTTCTGATTATTATAATCTATATATGAACGCCTTAAATACTTCAGGACTACCAGCGTACGGTACTGATTTAATGTGGATTCCATGTGACCCAGAGTGTCCTCCTGTAGTGTATGAAGAAAGATGGTGGTGTGACGATAATAACCCACAATACCCATATCAGATAACAAATTGTATAGAAGAATACCCATATATAAACACTGAAATAACAGCTAATGCATCTTATGGGGATAATGTTTGGGGTACTGACGCTGGAGCTCCTGGTTCACAAGTGAGTTATAATGGTGGTGGTACACCTTTCTCTAGTTTAGAAAAGTGTCAGGAATGGTGTAAATACTGTTGTGAACCCACCACCCAAGGAACTCCATGTTGTTGTTGTGAGGACGATGGATTTGGAAACTGTGTTAACGGTACACAAACGACGCAATTCAACCCAACAGGACTACCATGTAACTCAGTTTGTGCGGGAATTAGTCAGATTAGTTGTCCACAGGATTGTTGTTGTTGTGAAGATGATGGCCAAGGTGGTTGTGTAGCAGGTACGACACTTAGCTACCCAAACCCCCAAAATTTACCATGCCGAATGTATTGTACGTCTTTAGATGGCACGGGACCAATGGTAGAATGCCCAGACGGTGGGAGTAGTTCAGGAAATTGTAAAATATGTTGTAAACATCTACCAGAGGTTCGTGGAACAGGTATTATTTACTATATAGTGCAGGGAGCAGCTCCTTGTAATTGTAATGGAATCGACACACAAGTAAGTATGGGCAAGTGTAATGACGGCCCAGTACCAATCTATCCAACAACAGAAGGATTCGTATCAGAGCAAATAGTACATCAAAAAGTATTAGGGCCAGATGTTAATCCCGTAGATATTAATCTAGGAACTATAGGTTCTGCTCCTGTATCTTCTGGACCACCAGTACCATGTTGTATTATATGTCAAAATCCAATGGGTAGCCAATACATAGTATCTAACCCAAATTCAGTATTAAACCCTTGTAAATGTAGTGGATGGTTAGATATAAATGTTGGACCATGTACACCTCCATCAGCACCAACACCATGTGAATTAGATTGGGGGTGTGCAACTTGTACTCGTGATTGTTATGATAGTTTCTATAGTTGCATGACATTAACAAATAATTGTGAACCTATAGAGCCAGGAGAATGTGACCAGTGTGTGGGACAAAAATCATGGTACCATCATCAGGCTGGTTTACTTGGCTATTGGAATCCAACTGTATTATCGAATGGTAGTCTTGGGATATATGATAACTCAGTACCAAACACATTTGACGGTTGGGACGGAACCAATGTAATACCCCACACAACAGTACAAATGTGGTCAAGCACAGAACCTTATTGGGGAGAAGGACAAATTGTAAAAGACCCACTCCACCCGGGCTGTTGTTGGGTTAGAACTCAGATGTGGGATGCAGGACAACATTTAGCAAATATGTTACCAGACCAATACTCACCATCAGAACATTGGTGTAATTGGTTATCTGGTAATAGTGCAGACGGGTTAAATCTCTATACAATGGGACCTAGCCCTAACGTAACAACTTGGCAGGGTCAAGGTGCCGGTAAGCCATGGTGGGTGCCATGTGACACTGAACACTTTCTTAATTCCACTGGACTTGATGAGAAATGTTTTACATGTGGTACAGGAGGTACACCAACACTAACGTGGAAATGTATTGATGGAAATATTGGTGGGTGTGTTCAAGCGATGTATAGTTATAGTGACCCAGATGTTTTTGTGAATCAAGTAGACTGTGACGCCTTATGTAAGTCTTACTTATGTAATAGTAGTCCATATTGGTGGGCTCAATCAAAATGTAGTAATACTAACCATAGTGGTGTTGTTGGTACTCCCACGGATTACATCAACTGGCATATTAACGTTGCCCCACCTTTCCAGCCTGCAATACAAAGTGTTTACACCAATACAGTAGGAATATCGTCACCAGGACAAACTGTTCCTTGCCCGATTCCACCACCAACAGGAGTGGGAACCGGAGGCATGTGTTCTTCTGACCATCTGTTTTATAGCACATATTCTAACGCACCACCAAGCTCATCTAGTGGCTATCCACCAAACCCAAACGGGGGTACATACCATTGTCATACGACTTGGGGATTAGGCTTCGCTATGTACCCATCTTGGGGAGATACTATTGCTGGATTGATGACCGAATACAATACCGACGTATCAACATGTACAGATTTCGTAGAAATACAATCCATTATGAGGAATCTGGCTTGTGAATGGGTAAGTCCCACTAATTTTAATGCTTGTGTGAATCAGTGTAATGCCGATAGTATTACCGGGGCTGCTTGTGCAGCAACACTTCCTTTGGGGACAGCTACTAAATATAACGATTCAGGTTTATACCTTAATCCGAGCCCATTACCAAATTTAGGACCTGCATGTCAAATATGGGACCCAACATTATCTCCAAGAGGTGCTCAAGGTTGTTGTCCTGAGGTATGGGGTGGAGCTCGACCTTGTCATTGTACAACAGGACCCATAACATGTGATTGTTGGATACTTCCTGGGACAGGAACAACTGGAGGTCCATCTAATGTGTGGGACGATGCATGGCCAATAAGTGATTATACTGGTTGTACCCAAAACTGTTGTGAACACACAATTTGTGGATGCTGTGAACCAGATTTAATGTCAGCAGGTTTACTAGCACCAGGACAACCACTTACCCATTCATATTTAGGAGGTAGCCAATGGAGTTTCCCAACCATACAGTATGCTTTCCAAGAAAACGAATGTTTTACATACCCAGGTTTAAGTGGATTCTACAATTACGGCTCAGGTACTTTATCAGGTGACTGTTGTGTATGTTGTGTAGCTGGAGGCCCAGGAGGTAACCCAGACCCATTTCAAAATGGTGTTCTAGGAGATTGTTTTTGGGAGGCTACAACTACAGCGGTTTACCCAAATGGAAGTCCTATTCCTGGTCACGTTAGTTGGGCAAATGATGGTTATGGTAATGTTCTACATGACACTACTGCAGCAGGAGGAACATTAGGAACTATAACCGTACAATTTCATAACCATACAGGACAATGGGTTACATGTGGTGTTAAAGAGGGTTGTGAAAGTTGTGGTACTCCGTTAACACTACTATAGAAATTATGTGCCTAATGAAACAAATAAATGAGTACACAGATATTTATAATAAAAAACGATGCCTTTACAAAAAGTTGATGTAACCGGATGTATAATACCCTTAACAAAAGAAGAGGTATTAATGAATGTATGTGAGAGACCAGAAGTTAGGTCGAATATATTCATAGAAAGAGGCAGAATTAGTGTTTTTGAGAGACCACAAAGACTAGGACAAGTACCGAATCTAGGTGAATTAGCATTACACGGTAGAGGATTTTATAAAATTGACAAACAACCTTAATATATGGCATTAGGAGCATACGGAATAAAGAGACCAGCTGATGTACTTCCAGATGATATGGAAGTGATTGTACACGCAGCACCTAATAGAGACGCTACCAGTACAACTACACTATTTAAATTACAAGCAAATTCGGTACTTACCCCATATTACCATGCAGGGGGCACTGGGGGTCCAGCATCTGCTGGAATAGAGGTGTTAGGTGGATTATATAACCTAAGTCTCCCATCCAATATTTTTGCAAATAAAGGAATATACACTGTCTACATAAGACCTGCAGAAATCAGAACAGAAATTATTGATTGTGGGATACTATCATCACTACCAAACGTTAAAGGGTTAGTATTCGACTTAAATAACATACCAACAGAATTTAGAAGTAGATTTCAACCACACGGACTAGTTGGATATAGAATAGAATACCTACAACTAAATAACGAAAAAATACATAATTTTTTCAGAGTAGTAACGTCTAACTTTTTTTGTGAACCAGTAACAGCAAACCTATCTAATCCAAATCAAATATCACCAAGATATGTTTATACTAATAAACAAACTAATTTAATTTTTTGTACACTAACACCAACTAGTGCACCTTCTAATAATCCAAACGCTATACCATTTATTGGACAACCAGGTCAAAAGGTTATAATAACTAATACATTTTTTAATCCATTGGTGTTAGATATTGAAATGGTAGACCACGACTTTGAAACATTAGCAATAGCAGCTTACGGTAATCAAACTAAATCTATCGATGACGGTATTTACACTTTATATGATTTATCTGGTAACAACAACATCTACGCTCAATACGACTTATATGAGGTTAGAGACCAATATAACGACCAATTATATGAGGTTAGGCAAAATAGAGGTAATAATATAGATTTCGGTAAGATTTTTAGTAATATAAAAGTTTAAATTCGGAATTATGGCAAGTAATAGATTCCGATACCCTCCAGCACCACCAAACGGCAGTGAAACATTTAGTGATAATTTAGTCGGAAACCAAATAACTGACGGGTCATCACAAATGACCAATAGCACATTCTCTTTTGCGCAAGATATAAGTAATCCAGTGCCAGTAGGGTACGAAATAAATAGTTTCTCCAACCCAATAACATTATCAACACTAGGCATAGCTAATCTAGAGATAGCAAGAACTACAGCTAGCAATAATTTAGAGGTTTTTATAAATAACGACACTAGTGATTTAAGTAGTTTTGTTTTATATGGCTCCCTAAAGAAAAGGTTAAATGTTGCTGTAGATAACATCATCAACACATTTCCCGCAGCATTATATTTTGATGGTACCGATATCTATGAAACAACCGGATATACTACAGCGTATAATATAAGTTATAACATCACAACAAATAGAACAACCTTTAAGTGTGATGTTAATTACATATCCAACCCATTTAATATAGAATTTACAACAAATGGAAATCTATTAGACGGACATTTGTCACCAGAAGAAGTTATATTAAATTTAGAAAATCTAGGTAATACAGCAAATACAATAACTAAAATCGCTGAAGGTAAGGTATCTAAATTAAGAAATATAACAAATGAGTATAAAGATTATGTTTTAACTTTTAATAATAATGTCGGTACTCAAGAATATAAAGTTGTTGACTTTATAGCACAAACTATAGGGTCATCTTTTATAGAAATAATAGTAGAGGGAGACCCTTTTGGTACAGCAGTGACATCCACCACCACAAAATTTTACTTAAAGCCTAATGGTGATGAAAGTGAAAGACAACTAGGGTCTTTAAAAGGTGTTGAAGCTTTTCTAATGACTAGAAATGTCATTCCTATCTATACAGCTAAATTTAAAATAGTTAAAGAAACCAGTGAGGGAGTCAAATTTTATGATTACATAAATAAAACGTGGCCGTTAGGGGACGATGTCAATCTTGATGTGGTAAGTTCTGCGTATATTGATTACCTAAAAGGTTTGGCTGACATAGGAGATGAACTAGACAATATAAAAACCAACCTAGTCTCTAGATTTCTAACATCACCAACACTAAAAGAATTTGACACGCCAGACCAAAAAGTAGAAAAAACCTTACAAATATACGGTAGGAGTTTTGACGACATAAAAACTTTTGTAGATGGTATAGCCTATATGACCAATGTAACCTACGATGGTAAAAATAATATACCTAATGGGTTAATTAAGAATTTTGCCAGAACGTTAGGATGGTCAACACCAAGTACATTAGATAAAGTAGGGTTCTTAGACAGCGTATTAGGGGTTAGCAAACCAACCTATTCTGGTAGTAGTGTTGGTATGACTCCAGCTGAACTAGATATAGAACTATATAGAAGAATATTACTAAATACGGGGTATCTATTTAAATCTAAAGGTACAAGGAAAGCAATAGAGTTTTTACTAACATTAGTGGGTGCACCAGAGGCCTTAATTGAATTTAACGAATATGTAGTTTTAGCGGACACTAAAATTAATATGAACACCCCATTAAGTTTTGTGTGGGACGATAATAGTCTTAATGCAATGACAACAGGTGGGACCTACCACTACGAACAGGCACAAAATAAATTTACCAGAAGTTGGAGCACATTATCCGGAGGAACGTATACCTCATCCACAATAAACTACAGTGTGCCATTAAGCCAATGGTATTATGAAACAGGAGCCACATCCCACAACTTCCAAAGAAGCGATTACCCTATAGACAACGAAGGGTTTCCAGTAAGACCAAGAGTTACAAATAACTATTTCTTCCAAAGAGGGGCCGGATGGTTCCAAAGAACAGAAGAACATAAATCGGATATAATAGTTAATAGAGATAAATCGATACTAACGGGTTGTACACCAACAATAGTAAATAAATTTGAAAACTTCACTTGGGGTGGCTTTTGGACAGGAGGAGAATATTCTAATAGAATTAAAGCACCTTATTTAGATAGGTTTAGAAGGTTCCCACATATGTATTTTGGGTTTGGTCTAACAAGAATGATTGACGATAAAAAATCATGGAATAGAAAAGAACCACAACTAGAAACAAGAGACTGGGTTTACGATACAAGAGCATCATATTATCAAACCCAAGATGAAAGATTAGTATTAAATGTAAAAAATGTTGACATATCACTAAATATAGGACAAGCATTAGTATATGACGTATATAGACAATCAGTAGAATACGGCTGTTTCTTTAGTGCGAACACCAATAGTATGACCGGAGGCACACTATACAGCACATTCCAAACCTCTATCGATGATACTGGTAAATGGTTCGGAGCTAACTACTCTCAAACAGTTGTAGGACAAACAGATGACGGAACACCTTATACCGGAAGTAAATTTAGGTCGGGTGGAGCAGGGAGTCATGACGGTGGATTTGCCTCAAATAAGAATTTTAGAAGGTCAAAAGGGGCTCTTTTAAGGTTTGAAGTTTGTGTTAACGACACTTCTCCACAGACTATAATTGGGTTCTCTCCTGGGACATTAACCACAAATGATATCAGCACACCCCCCAACGTAACTCATTTTGTAGAAAGCATCTTTTTTACAGGTAGAAATATTAAAGTATATAGTGATGCTAATAATTCAGGTAGTGCAACTGAACAAGGAACTAATGTTTTAGGTAGTAATGTTTGGACATCTGGTGTTGATAAATTTTTTAAAGGAGAAATTAGATTAAAAGAAGGTGGTGGAGCTATATACACTCTATACGCTGATGGTAGTCCACATGTAATGTCTACATTTGAAACTTATGGTAATGTTTTAGAGGATGTTAAAGTATTTGTATCTGAAGATGATTCTGGTGGAGCATCGGGACAGTTTCTTATATTAAACTATATATACGTCTTTGATGAAACAATAGCTGGGCTTAGTATAGACACTAGAAATATGAATTTTAAAAGATTCCTTAACAATTTCTGGAAAGTTTTAATTGATGTTAGAGATAGGATGACAATAAACGATGGTAAAACGGGAGGGTATCCCGTACTACAACAAATTTATCTTCAATACTTACAAGAAGTTTGTGCTAACAATAATCAATATACGTACACTAAAATGTTAAGTTATGTTAGGGAGTTAGGCACATATTGGCTTAAACTTGTTGAAGAAATGGTTCCAGCAACCACACTATGGACAAGTGGTGAGAAAGTAGAAAATTCAGCATTTCATAGAGATAAATTTGTTTATAGGTGTTTCAACCCAAGCGGAAATACAATGCCTATTATCCCTCAGATATTAATAACTGGCCCCGCTTTAAGTGGTTACACTTCTTACCCACAAGCAAGAATGGCTAGTACTCCTATGATGATGAGTTTACCAGCACCACCAACATCAGGTTCTTTATACTTTAATAATATAATAAGTGGAGGTACATACAACCCAATATCTAGTTACGCAAATCAATATAATATAAATAATCAGAACAGAGCTTCAGGGAGCGAATTAGTCAGAGAGGTAACCAATAGACTTGCTAACAGATATCATAGTAACAAAGATAAATACTTATCACAATCTATATTTACAAAACAAGGAGCAACAGATAATATTTTAAATATAGATGGTCTTAAATGTTTTGGAGCGAATACACAAGCTTGGATTGAAAATTATAATATAGCCCCAACTAACATTGTTGGTAATAACACCAACCAAGGAGCACAATCTTATAACATAAAAAGCTCTAGTTTTAATTATTAATTATATGTCAAAAGTTTATAACAGTAGTGTTGATTTTAGGGTACTCAGTAATGAGTTAAAATTCGTATTCTATGTTTCAGGAAGAATCAAGGATAAAAACTACAAAAAAAGAAAATGCTTTAGTTTTACATATAACACACAATCACCAGCTCAGATTTTTGTTAAAACAGACAGTAACCTTAAAAGATTATTTTTAAGATTTAGCAGTAAACAGGTAAAATTAAAAAAATATTTAGACAATATAGGTATTAATAACTCTGATATTATTCTAGAAGTTTTTAAAGGGGATAATGGGAAATATTCTTTTAATTCCGTACGAGGTAAAGAATATGGGGCATTTTTATCTCATATAAATTATTATAATACACAGAATACTCGTACAGGTATAGTTATAGGGGCATTAAAATTGCCAACAGGCAGTAAGACAAGAAGGGTACACCCAATCCAAATGATACTACCTAATATAAGTAAAAACAATCTAGCAAGACTTTCTTTTGACATGGACATACTAAGTGAGAATTGTGGCCAATATACCACATCACTAAGTTTTAATTGTGATGTTACAGACAATATTATATTAGAAGGGTTTACACCAAATATAAGTGTACCAAAACAAGTTACAGTGCCCAGAAAAAAGGTGAAATTAAATACAGCATACCTAACTCTAGATAATGGTAATATGGGTACTGGCGAGGTAATCTACGACTATAAAAAACAACTAACTAAACAAAATATACCAGCAGACGCTATAGAATTAATGTCAAGTCAGGTATACGCTATTGAAAATGAATTTAACGTTAACGCAAATTTAAGTGAATTCAATTTGGGTACGACTAACAAGATTCAGATACCATATAATGTTAGTAGAGAAGTCAATGAAGGGATAATAACAGAAACCCCAACACTTGTACTTAACGGAAAAGAAATAAGCCCACTTGATTGGACAAGTGAAATAAGAAATAATAAAATATTTTCATCAGTTAATAAATGTATATCATTAAAATTTACAAACACCCAACAACAAATAGCTTTTATAGAAAAATTAAAAAAACAGCAAATAGGTAGTAAAGAAACTTATAATGTAGTGGATAAAAATGGGTCAACGAAAACTGTAAATAGGATATATTCTAATATATCACAATGGATTAAACGTTCCACATTAAATCAATTTAATGATGTTAGATTTACTTATGATAGTGATGGTTTAATAAAAGAGATATTAATATGTCCACGTAAAAAAACAAGGATAGGGACCATAAAATCTGGTAGACAAAACGGATTATATACCACAGGAAAAGAATTATTATTAGACGGTAGTCCGTATATTGGTTACTACCATATTGGCAAGGCGAGCCACCCATATACAGAAAGAAGTCCTAAAAGTGAAAACATTAAAAAATTAACATTTTTATATAAAGACACTCCAATACAACAGAATAGTAATACAGATTTTTGTTTTACAACTTACGGAAGATATAGCGGGATATATTCCGCACATACATCAGCTATAACTAATACTTATGATATAACTATTAGTGGGGCCTCTATCTCGGCTGACACAGTAGTACCTATAAGTGATTTTAATTTAAACAAACCTATTCCATTAATTGGTGACTACACAGAGAGTTATAAGCCCTACGCTTTTTATAATGTATATAATGACGGTTTAATTATAAATGAAACAACCTCGACAGATTATATGACATATAGTGCTCAGAGTAGTGGTCTGTATAGGTTAACATACAAAGGGCACTTAAACGTGGGATACAAAGACACTAAATGGTGTGAATATCTAAGTACTGTTTATGCTTCCGCTATGACTGGAACCTATCCTTCCACTAACTATGAAATTAAAAGATTAATAAACACTTCTTTAATAAATGCGGGTGTTGGAGAAACTAATATAGCACTAATGGACACCAACTTCAAATACTACCCAGGAGAAAGAGGTAAAAATGCTAACGGGATATTAGGGTTCTCTTTTGTGGTATCTTTGGTTAAAACTTCTTCAGCTGGTACAGAAAGTACATTAGCTGAATATAAAGTCTTAAGGACCGATAATGATGGTATAGCCAATGATTATTTAAAGTTACAAGTAACGGATATAGATAAAACATCTAGTACATTTACAATTTGTGATATGAGTGCTACATCAGCATCAACAATATTTGAACATAATGGTACTGTTAGTGTTGATAGTGGGTTTGTAAATTTAATTAAAGGGGATAAAGTACAATTAAAGTATACTTGTGTTAGTGAGACAACATCTAAATTTGGTACTGGGGGCACTAGTACTATAACAGTAAATTTAGGGCATAAACTAGATGATAGTGGGGCGATTTCAGAAGCACCATTTTTTAGAGCAATTAAGTCCGCAAATAGTGTACGGGAAAAACAATTATTTTTTGACTCAACGGAGATGTCACAAGGGTTTGATATTGTTAAAGGAAATAACGGTAGGTCTGTAAAGTTAGACGGGTCACTTTATATAACCGATAATGGGTGTAATACATTAACGGTGCCTACAGTTAATATGACAACTTTTAACCATTTAACTTTTGTGGACAGCAAAGGAACTAATAATGTACTAAAATGGGATATAGTAAGAAATAAACCAATGAATGCATGGCAATCACTAATAGAAAACAATATTATAAAAGACTATACACTTAAAGGAGGGACAATCAACTATATGACAAAAATGTCTAAAAATGGGATATTTAAAGTATGTTTGCCACAATACAACCAAGACTATGACGCTACTTGTCTATACACATTTCCACAACAAAGACATTCATATGTGGTGAAAAATATATTTAAAGATTTATATGGCAACGATTTAATACACTATATAGTAATTACACCAGAATGTGGACTATTTAAACCATGCTCAACAGAAAAAGCGTTAACCTCCTACGACATTTTACATAAAACTACACCGGATAAATGGAAAGTAGTTAATGTAGATAAAAAAATAACTATAGACGGTAAAGTAATCACGATTGTAGACCCAACAATAATAGTTAAACCAGAATCTACTAGTTGTCAGTATTATTGCAAATGTAACCAAGACGTTGCTAATAAATTGAAATTAGACCCAATATTCGGAATATCAGAAATAATGGCAGATACTAAATCTGATGATTGTATAGATTGTATAAAAAGGGCAAATGAATATTGTAAAAAATTAAACGCAAGTTGTACTCCGGTAATTATAAATCACTGTGCTGAGAGCGGCAATCTAATAAAAGAGGTTGTGAGTGGTGTAACCCCTATAAAACCTAAAGGTGTAATACCAAATATAGATGATGACGACGGTGGTACAAACCCAGGAGGACCACCAAAGCCACAATCAGAATGTGACTACGGTGAATGTAGATATACATGTTATATTCCTACAGATAGAGGTAGGAGGACATCTGATGGCAATGGTAGTAGTGAACCGGTTTGTATAGAAGACCCACGAGGTAGATTTGAAACTTTAGATAGATGTGAGGAAGAGTGCCAACAAGTTAATGGTAGTAGTTATGGTAGTGGTGTAGGTAGAAGAAGGGGGTATGATTGTGTACAACAAAGATTACCCGTAAATCGGGACAATAGAGGAAAAATTGGTATAGGAGCATCACCCACAAAAAGTGAGTGTATAGAAACTAACCAAGGAAGATATAGTAGTCTAGAGGACTGTAAAAAGGTTTGTACCCAAAGGCAGTGTGGATGTAGGTGTGAACCGGGAGGTTGTGACCCAGACGGACCAATCAAATGTGGTGAATGGAATAATTGGTGTGGTTCAGGTTGGGGGTCAGGCTCTGGAAACGGAAACGGCACTGAGAGGTGGAACTGTTTTGAGGGGTTATGTTTTGAAGACAGAAATGGTCGTTATGAGAGTATAGAAAAATGTAAGGCAAACTGTCAAGAGGTAATAACGGAAACTGAAGATGAAATAAGAGATAAGTCCACAACACAAGTAATTAGTGACGCAGAAAAAGAAAAACAAAGAGTAGACCAAATAGAAAATCCATTAACACCACAAACAATTAAAGATGACCTGATAGACAACCCTGATACTGAGACTGATAGTGATGAGAGTGGTATATGTCCTCATGGAACTTATTTTTGTAAAGCAATAAACGAGTGTATATCTAGTGATGATGTATGTCCAGAAGAATAATATAGAAAATGCCAACAAATAACGGAAATATAATTTTTAGTCAATATAATTTAAGAAACACATTAAGCGGGTCTTGTAGTGGATACATAAATGGGTTAACAGTTTCTGGGGGGACTTCACCATATAGTGTTTCTTGGTCAGGCTCAGTTAACTCTTATACCGCAGACACTTTTGGGGTGTATAATCTATGTGAAGGTGATTATACTGGAACTATAACTGACATTGTAGGGGAGACCGGGTCCACCACATTTACCATAAGTGGACTAGTTAAACCAACTCTTACTGTAAGTCTATCAGACAATTCATGTGTTACGGACACAAACAAGAAATGTAGTATAGCCGTAACTACCGCTACAACATTAGGGGAGTATTTTAGGTATGAGCTAAGAAAATCCGATAAATTAATAGACATTTATTACGGAACCTCAGCGGACACAACATATACTTTCAACAATCTAGATAATGGTGTATATAGTGTTACTATGGTTGAAAATAGACCTACAGTTGACAATATTGAGTTTAGTTCCGGATGTACTGAATTTGATTATAATAGTGGATTGACATATAGTGGGTGGTCAATGACTGAAATTTTTGATAAGTGGGGTGCTTTCGTACCTTTCGCTGATTACGATTTTCAATTTCAAGCAGGTTGGGGGCCTGGTTGGGCAGAAGACCGTTCAGTACCTACAGGACTATTCCAAGACGGAGTAATACACTCTAACGACCCAAAAGTCTGGTTATATACCGGAGATACAGCAGATAGATTAACTGACACAGGAACAGATTGGTATCTAGGAGCATACAATCTAGAAATGGAGGAAGGTAACGCAATAGGACCAACTGTTGGTACACTTGCCGGTGATATAGGTAAATTTTATTATAATGAATACATTGATAAATTTGTTGTTAGGTGGCCGACTACATCACAAACACCATTGGTAAAATGGTTAACTATAGACCCAAGACAAAACTATGGGATGTACGGCAATCCAAGAGCTTCAATGTGTACAGGTAGTACTTATGGAGTTAGAAATATTGATGTTGATGGTAGTGATAGAACAGTAGATTCTAATGGTAAAATAGCTTTAGCTAGTAATGTCTTAACTGGTAGTTTGAGAAAATTACAATCTAACACAAATAATTCACAGTCAACAGGTATGGTTAGTGCTTGCCCATCTGACAACTATGAATGGGAAGTCACGGTAAACTCAACATCTAGTGATGACGATACAATAGCTTTATTACTACATTCATTTAGAGATACATTGGGGTTATATGGACCAATAGGTGTAAGACACTCATTATCTTTAAGTATGAGAACTAGTACAGGACAAGTATCAGTAAGAAATAATTCTCATATGAGTGCGTACGCATTCAATAGATACACAAGCCCTAATTTTAGGGAGTGTAATGGTGGTTGCATCTCTACTACTTACTCCGCGGCATCAGACTACGGTCAAACTATGATACTAACAAACTCTGGAACAACATCACCACTAACAAGTGGTGGTACTTGGGCATCCGTACAAGGACTTAGGATTAAGATTACTAGAGCTAATACTAGATTTAAAATAGAATTTACAGACCCACTTAATGGTAGCATAGGGGATGCAAGACCATATAATTCTGTGTATGACATTAATTTTGATTTAAATAATAGTCTTACGTGGTCAGGTAATAGTGCCTCAGCACCAGAATGGGTAGATAATAATTCCTTATTAAAATATAAATTACCTGGAAGAATTGGTATGTATCAGACGTCACAACCACAGGCAAATTGGTATCACATGACCTTTAAATCTAATTTAGAGGGCCCATCTACAACAGTAAGCGTGTTAGCAACGAGTGCCTCAACATCAAACATAATAACCACACAAAAGTGTAGACCCACAACCAACAACAGGTGCAATAAAGGGGTACCCGTAATACGACCAAAAGTTAATGTAACATTACAAAGTACTCCACAACCAACAACAACCATACCAGGGTTATCTAGCCCGAGCGTAACCCCAATAACTACAATTGGTAATATGCCAGCGTTACCAATCTACAACGCAAGTACAGACACATCAAAAGAAATGACTTTCTATTTTGGTGGCAATACAGACGATTTAATTTTTGGTAACAGTTATCCTAAATATAGGATATATCCATATGTTTTTGAAACAGAGGAAGTAGCAACACTACCCGATTACGAATTTATGTTTGATACATTGCCTTGTGGTGTGGATAGTGCAACAGGAGGTATTATATGTACAGGTACTACAGAGATTCCATTTTCAGCATTATCAACTACCGAATCATGGGAATATATTATTAGACCTAGCTACTTAACTAAAGATAAAAAAGCTAAAACAGAACTATGGTTTGATACAGCTCAATACCCACCTAGTAAAAAAATAGATTATGATAAAGATTTATACATGACAGTCTTAACTAATCCACCGATACCAACACTATACCTGGATGACTTTAAGTTACCCGTACAAACCCACCAACTGGCTACAGATACGGTATTGGTACGTAGCATGCAAGAAGTGGATGGTAGTAATCCAGCAATTCCATTTGCATGGAGTGCACAAAATTTTAGCTACCAGTTAAGTGCAAGTATTGGAAGTTCCCCGTTGGTGGCAGTAAACGGAGTAACACTAAAACAAGGTATATCGGGAAGTACCAACTACACCAACCCCACAAAATGGCCTGATGGGGTAGAAATAACCGCGAATAATGGTGACTATCAGTATAATAGGTCGACAGGTTTAGTTGTCTTCTTTAAAGAAACTGTAAAAAACGGGGACAACATACAATTTCTATACGACACCAAAGGAGGTACCGACATACAAACTTTCCAAGTTCCCGCTACCGTAACCACTACAACCACAGAAACCATATTCGAAAAGGATGGGTATTATTATATTAATCTAGATAAACAATCTGTGGGTGCGGTAACAATCGCGGTTAATGGGGCATTAATATACCCAGAAAAAGATTATCAAAAAACAAGCGACACAAGAATTCAACTATTAGATAGTTTAGATACTTATACCGTTAACGACACATTCACATTATGGTATAGAACAATTTATACTGTTATAGGTTTTACACCAGATAAGAACCCAAGCATACCAGTATTTTACTATAAAGACAAAACGACTATTGACGAGATTATAGTTAGGCTATTTGATTCTAATGGGTCCATAGTTAGAGATTATAAAATAACTATAGATATAAACACAGTAGGTAATATAAATGAGATAGTAACATTAAAACTACCGACATTCGGTACTTATTCTTACGATGTTATAATAAGAAGATACTACCCAATCCTTAACGCGAAAACAATACAAACTGATTCACAAACAGAGAGAGTTACATTTAAAATAAGTAGGGATGCATTTTATTCCCAACAATCATCATATTAAAGTGATATAAAATGTATTTATAAATAAAGAAAAAAATATGAGTTATATAATTAAAAACAGTACCCAAGGAGCAATTGTAGCTAGACTAACAGATGCCGGAAGAAAAAAACTTTCAGAAGGTAAATTAAATATAGGATTATTCCAATTAGGAGACAGTGAAGTTTGTTATGATTGTTATAATACCCTACCTATAGCTTACGCAGAGTTAAATATTCTACAAGCTGAACATAATGCACAAAATTTGAATCCTTATCCAGCAAAAAATAAAGGTCATATAAAATACCCTTTAAATGGCGGAATTAATACTACAGACACATTTGGCCCAACAATACCACAACATAATATAGAAGAAGTGTATAATAGTGCAACCACAAGAGGATTTTTTAGTGTGCCAGCATTGGGGCCCTATATTAATACAGCTGGAGACCACAACTTTAGTGCAAATACAAATAGTTACTATACCTTGTCATCAAACTGGAATGTGTGTTCTTCAGGTATGTCTGGAACTAGTACAGTTGTTCTGACATCAGGCGCTTGTAGCTCACAAGTTTATGCCCCACTAGTAGGTGATATAGTATCTATATCTTACACATTTTCAGGTAATGGTTGTTCAGAATTAGTTTATTCAGCGGCTGGACCAACACTATTTTATCAAGTTGTTAGTGCAACATACTACACAGCTACCACAGGTACAATAGTATTAACTTTAGATAGGGATGTGCCAGACTATGCTTCTGAAGGGGTTGTATCTAATTGTGTAGCTATGAGAGTATATCCAGCAGTTTCCGGTAATCCAATGACCACAGTAGGTAGTATATACAATATAGCAAATGCCACATCTTATTGGTGTGACGACACACTCTCTTATAACGATTGCTGTAGTGTATCAACAAATGACGCTAAAATTTGGAATATGAATATAAATTGGTCTGAGAGTGTAGCTGGAATTACTTCAGGATACGAAGACGTTAATAAATATGGCTCAAGTGGTTATTGTGGTAGTAAAGAATATTTTGGTTATGGTAGTAACAATGGACAAAGTTTTAGTTTACAAGATGTGGATGCATATCATGGTACAATTGGTGGTACATGGTACTATGATTCACAGGACAAACCAAGAGTTGTACTTCCAGAACAACAGAAATGTATTGGGATTATACACTACACAAATAACTCTACTACTGATTTTTATGGCGAAAAATTTGCTTTAGAAGCTTATAATTTCGCTGGAAATATTAATAATATGGGAGCGGCAAGGAACTTTAAATTACATATGCCTTGGTTAATGTGGCATAAAAAAGATAATTTTGGTTCAGGTACAGGGACAGGTATGGGAGACGAGACAATACTAGGGCAAACATTTTATGTTGACCCACCAATAAATAGCTCATTTAACCCAACGCCTAATGTGATGCTATCCAATAAAAATCTAAACATGAATGATGATGGTCTTAGGTATTACCCTCTAACTGATGATAATATTGGTAGTGGTAATACACCTAATACTGTAGGTAAAGTATTTCCAGATTATAAAACTGTAATTATAGACGACCAAGAGTTATTAACGGCCATGTCATATAAATCTAATAGAAGCTATACACTACCCGCTCCAGGAACAAGTAAAATAGATGCGGGCACTGGATGTTCTGGGTCTGGATGCACACAAGGAGTAGTTCAAAGTACGTACGATAGAGTTTATATAACTTATATGTTAGCAGACGATACCGCGGGAATGACGGGGATGCATTGTAATTACTATGTTTATGAGACTTTAGGACCTAACGACACTTTATTTGATGTAGGCATAACCTTCGGTCAAGAGTTTCCATACTTAAAAGATTTATCAGCTAGTGGAGGATTAGGATTTGAAGCAAACAGACTACTCATACTATTTCAAATAACAACTGGTGGTGACCCATTACCAGGAGCGTGGGAATATTTAGATATGACAGCAGACATACCTAACCACGTAGTAGGAACCGCTATATCAGCAAGTAATTTAGTTGGTACAACAGTTTATCTAACAGGTAACGACACACTAGGAGCACCATGTCCATACCCAACAACACCAACTGGGTATACATACAATGATTTTGTATCAGTACCACCTGCAAGCACATTGGGTGCAACTCAATTACAATTTGGTGACGAATACTTCTTTTATGGTACAATAGAGACGGATATTATGGCAACTATATATGAGATGAGACACGTTGTCTCTTTAGGCACAGGTACTATGTCATTTACTAACTCAGTTAATCCGACATTTGTAAATTATAACGCTATTGCAGGAAATAGCACAAAACCTAAAATAAGTGAAATAGGTTTATATGATAATGAAAACGGTTTCCCAGATTTAATGGCGATAGCAAAACTACAATCACCAGTAGAAAGAGATGGACAACAACAATTTGTTATAACTATAGATTTTTAAAATGGCATATTTAAACATACATAACGTAACACTCTCTGGTAATACATTTAAATTATATCTATCAGATTACGGTAAAACACTATTAACTACTGGCAGTGGGTTTGTAGACGCTATAAAAAAATTTGGATTATCAGATTCAGATATTGATTATCGTAGATTTGTGGGTGATGGTAGTTGTGTATCAGATGTAGATTTAAGTGCACTAACCACTAGTTGTTTTTATGATATTCCAGCTAGTAGAGGTAGGGTTCAGGCCGATACCGAAGTTAATTATGGCACACTATCAGCAGTTATGGTTGGCCCTAGTTGTGAGGTTAAAGACAATAGAGTGATTACTTATGACCAAGGGATAGGAACTAATCCGGTTAAATCAACATTATGGGCAAATTACCACCCATCAAAAACAGTAAATGGTATAGACGAACCATCAACAGGTATGTTTAATACTTGTTGGACAGTAGGGTCATCAGTAATAAATTTTTTCCCAACGTATTGTACCGCATGTGCAGATTTTAATGGAAATGGAATTGTAGATAAAGAAGACTTTAAATTATTAATTAATTTACTAGGTTCTACTGCAGAAGAAGGGGAAGACTTAATTGGTGATTTTAATGGAGACGGAAAAGTTGACATAGCAGATTTAGGATATCTTAACAAATGTTTGGTATCTACAGGAGCTAACTATTTTGATTATTGTTTAGATGATGAAATATACTGTATGTTATGTGATAAATTAGGTGAAAAATCTACTTGCAGTGGGGGTTGTACAAAATGTATGTAGTAGTTAAAATAAACTAGATAATTAGATAATTATATAATAAGAAGATAATAATATGGGATTTATAAGTAGTGCAACAACAACAACATTAAATATACAACTGACCGATTTGGGTAGAAGTCGTGTACTTAACGCGGGCAATGTAATTAACTTATTTACTAAATTTGGTATATCAGATAGTGATATAGATTATAGAAATACACAAGCACATTCTGACACATCCGCCACATCCAACGACTCCGCACAATTAGGTTACCTTCCTGATGTTACTGGTGACAAAACTACATTCAGAAACGCAGTAAATGATGGTTATAAAGTCCGAGATAATGTATGGGCAAAACCAGAAAAGACCCAAGTTCAAGCAACAGATAAAAAATATGTAGCCTTAGGGATGAGACAACCTAATGGAAATATGAAATATTATAGAGATACATGTGTTATAGATTATTATGTACATGATTTATTTGTCTTACATAAATTATTTGCTTTTAGGTATGTAGCTGATTATAAGGACACACTATCAATTAATTCATCTACTATTGTGGGTTCAGCAACCACATATTTTGAAACTGGGTTAGGTATTGACACTAAAGGTGAATATTCACAATTTTTGCAAAAGCTATCAGAATATGGTTTAGGTATGTATGGAAATATATGGGATTCTGTAAAAGTTTATGACGGAACGTCACTAGAACCAGAAAACATAAAGATGGTATTAAAGAAGGACTATGATTATTATAATTCGTTAGTTGTAGCTGGAGGAGCATTTATCAGGAATGGAGCTAATGGCCAACAAACAGGTATAGAATACAATGGAACAACAATTAAAGGACTTAAACAAGCTTCCCCATTTTCACTATTCTTTTCACCAAGTCTAAATAACACTACAAGAGCTTATAAGGCGGGAGCTGGAGAAGCAAGTCTTGGTTTAGGAGCTTTTGATTGGGGGTATTTAAATGTTGGTGGAATGGTACCTTGGAATACAGTTGGAAATGTCTACCCTAAATTTATTATGGATAATAAGATTAATGGTTGGGCAGGAGAAAGTACAAATATAAGAGATACATATGTTGGTTTTGTGACTACAACAGATATGGAAGCAGCACTATCAGTAGACGCTCTAGATTCCGATGGTTATAAAAATATAGACACGACCTTACCAGCAGCAAGGTTAGTTTTGGATGTAGCTACTTCTAGTTTAAGTCCAGTCTATTACCCCATACCACCTTTCATGATGACAGAAGCAAATGGTGATTTATTGAATATAAATAACTCAGGAGCCAAAGGGATAAAAATAACAGACACGGAAAATCCTAGTGATGCTTATGGTAGGGTAATAGGTTTAATGGAATATAGTTCTAATTGGAATACTACACAAAATGGATTTAAATCCTCTGGTGCACTATTTAATGTTTTCCCATCACAAGCAGGAGGACAACCAACATCACCCAGTAGGGTAGCAGCGGGGACAGACCCACACTACACATTATTAGGTAGAATGTTAAAAATGGCCGACGATATGTTTGTAGGTATATCCTCACAATCTAATAGTTTTTGGAGTACTAACAAATATAGCGGAGGATATAAAAGTGGGTTAAGTGGTGACAGTATAGATAATTATAATGTCTCTATACCGATAAGTTTGGTACTAGAAACAGCCCAAGCAAAGGGCAACACCACACCACTTAATGTGACAGTTAATTTTATATTTAATAAAGGGGCTATACTAGAATCTATACCATATAAAAATGCGGCATCTCAGAATTTTTATAGTATATATGATAACGCTGTATTTAGATTTTATGGTGAAGACGGAGAAACCAAAGATAGTTACTCAGAAGACCCGAGAGGGTATGGATACACAACTAGTGGAACAACTTCTTATGAGACAAGCACAGGTAAAAGATTATTCCGTAAATTAATAAATGGGAAAGAAATAAAAGCAAATTAAAATGAATATAGAAGCGTTAAAATGGTTTAGAGCAAATAGTCTTGGTACTGAAAATAATGGCCTAGTATATTTCGATTCAATCAAGATGGGTGGTGGAATTAGATATCATGATAAAGTAGCAACAAGTGGATTGAGGTTTTTTGGTACGCCGGCAGAATATGGGGCTTCGTATGCAGCGTCAAAATATATTTCATTAAATAATTCTACGGAGAAAGCAAAAACTTTTTATGTGGATTACCCAGCAAACTCAAAAATAACCAAAACTACTGTATTTCCAGCTAATTCTAGTAATGAAAGATTAGACACAAAAGCAAGCCCTTACCATATTTTAAAACTTAACATAGGGTCTAATAAAATATCATTAAGCTTAAATAATAACACTAAAACTTGGACGTAAAATGGGAAAATTAAAAAATATAGAATCAAATCAAAAATTAATAAATACTGAATTAGTGCCTTTTCTAGATAATGGTTGGGCAGCAGCTACAGGGACCTCACTAACATTTACGGCAGCTCAAAGAAGTCCTACAAACGGTAGAGCGTTTTCTAACCTATACACATCATTTAGTTTACCTACAACTTGTGCACAAACAGAATCTTTTGCGTCTACTTGGATTAATAATGGTATTAGTGGGTTAATGCAATCAGACATTATTGTTGTTAGTATAGATTCCAGCCAATTCGGAGAACTTCAAGACGGTAGAACAATTAAATTTGATTTTCCTACACTGGACAACCCAATTACAAGTAACGATTATACAATACAAACACTATACAGTTCTTATTATGAACCTAAAGCATTTTCTTCTGACAATTCATTAGAAGCTACATATTTTGGTAATCCAATGATACACGGGAATGTATTAGGTGACCCAGGTATAGCGTCAACTAATAGAGCATTTCTATTTTCAGACACAATAGCAGGACCAACCTTATCAGCAACCAATGTAAACACAGCTACTTGGGCTGGAGGATGGCAGACAGGGGTTATACCTACAGGGTATCCTGGTGGTGCTACAGACACATTCAGATTTGTAGATACAGTTTCTTCTTCTAACACACCTAAAGCTTACGCACAATCTGAAGATATACCAGTAGGGATATGTTATTTAGATATGGGATTCATGGTTATAACACACCCAACCCTAGTTAACAACTTTTGTTATAGTTGTGGAACTGAAGATAACACAACTCTTTATGAGGGAGATTCATCAGGATTTACTAACTTACATTTTACAGCTAGTACATCAGCTCAGAGTCAATACTACTCTTTTGAAAAAGAATGGGTGTTGACGGTAAATATTGTTGCCGATTCAGGAGAGTTCTATGTTACAGAAAATCAAACGGCGGCAAGTGCAGAGGCCCCTTATTATGGAGCAGGGGGGACAAATACTGGAATGCAGTTTAAAACACCTTTTGGTGAGGTACATAATATTTGGAATATGTCAGATGTAGGAGCGACATATATAACACAAATAGGTTTGTACGATGACAGAAATCAATTAATCGGAGTAGTTGACACAGACAGACCCATCAAAAAACTAAAAAACACACCCTCAAACTTTACTTTGAAAATGAAATTCTAATATTTGTCTTATGACAAAGACAGGAAACACACCAAAAGTACTAGGACTGGACATATCAACAAAAACGATAGGTTGGGCATTATTTGATATGCAAAGTAAAGATTTATTAGAACTAACTCATTTTTCACCTAAAGTAAAACCAAAAGCAGAGTCTAAGATTGCGGAAATGATGGCAAAAGTAAATCAGTTTAAAGCTAAACTAATGGACTATAAAAAGGTGGGTATAACCAAAGTGATTATTGAAGAACCCTTAATTAGTTCTAATAATGTAAGGACTGTAGCAATATTAATAAGATATAACTCTTTTATAACTAGAGTTATTTATGATGTGTTAGATATATTACCAGAATTTATTTCTACTTACGATTCTAGAAAATTTGCATTCCCAACTTTATTTACTGAGAACAAAAAAGGAAAAAAAGTTTTATTTGGTTCCTATGATAAGGGGTGTGATAAAAAACACATTATATGGCAAAAAGTTTCCGACAAAGAATCTCATCTAACATGGGTGTATACTAGGAACAACACATTAAAGAAAGAAAATTATGATATGTGTGATGCTTACACATGTGTTTTAGGCCAAATGAACAAGACTAAGGTCTGGTAATTGACTTCTTTTTAAAAAACCCATATAATTTACCTATGGAAGACCCAATACTACTAATAGAATTATTGAATGAAGTTTTAGGTGACAATATGTCACACTACCCGAATAAAGGACAAATCTCTTTTGATTGTCCAGTTTGTTCTTATGATATAAAAGGCCTAGACCATGGTGATGGTAAAGGTAACTTTGAAGTAAATTATTATATGGGTGTCTATAAATGTTGGTCTTGTTCAGAACATATGAATACACACGGGTCCATAAATAAATTATTTAATAAATGGGGAAATAGACGAACTAAGGAAACCTGGAAACTAATAGGTGGGGACTTCATTAAAAAAACAGAGAAAAAATATAAAAAAGTAGAACTACCAAGAGAATACACTTCTTTTAAAGAAGGTATAAAATTAAGTATACCATACAAAGAAGCCTATAACTATTTAAGGAAAAGAGGACTAAGCGACCAAATTATAGACAAATTTAAAATTGGTTACGTAACCCAAGGTCAATACAGTGGCAGGGTAATAGTTCCCTCCTATGATATTGACAACAACCTTAATTATTTTGTTTCTAGGTCCTATACTGGACATAAAAATAAATATAAAAACCCTGAAGCTGAAAAGGATAAAATAATATTTAATGAACATTTAATTAATTGGGAAAAAGACATATATTTGGTTGAAGGTGTGTTTGATATGTTTTTTATAGAAAATTCTATACCAGTATTAGGTAAAAGTGTAAGTGAAAAATTATGGACTATGTTATATGATAAATCACAAAAAAACATAATTATATGTTTAGATGGTGATGCCTGGGAAGATTCAAAAAAACTATATAGAAAATTAGAAGGGGGAAGACTAATGAATAAGGTAAAACTACTTAAACTACCAAAAGATAAAGATGTTGGTGAACTAGGTGGGATAGAAGGATTAAAAGAAATAACATTACTATAAATGAAAATAACTAGAGAATTAGCTAAATTTAATAATATTAAATTTCATGACCAAGACCATGTTTATTACATGAAAGGAGTTAAAACTAAGTCAGTAACGTCTATCATAGGCCAATATAAACATCCTTTTGATAAAGATTATTGGTCACAAAAAAAAGCTGACGAAAGAGGTATAACAAAAGAAGAGATATTAAAAGAGTGGAAATATAAAGCAGATTTTTCTTGTGAAAGAGGCTCCGCTTTTCACGAATTTGCTGAAAACTACCTAACCAACAAAGTATTTCCATTCCCAGAACATAAAATAACTAATGTCTTGGGTGATGAAAAAAAGATGTTAGAATGTAAGGAAGGGGTATTTAAGATTATAGATATGTTTAAAAAATTCTATGATGATTCTCATGGAAAATTAATACCAGTTAGAGCTGAGGTTGTTGTTGGTGATGAAGAATGGAGTGTAACTGGAATGATTGACCAGTTGTTTTTTAACGAAAAGTCAAAACAATTAGAAATATGGGATTGGAAAACAAATAAAGACATAAAAAAGGTTAATAAATGGCAACAATTTAAAGAGCCCCTATCACATTTAGATGTGTGTGAATTAAACACATATTCATTACAATTATCTTTTTATAGGTTAATTGTAGAAAGAAACACTGATTTGGTTTTGGGTGATTCTTATATAGTCTGGTTTAACGAAAAGAATGAGGAATATAAAGTTATTAAATGTTATGACTTTAGAGATGAGATATTAAAAATTATGACAAAATGAAAAAAATGAGGAAATACGACATAATCAATCCAAGAAACACCAACACCATGAAGGTTAAACTAAAAGATTTAATTGGTAGTAACTTCATATTTTACAAAAAAGGTGATTCTATTGAACAACTACAAAAACAATGCGGGACAACAAGAAACGATTTTGTAAGAAAAACACCAACAAACGACGAAGGTTTAAATACTGTATCTATACCATTAAAAAACAAACTAAACCCACTTCAAAAAATCATAATTTGGGTGATGGTTAGACTTTTAGGTAAACCATATGATTGGGATTCTTTAAGGGATAAAATGAAAAATGAGGGGTACAACCTAGAAATAAAACCAATAGTTATACAGCACCCTGAAATAGCAACAATAACCACCAAATATTTTAAACTTGAAGGTTTAAGGTTTATTACAGGACCAACAAATAAAAAACATAAATTGGTAGATGGTAACCACAGACTTAGAATATTAAAAGAATTACATGGAGATGATTATGAAATAGAAGTTATACATGAAAACTCCAGTCTTATAAAAGACTTTCTAAGTGTGTTGGGGATTAGTATCTATACTAAGGGTGCAATTAAACCAGAACCACCAAAACCATGCACCTCATGTACAATAGAAAATATAAAAAAATACCTAAAAAAGTTCTTTAATAAGGTACAACTGGTTAACACAATTAAAGTCATCACTGGACTAGTTTTTTTGATTTGGGTAAATTTTAAATACCTGGTTTGGTTGTTGATATCACTGGCAGTATATCTTTTAGTAGTTAGGGTGTTAAGATACTTTAATTACAACCCAACTAAGATAGTACTCCCAATTGAAAATGTAATGATAAGACGAATTATTATGACCCTAATATCTAATATATCACAATTAACAATAATAATACCAGTATTTGTAATAAGTTTACTAATGATTATAAACGGACCTTTAGAGTTTCTTATTTTCGGGACTATAATTTATCTAAGCGAACGATATACAGCAAACCAACAAAAAAAAGATGATTAACACTATAGTACATTATTCCGACTTACATCTTAAATTATACAAACAACATAAACGAGATAAAAAAATATTAAAACAGGCTTTAAAAGAATGGTCCGACATTAAACCAGACAGGATAGTGTTTACAGGGGACTTAGTGCACTCCAAAAACCAAATGACCCCAGAATTAATAAATTTAATGTGTTGGTGGATGACTGAAACAGCTAAAATATGTAAATGTGTTTATTTAATTGGTAATCACGATTTTTTAGAAAATAATATAGATAGGTTAGACGCTATAACACCTGTAGTTAAAAGTTTAAATAATGATAATATCACCTACTATAAAAATAGAGGGTGTTATGAAGACGAAAATATATTGTGGTGTGTATATTCATTAATATCTCATAATGTAAAACCTGACATTCCAGAAAATACAGAAAAACATAAGGTCGGTTTATTTCATGGGATGATTGAAGGGTCATCTAATGATTTTGGTTATACATTTAATGATGGTTATAGTATTGATAGGTTTGATGGATGTGATGTGGTTTTAGCAGGAGATATACATAAAAGACAAACCTATAAAATACCTAATAATAAGAAAGCTTATATGATTGGGTCTACCATATGCCAAAACTTTGGGGAAAGTATAAAGAAACATGGGTATGGCATATATAACATAAATAAAAATAAATACAAATATAAAGATTTGACTAATTCACAACCATATCTTAATTTTAGAATAACAGATATTGATGATATCGAAAAAGAAAAAGAAATATTAATAAATGGATAAAAAATTATTAAAAGAGTTTGAACAATACTGCAAATTAAATGAAATTGAAGACACCAAAGAGTTCTTTAACAAATGTGCAAAAGATGGTTTGGTATTAGACAAATATGGGGTAGCTCCATTTTTACCTAAATCACAAATACAAGAAATGCCAGTAGAAAAAGAAGTAATAAAAGAAGTTATAGTAGAGATACCTGTAGAAAAAGAAGTTATAGTAGAAAAAATTGTAACCAAAGAGGTTGACAATAAAGAATTATTGGATAAATTAAATGTATGTAAAGAGCAATCACTAGAAAGGGAAAAAGTCATTAGTTTACAGAAAGAAGAAATGAAGAAACAAGAAGATATTCTAGAACACTTTAAAAACGTTACAGTAAACAGGAGAGCTCAATATTTAAAAACATCTAACTTAAAAGACACATACCTAGATTAAATTATGGAAATACTTATATGGATTTTAGCAGCTTACGGAATGTCACAAATACTAGTATTTGGAAGCATATTCGATAAAACAAGACAATGGATAACGAACCAGTCAACGTTCCTAGGTGACCTATTAGAGTGTATGATGTGTACCTCAACATGGGTCGGATTCTTTTTCTCTATAGCATTTTACTCACCAACTATTAGTATGGTAACAATACCATATAGCAATATATTTTTTGATGGTATGTTAGCTAGTGGTTCTGTTTGGGCTATTAACGCTGTTGTAGAGTGGTTTGAGGAAAATAAACCACCTAAAAATGATGACACAGGTCCAGGGATAGTATAATTGATATATTAACAACATTATCTTATATTTTAAATATGGATATAGATAAGTTAGAAAACCCTTTTATTAAAGTAACCTGGGAAGATACCCCAGAAAACTTCACACAAGAAAAGATAAAAAGAGTAAGGAGCTACTTTCAAAGAAAGTACAACTCAAAAAATGTTACGCTTTTAACTAAAGCAACCGACAGAAATTCAACAGGAGAGTTAGACATAGACATTGAGGAGAATGTAATGGATACTACTTACCAAAAAAATCTTATGGAACAATTTGTAAAAACCCATTCTATCGGAGTAGATTTAAACTTATTAAAAAGATTAGACGATAAAGTTAATTCTAAAATGTCCGATGAATTAAATATCAACACAAAATATAAAAGAGTTTATATTAAAAAAATAAAATTCTCTAACTTTTTATCTTTTGGTAAAGACAATATATTAGATATAAATTCATTAGGAGGGATAACAGTTGTAGACTCTAACCCACCTAATTTTGGTGGAAAATCAGTATTAGCTGTAGATTTGATACTATTCTTATTTTTCAACGACACCACAAAATCATCTAAAGCTATAGATATTTTTAATAGATTTACGAAATCAAATGAAGTTTTTGTACAAGGAGACGTAGAAATAGACGGTAAGGATTATATTATTATTAGGAAAATTAAGAGAAAAAAAACCAAAAAAGGTGATTGGTCAGTAAGCACTTCGTTGGAATTTTTACAAATAGATGAAAATGGTGACTTAAGGAATTTTACCGGAGAACAGAGGAGAGAAACAGAGACATTTATAAAGGAATCTATTGGAACTATGAACGATTTTTTATTAACAGTGCTAACCACAGCAGGAAACCTAGAATCTCTAATAGATACCAAACCAACAGAACGAGGTAATATACTATCTAGATTTGTGGGTCTAGAGACATTAAAAGACAAAGAAAGTGTAGCTAAAAAAATGTACTCGGAGTGGTCAAAGAAAATAATATCTAATTTATATAACATAGAAGATTTAAAACATGAAATAAAAACTCTAGAAAGTGAAAAAGATGTGTTATTAAGTGAAAATATAAATAATAATATTATATTATTAGAAACTAAAAATAAAATAAAAGGTAAAAATGAAGATAGAGACGGCCTATTAGCTAGTAAGTCTACGAATATAGATAAGAATGTGGAAAACACCAATCCACGTTTAGTTGGTGAAGAAATTAATAGTGAGGGTAGAATATTAGAAAGTATGACTGATAAATTAAAAATTTATGTAGATAATGAAGTGCCAGAAGAAGTAGATTTGGAATTAATAAGAGATAAAACAAAATCCAGAGACACATTAAATACCCAAAACATAAAAAATGAAACCAATTTAAAAAATCTAAATCATACTTTAGATAATTTAATAGAGTCTGAGATATGTCCTATGTGTAAACAAACACTTAAAGATGTGGACCATAGTGTGGAAATAAAAAGATTGAAAGATGAGATTAAAATATTAACCAAACACGTAAAACAAGACAAAGAAAAATTAAAATCATTTGAAAAAATTATAGAAACTTTAAGTACAAAAAAATTAATTTTTGATGAATATGAAAAAGACATATTAAAAAAGGAACGACTAGTATTAGAAATAGACCAAAAGAAACTTAATATAGATAAATTATCTAGTAGATTAAAAAAGTGGGAAGAGAATAAATTAAAATTAGAAAAAAATAACGATATAGATAAAAAGACTATGACTATTAAGTCAGAAATTGACGTATTAAATAACAAAAAAGACCAACTAATTAGAACTATTGAAGAGAATAAGTCTAGAGATAAGGTAATTGAAGATACAAATAAGATAAACAATGAAAGAATAGATATCATAAATAAGGAGAATGACGTAGATAGAGTATTTAGAGCTTATTTAACTGTTTTTGGTAAAAATGGGATAATTAAAACTATCATGAAAAGTGTCGTTCCTAAATTAAATAATGAATTAACAACATTATTATCAGATGTGACTAAATTTAGTGTTAAGATTAAAGTTAATGACAAAAACGAGGTAGATTTTTGGATGGTAGATAACGATAGTGGGGTGGAAAAATTATTATTAACAGGTAGTGGATATGAAAAAACTATGGCATCATTAGCTATTAGGACAGTACTAACTAAAGTTTCATGTTTACCTAGACCAAATATAACAGTATTTGACGAAGTATTAGGTAAAGTATCCAACGAGAACCTAGAAGAAGTAAGTATTTTTTTCAGTAGAATTAAAGAGTATTTTGAAAATATTTTATTAATAACTCATAATCCATTAGTTAGAGAATGGTCCGATAATATAATAACAGTAACTAAAGAAAAGAATATATCTAGAATTATTTAGATATTTATTATATATGAAAAAGAGAACAAAAAAATATTTGGTATTCATGTTTGGGGGTTGGGAAACGGTTGAAAAAAGCCGTCAAATAATAACTAATATCAGGGAAGTTATGCAGAGTATAGTAGTTGACGACGAATTTTCTTTTGTAACAGGAACCAACATTGTAATCATGTGTGTAAAATCTAAAATGAATTTTGAAGAAATTTCAGAAATAATGAATGAATTCTTAACACCCCAGGTAAATACCTATTTTTTAATGCCTAAACCCAATAAACTGGCTTATCGTATGGATAAAGAATTAGAGTCACACTTATTTCATGACGGATTAGGTAAAAACATAAAACATAAACTAATAGACCCAAAACTAGCTGAAGAATTATCTAATTCACTTAAAGCTTTAGTAGAAAAAAAAATGTTAGACCTTAGAAATACATTAAAATCACCTATAGAAAAAGTAGACGTTAAATTACGTATGCCCTTTACTATAGATAGTTTATTAGATAAAATTATAGAAGAAGGAATGGAAAGTTTAACACATGAAGAATTGGAATTCCTTAATAAATTTAAAGATAACTAATAAAATATGAAATTAGATACTAGTAAGTATAAACTATCACTATTTACCGAAAATGAATGCACTGATTGTATTGATTTGAAAAAAAGACTTAATGATTTAAGTATACCACATACAATTAGATGTATAACACCACGAGATGGTGCTAGAGGACTAGAAGGGAAGGAAATAAAAGAAAATATCCAAAACAGATGGGACTTTCGTGATGCAGACGAAGAAAACCCAGGTAAGATAAAATTTACACCAGTTATGATATTAGAGTCGTCTAACGGTGATGTAGAATATTTCAGTGCTGGTGTAGCTTTTAATGGTAATGATGAAGCTATAGAAATTATTAAAAAATACTGTATCTAAACTCTTTTAATCAAAACTTGTTCATATAAATTTATTTTTGTATTTTTGCCTCTGTATTCACAACTATACTGACATAATGTCGTATAACTTAGTGTGGTACACTTATTGTAGATTATTAATATAAAAAATATAAACATGGCAAAAAACAACATCTTCATAAATCAAGCAGAAATTTCACACTACCTAAAAGACGTTAGAAAAGTTAAAGTACTAACACCAGATAGAGAAAAGTTGCTTGCAAAAAAAATTAAATCACCAAATATAACACAAAAAGAAATAGAAGAAATCCATAGAGAATTACTAGAAGGTAATCTAAGGTTTGTTATAAGTGTGGCAAAAGACTACCAAAACCAAGGAATTCCATTGAGTGATTTAATAGCGGAAGGTAATCTAGGGTTATTAAAGGCTATCAAAAACTTTGATTGGGACAAGGGATTTAGGTTTATATCTTACGCTGTGTGGTGGGTAAAACAATCAATACTACAGTCCTTAAATGAACACGCTAGAACCATAAGGTATCCAGTTAATGTTATACAAGCTTTACAAAAAGAAAAGAAAAAAACTGAAAAAGAGATAACCCAGTTTGACAGTAAACTAGCTTTATTACCAACTACCATAAATTATGATAAACCAATAAATGATGAAGGTGATACATTAATAGATATGTTAAAAAATGATAATGCTGACAATCCAGAAGATGTTTTTGATGATGAGGTTAATTTAAAAACAGAACTAGGCACTTTAATGGATATATTAGATAGCAGAGAAAGAGGTATTATAAAAGACTATTATGGTCTTGCAGGAACGCCTATGACACTACAAGAAATAGGGGACGAACTATCATTAACAAAAGAGAGAGTTAGACAAATAAAAGAAAAAGCTTTAAGAAAATTAAGAAATGATAGCTATCAACTGCTAGAGTACCTATCTGAATGATATTTATAGAATAAAGATTCTATGAAAAAAAGATTATTTCCTTTTATTGTTGCGTTGGCAGCATTATCTGTGGCTGGGTCCGCAGCTTTCTACTCAGTATTCGGATTAAGCAAACTATTCGCTGGAGCAAGCACCCAAGTTATTATAATGGCAGCTTCACTTGAATTCGCTAAATTAGTTGTTGCATCATTATTATACCAGTACTGGGATACTATAAATAAAGTATTAAAAGGCTATCTAATGATAGCCTGTTTTGTTTTAATGGTAATTACTAGTGGGGGTATATACGGATTCTTATCTGGAGCATATCAATCAACTGCAACTCAATCTGAATTATTAGACAAATCATTAGCTATATTAGACCAAAAACAAATTAGGTTCCAAGAAACGAAAGAAGACCTAACACTTGAGAAAACTCAAATAAACAAATCAATTTCAGATTTACGAATATCATTATCTAATCCACAACAAGTATCATGGTTTGATAAAAATTCTCAAACAGTAATCACATCAACATCTAGTTCAGCAAGAAGAGCATTACAAGCAGAATTAAAAACTACAATTGCAGACAGAGATAAGATAAATCTAAAGTTAGAAGCTGTATTAGATTCAATTGGTAAAACAGATATGGCTTTATTGGAGAAAGAAATATCTAATGAAGATGAAAGAGAGTTAGGCCCACTTAAATATTTAGCTAGTACAACAGGTAAAGATATGGATACTGTTGTTAATTGGTTTTTATTATTAATTATATTTGTGTTTGACCCATTAGCAATTGCATTAGTTGTAGCAGCCAATATGGCATTCGCACAGATAACACCTAAACGTAAAGACCCAGAAGAAGATTATTTTGCATCCAGAAATAAACATCTAGAAAAAATAATAGAAATGGAACCACCAGTAGGTTTAAGAGAAGAAGATAATATAACTGAACCATCTGAATCACCTAAACAAAGAGTAAAAGAAATTGATGAAGATTACTTTACTGATTTAGAAGGATATATAAAATATACTAGAGAAGAAGATATAGAGAATTTAACCTACCCACAATTTGTAGAAAAACATTATCCACAAGAAATAATTGAAGAAGAGTCCCGAGTAATTAAATCAGAAGACGACTTAAATGAAAAAGAATTAGAAGAGTTAAGTAAAGAGGTTGGTAGAAACGAAAACAAATTAGAAGAAAAACCTATAAACCCAACCGATAAAGAACTTGAAAAATTAGCTAAAGTACTTAATATTGAATATAAGGAAGATAATATACCATTAGATAGATTAACAGATACCACACAAACTTTAGCTAGTAAGATAAATGAAGACACTGAAAATAATGAAACCAACGACAATAGTAAAACCACACTTAAATACACTACAAGGAGAGTATAAACAAGTACTTTTATGTAATAGCAATAGAAGTGCTATAGATTTTTTAAAAACAATAAAAGTGCGTAAAGATGGGAACTATAAAAAAATACCTAATTATCTAATTGAAAAAAGTGGTAAAGTACACCACCTAACACAAGGTGATGTGACCCAACACTTTTTAACAGGATATCACGATGATAATAATAAAGTTGTTGTTATATGTTTAGAAAATATGGGCTGGCTTAAAAGAAGACACCAGGATGGCAAGTATGTTACCTGGTTAGGGGATATTTATAATAACAAGGTCTATGAAAAAAAGTGGAGAGGTAGAATATTTTGGGACACCTATAGTGAAAAACAATTAAAGGGGGTTTTAGAGTTAATAAAAAAAATATGTGAAGAATATACCATACCTTTTGAATTTATAGGCCATAATGTTATAGTTGACGGTGTTGAAAATTTTAATGGTGTGGTATGTAGAAGTAACTATAATGAATATTGGAGAGATGTTAATCCCTCGTTTAATTTTGAATTACTATGAAAAAAAGAACAATGAAAACAAAAGACACTAATGAGTACAATAATGTTAGGTATGATGAAATGAAATCACTTTTAGACCTATCTAGAAGCTTATTTGAACAAGTAGAGGTAGAGACAGAAACTGAGATAGAACCTCTAGAAAGAGACAAAGAACAGACAAAAGAATATAGCGTTTCAAACGGTAAAGTTGTGGTTCACGCTTACGACAAACAAGATTTAGAACTAACTAGTGAAGAACAAGGAAACTACCAAGAGACAATGGACGATTTTATAGACCAAGTATCTGACCTAGTAGATTTTAACAGATTAAATATATACGACAATACTGTAGAGTGGTCCGGTAAATTGGTTAAGTTTGATGTGGACTTCTTTTATGCTGTTGGAGAAGAAAATGGTGTTTATCTAAGTGGCAAGATGATGAAATTAGATGACGAACTTGTAGAAATGTTAAATAGTTTAAAAGCTTACTATAAAATTTTCACAACTAAATGGGCAAATGTTTTAGCTAATAGAAAGTCAACTAAGAGATTCGCTGACGAAGAAAAATCAGAAGAACAATAGATATGGAATTTTTAAGAAAATCGTGGAAATGGGTATTAGGGGTTATAGGGTTCTTTATAGGCCTTGTGTGGATGATGAATACAAATAGTAGTAAAAAAGTTAAAAAGATTAAAAAGAATATTAAATCTAATGAAAAGAAAACAAAAGAAGTTGACAAGAAAATAGAAAACGTAAAAAAGAAAAAGAAAGACACTAAGAAAAAAATAACCAAGACCAACCAGGATTTAAAAAATATAAAAAAGAAAAAACCTAAAGTAAAAAAGAAGAATGGAAAACAGGCAGCTAATTCATTAAAAAATAGACTTAAAAAACGTAACTAATGATGAAAAAAATTAAATTAACTGAATCACAATTAACTGAAATAATTTCACAAGTTATATCTGAACAATATAGTGGTGGGAGAATTAGGGAAGGTGATGTCCCATGTGATATATGGTGTAAGATAAAGGTAGCTAAAAGAGGGTCTAGAGGTGATGTGGTTAAAATGATACAACATCTTTTAGCAAAAGGATGTGGGGAGATGGGACCGTATAACCCAACAAAACAAGGTGGTGGAATAAACGAAGGATGTATAGAAAACTGGACTAATTGTGACGGTAAATTTGAAAAAGAAACAAAGAAAGCAGTAGAAGAATTCCAAAGAGATGCTGGACAGTTAAGTGTAGACGGAAAAGTTGGATGGAATACCCTTAATTCACTTTGTGGGTATTGTTACGGTAGCGCAAGCCCTAAAGATTCAGCAGCGTATATTTTATGTCAGAGAGAATGTAATTGTAAACAACAACAAGGGACTGATGATGGTGGAGATAGTATAGAGATAGATGGTGACGATTGGTTTATCGATATAGACATTCCAGCAGAATCCGGAAATGATTGTGATAGGATTAAAGCTTGTCTTAAATATGTTATCGGACTAGGTGATGTTAATAGATGGCAAATGTTTGTAGATTGTATGAGGATTGAAGATAATCCAGGAACAAAGAAACCAGATTGGTTTAAGGATGGTTGTATGAAGTGGATTCCTTACGACTGGGAAAAAGGAGGGTTAGTAATTTGTATCTCCGACCAAGGTAACTCGGCAGGACCATATTATGATGAGGGTGGAGGAGTACTTGTTTTCCCTGATGGTGAAGCGGTGGAGTACCATAAAAACCTTGAAATATCTGATGCAGACGCAAAAAAGCTCGGCATCAAAGGAGGAGGAAATATTGCTGTTGCCGCAAGCGAATGCTGTGGAAATAGAAAATGGAGAACATAGGAATATGAAAAAACTAGTATTAATATTATGGTTGCTTACCCCAGTATGGGTTTTTAGTCAAACACACACTTTTACTGAAAAAGAAGTGGTTGAAATGGACTCACTATTTCAAGTGTATGAACAGAATGATAGTTTACAGAAAATAGAGATTAATTTATTAAATACACAAATTACAAATTATAAGACGTTACATATACAAGATAGTTTACATATAGCTTTTATGGGTGAGAAGACAGACCTATTAAACCAGAGAATAGATTTATATATGGATTTAACAAAAGAATTAAGACCAAAATGGTATAATAAACCCGTAATTCACTTCTTTTTAGGTGCAGCAACAATTGTTACCGCATCATGGGTAGTATCGAATGTTAACTAATATTTATAAGTAATGGCATTAACTAATACAGATAAAAAAGAAATTGGAGTAATAGCTCGAAAAGAGATAAAAGATTTTATTACTAAACCACAATTTAAAAATGAGATTGAAAAATTAATTGATTTACAGATAAAAAATGGAAGAAAGACTAGAAGTGAGATTGTGGACATTATAAGTAAAGTTACTTTAGAACTTTATAAAACATTCTGGTTTAGACGTGGTATGTGGCAATCAGAATTAAAAAGAGTAAGATAATGGGAATAAAAGCTAATTTTGATAGTAATTTAAAAAAAGCAACACAAGGACCCTTAAAAATGGAATTTGATAGATTACGTAAAACAAAAAGTAAAATACGGGAGGACGAAGACCATCCAGGTAAAACTTGTGACGAAGCACACCAAGACCAATCACACGAAGAATGGTTAGGAGTGACACAAGAAGGAGAAGTAGAGGAAGCTACTACTGCCTCTTCATCCGGAGCCTACTCCACACCAAAAATATGGGCAAAAAGTGAAAAAGACTGGAGGGGAGCCTCAAAAACACAATGGCCAGGAGGAAAATTTGTTAAAGTAAAAAAGAAATGTTCCACATTCCCATACTGTAACCAAGGAGACATTAATGCTTTAGAGTTAACAGAAACTATAAAAATTAAAGAAGCTATTGATACTGTTTCTAAAAAAACAGGAAAAAATAAAGAATATATAAAAGAATTGGTAAAGAAAGAAATAGAGGAACTAATTAAACGAGGTTTCTATAAGTCACCAGTTACAGACCCAGAAGCTGGGATTGTCGGTGTAGGTAAAATGGACACTCCGATAGGTAAAATATATTCTATGGGGGGAAATAAACCTAAATACGAATAATAAGATATTTATAATAAAAAGATTATGTCAGATATATTAGCAACAAGTGAAGAACTAAGTAAAATTATTGAAAGAGCAGTTAACAGAATTGGTGAAAACCATGCATTAGCTAGAGATAATGAAGGTCTTACATTAACAAATAAAGATACTATTGTAATTGAAGAAGCTTTAGAGGATGCAGCTACAGATATGGCTGAAAAAATGGTCCTAGAGAACAATATAAATAGTATTGTTAAAGAACAAGTAAAAGCTATTGGTGGTGGTTCAGGATTTATATCTAGCCAAGGAGGTTCTGTCTCACTAGCTAAATTCACTAAACGACAAGAAATGGGTGAACAAACAACTATGTTAAACTCTGCAAAAAGTAATTACTACAATGTAGAAAAACGTTTAAAAAGCCTTTATGAGAGACTTAAAAAGAAAATAAACCAAGACGCAAAAAGCAATGAACTGTTAAAAAATTTACAAAAAATTGAGAAACTTGTTAGAGCCGGGAGTCTGAGGGGCACTGCTTTGGACCAGGCACTTAAAGAGTTACCAGAATTATTTAATGATAGGACAGAACTTAGAAAACCCTTCACACAAGTTATGAAATTATTAGAGAAGAGCCAAATAATTGGTGATTCAGAAGAAAAGAGTGAGGAAGAAGTAGAGGAAGCAACTACATCAGGAATGGCAGGAGCTTTTGTAGCACCATTAAGTAAAGATGAAGAGGTTAGTGTTAACGAAAGTACAACAAATACAATTAAAAAATTGGTAAGAAAGAAACTTAATGAAGCTAAAAATGTTAGTATACCAGGATACGAAAAATTTGAAAAGTCACGTAAGGAGTCCACTAAAGAGACTAAAGCTTACCACAAAGACTTTGAAAAGAAATTTAAGGATTATGGTGATTTTAAAGGCAATGACGACCCTAAATTCCCATTTGCTGAACACTCTAAAGAGAATGCTGACGGTCAATACCAGTATTATAGAAATGATGAGACTCAAGACGAGTTTGTTGATGATTGGAGAGGTATGGGACTAGAAGATGCTGATGGGGTTGGAGACATAGGTAGATTGTCCGATTATTTAGAGGGTTCATCTGAAACAGGTAATGCACAAGTGGACAAAGATGGTACCCCTCTTGGCAATGTAGTACCTAGTGAGTTAGGTGAAAAAATAAAGAAAAAAATTAATCGTAAAAAAGAAAAAATAGAGGCTCAACAAAGAGCTATGAGTAACGATAAAAGATATTCACCCGATGTACAAAAAGTAAAACAAGTTAAGGAAGGTGTTAATACTGAGATTAGTAATATGAAAAAATTGTGGTCTTATAGTAAAAAGACTCAATAGACGCTTTACCAACCAACCCATTCAATTATTATTATTTTGTATATGGGAAAAGAAAAAAAATCACCACAAGAATTTAGAGAGTATATTTCTGAACCAGTAAGCCGTGAAAAAATGGGCTTATGGGTTAAAGTGCATAATATAGATTCAGAAAAAATAGAGTTATTTTTTGATTATGTAGACTCACTACGATATATCATCCATAAAACTTATTTAGGGGACGATGTGGTTAACACAGAGATGGTTAAAAGAGAACACTATGAGTGGTGTTGGTCTAAAGTTATTAGTGATTTTAAATTAGAGAACATTAACTTTAATGAAGAGGGTGAACATAAAGAGTACTTCTGGAACTTCTTTTACGAGTCTTTTTATATGTTAGAAAATAAGAGTGATTTGTTACCTATAAAAAATTTTCTTATTCTTTTATTTAAACTATATATCCTTAAAACAGAATCAGAGTTAGATATGTTAAATGACATATACAATATATTAGATGCTAACTTGACAGTTAATGAATAATGTATTACACTTACATTATGAGAATAATAAATATAATACGAAACGAGTTTTTATTAGATAAAATGAAATTAGAAAATGAGTTAGAAAGAACCCTTAACGATAAAACATTTTCAACCAACCACATAACCAAACAGTCGGTAGAATTAATTAGTAAATTAGCAAACACAAATAACTCACTAGAAACTCTAGAATCGTATTTAAATAAAGAAGAAGAAAAATAAAATTAAAATGGAATTAATCGAAAAATTAGAAAATTTAATGGCTACACTAAAAGAAGATAGTATTAAATTCTTTGAAAAAGGAAATAAAAGTGCTGGTGTAAGAACTAGAAAAGGAGCACAAGAGATGAAAAATGTACTACAAGATTTAAGAAAAGAAGTACTAAACACAAACAAAAACTAAATATGACTGGTTGGTATTACGTATGTTTATTTATATTCACAATATTTGTTGTATTGAGAAGCGTATTTAATTTTGGTATTAAACTATTTTCACCAGAACCAACCGAATATATTATAAATAAAGAAGAAAGGTGGTTACTAGGATTGTCACTATCTTATATATTAACATATTTAATTTATTAAGTAATAATGGGATTATATACAGAACTAAGTAAATTTAACAAGTATTTTAATAGTCTTAGAATGCATGAAGGGTTAGTAGTAATTGATTTAAAACTACCCATCCAATGGAAAGACAAAGAGGTCTTAAATGAGAGGGGTGGCAAAGTACAGATGAAAGTTGGAACAAGTAATGAAAAATTTAAATTAGTTTCATTTTTTGCTCCTTTTGACGCTGGAGGGACAAAAATTTTAAGTGATGAAATATTTGCTATCATAAAATGGAATAAGGACCAGGAAGAAAAAAATGAATTACTTAATATTAAAATGGTGGAATTAAGAAAAGTGTTTAATGAGAATAATGTAGATTCACTTAGAAATCTAAATATAGCTTTTGATAATAAATTGGAATTAAATGGGGAAGAACTCGCTACTTTGGTTAAAAAAGGAGATTCATAAAGATGAACTTAAACTTATGGCTCACAAAAAAGCTTTGATATCACAGATTAAAAAAAGCGGCATAGAAGGTATTCTAAAAAAACCAGAAAAAAAAGAAAAAAATGTTAGTTTATGGGTGAAATTAATGAAGAAATTAAGGAATCTTTTAAGTTTTTAGGTGATTGTGCAGAAATTGCAGAACAGCTAAAACAAAATAAAATATTCTCAACTCCAATAATTAAAATTGGTATTAATCAAAAAGATTATCCGGGTCTGCTAAAGGAAATTGAGGAGTTTGTTAGGGTAAGAGTTGACAGAACCCAAGACACCATATCTATAACCATAAGTGATACGGAATTTATTTTTTATAAAAAATAATTAATAAGTGTATTGTTTCCTAAGAAATCCTCTATCATAACCCTTACGTTCTAACAAATCATATAGTTGTTTACGTTGCACAGTATTGGTATCTCTAACAAACAGACAGTCCATTCTACCAGCGTCCATTAACTCAAACTCGATAATATCTATTAAACGCAAAGCATCTGAAACAGTTTTTAAACTAAAAAGACTAAACTCATCTTCATTTTGTACAATTAATTTGTTATTTAATGTGAATACCTGTTTAAAGTCCTTATAATTAAGATATTGAGATAAAAACTCCAGGTAAGTTATTTTACACTTAGAAGTGTGGTCATACACCAACTCTTCCTTCCAGTAAGGCAATAACTTAACTATATTGTATACAGTGTTGTCCATAGTAACCTCTTTGGTCCTACCCAACTCGTCTTTAACAAATATACTATCATCTGTAGATTCGGTAGTTACGACACCCAACTCAAACCTAACTTTTTTACGAGAAAGATATTCTATTACGAATTTAGGTTTCTTTTCATTAATTATATTACTATATTTTCTTAAGATACTTTTGTAACTATTGGACGAGAAAAAGCATTTAACTCTTTTACCGTTCTTAAATAGTATAATTTTATATTTATTTCTGTTATAACTCATATGATTAAAGATTACTATAAAACTCTAAATATAAATAGAGATTCATCACAAGATGACATAAAAAAGGCTTTTCGTAAGCTTTCTAAACAACATCACCCAGATAAAGGCGGTAATGAAACGGTTTTTAAAGAAGTAAGTGAAGCTTACGATACCTTAAGTAACCCAGAAAAAAAACAAAGATATGACATGGGTGAACAAAACCCATTTGGTGGTCACCACAGAAGTCACCACAGAGGTGGTCCAGAAATGGAAGACCTTTTTGGTCAATTTTTTGGTAGAGGCAAACGACAACAAAGGGTTAATAAAGGTAGAAATTTAAATATACCACTAAGAGTAGACTTAGAAGATATGTACTTTAGTCATTCAAAAAAGTTAAAATATAGAAAAAACGTTAACTGTGCTGCTTGTGTAGGAGCGGGTGGTGAAAGTGTTAATTGTAGTACGTGTAACGGGACAGGACATATAGAAAAGGTTGCTGGAAACGCTTTCTTTAGACAAGTACAAAGACACCAGTGTAATAGTTGTGCAGGGAGAGGTAAAATTGTTATTAAACCTTGTACTAACTGTAAAGGAAAGGGAGGTATAACTCAAGATAGGGTAGTAGACTTTACAATCCCATCCAACCTATCAACAGGACAAACTTTTATTTATAAAGGTGGTGGAGACGAGATTTACCAAGGACATCCTGGTGACCTCCTAATAGAGGTCGTTATAAATAGACACCCACACTTTAAATTATTAGCTAGTGATTTAATTTATGAACCACAAACACCGATTATGGATATGATTCTTGGAGGGACTATAGAAATACCTCATTTTGAAAGAGCTATAAAAATAACTGTACCACCTCTATCCGATATAACTAGAAATTTTAGTGTGAACGGAAAAGGAATGAAAACCCCAAACGGAAAATCGGGCAACCTGGTGATTAAACCCCAAATTATAATGCCTAAAGAGTTACATGGTGACGAAATAAGAATGTTAGAAAGTTTGTCAGAAGGAGAAAACTTTAAAATAAAGAAATAATAAATTTAATTATATAATAATAACCAACGGCTAAAGGAATCCACCCAAAAATAGTTACAGCAACCTTCTCCAGATTATTTAATACACTAGTTGAACCATCTAACAATTTTTCAGCTAATTTAAGTTTCTGTTCTTCCAACGAGGAATCCAATGAATTTAAAATAGACTCAGCGCCAACTTTTAAGTTATCTGTTTTAGTCTTAGCGTTCTTTTTACAATTAGTACAAGCCATAATTTTTTATTTAAACATAAATATCTAGTTTTAACAAGTCAACAAAACTTGAAATAACAATTAAAATACCTTACTATTATCCTATGGGAGAACAAACAACAATATTTGATATTATAGAGTCAGAATACACTTTTAATTTCGAGGAGACGAAACAAAAACTAATCGATAATTTAGACATGCTTAAAGAAATGTCAGTAGAAGAACAAACACTTTATAAAAAGTGGCAAGAAATGAATAAGGGTGGTAAGATGTCTAAGATAAAGAAAAAATTATACACGTACAGATATAATCTATGGTTACCATCAGATTTAGATAATTTAGAAAAGACTATAAAACAAATTGAAGACTTAGAACCTTATGTTGAAATAGCAGAACCAGGAAAGGGAGTTACTGAATGGGTAAACTATCGTAAGCTTATCCATACAATGGAATGGGTTGCAAATCCTGGACGTAATATGAAATTCTGGGTTAGAGATAGGAAAACAGAGAAAGTCCTTGGTTTGATTTGTTTGGGGTCTGACGTTACAAGTATTAAAGTTAGAGACGCTTACATAGGTTGGGATAAAACCAATAAGTTCGACCAACACAAACTAAATAATACAGCTATAGCCACAACTATATGCTCCACTCAACCAGGTGGGTATAATATGTTAATGGGCAAATTAATAGCAGCACTAACTACTTGTAAGACTATTAGAGATGCTTGGGAAGAAAAATACGGAGACAAACTAATAGCTGTAGGAACAACATCACTATATGGTATAAATTCAATGTACAATGGAATGCCGCACTTCAAAACAATGGGTGAAACATCCGGTAAGGTTAGGTTAAAACCAGATGATAGTGCATATTTACCTTGGAATAAATGGTTGAAAGATAATCACCCAGAAGAACATAAGAAAGCTATAAGCGCTACAGGACCTAAACAGAACATAATTAACAAGGTTTTTAAACATTGTGGTATAAAGGGTTCAGATTATGACCACGGGTTCAAGAGAGGGGTCTATCTTGCAATGATGTATGATAACGGCTGTGAGTTTCTAAGAAATGAAATAATAGAAGAAGACTTAAAATTAAAAAAGAAATTCAAAGACGACATACCTTATACAGAAAAATGGTGGAAGAAAAAAGCAATAAGAAGATATAAAAATATGTGTGACCAAGATAGAATTAAACCAGAACAATTATTTTATTGGGATGTAATTGATTTATCGTGGGAAGACACACAAGATAAATATATAAAAGAGGTAGGAAGATAACATGATAGACACCACATTATTAATAGCATTATTCATTTTAGAAGTATTAGCTTTTGGGTGGTTAATCTGGGAAGCGAAAAAGGGTAGAGAACAAAGAGAGACTATATTAGAAGTGGAGAGACAAATTCTAAATTTGGAAAAAACTATAATGTCCATGGAAAAAACTATGATTAAAAAGGTAGATAGGATAAATAATTTTACTAAAAGAGAAAAATATTTATTACAGAATGAAAAATTAATAAAAAATGACAGAAAAAATGAGAAAAAAAATAATTAAAAAAAGAACATTAAATGAATTAAGGCAGGTGAAGACCTATGGGTATAAACCCCCGTCACCAACTAAAGAAAAAAATAAAAGTAGTTCTTAAGTGGTATTTATGTTTATGGACGTTAATATAGAGATTTACATAAGACAACTTAAAGAGTTCTTTAAAAATGATGAAGAAGCAAGAAAAGATATGTTTATTAGATTAGATGTTGATATGGAACAATTTTTTAAGTTAGTTAGGGAACAAGCTGAAAAAAATGTTGGTATGGATGGAGAACCTATGCTATCAGCAGAACAAATGGCCACTATAACAGCAATTATGGTAGAACAAAAAAACCATATAAATTACCCAACAGTAGAACAAAAGAAAATATTTAAAACAATTATTAAAGGATTCCCTCCAATGTGCATGAACTAATGGAGAATAAATACACAACAGTAAAAAAAATAGCTAAAGAACTAGCTTTGGAGGACTATAAACCTGTGATGATACTAAAACTGTCTAAGCAGGCAACTAGAGCAATAGTGGATTTAAAAGAATTCATAAAAAAAATAACAGAAGAAACTGGATACACAACACTAGTCTTTCCAAATGAAAACGAAACCTCAGGAAAAATAATAAGCATTTATGATTCAGAGAGGGTTGATATTGATACCTTAAAAGAATACATTTATGGTAAATATGGTAATGAGGATTTAACCGACACCCCATATACCAAAATTAAAGATATGATAGGTAGAAAAAAATAAAATGACTAAAAGAAAATATCCAACACAAGAAGATATTATAGAGTTTAATATTAAAGAAAATAGAAAAAAAGATATGGTAGACCACCCAAATCATTATGGTGGTGAAGATAACCCATATGAAGCTATTAAGGTTATAGAGGGTTGGGATTTAGGATTCAATTTAGGAAACGCGGTAAAATATATTGCAAGAGCAAATAAAAAAGGAAATAAGTTACAAGACTTAGAAAAATCAAGTTGGTATATTAATAGAGAAATTAAAAAATTAAAAAATGAAAGGTAAAATTAACACAAACAAAGGAACTATGGTGGTAGAGTTCTATGAGAAAGACGCACCAAACACAGTAAATAATTTTGTTAAATTAGCAAAAGATGGTTTTTATAAAGACCTTAACTTCCATAGAGTCATCCCTAATTTCGTAGCACAGGGTGGGTGTCCTAACGGAAACGGAATGGGTGGTCCAGGATATAAAATTGATTGTGAGCTAGACGGGGATAACCAATACCACGACAAAGGGGTGTTATCTATGGCTCATGCTGGTAGAAATACTGGTGGCTCACAATTCTTTCTTTGTCATAGTAGACAAGGAACACAACACCTAGATAAACAACATACATGTTTTGGTAAAGTAACAGAAGGATTAGAGATTGTAGAACAAATCCAACAAGGAGACAAATTTTCAGTAGAAATAGTAGACTAATGAAACAAAGACTATCTGATTATGTGGGTAACACCCCGTTAATCCCCATTACCATTGGGGATTTTACCGTTTGGGGCAAATCTGAATTTATGAATCCTAGTGGTTCTGTTAAAGATAGAATGGCAAGCTTTATTATTAATAATGCAGAGAAATTAAAACTAATAGAACGAGGTGATACCCTATGTGAAGCGACATCAGGTAATAGTGGTATCTCATTTGCAATGTTAGCCGCGGAAAGAGGTTATAAAATGGTTATTATCATGCCATCTAATATGTCTGAAGAAAGGAAAAATATGTTTAGGTTTTATGGTGCAGAATTAATTGAGGTTGAAGAAGGAGACTTTGATGGAGCAATAGCTTTAAGAGATGACATATGTAATAAAAATGGTTGGTTTAATTGCAACCAATTCCACAACCCGTTAAATATAGAAGCACATTATATGGGCACAGGTCCAGAAATATACAACCAATTTAAAGATGCTAATGAAATAAGAGAGTGTACACCAGACGTCTTTGTGGCTGGAACAGGAACTGGTGGTACCCTTATGGGTACCGATAAGTTTTTAAAAGAAATGTGGCCTACCATAAAGACAGTAGCAATAGAGCCAACAGAGAGTGCTGTTATGAGTGGTGGTGAACCAGGACTTCACGGTATCCAAGGGATAGGAGACGGTAGTAAATTCCTCGTGGACCTAGATAAGGTAGATGAGGTTAGAACAGTGTCTACAGCATGTGCAAAAAAATGTGCAAGACACTTAGCAAAAAAATACGGGTTGTTTGTAGGTATAAGTGCTGCAGCTAATATATTCGCAGCATTTCAATGGCTAAGAGATAACAATAAAAATAATGCGGTTACTATTCTTTGTGATAGGGGAGAGAGGTATTTTAGTTGTATGTAGATAAATAACTACTTTATGTAGTAAGTCGTTTATGATTGTATTTATTGTAAACGACTTTTTTATGCGTATAGTAATTACAGAAAACCAAGTTAAACTAATTTCAGAACAATTAGATAATTCTAACTTTATGAGAGCTTCTAGTTTAAAAGCTTCACAATGGTATTGGAGTCATATAAGAAAAGAGGAAGGTTTAAAATGTAAAGCATATAGTATTGGTGATGGTAAATGGACAATAGGATATGGACATACAGAGGGGGTTAAAGAAGGTGATATATTAGGGGATGGTACAAATTGTGAGAAGGAAGCCACTGAGAAATTACAAGAAGATTCTAACTATCACGCAAAGAGACTAAGAAAAATTTTTAAGGATTGGGAGGACCAAGGAATATACGTACCAATAACTCAAAATATGTACGACGCTTTATTATCTTTATCCTATAATGGTGGTGCTTCAGGATTAAGAATGGCTGATGTAATATCCCTATTAAAAAGTATAGGCACATTAGATACTAATGAATATAAAAAAGCAGGGGAAGCAATTAAAACTTATAGAGTTAGTAGTAAATTTCCTGGACTAGCTAAAAGAAGGGAGTTAGAGCATCAAAAATTTATAGAAGGATTGTAAAGTATTTATAGTATATGAAAATAGAGATAACAGAACAACAACTAGACCATATTAATGGGTCACTTTTAAATGAAGGTGGGATTAGGGATATTAACAAATTAGCAGACAGATATCCAAAAGCAGAGATATACTTTCACCAAGACCTAGACGGAGTAGTATCAGCATTAGGAATGAAAAATTATCTTGAAAGCTATGGGATTGATGTTATAGGTTCACATGTTATACAATATGGGGATAAAGAATTTTCTGTTAAAAAACCAGACGCAAGCGGTGATGTAATGCCGGTACTTGTAGATTTTGCACACGGCAAACCAATCTTTAAGATACATACAGACCACCATGACTCACAAGCAGGTGTTGAAGATGACACCGCAACACAATTTAAAGGAGCAAGGTCAAACGTAGAAACCATCTCACAAACCATAAGTCCTAGTGATATTTTTAGTAATGAAGATATTATGATGATTAATACCGTAGATTCTGCAGACTACGCAAAACACGATATTGAACCAGAACAAGTAATGAACTTAATTAGGGATTTTGAAAAAGGTGACCAAGCATATGAAAAGAAATGGATGTTAGGTCTTTTAACTAATAAGTTATTATTAGCTTATAAAAATAAACCTGGGTTCTTAGAAAATCTGGTAATGAACTCTACCCCATCCCTACTAAACATATACCAAAATATAACTTCATATGCAAAAGAAAAAGGATTTGCTTCACCTGAAGATATGGCACAAAACCAAGCCGAATACATCAAATCCCAACAAGAAAGTGATAATTTAACTTTAGATGGTAATATAATAGTACAATATGGTGGTGGTGCATTATTTAAACCGGGTTCTTATGATAGATACACACCATTTAAAATATACCCAGAAGCTGATTTCTTCGTAGTTGCTTGGCCAATGGGGTTAGTACAAGCTTCGTGCAATCCATTTAAAAAGGATAGAGCTCTTAAAGGTGTTAACTTAGGAGATATAGCTCAAGAAGTACTTAAAAAAATAGAACCACAATTAAAAGCACATATGATACCTATTTCAGTAATTAAGAGAGTTGGTGAAACAAAAGCACAAGATGATAGTATTGGCTTTAAAACTTCAGATTTATTCGCGTTATACAAAGACCACCTACAAAATATGCCAAAAGAGGGTTCACAATACTATAACATGGCAATTGATATTATTGATACCCCTTGGGATAATTTAAGTGAAAAACAAAAAATAGTATTAGATAAAATAACAGTGCCAGCTTGGGACGTTATACAAGCTAATAGTGGTGGGCATAAATGCATAACCAATATAAGTGGACTAAACTTCTTTAGTAGAGCCACTAGAAACCCAGAAGGCACATGGAAGAAAAAAGCGGACAGTAAACCTACAAGGTATGTTGAGTTTGTTAAATGGGTACAAAAAGAACTAGTTAATACCATCAAAGAGAAAATTGGTAGTTAGATTACACGCAATAACTCCATATAAAAAAAGGTCCCGAAGGACCTTTTATTTTTAGACAATATGAGATTTACTATTCTACAACTGTGTCCGTTGGCGTTTCAATTACTTCTACAGCTGTTGTGTCCGAAGTACAAGGTGTTTCTTCAATAACTTCAGTCTCTGTATCACCTCCACACGCTACTAAAATACATGTTAATCCCATTAGTGTTAAATACGTTAATTTTTTCATTTTTCTTTTTTTTTTAGGTTATTAATAAATTTATTTACATGGTAACAATAATAACATTAAAATAGTAAATCAAATATAATTAGATGAAAGGTGTATATAATCCTGTGAATGGTAAAATTATATTTTTTTATTCGTTTAACGGATTAACTTGGTTTTGGAAGTCCGTCATATAGATTTTCCAAGGCAGCAAACTCCTCTGAATCAGTCACCAACTCATTTGGGTCCATCATTACGTATAATCTATTAGCTTCTGCAATCTTATTAAAATCAAAGACAATCCAGAAAACATCTGGGTCTTTATTATCAACTTCAAATTTGTTAGGGTCAAAAGTAAAAGTAGCTAGTAACGCTCCCAGTCCATGTTCAGTAGAAAATGTCTCCTTATCACCTATCTTATATTTTATAAATGTAGTAAAATCCCATATATCACCATACGTCCATTTTTCAGGGTCCCTACATATCTTCTGCCACCGTTTACCACTCCATAGACGACACACAAGCTCAAAGGTTAATTCCAAATAGACCTTATCACCAACTTTAGAAATTCCAAACTCAGGTACAGGAAGGTCATCAAATGTCTTTTCTGGATTCCAAATTATATCACCCTTATTAACCTTCTTCATCCATGCTTGAGCCCATGCTTCACCACTTATAGTGGACTTTACATCAAAATAATGTCTAAGATTAAACATTCTCGCATAAAGCTCAGATTTTCTAGTGACATAAGGGCCTCTCTTATCCTTATCTTTAGGAGGAGGGTTCAAGTAGTCTGTCGTTTTATCTTCATCCTGATATATATCTCCCGGATAGGGTTTTACCCCCAGGTCTTTCAAAAGAATATTATCTACAATATGTCCTAATTCATGTAAGGTTGAACTAAACATGTCATGTTCCCAACCCTCTTCACTCGGGTTAAGAAAAGTATATAAATTTACATTATATCGATACAGAGATTGGGAATCGTTAACCCAAGCAAAAAAATCCCCTTCACAACAAAAGAATATTCTAAGTGATTTAGAAAATACACCGTAGTCTAAGTCTGTTTCATACTTCTCCTCTCCCTTCATCTCTTCTAATTTATTACGCAGTTTACTATAAACGTCCATCCTCAAGTAATTTAAACCCTGCAGCTCATATTTCGATAAACCTAAATCCTGGTTATTTTGCATAGCGGCAACTATGTCTTTTAGAGTCCAAAGAGAATAGAAATTTTTAAACTGCTCATCTTCCGGAATAAGTTTATTGAAATTATCTGGGTTTTTGTCACTATAAAACTCTATAATCCAATCTATAGCCTCTGTTCTAGCTTTAACAGCTGCCTTCCAAAACATATCTGCAAATTCTTCTCTTGTCTTACCGTGTTTTGTTGCAAAATCAGATTTGTCCATACACTCCCTCAAATCCTTTACACATTTTGCAGACAATAGGTCTGCTATTATTCCTTGTGATTTACCACCAATTCCATAACCAGATTTACCTTTTGTCCCAAATTCATCTGGGTATTTAGGTGCAAGGTATTCTAATAATTTCACCTTTGATGTAATATTCGGGTACCCTAAGTAAGCACCTACAGCTTTTGCTGTTTCATCACCAAAAGTACCATCTGTTCCGAGGTTCTTGTATTTGTCACCCACTTCGTTTTTTAAATAGCTTTGTATATCATTTGCATCAGCAACTAAATCACCAGTTCCAGATTGTATATAACTAAATTTCGCGTCTTCATCTATATTTCCCTCGGCATATCCGTGATAACCGAGTCCACAGCTATGACAATACTGACTATGCTTATCGCCGATATAGAAATCGTCATTTTGCCAATCAGCCCAAAACTGTTTCCACCCTGCGTGTGGACTATATCCATAATCTGTATGTCCAATGTGTTCACTAGAATCTTTTTGTGCTTTTACAAAAGAAGATGTCTTACTATCTAAAGCTGTTTTACCACCTAATCCAAGAGATTTACGTGTCGGCATAACTGTGTCTGTATCTCCTCCCTCATTAATATTAGAGACTTCTAGTACCGTCTCACATATTAAATCTATAAGACTACTTTTAGATAATATTAATTTTTTTCTTTTCATATAAATTTTAAATATTCCCCACCATTTAATTCTAAAACTTTATCAGCCAAACCCCAATATCTTTCACAAGGCTCTGATTCACAAGGAACACAATTTTCGTAAACCTCACTAACTTCACCATTAACCATAAAAATGATATCTAAAGGTATCAAACAATTTTTCATCCAGAAAGAACGTTCGCCTACATCCTCAAAAACAAACAACATACCACCATCTAAATGGTCTCTACCCATCATGCCAGTAGAAATACTATTAGGGGTAGACATAATTTCTACCGGAATTTCTTTATTATTTAAAATAACATTCATATGATTATAAATATAAAATGAATACAGAAACCAACCCAGAAATTAAAAAAGAATTAGAGGAATTAAAAGAAACCCTATTAACCCTAAAACTAGAAGATGATGTAGAGCCTAATGAGGTGCGACTATTACAACAACAACTAGATAAACTTTTAAATAAAATAGATAAAAATGACAATAAAAACAAAGATTGAATATATCTGGTTAGACGGAACTAAACCAGAACAAACTTTAAGAAGTAAAACTAAAATTGTAGAATTAAATGGTACGATTACCACACCAAACCTAGAAGATTTACCAGAATGGTCATTCGACGGTAGTTCCACACAACAAGCCGTGGGCAATAATTCAGATTGTATCCTAAGACCAGTGAGAGTTTACCCAGACCCACAAAGAGTTGGGTCTTATCTTGCATTATGTGAAGTATTAAATGAAAAAGGTATTTCACACAAGACTAACGAAAGAGCAGAATTGGAGGATATCGATTTTCACAGACACCAAGAGGAATGGTGGTTTGGATTCGAACAAGAGTATGTATTAATGAAAGATGGTAAACCCCTAGGATTCCCCAAAGAAGGATATCCAGAACCACAAGGAAAATACTATTGTGGAGTTGGGACAGATAGAGTTATTGGTAGAGAAATTGTAGAACAACATTTAGATGCATGTATGAATATTGGGTTAGATATTACCGGTGTCAACGCTGAGGTAATGTTAGGACAATGGGAATATCAACTATTCGGTAAAGGAGCACTAAAAGTTTCAGATGACCTATGGGTTAGCAGATACCTACTTTATAGAATTACAGAAAGCCACGGAGTTACAGTAGAATTACACCCAAAACCAGTAAACGGTGACTGGAATGGTTCAGGAATGCATGTGAACTTCTCAACCAAAAAAATGAGAGAACTTGGTGGAAAAGATATGATAGAAGGTATTTGTGATACTTTTTCTTTCTATCATGAAGAACATATTAACAACTATGGGAGTGACAATGAAAAAAGACTTACTGGATTACACGAAACACAATCTATTGAAAAGTTTAGTTATGGTGTATCCGATAGAGGAGCTAGTATAAGAATTCCAGTTTCCACGGTACAAAATAACTGGAAAGGGCATATAGAAGATAGAAGGCCAGCAAGTAATGGAGACCCATATAAGATAACCAAAAGAATTTTAAATACTTTAAAAGTTAAGTTAGAGGTAGTTGAATAAGTAAAAAATAATTTTTATATTTGTATTATGATTAAAAAAGATTTTGATTTTGTAATGAGAGTATTAAATAATAAGAATAATAAATTTATTCATTTACCTGCATTAAGAAATTTAATTAATAATTTTAAAAAGAAATGGGAAGATAATCTAGGTCCAGGAGTGGCAGATTTTTACGTAAAACTATTAAATAAAAAATATAAAAATGGCATATAATATAATAAAAGTAATGATGGACCTTAAAACGGGTAAAAAAACTCACGTCTTATTAACGGACGGACTATCACAAATATGGGATATTACAAAGAAAGAAGAAGCGGTACGAATCGCTACAATGTTAAATGAAAACAGTGATAGTGGACACAAATATGAAATCAGAGGAAGCTGTAAAAGATAATAATATGTTTAATTTTACAGAAAAAGATGCCGCTTACAGATTAGCTTATGAGTTTATAATTACATCTGTTGAAGATGATACTGAGATTATGGATTTAGAATTTTTTAATCCCACAAAACCTCATAGAACAATAGACAAATTAATAAAATATTTTGAAATTAATGAGGAGTATGAAAAATGTTCTACTTTAATGAGAGTTAAACATAATAGATTGTCAGCTTATACCGAGTATAACATTTAATTCCTAATATTTATAGTATAACACTATATAATATGAATAATCTTACAGAAATAAAAAACCATAGAGTACTCTACGATGGTAAAGACGGAAAACTTATACTACCACTTAATTTTGGAGCAACAAAAGAATTAGTACCTTGGGTAAAAGATGTCCAGCCTCACACTGAAAACCGTATAAAAGGTTCAGTTGGATTCCCCTACATATTATTAATTAACGATAAAAGTTACATTATCGTAGACACAGGGTCCAAAATGCCGACCCTATACAGCGGAGATTATCTTCTATTCAGTGAATTGAGTTACAATGCCGGAACACCCCATAAAATACTTGCACACAAACAAGAAATTTCTAAACTACTAAAGTTAAGATACAGCCCAAAACAAAGAATAAAATTTAATATGCCTTATACCGAGGACGAACTACTAGGGTTTTCTAAGAAAAACCAATTTGCTAAAGCGGTGTACGATATAATTGAAGGTGGTTCCAGAAATTTGGAAAGAAATATCGACAAACTTGATAATTTTTTTGGTGATGATGTAGTTTTAGCAGGAGACCACATATCACCTTATAATATGGAAGATACTGAAACTATAGAGTTTTCAGATTGGGGTATTGAGTTGTTTACGCCTACATCTTTATATAAAGAATCATATTTGGTTATTGATGGAGATGAAGATTGGGCATTTGATTCTGCAATGGGAACATATACTGACTGTGAGGAGATGAGCGATGACGAACTAACATATATAGACCACCACTTCTCACCTAAAACCAATGAAAAATTTATAGATATTGTTAATAGATACGAACCAGATTACTGGAAAGAGGAGGGTATAAACCCCACCAGTCAAACTACTATCTTTAATTCAGAAGGTGTATATGATAATTTTCTAACAGGATACTTTAGAACAGAGTGGGACGATAGTCAGTGGGAAGTGTTAGAGGCTATAGGGTGCGCTGTATGGAGAGCTAGACAAGAAGCGGTCGCAGACGAAATTAAACAGGAAGTAACATATGAAATGGAAGCTACCACCAACGGCTTTTACACCAAGATAAGTTATCCTCAGTTACTACAATTAATAGGTAGTGGAGGGATAAACAATTTTAGTGAGTTAAGGGAATGGGACATAAATGAAATTGGGTATAATTTGTCAGATTCATGGTATGATGCATGGGATATAGACGAGGATGGATTGAAGGATATAAATTATGCTATGATGAGGACATTAGATGAGATTGATGAAAAATACAAAGGAAATTACGAAGACTCAAAAAATAACCGGGAGGTATTTAAAAAACTAATGGACCACCTAAAGTTTAGAAATAATACCAATATGTGGGGAGCATACCCAAAACAATGGGTACTAGATATACATACACCAGAAGGGAAAAATATGAGGAAAGTGGTGTTAAGTCACTTTAACGAGATAGATAATACTGTTACTATACACACACTAAGTGGTGATGACACAATATCAAAAACAGAGGACTTTAAAGTGGATGGTATAATGGATGAGGTTACAAACTTAAAACTACCTTTTCCAGAAGAAGAAATAAAAAACGAAAAATCTTAGTCTAGATTTTATTATTAAATAAATTTTTATTATCTTTGTGCTATGATTGAAACAATAACACAAATATTGGGAATAACATTCGTATGTATTATTATGGTATGTATAGGATGGACCATCACAGAATATATTTTTTTAAAAAATAAAAAGCCAAAAACATGAAAATACTAATTTGGGTACGTGAAGACGACGTAGAAACACTTAACAAAGGAGAAACCGTAGAATACTTCAATAGAGAACCAGGAGTTTACGAAAGAGTAGTACAAGTAAGTGTAGATTCAGACACATACCAAAAACTAAAAGACGAAAATAACGATGAAAAATATTCAGGAGAATAAATTACTATTTTTTGATATAGAAACCTGTGGGTCTTATGCAACCATAGAAGAAATGGAAGAAAAGAATACAATTCTTTATAATTTATGGAATAAAATGGGTGAGTCTTACTTTAGAAGACATTATCCAGAAGATGAAAGAATGTCTGAAGGAGAACTATTTAAGAAATACGCTGGACTATTACCAGAGTTTGGTAGAATAGTTTGTGTTAGTGCAGGGTTCATTACAGCTAAAGAAAGAAAAATACAATCATTTACTAAAGGTGGTGAAGAAGAGATATTAAAAGAAACAGTTAAACTTTTAAATAGAGTTTACAAGTTAGATTTTTCATTATGTGGACATAACATCAAAACATTTGATTTACCTTACCTTGGTAAAAGAATGTTGGTAAATAAGATAAAACCTTCACCTATTATGCCTTCTCACGATACTAAACCATGGGAAATAAAAGCACTAGATACCAAAGAGGTATGGAACTTTGGGTCTTACAAAGGATTATCAGCATTACATTTAATATGTAGTGTGTTGGGATTAGACACACCAAAAGACGGAAAAGTAGATGGGACTAACATACATAGAAGCTATTATGAAGACAATAACATTTCAGAAATAAAAGAATATTGTGAAAAAGATGTTAATGCTCTAATGGATATAATATCCTATATCAAAACCCTATAATTCTTTATACTTAACACATATTTATATAAAAACACTAATTTAACATGGCATTTAACTTTAGAGACGTATTATCCGAACTGATTATTGAAGGTTCTCGTTATGATATTTTCATGACAAAATATACAAAGCCAAAAAAGAAAGGTAAAAAAGCTTTAATGTCAGTAGAACAATTAAAAGCCATGATGTTAGCAGACCCCACAACTAAGCCGGGAGGAGATGCAGATATTGACAGTGGAGACATTAAGAAAGTAGGAAAATACACCCAATGGATTATTAAACAATTTATGGGGTTACAACAAGAGGCTGATAAACATTACGCTTACGGTAGTCCCGATTGGGGAGTTAAATTAGAACAACTACAAGACCAATTTTTCGAAGATTTATATAAGGTAACTGACAATTTATTAATGTTAGACCGCCTTAAAACAATGAAAAAATATAAGGGTGAAAAAGATATAAATAAAATTAAAGGTACGGATGCATTATTTGATGCGGTAAAGGACTACAATATTAGTAAGGATGAATTAACAATGTCTAAAGCAGAAAGAAAAGAGTTGGAGATACATCCTGGGTCAACACTAGTTTTTGATGGTGATAAATGGCAAGTTATAAAAATCGAACAAAAAAATCCTTTAGGTAAAGAAGCAGCCTGTTATTACGGTGGTCAAAATAAAGAAACACAATGGTGTACTTCAGCTCCAGGGTTGACCTATTATGAAAATACATACATACCAAAAGGTCCACTATATGTTATATTAGATAAAACGGACACCGAAGTATCAAAACCAAGAGGGAGTGATGCAGACAAACACACCCAAACTGGATTACCAAAAAATAGATATCAGTTTCATTTTGAAACTAGCAATTTTATGGATATAGATGATAGAGGTGTTGATATAGTAGAAATGTTATCTGGCCCTATGGAAGAACTTAAAGAATTTTTTAAAGAAAAATTCATGACAGAGAATGACAAAATGACAGACCATGTATCTCTTAAGTACCCACAAGGTGATGCACTAGGAAAATTTGTCGCTTTATATGGGTTTGATGAATTCTTTAACACCTTACCCGATAACTTAGCACACCTAGACATAACAATATCAACAGGTTCAGGATACGGTAAAGTTAAACCAGATAGTAATATACTAAAAGGATTTAAAATACCACCTTCTATAGGTAGGTTTAAACAACTTAAGGTATTACATATTTCAGGAATACTAAAAGAACTACCATCAGAGATATGTCAATGTAAAAGTTTAGATTTCATATCTATACCTGAAAATCCTAATTTAAAAACAATACCTGAGTGTATATCCACTTTAGATATTACAGCTCTAAATGTAACCGGAGATAAAAGTCTAACCATACCAATGGCAATCATGGAAAATGTGTGGTGTGGTAAACCATTCATTGTTGGAGGTGAGTTCAAATCCTACGCAACTAATGGATGTAAAGATGAAAGATTTGTAGTTGGTTACCTAGACGATAGAGGTGACTACCCAACTGCAGCGGAAGCCGAAAAAGCTTTACAAAACTAAATCAAAAAATTATTAATTAAAAACCATTACCTATGGAAAACTTTCTATTAAGTTTAGATAGAAAAAAGCAAATTAAAATGCTAGAAGACGCATTAAAAGAAGATAGATTTGATATTTTCAAAACCTTATCTAAAGTATTGTTAGATGCCCCTCTAGATAGAGGAGGGATAACAACAGAGGATATACAAAGGATATTCAGAAGACATCAAAAAAATTACTAACTTTTCTTGTCTAAACACAAAATTTATTTTATAATTATACTAAAGTAAAAACACATGCGGGTGTAGCTTAAAGATAAAAGCGGCATACATTCCAGTAGGTAGATGGTGGTTCGTTCCACCCACCCGCTCTAAAAACTAAAAATAACTATGGCAAAATTAAGAAAAAACGGACCAACAAGTAGAAACGAGAGAAGACGAGCTGCTGAGTCAAGACAGGAATACTATAATAGTTTAACACCACAACAAAAGCTAGATAGACTGCCAATTAACGGTGAATCTAAAAAAGAAATTAGAAAATTAGAGCATTTAGTAAAATTTGGTAGAAAACTTAATACCGCAGCCACACCATCTAAAACTAAAAAAATGAAAGACGTTAAACCATCAAGAAGAGAAAGGTGGGAATCAAAACAAAAAAATTAGTCATAGGGGCTTGACAGGACGTATTTTTATTATTAACATTATTATCTAATTTAATTTTTACAAAAACTAATATACTTATATAACTATGAATTTAATCGACGCCATACAACAAAGAGACACAACTACTGAGAATGGGATGACCACAAACTCATCCTCACTTAAACATTGTGTCAACTTATTTTTTCAAATAGGAGCAATGCGTGGTGCGAGCAACGAGAAACTTTTCGCCAAGGTTTCTAAAGCTTTTAATGAAGACCCTCTCACAACAATTAGAATTATTTTTTGGGCACGTGATGTCCGTGGTGGAGCTGGTGAGAGACAAATCTTCAGAGATTGTCTATTATGGTTATGTGACAACCACAGAGAAGTATTACACAAAAATATTCATTTAATTAGTGAATATGGACGTTGGGATGATGTATTAACTTTAGTAGGAACCCAGAATTGTTGGGATTCTGCTTTAGATTTAATTAAGACAGCATTGGAGAATAAGGATAGTCTATGTGCAAAATGGATGCCTAGAAAAGGTGCCAAGGCTAACATTATACGTAGATACCTTAAAATATCTCCTAAAATTTACCGTAAGGTATTAGTAAAACTTACAAATGTGGTTGAAACCAAGATGTGTGCAAAGGATTGGGATAGTATCGATTATTCGAAACTTCCATCCTTAGCATCGTCAAGGTATCAAAAAGCTTTTATGAAACATGATAAAAGTGCTAGATATCAAGCATATAAACTAGGATTAATTGAGGGTACAACAACAATTAATTCTGGAGCAGTATACCCTTACGATATC
>Ga0080013_1000034_pt1 | contig 180318 bp, 145 predicted proteins | sample ETNvirenome_6_85_FD_69236 | JGI IMG/M metagenome (GOLD analysis project Ga0080013, IMG submission 69236) | Marine viral communities from the Pacific Ocean - ETNP_6_85 (SPADES assembly) (version 2) | ecosystem: Environmental > Aquatic > Marine > Oceanic | place: Pacific Ocean | collected...
AATAAGTCTTCATGTCCTAGCTTACAACTTCAGAAGAATGATAACAATTATGGGAGTTAACGGCCTAAGTAAAGCAATTAGAGTAGCGTTGCCATAGCAGTTTCGCTCGCGCGGAGAAAATTGTGATACTGAGAAAAAATCGATCGCAACCATCCTAGATGGTTTTAAACTAAGAACATACCCAAGACAATTTATTAAAAATTAGTTTTTACACAGTCTGGGCACATAGCAGAAGCAATCTATTTAATTTAAGAATGTCTTCGGCTACGATGAACGATAGAGTAAATATGGTGGTTTTAGGGAATGAGTAAGTTTTTCTGACACCGATTAATGCCGATAACTATTACTGAGTTCACTTATTAGCTTTTAGTGCAGTTGAAAATTAGCTTTTAATGCAAAATTAATAAAATTTACAGCATGACATTCCTTCCCTTTGTTTGCTTAAAGTAGTCATGAAGGGCTCATTATCTGCAATGGCGAGTAACTATGCGAATCGTATTTTTGTGTATAAGAAGGCGCTTTACGTCTATTTATCTTCCATAATCTCTTTCAACGTAATGCGCTTTAGCTTTGGGCCATCTGGGTAGCCTTTTGCTAACAAGTCCTCTAATACTCCGCCAGTGTAAAAGGTGTAGCCATTTTCTTCATCAATAGGGAGCTCATACGTAGAGCCAGATATTTGGGGCCATACCCAGTAATTTTCACATGGTGATAGGCGAGGTAATACCATTGAGCCTGAACTCACTCTCCAAGCATCGTTATCTTTCCATGAACAAAATAAAAGATAGCATGCTTTATCATCCATTGTTTGGAATGTTAGAACAACCCACCCATCTGGTTTGTGTTTATTAGCCATTACTCTTATCCCGCATTTGATCAAATGAAAATTGAATACAGCCTAACTCTTTACCTCAAAATTTTTTTGATTCTAGCAATACTCATTTTTACACTGACAAAAAAACGATTGTGAGCTATTACTAGTTTTTATAACTCAAGAAAATGCTCGTATATCCTAGTCTAATTCTATCCTTAAACGCTCAGCATTTTTATATCTACACCTTAAATTTAGTTATATTTCCTCGTGTAACTGAAATCGATGTTGTCTGTAGAGATCTACTTGAGGTAAATTCTAGCGTATTTACCGTAATTCACTTAACCCCAAAGCAATAGCCTCTTGCTGAAAGCGGCCTGATATATTAATAATTCGCTCATAGGCGTCGGTTAAAAAATGCTCCTCTGTCGCTTCAGATCTATTGCTCATAGCTGGTTGCTCAAAAAAGTCAGCAAAGTTATCAAAATCGAACTGGGTTTTGGAAGGTTTTTTACTTTGTTTATTAAAAGTCATTTTACTTAAATCTTTATCTTCAGTAGGCTCTTCAGCAGTAGCTTTCATCTTTTCAAACTTAACTACATCAGCTTCTAATGGAACATCTTGATTAACTCTAAACGCGTACTCTAAAAGCTTAGGTTCGGCGGGCATGTACATAATAGCTTCTTGGTTTTTAGAGTTTGTTATCCTCAATATACGGCCCAATATTTGTCTAAAATGCATTTCTGTTTTTATGTTTGTAAGGTGACAGCAAACCTGTAAACGAGGAATGTTTGTACCTTCGCTAATCATACCAACAGAAATAATCCACTTAGTTTGTGCATACCTAAACTGCTGAATAATACTTGTAGGTTCATTTTCTCGGTAGGTTACAACAGTGCTATCCTCGTCAAAGTGAGTTCGCATTAACATAGAGATTTGATGGGCATGCTCAACAGACGATGCAACAATTAATCCTGCTGCATCGGGGTTTTTCAATCTGATTGAAGTAAGCTTTTTTTGAGCTGAAGAAACCATGTATTTTATTACCGCTTCATTTTCAATAACTTCTTGATAAGAAACGCCAGAGTCGGTTAATAACGCTTTAAAGCTGTTAAATGTCTTGGTTTCAGCGTCATCCACAACTGTAATGCGGCTATTATCAACAGCTACTATTTGTGGAATCCGACAAACATTATCTCCAATAGCCTCAGAAAGCCCGTAAACGTAATCACACGCTATTTTATTGTTAGGCTGTTGATATGATGAAAGAACAATAGGAGCAGCGTCAGAGCGCCAAGGAGTGCCTGTTAAGGCTAATGTGTACTGTGCTTTATTTTGAATGTTAAGAATTATCTGCTCACCCCAAGCATTGGCGTTGTCAATATTAGAGCCAGCACAATGATGAATTTCATCAAATATTACAAAAACACGATATCGTTCAAATAGCTGCCAAAAGTGCACATCTAAATACTGTAAGCTTTGATAGGTTAAAGCTCTACCTTTAGCGCCAATAAGCCCATCAAATCGTTCATTCGTTTTTAGCTGTAAGCTTTCCTTAAAGTCTTGAGAAACAATAGATGACGGTGAAAAACAAATAATCACATCGACCATATTATTTTTTAATAACTGGTTAGCTAATTCCGAAGCCATTAAGGTTTTACCCGCCCCTGGAGTTGCCAAAGCTAAAAAGTGGCTATCTCCATTCTGATATTGTGCAAGCGCTAAATTAATACATTCGGCTTGCCATAGTCTTAGTTTCATATTTTCTCTAATGCTTCGTTTTGCTTCAGTAAGCCTTCAATTGCTCTAATTTTGCCAAGTATTCTGGTGTTGTTGTCTCTGGCTTTGTTATATTGGGGCTGAAGTTCATCTACTAATTCGGGTGACTCCAAATAAAGCTCTTTATATGCCTCAGATTCACCCATATTCAATAATAGCTCGGCTTTGTAATGATTTAACTTACTAAGTAACAGCGCGTATTTATCATCCGCCTTTTCTGTAGTTGCAATAGGTATGGCACTAGCTAAGTGAGTAATTGTCTCAACGTTAAAGCTCTCAGTTTTATTGAATCGCGTAAATCCTTTTTTATTTGATACCACCTTTTTCAGCCAGCCTTTTTTAACAAGCTTGACCAATTCGGCATATATACTTCGCCTAACTGCTGTAGGTACTAAAGAAGAATCACTTTTTAATGCTAAGTACGCCGAGCGTACATCGCTTGTTGTAAAGTTATCAAAATTTGGTGCAACAATAATTTGAGCTACGAGAGGGTCAAATTTCAAAGTAAATCCTAATAAACTTCTTATAATAATGGGTATTATAGGGCGTGGTAGTTAAGCCCTCAACATGAAAATCTAATCATTTTGCCTTGAGGAAAATCAGGTGAGTGATTTAGTTAAACATTTTGGTGAAAAGCTACGAGAAAAACGCAAAGAAGCAGGCTATTCGCAAGAAGGTTTTGCCGCCTATGTCGGTATAGAGCGCGGTAATTACGGAAAAATGGAAAGAGGCAATGTTAATATTAAGCTCGAAACCTTATATAAATTAGTAAACGCATTAAATTGTGAGTTTGAAGAGATACTACCGGCAAGGCAAAAGTATAAAATTGACCTAGATTAACCAAAAACTACTTGGTACCAATATATTATTAATTTTTTAATTAATTAGGGTATATTAATCACTATTACCTCAGGAATATAAATAAGCGAGTGAGTTGCTTTTAGTAAAAAAATCACCTTAAACTCATTGGCTAATAAGGACTTAATTTACATGTTTGAACAAACCTTTAAAAATATCGACGACATTTTCCATAAAGACGCAGGCTGCTCTAGTGAACTAGACTACACCGAGCAATCGTCGTGGATGCTATTTTTAAAATATCTTGATGACTTAGAGTTTACTAAGTCTCAAGAAGCCGAGTTAATGGCGGAAGATTACCAATATATTATTGATGCAGAGTACCGTTGGAGCTCATGGGCCGCACCTAAAACTGCTAATGGTGAGTTTGATCACGATAACGCCTTAACCGGTAGCGACTTAATGGATTTTGTCGATGGCGAGTTATTCCCTTACCTTAAAGGTTTTAAGTTACGTGCTAAAAGCCCAGACACTATTGAATACAAAATTGGTGAGATTTTTAGCGAAATCAAAAACAAAATTCAAAGTGGTTATTCACTGCGTGACGCGCTCGAAAAAGTAGATGAACTTCGCTTTCGCTCACAAGAAGAAAAGCACGAGCTTTCTCACTTGTACGAAGTAAAAATCAAAAACATGGGTAACGCTGGCCGTAACGGGGGCGAATACTACACACCACGCCCATTAATCCGCGCCATGATAGACATATTACAGCCACAAATAGGCGAAACCATATACGATGGTGCAGCAGGCTCGGCAGGTTTCTTATGTGAAGCTTATGACTACCTTCGCCAAGGCGGTGCCAGTAAAAAGCAGCTTTCAACCAGCGACTTAAAAACTTTGCAAGAAAACACTTTCTACGCCAAAGAGAAAAAGTCGTTAGCGTACGTTATCGCCATTATGAACATGATTTTGCATGGTATTGAAGCACCTAACGTTATTCACACCAATACGCTGGGCGAAAACCTACAAGACATTACCCCAACCAACCAGCACGATATTGTATTGGCTAACCCGCCATTTGGCGGTAAAGAGCGTAAAGAAGTTCAGCAAAACTTCCCGATTAAGACCGGTGAAACTGCCTTCTTGTTTTTGCAGCACTTTATCAAAATGCTCAAGCCTGGTGGCCGTGCCGCTATTGTTATTAAAAACACCTTCTTATCCAATACCGATAACGCCGCCATTGCCTTGCGTAAAGAGCTATTAGAAAACTGCAACTTACACACCGTGCTAGATTGCCCAGCAAAAACCTTTTTAGGCGCAGGGGTAAAAACTGTGGTGTTGTTTTTTACCAAAGGCGAACCAACACAAAAAACATGGTTCTATCAGCTAGACCCTGGCCGTAGTTTAGGTAAAACGAACCCATTAAACGATAACGATTTAAAAGAATTTATCGAGCTACAAAAGGGCTTTGAAGACAGTGCTAAGTCTTGGTCATTGGCGACGTCTGAACTAGATGATGCAACTTGGGATTTATCGGTTAAAAACCCCAACCAAGCAGAAGAAGCGCCCCTGCGTGAACCGCAAGCCATCATTGAAGAAATTATTGCGCTGGATAAAGAGAGTGAAGCGATTCTGAGTAAGATTCAGGAGTTGTTGTGATGGCTCTTTCTACGAATACAGATTGGAGGTATGGAGTACTGGAAGATGCTGTTACTAAAGGCTCCTCCAATATTTCACACGGTAAAATAAAAGACGATGATGGACCTTATCCAGTTTTCGGTGCTAAGGGCTATATACAGAATATTTCTTTCTACCAACAAGAAAATGACTACATAGCAATAATTAAAGACGGTGCAGGGATTGGTCGTGTTTCAGTGCATCCTGCAAAGTCATCTGTATTAGCTACAATGCAATACCTATTACCAAAGGAAGGCTTTGACTTACGTTTTATCAAATATTTTCTAGAGTCTTTAGATTTTGAGGAATATAGAACAGGAAGTACGATTCCTCATATATATTTTAAAGATTATAAATCTGCACCTTTCCCTTTAATTTCTGTCCCCGAACAAAAACGCATCGTCGCCATTCTCGATCAAGCCTTTGCCGATATAGAACAAGCCCGCGCCAAGACCGAGCAAAACCTCAAAAACGCCCGCGAGCTGTTTGAAAGCTACTTGCAGCAAGTGTTTAGCCAGCGTGGTGAGGGATGGGTTGAGAAAAAACTAGAGGAATTATTAGATATCGGTTCTAGTAAACGAATTTACGAGACTGATTGGGCTCGCGAAGGTGTCCCTTTTTTTGGTGGTAAAGAGATTGTTCAATTAGCAAAGTATGGCACTGCTACCAGCAATGCATATATTTCTGAAGAAAAATATTTGGAGTACGCATCAAAATATGATATGCCGAAAAAAGGTGATATTTTGATGACAGCACGTGGAACCATTGGAGTTGGCTACATTGTTAAAGACGGTGATAAGTTCTATTACAAAGATGGAAATATTATATCTCTTCGACCTAAAGAATTTACAAATTCGCAGTTCATTTTATACGCGTTTAAATCAAGACAAATTATTGAACAGATCCAAGGACTTTCTGGAACAACAGTCAATCACTTACCCTTAAGAAAAGCGAAAGAGATTCTTCTAAATACACCAGATTTCGATGCGCAAAATGTCTCTGTTCTAAAAATAGAAAAAATGGAAGCTAATTACCTTCGTTTAGTACGTATCTATGAAAGAAAATTACGATCAATCGACGAACTCAAAAAATCCATCTTACAAAAAGCCTTTTCAGGTGAGTTAACCAAAGAAAAAGAAGGAGCGGTGGCCTAATGTCACAAGCAAGGATGCGTAACGAAGCCGACACCAGAGCTGATTTAATCGACCCTAAGTTAGTCGCTGCCGGTTGGGGTGAAGTTGATAACAGCTTTATTCGGCGTGAGCTTATTTGCCCTGGCCAAATTATGGCCGGAGGTAAACGCGCTAATAAAGTGCCGTGTGATTATGTGCTGGTATACAAAGGCCGAAAGCTTGCCGCCGTAGAAGCAAAAAAAGAAAGCCTAACTTATAGCGAAGGTGTGCGCCAAGCCAAAGACTACGCAAAGCGTCTGCAATGCCGTATTGCGTATGCTACCAACGGCCATGATATTTACCAGATTGATATGCTTACAGGCATTGAGACGCTAGTAAATGAATACTTATCACCGCAAGAGCTTTGGGAGCTTACCTTTGAGCAAAAAGGTGATACACCAGAAGCCTCTTTTACCACAGCTTGGCGTGATGCATTTTCTACCATTCCCTTTGAAGCCAAAGGCGATTGGGCACCGCGTTATTATCAAGAAAATGCCATTCATAATGCCCTTGAAGCCATTGCTCAGGGCGAACCACGAATTCTGTTAACGCTTGCTACAGGTACAGGTAAAACCTGTATTAGCTTTCAAACCGCATGGAAGTTATTTCAAACCCGTTGGAGCCTAACCGCGCAAAAAGACATTAGCCTTGCGAAAAAGCGCCCACGTATTTTGTTTTTGGCCGACCGTAATATTTTAGCCAATCAAGCGTTTAACGATTTTGGCTCATTTGGTGAAGACGCCATTGTGCGCATCACCCCTGAAGATATTCGTAAACGAGGCGGCGTGCCGAAAAATGCTAGCGTATTTTTTACAATTTTTCATACCCTTATGTGTGGGCCTAAAACCGAATTAAAAGAAGCCACAACAGAAGAAGATGAAAATATACCACTCAAAAAGGCAGAAAACCCGTATTACGAACAATACCCAGTTGATTTTTTTGATTTGATTATTATTGATGAATGTCACCGTGGTGGCGCAAATGATGAAAGTGCATGGCGTGATATTCTTAATTACTTTGCCCCCGCTGTACAGCTAGGCTTAACCGCCACACCAAAACGTACCGATAACGCCGATACCTATGGTTACTTTGGCGAACCCGTTTACAGCTATACCCTGAAAGAAGGCATTAACGATGGCTTTTTAACGCCATTTAAAGTATTACCCATTGTTGGCACTATGGATGAGTACAAGTACATAGAAGGGGATGGTGTTGTTGTAAAAGGCGATCCTGAGCCTGGTAAACTGTATAAAGAAGGTGACTTTAACCGCATTATTACCATACCTAAGCGCGAAGAGCGCCGTGTACACTATTGGATGGATCGCTTTAATCCTAAAGAGAAAACCATCGTGTTTTGTGCAACACAAGTTCATGCCGGTATGGTGCGCGATTTTATTAATCAGTATGCAGTAAAAAAAGGCTGGACTACCAATACTAACTATTGTGTTCGTGTTACCGCTAACGATGGCGTAGCGGGTGAAAACGATTTAAAAACCTTTTGTGATAACGAAAAAACCATTCCGACAATTTTAACCACGTCACGCAAACTCTCTACAGGCGTAGATGCACGTAATGTACGCAATATTGTGCTTATGCGGCCTTGTAATAACATGATTGAATTTAAACAGATCATTGGCCGTGGCACTCGCACATACGATGGCAAAGACTACTTTACCATTTACGACTTTGTAAAAGCGCACCATAACTTTGCTGACCCAGCTTGGGACGGTGAACCAATACCCAACAAAGTATGCCCAGAGTGCGGCACAACTCCATGCCAATGTGAAGACACTGGCGGCGATGGTGCCGGTGAAAAGAAACCATGCAAGGTATGTGAACAAAAACCGTGTGTTTGCGAAAAGCCAGAGCCTGAAGGCTGTGAAAAATGTGGCGAAAGACCATGTGTGTGTGAAAAGCTCGAAATAAAGCTCTCAGACGGCCGTACACGACAAATTAAGCATATATCTTCAGCAATGTACTGGAGTGCTGAAGGCAAGCCCATTACAGCTAAAGAGTTTGTTGAACGTATGTTTGACGACTTACCACGCTTTTTTGAAAACGAAGACCAACTACGCGAAATCTGGAGCGACCCAACCACTCGCGAAAAGTTATTAGAAGACTTAACTGAAGCGGGTTACGACAGTGAAAAACTCGACAGCATGAAGGCCGTAATTGATGCTCAAGACAGCGATGTATACGATGTTTTATCGTACGTAGCGTATGCCTCAGAGGCACAAACACGCACAGAACGAGCTCAACAAGCAAAACCTAAAATAAATTCAGCGTTTAGCGACTATAAACAACAAGAGTTTATCAACTTTATATTAAGTAAATATATTGAAGATGGCGTTCAAGAACTCGCACCTAAAAAAATGCGCAGCTTAGTAGAGCTTAAATACAACACTATTAACGACGCCGCCATTGAGTTTGGTTCGCCAGCCGCGATACGCGATACGTTTATTGGTTTTCAGAAGTATTTGTATGTAAGGTAATTAGCAAGAAACGTATATAGCTAAGTGCATTTACTTCTTCGATTATTAGCTTTTGTTTTTTGCATTTAACCTTGATTAATTTACAAAGAATAAGTGAACTTTAGTCTGCTGAGTTCAGTAATGAGGGTAAAGAAATGGCAATGATTGATACACATAGAAGAAGTGTTGCGCGTAAGCAAGACGAGGCTATTCGTTTATCTGAGCAAAAATCAAAAGAGTACGCAAAAATTGCTGGGTTTAATAATAAAATTCAAGCTGCTACACGCCAGATGAATTCGTCTAAATCAGCTACAACGATTAATAATAAGCTAAAAGAAATTAATAGAAACCATGAAAGCATAAGTAAATTAGAAAAAAAAATTGTAGAGCTTGAAAGGAAAATAGTTAAAAAAAATAAGGAACTCCAAGCTGAAAAGAGTAAGTTAGACAAAGAAGAACTGAAAGAAAATAAAAAATTACAACAACAGCAGAGTAAACTTCAAAATGAGCAAGTTAAAGCTCTTAATACGGTAAACAGAACTCTTTTAGAGCATTCAAATGCTATTGATGCTCTCAATGAGCTGCCAGAAGAAATTACTGTACTTTTCTTTGCATCAAATCCTAGAGATCAAGGGCAGTTAGGCTTGGATGAAGAAGTAAGGTCTATTAAAGAAATGATTGCTAAGTCTCGTCATCGTGACGTAATAAAACTTGAGTCATGTTGGGCTGTAAGGCCAGGGGATATACTTCAGAATATTAATGAATATCAGCCTACGATTGTTCACTTCAGCGGACATGGTAGTGACAACGATGAGCTTGTTCTTATGGACAATAATTCGAATACCAAACTTGTTTCTATGGCCTCTATTGTTCATGCGATGAGTGTAGCTAATGAAAGTTTAAGATTGGTTTTTTTCAATACATGTCATTCACACAACCAAGCTAGTAACGTTATTGAACATATTGAGTGTGCGATTGGCATGAATACATCAATCACAGATAACGCAGCTCAAGTATTCTCAGCACAATTTTATTCATCACTTGGCTTTGGCTTATCAGTCGAAAAGTCTTTTAATCAGGCTAAAGCAGCTTTAATGCTTGAAGGTATATCAGAGGAAAACACGCCAGCTTTGTTTGTAAAAGCTGGCAGTAATGCCTCGGAGGTTTGTATTGTCGCGGAATAAAGTCAGTTACGAGTAGTTATAATTATTCGGAGCCTTGTCTTGATGTCCTAAATAAGCATTGATAGACGGTGCAAGGGTTACGTGTTGGTTCAGGTTAACCTTTTACCTCCTCCGTCTAAATAATTAAATGTGTGTGAGGCTAAGCCATCATAGTATCTACTTAATAAGCAGACTTTATTTAACAACCAATAAAATATATGAAGTGAGACTAATTTTGATGGAAACCTTTGAAAAACTATATCAGCGAGCTATCGAAAGAAAAGGTGGTGAAAAAGCATTATTAAATTTAATAAGCAAACCTTTAAGTACTGATAAGTTACTCAATATCCCTAGTGATCGAGTGTTATCTGAAATGACTAAGAAGGTTTTTCAATCAGGATTTGTCTGGTCCGTTGTTGAGAAAAAGTGGGAGTCATTTGAAGATGTATTTTGGGGATTCGATATTGAAAAATTAATTATGATGCCTGATGACATGCTTGAACGTAAAGCCAAAGATCCTGCAATTATACGCAATTATAATAAAGTAAAAACGATTCGGGAAAATGCATTCATGCTAAAAGAAATTAGTGATGAATATGGCTCTGTTGGAAAATGGCTTGCTGAATGGCCTGATAAAAACATCATTGGTTTATGGGCATACTTAAAAGCTAATGGTAGCAGGTTGGGAGGCAATACTGGGCCTTATGCTCTACGTAAACTAGGTAAGGATACTTTTATACTTAGCAAAGACGTAGAAGCATACTTTAGAAGCTATGGACTAATAGACGGGGGACTTACTACTAAACGAAGTTTAAATACTATCCAAGAAACATTTTTAAAATGGCAGTCCGAATCAAAGCTTAGTTTGCAAGAGATAAGTCAAATTGTTGCGTATTCGATAGGCGATAACCATGTTGGTTATCCTAAATAACTCGGATTAAAAATAGTAACATTGGTTCTGAAAAATAAAGTGAAATTAAATAATGCCTTCATTTTTACAACAGTTTTTGTTACTGAGGCTAAAACCGCATTAAACAAGGCTGGTAACATTTTAAGTAAATTTATAGATGTGATTAGAGATATAGAAAGTTACCTAAGAGCGCACAAAATTATAGATGGCGGCCTGCAAACTAAAAAATCACTCACTGCCGCACAGGCGTTTTTTAACGAAATGCAAAAGCAAAGTGGTTTGAGCCTGCAAGAACTTAGCTTAATTGTGGCTTACAGCGTGGGCGATAATCGCGTAGGCATAAGCCAACAAACAGAGGATTAACCATGAAACTAGTGCCAAGATACACAGACATAGCAGATAACTTCGCAATAGAGGACAGTCCATCAAGCGTTGCTGCCCCGCAATTGCTGCTGTGGAACGAAGCGTTAGCACAGCTGTTTAATATAGATGTTGAGCCAGCGCTGCGCGCCAGTACTTTTGCTGGTAACGAGCCACAACCGGTAAATGCTGTAGCGCTTGGCTATTCTGGGCATCAGTTTGGGCACTTTTCGCCGCGCTTGGGTGATGGGCGAGCGCACTTACTGGGTGCTATCAGCGATGATAAAAATCAGCTGTGGGATATTCAGTTAAAAGGCTCAGGCGCCACGCCTTTTTCAAGAGGAGGCGATGGACGATGTGCACTAGGCCCCGCTATTCGCGAGTATATTATGAGCGAGGCTATGCACGGCTTAGGGATTAAAACCACGCGGTGTTTGGCTGTTGTAGGCACAGGTGAAGCTGTTTATCGTAATCCGCCGCAACCAGGCGCAATTGTTACCCGCTTAGCAAGTAGCCATATTCGCGTTGGCTCGTTTCAGTATTTAGCAACTCAAGGTGATGTAGAGGGATTAAAAAAATTAGCTGATGTAGCCATTGAGCGTCATTACCCAAGTATTCAATCAGCAGGGGCTCAGCGCTATTTAGACTTTTTAGCAGCCGTTATAAATAGTCAGCTAGCGCTGGTTATTAGCTGGATGCGAGTAGGCTTTATTCATGGCGTTATGAATACTGATAATACCTTGATAAGCGGCGAAACTATCGACTACGGCCCGTGTGCAATGATGAATACCTTTGATTTTGATACCGTGTTTAGCTCAATTGATAAGCAAGGTCGCTATGCCTATGGTAATCAGCCAAATATTGTAAGTTGGAACTGCGCGCGTTTAGCTGAGAGCCTAATCCCGCTAATAGATGAAGATGACGAACAAGCTGTAAGTTTAATGACGCCGCTAATTAATCAGTTTTCTACGTTATTTAACGCGCAATATAATCAAATGTGGGCACAAAAATTAGGCTTAGCAGGTTATAACGAAGACGATGTAGAGCTTGTAAGTAAGTTATTATTGTTATTTCAAGAGCATAAGCTCGATTACACCAATACCTTTGATGCCCTAACCGAGTCGCTAAAGGCTGGCAAAGTGCCAGATGAATTAACGCAATGGGCTCCGTTATGGCAAAAAAGATGTGATGAAAACAGCTATAATCTAATGAGAGCGGCTAACCCAAGGGTTATACCGCGTAATCACATCGTCGAAGAAATACTTGCGCAATATAATCAACACGGCGAGAGCGAACTACTAAGCGACTTCTTAGCGGTGATGAGTAACCCATATGATAAAACAGCTAATTTAGCCCGCTTTCAAGAGAAAGGTAAAGATGACAAGGGCTATCAAACTTTTTGCGGTACTTAAGTATTGTAATTAATTGTAAGTTTTTGATTATAAATAGTCATTTTTGAATAATGCAGTGTACAATGATTGAGCAGTTACACACTCGGTGGTATTGTGCGCATTCATAAAAAGTAACTATTTATAAATTACCATAATTTATTAATTGCAGATTAGGTAAAAATTTTTACTTAACCTACAATTGGTGGTTGGAATGCCTGTAGATCGTTGAAAAAATTTATAAACTTTATTTTTCGTTAAGTATCGATTAACAAAAGCTCGGGTAGTGTGTACAAAACTGGTTGAGCTAGTATTGATTAGCTACAATTTTCTAAGTTGTTAAAATGGGAAGAAAACAATGAAATTAAAATCACTTACAATTGCAATTGCGTTAGCTGCAACTAGCGCGTCTACATTCGCTGCCGATAAAGAAGAAGGTTTCTACATTGGTGCATTTGGTGACTACTATGATGCGTCATGGGAAAACATGCGCGCTCAAGCTGGCCTTGACGTAAACGAGTCAACTGGTTGGGGTGTAGAAGCAGGTTACCGTTTCAGCGATTACTGGAGCGCACGCCTTGAGTATGCAGATATGGACTTTAACGCGTTCGATAAAGCTGCGGGCAATCGTAATAATATCGACGGCGAGCGTTACGGTATTGATGCGCTTTACCACCTTGACGGCGGTCCTTTCTACGGTCTATTCGGTATTAAAGAAATGGACGTAGTAGATGACAACACATTCTTAAACGCAGGTGTTGGTTACCAACACTTTATTACTGATGGCTTTTTCGTAAACGCTGAAACTGCGGTATACCAAGGTCTTGATAAAGGTTACACAGATGTAGGTGCTAAAATTGGTATTAACTACTTATTTGGCCAAAACTCTATGCCTGCACAGCCTGTAGAGCCAGCGCCTACAGCAGTAGTAGAAGTACCTGTAGAACCTAAAGACAGCGACAACGACAACATCCTAGATAAAGATGATAAATGTCCTAACACGCCAATGACAGACGCTGTTGATGGCGATGGCTGTACTTTATACGAAGACCGTGAAGTAACAACAAGCTTATTAGTTACTTTCCCACATGATTCTGCACAAGTTGGTCAACGTTACTTTGACGACATTGCATCAGTATCTGAGTTTTTAAAAGAGCACGAAGATACAACTGTACTACTTGAAGGCCACGCGTCAGCGGTAGGTAATGCAAACTACAACAAGATGCTTTCTAAAAAGCGTGCTGATGATGTAGCACAAGAGCTAATTAAAGATGGCATTGCTGAAGATCGCATTACAACTGTTGGCCTAGGCGAAGAACGTCTTAAAAACACAGCTAACACGAAAGAAGCTCACGCTGAAAACCGTCGTGTAGAAGCACATGTAAAATCTATTGAACGTGTAAAAGTTAAGCGTTAATAGTTACTTACTTTATTTTAAAAACCCAGCTTAGTGCTGGGTTTTTTTATGCCTTTAAAACAGCATATGCAGTATTAGCCTGATTAAACAAGAATGATTATTACTTAACAAACATTCACGAAAATAGAATTTATGCTTACCACTATTCATAATATTTATAGTCGGTATAATCAGTTGCTTAGCTGGATGGATTTTCATCTATACATAAAAGCTTTATAATCCCGCGTTAGAATACTATAAGTATTGGGTTACTTTTTTTGCGCATGAGGCGCTACCGAATACTTTCACGTCACCAAGAGGGCAATATTGTGCTACAAGAATATCGTAAACACGTAGAAGAACGTGCCGCGTTAGGTATCGTACCAGCGCCATTAGATGCTCAGCAAACGGCTGATCTTATTGAACTAATTAAAAACCCACCAGCGGGTGAAGAAGAGTTCATCTTAGATTTACTAATCAACCGCGTACCACCAGGCGTTGATGATGCAGCATACATTAAAGCAGGCTTTTTAGCGGCAGTTGCTAAAGGCGAAGCACAATCTCCATTAGTATCTAAAGAAAAAGCAGCAGAATTATTAGGTACAATGTTAGGTGGTTACAACATCGCCCCAATGATTGAGCTACTTGATGACGAAACACTTGCGCCTATCGCTGTAAAAGGTCTATCAAACACATTATTAATGTTTGATGCATTTTACGACGTAGAAGAAAAAGCAAAAGCAGGTAACGAGCACGCTAAAAAGATTATTCAATCTTGGGCAGACGCTGAATGGTTTACTAACAAGCCAGCTGTTGCTGAAAAAATCTCTGTTACTGTATTTAAAGTAACCGGCGAGACAAACACTGATGATTTATCACCTGCACCAGATGCATGGTCACGTCCAGATATCCCACTTCATGCTTTAGCAATGCTAAAAAATGAGCGCGACGGTATCACTCCTGACAAAGCGGGTGAAGTAGGTCCAATCACTAAACTTGAAGAATTAAAAACTCAAGGTTTACCGCTTGCATACGTAGGTGACGTTGTAGGTACTGGTTCTTCTCGTAAATCTGCAACTAACTCTGTGCTTTGGTTTATGGGTGATGATATCCCATACGTACCTAATAAGCGCGTTGGTGGTGTATGTTTAGGTAACAAAATTGCGCCTATCTTCTTCAACACAATGGAAGATTCAGGTGCGTTACCAATCGAGTTAAATGTTGATGAGTTCAACATGGGTGATCAAATTGATATTTACCCATACGAAGGTGTAGTTAAGCGCCACGGTACAGATGACGTTATCTCTACTTTTGAGCTTAAATCAGACGTAATTTTAGATGAAGTACGTGCCGGCGGCCGTATTCCTCTAATCATTGGTCGTGGTTTAACAGACAAAGCACGTACCTCTTTAGGTTTAGGTGCTACTGACGTATTTAAAGTACCAGCAGTAACAGAAGTGTCTGATAAAGGCTTTACACTAGCGCAAAAAATGGTTGGTAAAGCATGTAACGTAGCAGGTATTCGCCCTGGCCAATACTGTGAGCCAAAAATGACGACTGTAGGTTCGCAAGATACTACAGGTCCTATGACACGTGATGAGCTTAAAGACTTAGCATGTTTAGGTTTCTCTGCAGATTTAACAATGCAGTCATTCTGTCATACCTCTGCTTACCCTAAACCAATTGACGTAAACACCCACCATACGCTTCCTGATTTCATCATGAACCGTGGCGGTGTTTCACTTCGCCCAGGTGATGGTGTAATTCACTCTTGGTTAAACCGTATGTTATTACCAGATACTGTAGGTACTGGTGGTGATTCACATACACGTTTCCCATTAGGTATTTCGTTCCCAGCGGGTTCAGGTGCAGTAGCGTTCGCAGCAGCAACAGGTGTTATGCCACTTGATATGCCTGAGTCTATTTTGGTTCGCTTTAAAGGTGAAATGCAACCAGGTATCACTTTACGTGACCTAGTACACGCAATCCCTTACTACGGTATTAAGCAAGGCTTATTAACAGTAGAGAAAAAAGGTAAAATCAACGAATTCTCTGGTCGCGTACTAGAAATTGAAGGTGTTGAGCACTTAACTGTTGAACAAGCGTTTGAATTATCAGATGCATCAGCAGAGCGTTCAGCAGCAGGTTGTACTGTTAAGCTTTCTAAAGAGTCTATCAGCGAATACCTTGAGTCTAACATTGTTATGCTTAAGTGGATGATCTCTGAAGGTTACGGCGATGTACGTACAATCGAACGTCGTATTAATGCAATGCAAGAGTGGTTAGCAAACCCAGAACTTATGGAAGCTGACGCTGATGCAGAGTACAAGCACGTTGTAGAAATCGACCTAGCAGAAATTAAAGAGCCAATCCTTTGTGCTCCAAATGACCCAGATGATGCGCGTTTACTTTCTGATGTTACTGGCGAGAAAATCGACGAAGTATTCATCGGTTCTTGTATGACTAACATTGGCCACTTCCGTGCTGCGGGTAAATTACTAGATGGCTTTACTGGTCGTATCCCAACTCAACTTTGGGTAGCTCCACCAACGAAGATGGATAAAGACCAACTAACTGACGAAGGTTACTACGGTATCTTTGGTCGTGTTGGTGCACGTATCGAAACGCCAGGGTGTTCACTGTGTATGGGTAACCAAGCACGTGTTGCTGATAAAGCAACGGTTGTTTCTACCTCAACACGTAACTTCCCTAACCGTTTAGGTACAGGCGCAAATGTATTCTTAGCATCAGCTGAGCTTGCTGCAGTAGCGGCAATTTTAGGTAAATTACCTACACCAGCTGAGTACCAAGAATACGCAGAGAAAATCAATGCAACGGCTGCAGATACATACCGTTACTTGAACTTCCACCGTATGCCTCAGTACACTAAAAAAGCAGACAACGTAATTATTCAGCAAGCTGTATAATTTAAAGCTGTTTTAAAAAACCCGCTTAGGCGGGTTTTTTATTGGCTGAAATAAAATTGAATATTTCATGCTGTAATAAGTTTTAAATGAATTAAATATAACCATTACCCACTTTTTATATAAATAATAAAGCAAATATTCCTTTCTACATGCATTAAAATCTCTTTCAATATTCTCATTATTTTAAGCGAGATTTTATGACTGCATTAAACAACCAGAATTTACTGCAACTTCGTTTTATTAACCAAGCAAATATTGATTTGGTTAAGCCTTCTTTTGATAACCTACCTGCTAATCCATATGCAGATGGTGAATTTCGTAAGCGTCGTTACTCGGTAATTAAATTTCAAAATGGTGAGCTAAAACTACAAGCTGCCAAAGCGTTTGTTCAAGACGATTCTATTAATACCTTTCAGGGTAATGTTGAGCGTACTTATGAAAACTTAGAGCAAAGCTTACTTGAGTCAGAAGGTATGAAAAGCATTGTAAGTGAGTTTTGTGAGCTTACCGGCATTGATGAAGGCCGTGATATTGAAATTCACCAATTTAGAATGCTTGCCATTGATAGCGATACGCCCGCAGCACCTGAAGGTGTGCATCAAGATGGGTTTGACCATGTTTGTGTATGTGGTGTTTCTCACGAAAACTTAGAAGGCGGCGAGCTGCTTGTATACGAAAACAAGCAAGCAGAACCGTGTTTTAAAATGGAAATTAAAGACGGAATGTTTGCACTAATAAACGACCGTCAAGTTTGGCACAATGCAACGCCAATGAACAAAGTAGATACAAACAAGCCAGGTTACCTGGATTGTTTTGTACTTACCTCTTAAGGAATGCTCATGAACATAGCGCAATTACGTGAGCAGTTTCCTGCATTAATACAAACCGTTGATGGTAAATCGCCAATATTTTTAGATGGCCCAGGTGGCTCTCAAGTGCCGCAGTCTGTACTAAGTGCAATGACTGCTTATTTAGGGCACTACAACTCAAACTTAGGCGGTGCGTTTTTTTCAAGTGATAAAACCGTTGAGTTAATGGCAAATGCGCGCCAAGCAGCAGCCGATTTACTTAATGCGCCAAGTGCACAAAATATAGTGTTTGGCCCTAACATGACCAGCCTTACCTTTAGCTTTAGCCGTGCTATTTCACGCGATTGGCAAGCCGGCGATGAGATTATTGTGACTAATGCTGATCACTTCTCAAATGTATCGTCATGGCAGCAAGCAGCGCAAGATAAAGGCGTTAAAGTTCAAACAGCTTTAATTAACGAGGCTGATTGCAGCTTAGATATGGCGCAGTTTGAAAGCTTATTAAACAGCAATACTAAACTGGTTGCGGTAACTTACGCTTCAAATACTACGGGTTCTATTAACGATATAAAACGTATTATAGAGCTTGCCCATGCTGTAGGCGCATTAGTGTACGTTGATGCTGTGCATTATGCACCGCACGAGCTTGTTGATGTTCAGGCCCTTGATTGCGACTTTTTGGCTTGTTCTGCATATAAGTTTTTTGGTCCTCACTTAGGCATGGTGTACGGTAAAACACAGCATCTTGAAGGTTTTACGCCTTACAAAGTAGAACCAGCTAAAGATGTAGCACCAGGTCGATGGGAAACAGGCACGCAAAGCTTCGAAGCTTTAGCGGGTTTTATTACCGCTGTTGATTACATTGCTGCAATTAGCGGGCTTGATGAAGGCCACACGCGCCGTGAAAAGTTAGCTGCGGCTTTTGCTAAAACAAAGCAGCACGAAATGGCGCTTAGTGAGTACTTTTTAACGCGTTTAGTTAATTACCCGCGCATTAAGCTATTTGGCATTGATGACCTAGAGCGCTTAAACGAGCGTACGCCTACATTTGCTTTAACCTTTGAAGGGCTAGAGCCGCGTGAAGTGTCTGAGTTTTTAGGCAAACAGCATATTTGTGTATGGGATGGTAATTTTTATGCACAAGGCTTATGTGAGCAGTTAGGCGTACTTGATAAAGGCGGAGTAGTGCGCATTGGTTGTATGCATTACAACACCACCGAAGAGCTAGATAAGTTATTTGATTTGTTTGATCAACTTCTTTGAAACTGACAGATTATACCAATCCGCATAATTAAGTATTATCGCGGATTGGTATGAATACAAATCTGCGCTTTTGAATAACTCTTATTAAAGCTCAAATGCATTAAAGTAGTCAGTGGTTAGTTAGTTTTTGCCCGCTGACTGTTTTAGCTTTTAGGTGTGCCGTATATGTGCTCTGCGCGATTAAATAGCACCCATGAAGTTAATATATATTTATCGTTCGATACCGGCTTATTACCTCGATGGGTATGTGTAAAGTAGCCAGGGGCAATGACCATAGTGCCTTTTTTAGGCGCAATTTTACGTTTTTGATAATAAAACTCTGTTTCGCCACCTTCCTCTACATCGTTTAAATAAAACATAAATAATAATACACGGTGCAGCGCTTCATTGTGTTGTAGCTGTGGATACACTTCACTATGCCAGTAAGGGTAGCCGCCTTTATTTACCTCGTACTTTTGCGCCTGAATGTTCCCAAGTCTAAATATTTGCTGCACCAACACAGAGAGCTGTGGTTTGCCCACTTCGTCAAAGTTATCCTGTGTTAAATCCACCACATCCCCCGTTTTTGGGTGATAAACTTTTAAGCCAAATGCGCCAATTAGCATAAAAAAGTGTGCTTCTACATAGTTAAAAACATGCTGTGCAGTGGTTTGCTGAATATGCTTTAATTGTTGGGCGTATTCTGGGTAACTGTTTAATTGCAGGTCGTGGCTGTCTTTCTTTTTTAAGTCCACACCACCAGAGGTTACACCTTGTTTTACATGCGGGCTGTTAGAGAATGTGGTAATAAAGTTATCGCAAAAATCATCGCTTAACGCGTTATCAATAACGTGGATAAAGTCCGTCATGATTTACCTTTTTATTTAGTTATTATTTGGATTTTTATGTTTATTGAAAAAGTGATGCCGCGCTTTAGCGAAACAGATGCACTCGGACACATCAACAATACCGTACTACCTGTGTGGTTTGAAGCCGCACGCGTCCCTATTTTTAAATTTTTTACCCCCGATCTAAACCCACACGACTGGAAACTGATCATTGCTAAAATAGAAGCATCGTTTGTAGGGGAATTATTTTATGCTCACGAAGTGACGATTAAAACAGCTGTTGAGCATGTAGGAAATAGCTCTTTTACCATTAAGCAAGAGGCGTGGCAGCAAGGTAAATGCTGTGTTGTGGGTAAAACTGTATTAGTGCGTTATAACTTTAAAAACAAAGCTAAACAAAATTTAAGCGAAGCAGAAGTCGCAGCACTCAGCGATCACCTAGTTTAACTAGGTGCATTTACTCCATGCAACGAGGAGCGGTGATGTAAACCACAAGCGACAGCTGTGAATTATTATAGCGTTATTTTAACGCATTTTGATTGAGTTACGCTTCTCACTTATATACTATTTATATTATATATTGTTGCACCGCTATGACAGGTACTGTTGAGCTGGTAGTTTATGGAGAATGAATGTGGCATCTACAACTGGCAATAAATCGTTAGAGGTAATAACGCTTAGCGATGGTAAAAGCTTAACTGCAGAAATATTGCCATTTGGCGCTATTATCAAAAGCATAAAGTTTAATAACCAAGAGATGACACTGTGCGTTAACGAACCTGCTTATTATTTAGAAAACCCATTTTATTTAGGGGCAACAGTCGGGCGCTACGCAAATCGTATTGAAAACGGACGTTTTGTATTATCAGGCACAGAGTACCAACTTAAAGCAAATAATGGCCCAAATAGCTTACACGGCGGCGAAAAAGGCTTTAATAAAGTACTGTGGCAAGTCACTAAACAAAGCAATAATGAAGTGGAGCTCTATTACTGCTCGGCAGATGGAGAAGAAGGCTTTCCTGGCCAATTACAAGTTTGGCAAACAATTACTGCACGCAATGGCGAACTAATCCTCATTTACAAAGCCATTACCGATAAAGAAACTCTCGTTAACTTTACCAACCACTGCTATTTTAATCTTGAAGGCAGTGAGAGCATTAATAATCACCTGCTGCAAATAAATACCGCAACGTATTTACCTATCGATAGTAACAGTATACCGCTTGCCCATCATGAAGATGGCTCGGGCAGCTGCTTTGATTTTACTCACCCTAAGCCCATAGGCGATGCACTTTGCGCACAGCATGCACAGCTTGATGCCGGTAGTGGCTTTGATCATTGCTATATTTTTAGTGATGACAATCGTTTAAAAACAATGGCTACATTAACCTCGCCACACACGGGCGTTAATTTAACCCTTAAAAGTACCCAACCTGGTATGCAGCTTTATACGGCAAATTTTGTAGGTTCTCCTTTTAAAGCACGCCAAGCAGTGTGTTTAGAGGCTCAAAACTGGCCCAATGCAGCAAATAGAAGCGATTATCCAAAAGCTAATTTATTGCCGGATGAAGAATATAATCAGCAAATAATTTTTGCGTTTTCGCAATAACATACTAATTCCACTGTTAAATTAAAGAAAACAAAAAGAAAAATACACGTAACAAAAAGATAGCCATAATTAAGGAAAAGGTTGCACTTTTGCTCAATTTAAAATATTTATATTATAAATAGTATTTGAAGCTATACACACCACACAACGACAAAATGACTACACACAATCAGGAGTTTTTAAAAAATGATAATTAACAATAAGTTATCGTTCAACAAAAAACCGCACTCAGTATTGCTATTACAGGCATATTGGCAAGCGGCCACGTTGCAGCTCAAGGCGCTGAAGGCGACACACCGACAGTAGTAGATAAAGATGTTGAGGTTATCGCAGTAACGGGTATTCGCAGCAGCTTACGTTCATCAATGTTAGATAAAAAAGCATCTAATGTTGTAAGCGATGGGATTAAAGCAGAAGATCTTGGTAAATTTCCTGATTTAAACGTAGCAGAGTCTCTGCAACGTATTACAGGTGTAGCCATTGACCGTAGTGGCGGTGAAGGGCAAGCAGTAACAATTCGCGGTTTTGGCCCACAATTTAACACGGTACTTGTAAATGGTCGTCAAATTGCGACTGATAGTGCAGGGCGTGAATTTAATTTTGATGTATTAGCGGCAGATCAAATCACCGGTGCTGATATTTATAAAAGTAACAGTGCAACGCTTCAAGAAGGCGGCATTGGTGGTACGGTTAACGTAACCACAGCTCGTCCATTCGATTTTGGTGGCTTACATGTGATTGGTTCAGTAAAAGGCATGTACGAAAGCCTTTCTGAAGAAGTATCGCCATCGGCTTCATTTTTAGTAAGTAATACGTTTAACGACGACAAGCTCGGTGTGCTTTTTGCCATCACTAACCAACAACGTAAGCTGCAAAACAACCAAATTTTAACGGCTGGTTGGCGCGGTGGACAAACTATTTCAAATCCACAAGATGGCGTATTGTACGACAATGCATACATCCCACGTAACTGGGACCAAGTTGTAGATGAGCAAGACCGTGAACGTACTAATGCAAGCTTAGTATTACAATATGCACCGTCTGACGATATTACTATTACCGTAGATGGTTTAATTTCAAAATTTGAAGTGGACTCATCAGTACGCGATTTAGCTTCTTGGTTTGAACCAGACCGCGTAGGTAGCGCAACAATCGATCCAGAAACGGGTACCTTGCTTACCTTTACGCAAGAAGTAGGTTTAGGTAACGCCAGTGGCAATCCTGCAACCGACTTTGTATCACACACACGTAACTCGCGTGATGTAACTAACAAAGCATTTGGTATTAACGTTGACTGGCAAGTAAACGAGTCATTAAAAGCAAAATTTGACGTATCTCGCTCAACAGCTGAAAACGACCGTGCTGGTAATGACCGCTTTAACGTAGTGGGTATTATTAACAGCTACAGCTTTGACGGCACCGGTAGCGTTCCTACCGTACAGCATGATGGTTTTGAAAATGGCTCGCTGCCAGATGCAAGCCTTGCGCGTCTTCACTACAACGAAATTGGTAACCAGTTTACTGATGAAGATGAAATTACCGAAATCAAAGCCGATTTTGAATACGTACCAGATAAAGGCCCAGTTGATCGCATTAACTTTGGTGCTTATCGTCAAGAACGTGAAAAATCAAGCTTCCAAATTTTTGGTAGCCAATGTCAATTTTGTGGTTACGGCACTGAAGCGCCACTTGATGAAATTGATTTTGAAGCTTACTCAGCAAGTAACTACTTCCCAGGTTTAATCGATACATTTTATAGCTACGACGGCGACAAAATGCTTGATTACCTTGCTGACCAAGGTTTCCCTGTAGAGCCAACACTACAAAATAACCGTTACACAATTAACGAAGATATCACTAGCCTTTACATGGACTTTACCATTGGTTTCGACCTAGCTGATATGCCAGTTACGGTTAACATGGGTGCACGTTACTCAGAAACTGATATTGAAGTAGCGGCTGTACAAAGCTTTATCAGCGATGTTATTCCTACCTCTGATGCCACTTTATTCCAAAACGTATTTGGCCCGGCAACAGACATTCAAGAAGGGACGAGTTACTCAAACTTACTTCCTTCTTTTAACGTTAAGCTTGAACTGCAAGACAACATGATTTTACGCTTTGCAGCGTACGACAGTATTACTCGCCCTACTATGTCACAGTTATCGCCTGCGACCACGTTTAACGAGCCTCGTCGTCAAAACTTAACAGCAAGTGGTGGTAACCCTGCACTTAAGCCGTTCCAATCTGAAAACTGGGATATTTCTTACGAGTAGTACTACAACGACGCTAACTTATTTAGCTTTGCCGTATTTAGTAAAGAAGTGGATGACTTTATTGTTACCTTAACCGGCGACGAAACATACGACATGACTGACCGTACAGGCCCTGATTTTGCGTGTACAACCTGTACTGACCAAACCGATGCCGAACTTAACGGTAGCTCAGAAGTTTACACTGTAAGTCGCCCGCAAAATGGCGAGTCTGCAACGGTAACGGGTTACGAAATCGGTGTAACTCATATGTTTGAAAACGGCTTTGGTTTTATTGCTAATGCCACGGTAGTAGATAGCGACATTAGTGTTGATGGTGATACAAGCCAAACATTTGCGCTTGAAGGGTTAGGTGATTCACAAAACTTAGTGCTGTTTTACGAGCAAGATAACTGGCAGGCACGCGTTGCATTTAACAACCGTGAGGGCTTTTTACGCTTAGTTGATAACGGCTTTAACGGCGAACCAGTGAACGTAGAAACGTACGGTCAATGGGATATTAGTGCAAGCTACGATATCAACGAAAACTTCACTATTTTTGCCGAAGGCATCAACATTACTGAAGAAGAGCTAGTGCAAACGGGCCGTTTTGCTAATCAAATCTACTCTGTAGAAGATAATGGCTCACGTTACGCGTTTGGTATTCGCGGTACGTTTTAATTGATAGCAGAGGCAGCGATTGCCTCTTAGTTTTCATTGCAGTGCATTATAAGTACTGTTACTAATAAAGTTAGTAGCTAATTTGCACAAAATGAGACTAATTTAAACAAATGCCCGAAAGGGCATTTGTTGTCTAACCGGTTATCAATAAAGTACTCAAAGAGTAGTCCGTTATGAATAAAGCAATAAAAACAATCGCCGTAATTGGTGGCGGCACAGCAGGATGGCTGAGCGCTGCAATTATCGCTTCGTATCACCAAGGTAATAAGGGTGATGGCTTAAAAGTGATATTGGTAGAATCATCTGATATTCCAACAATTGGTGTAGGTGAAGGTACCTGGCCCACTATGAAAAACACACTTCAGCAAATTGGTTTGCGAGAAGTGGATGTATTTAAAGCCTGTAATGCCACCTTTAAACAAGGTGGTAAATTTGTAAACTGGACGCATGGCAACAACGATTTTTACTACCATCCCTTTACGGTACCGCTAGGCTACGGCCGTATAGATTTAGCCCCCTATTTAGATAATGTTGAAAACTTTGCTCAGCAAACTAATTTTCAGCACGATATTTGCGAAGCAAACCTAGCACCGAGAGGTATTGCGCAAGGCGAGTATCAAGCAAATTGTAATTACGCATACCATTTAGATGCCGGCGCCTTTGCTGAGCTATTAAAACAGCATTGTAAGAGCAAACTAGGCATTGAGCACATTATTGGCACCGTTGATCAGGTAAAGCTTGATGAAAGCGGGGCTATAGACACGCTTACCTTAACCGATCAAACCCGCACCATAAACGCTGATTTATACATAGACTGCACGGGTTTTTCATCGCTGTTATTAGGCCAAGCCCTTAACGTGCCATTTAAAAAAATGGATCACGTATTATTTAACGACAGCGCCCTAGCTATGCAAGTCCCCTACGATGAAGGTGATGAGTCACTGGCCAGTCATACTATTGCCACCGCACAAAATGCTGGGTGGATTTGGGATATAGGCCTAACGCATCGCCGTGGTGTAGGGCATGTATATTCAAGCAAGTTTTTATCAGATGAAGAAGCCGAGCAAAACTTACGCAACTATTTAGGTGATGCCGCTAAAGGCTTAACTGCCCGAAAAATAAGTTTTGAGTCAGGCTATCGCGAAGAGTTTTGGCACAAAAACTGTGTTGCAGTGGGAATGTCGGCAGGTTTTGTAGAGCCCCTCGAAGCAACCGCCATTATGTTGGTTGAAATTTCGTCTCGCTTTGTTGCAGAGCACATGCCAGCCGATACCCAAGTAATGCCCATTGTTGCAAAGCGCTTTAATGAGCAAATGGATTATCGTTGGCAGCGTATTATCGACTTTTTAAAACTACATTACATGTTAACTAAGCGCCCAGAGCCTTATTGGCAAGCGCACGTACAACCACAAAGCATTCCGCAAAGTTTACAAGAAGACTTACTGCTTTGGGGGACGCGTGGCACTCTTATTCAAGATTTTCATGGCGCATTAGAGCTATTTCCTGCCGCCAGTTACCAGTATGTTTTATACGGTATGGGCTTTAAGCCCGACTTTACTAAGCAAGCGTATTTGTACTCAAACGATGCGCAAGCAAATCAAATAATTGAACGTAACAGCCAGCTTACACAGCAGATGTTGCAAACGTTGCCGCCTCACCGTGCTTATATTGAGCAGTGGCTTGCGGCTAACCCAGTTTAAGGATGTGTAACTATGGCAATTAGTGAACTATCAAATACTCAACACCAAGCAATAAAAATTAACCCTAATGCGGGTGTTGAATACGCAAAAACACAGCATTTAGTTAATCTACGTGCAAACGAAGTAGCAAAAGCGGCCTGCGATTTACCTATTTTTTTAGCGCGTAACGCACACAACGGCAGCTACACTATTTCGGGCTTAACCAGCTTTAGTGCTCAGCAAAGTTTATTTGTGAGTAACAATCAATGGCAAGCGCTGTACACGCCTGTGTGCATGCAAACCCAGCCGCTTTATTTACTCACTCGTGAGGCAAATAGCAGTGATTACTTTATTGCTATTGATGAGCAAAGCTCAGCCGTTAATACCCAGCAAGGCGAGCCGTTATTTGATGCCAAAGGCAACCCAAGCCTGTATTTAAGTGCGCAGCAAAAGCTACTAGAAAGCGATTTAAAAAATGATTACCAAACGTATCAATTTACCCAAGAAATTGCCCGCTTAGGGCTTATTAAAAACATAGATATTGTTTTGCAGTTTGAACAAGGCGAGGCGCAAACTATTCAAGGTTTGAGCACTGTTGATGAAGATAAACTGCAAACTTTAGACAGCGATACCATTGCCAATTTACACAAACAAGGTTACCTGAGCGTACTTAACAGCATGCTTATTTCGTTGTTTCAGTTAAATGCGTTAGTAAAGCGTCACAACCAGCATCATGAACTTATGCCATTAAAGCAAATTACACGCACTGTAAGGTGCAATTTATTAATTAGCCTTCATAGGTTAATACGTTCACATAGACAGACATTGCGTTTAACGCGCTGGAGACACACACATGTCAGACAACATTTTGCAGTTGGTGGTTTTTTTCTTTGTAACCGCTTTAATTGGTGGACTTACATATTGGAAGTGCCGAGGCCAAAACCGTAATAGTGGTGATAATCAAACAAAAGAGTATTTTTTAGCGGGCGGTGGCCTTACTTGGATGTTTGTAGCAGGCTCAATTACGCTCACAAATTTAAGTACCGACCAGCTGGTGGGCATGAATGGCAATCAAATGGCCCTGCTTGTGTGGTGGGAATTGGCGGCTATTTTAGGGCTTATTATTTTAGCCAAAGTATTTATTCCTGTTTATTACAAGTACAACTGTACAACCACCACGGAGCTGTTAGAAAAACGCTACAACAACAAGCACATTCGCGCTGTTATTGGTGGCTTATTCTTTTTAGGTAATGCGCTAATTTACATGCCTGCGGTTATTTATTCTGGTGCGCTATTTATGCAAACCATGTTTAAAGTTGATATTCCGCTAATGTACATAGCGACCGCATTTGCTTTAGTAGGGGCTATTTATGCATTTTTTGGTGGCTTACGTGCGGTTGCCGTATCCGATACCTACAATGGTTTATTAGTGTTAGGTATGGCAATACTGGTCGTATTTTTAGCGCTTAACGCGATTGATTACGACTTTAGCGGTATTCCACAAGAGCGCTTAACATTAATTGGTGACGCTGACTCGCCAATCCCGTGGCCTACGCTTTTAACTGGTATGCTCTTTATTCAAATGTATTACTGGGGTACTAACCAAACCATTACCCAGCGTGCAATGGCTGCGCCAAATGTTAAAGAAGCGCAAAAAGGGATATTTGCAGCAGCGGGTATTCGCTTTTTAATTGTACCGGCGATTGTGGTGCTACCGGGTATTATTTCGTACAAACTGTATGGCGACATTGGCGATGCAGCTTATGGCCGAATTGTAGGTGATGTAATGCCTGCATGGTTAACGGGTGTGTTTGCCGCAGCAATGGCGGCAGCAATGGCGGCAGCAGTGCTTTCTACTTATAACAGCTTATTAAACTCGGCTACGGCACTTTACGTGTGTGATATTCACGAAGCTTACTTTAATAAAGAGCCAAGTGTAGTAAAGCTAAGTGGCTACGTTACGTTGTTACTTACTAGTTTAACGCTTGTGCTTGTGCCAATTTATCAGCAAGCCGACAGCATTATTAACTTACTTCAACAGTTAAACGGCTTATTAAGTATGCCTATATTCTCAATTTTTGTAGTGGGCTTATTGTTTAAAAATGTGGATGCGCGTGCAGGTATTGCCGCGGTAATTTTAGGCGTGGTTATGTATGGCATGCTGACGTTTGAAAATTCGCCGCTACATACTGAACTACACTATATTCACTTAATGCCAATTACACTTATTGTATGTGTAGCCTTTGCGTTAATCGTTAATAAAGTAGTGTTTGGTTTAAATGCACAGTGGGCAGGCAAAACACCTGCTATTGAAGATACGCCACCAGTGCACGCACCAAAATAACCAGCAATAAAAAGTTAAGTCACTTTTTATTAGCCAGTTAACACATTACTAAATCGGCCTAAGGTAACTTAGGCCGATTTTTATTTATTCAATTAACCGACACTGTAGATAACACCCATGGGCAATAATACTTAATCATTTTGCGGGTCTAAACGTGTGACTACCTGCTGGGGTTTTACAGACTACCCCAGGCTAAAAGCCCCTAAATATAATATTGCGCAAGGTGGTATTAAATTTTTTAACCGCTGTTTAAGTTAATGACTGGTATAGCCAGTAATAATATTGGCTAAATTACACCGTAAACACTATCTAAAAGTAATTTGTATGATATATACTATTATTTTAAAATCACTGACTGCAATTTGATGCAGTAAGCGGCGAGTAAGCACACATATAATGTACTCGCGTATTAAACTCATCTTCATTAAAGAGGACAGGAGAATCATGGCTGATATTAAACCATTCTTTCGATTAGACAGCGCAAACAGCACCGTTATTTTCGACTGCCAGAGCAAAACCCCAGCGTTACTTTATTTTGGTAAGCGCCTATCTGAGCAAACAACTGAAACAATGCTAACTCAGCTTGCTACTCGTCAGGAAGTAAAATGTGCCGTGGTTGAAGAAGCACCTATTTCTCTTTCTCCACTATTAGGTGAAGGCTTTACAGGCGCGCCAGGGCTAGAGCTGTCAAACGACACCATAGCTTGGTCAGTTGGCCCTGCTCTTCAAGATGTTCGTCAGCCAACCCCTTCTAGTTTAGAGTTTGTAAGTGTTGATGAGCTGCGTGGTATTGAAGTAGTGCACAGCATCACACTTGATAGCAACACCGATGTGCTAAGTGCGCATACTGTATTAATTAATTTAAGTGATGCACCGCTAAGCGTTAATTTTTGCGCCGCACCCACGTTCCAACTACCCGATAGCATGAACAAGCTAGTGAGCTTTGAAGGACGTTGGTCTAACGAGTTTCAACGCCAATCGGTTGATTTAGTATTAGGCAGCTTTGTACGCGAAAACCGCAAAGGTAAAACATCGCACGACGTATTCCCTGGTTTATTAGTTCATAGCGAAGGCGCAGGCGAGCAACAAGGCGAGTGTTATGGCTTCCATTTAGGTTGGAGCGGTAACAACAAGCTACGCGCTGAGCTATTACCAGAAGGGCGCCGTTATGTGCAAATGGGTGAGTTATTATTACCGGGCGAGCTAACCCTTGCTAAAGGCCAAACGTATCAAAGCCCAAGTATTTATGGCTCGTTTTCGAGCGATGGCTTTAGTGCGCTGTCGCGTAATTTTCATCGCTTTGTTAAAGCTAACTTACTTAGCCAGGCGCAGCGCGAAAAAACACGCCCAGTGCATTACAACACGTGGGAAGGTATTTACTTCGATCACGATGTAGACACGCTAAAGCAGTTAGCCGATAAAGTAGCGCCATTAGGTATTGAGCGTTTTGTACTGGACGATGGTTGGTTTAAAGGTCGCCGAGGTGATTATGCAGGCCTAGGTGATTGGACCGTAGATTACGAAATTTACCCAGACGGCCTATCGCCAGTGATTGACCATGTAAACAGCTTAGGCACGGAGTTTGGGATTTGGTTTGAACCTGAAATGGTAAACCCAGATAGTGACTTATACCGCGCTCATCCTGATTGGGTATTAGGCTCAGAAAATAACGAGCAACTTAGCTTTAGAAACCAGCTAGTGCTTGATTTAACGCGCACTGAGGTTGTTGAATACCTATACAAAGCGATTGATGACATTTTAGTTGAATACCCAACAATTAAGTACATTAAATGGGATATGAACCGCGATATAAACCACGCGGGTAACTTCTCAGGTAAGCCTGCGGTGCATCAGCAAACACTGGCACTGTATCGCTTAATCGACCGTATTAAAGCGGCGCATCCTGGCCTTGAAATAGAAAGCTGTTCGTCAGGTGGTGCCCGTGTAGATTATGGTGTGCTTGCACACACAGACCGTGTATGGACGTCAGATTCTAACGATGCACTTGACCGCCTTGAAATTCAACGCGGCTGCTCGTTCTTCTTCCCATCGTCGGTTATGGGTGCACATGTAGGCCCTCGTGATTGTCATATCACAGGTCGTAATGTCAGTATTGAAATGCGTGCTGCGGTATCTATGTTTGGTCACATGGGTATTGAAATGGACCCACGCGAGCTGACCGATCACGAATACAATGCGCTTAAAGCGGCTATTGCGCTGCACAAAGAGCACCGTGAATTTATTCATGCTGCCGATTTGTACCGCCTCGATAGCGACGATTTATCAATTAATTTTGGTTTAATCGACGAGCAAAAATCAAAAGCGTTATTTGCGTATAACAGTGTACGCGAAACACCGCGCACTGCGCCTAATAAGCTTCGTTTTGTTGGTTTAGATGCAGATACGCAGTACACACTTAATTTAGTGTGGCCTGTTAAATTTGAAGAATACCGACCTTCGTTTATTGCCGCTGTTAACGGGCAAACCTTTACGGGTGAAGCGTTGATGGAATTTGGCCTACAAATGCCAATTTCATTCCCGCAAACATCGCTTATTTTTGAGCTTAACAAAGCTTAAAATATAGCAAGCAGTAAAAAGGGAGCTAATTAGCTCCCTTTTTTAATAATGTTTTTTAAGCTATTAGTCGAGTTTAGACTCAATCAGCTCAAGCGCTTCTTCTAAAATGGTTTCTACTGCTTTTTTAGCGCGCTCTGGATTGCGCGATTTAATCGTATCTAAAATATCAGCATGCTTTGCAACGTCGGCCCCTGGCACACCTTTAATATGGTTTGTGTAACGAATACTTACGCGCAGCGCAGTGCTAATAAATTCAGTGAGCTGTACAAAAAAGCGGTTATTACTGGCTACTAAAATACTGGTATGAAAGGCAATATCGGCTTCAAGCGGATCGTCTAAGCCTTGATCTGCATCGGCCATGCGGGCAAGTGCGTTGTCTATTTCAGCAAGTTGTTCGGCGCTGGCATTTTCAGCTGCTAGGGCAGCGGCTTGTGGCTCAAGTGCGACACGTACTTGCGTAAACTCTTTTAATAAAGAAAGCGACGGTTTACTGCTTAAAATCCAGCGCAGTACATCTGTGTCAAACATATTCCAGCTGCTTTCTGGCAGTACGCGGATCCCTTGCTTAGGGCGAGAAGATATTAAGCCCTTAGCAGAGAGCATTTTAACTGCTTCGCGTGTTGCACTGCGGCTCACATCGTATTTTACGCATAGGTCAGCTTCTGAGGGCAGGCCTTCGTTAACAGGGTAAACGCCACGCACAATTGCAAAGCCTAAATCATGGGTTAATTGTTGTGTTAAATTTTGACGAGGTTGGCTTTTCATTGAGCGTTATCCGAATGAGTTATTGCTTTATTATATATCATATATCATATTAATGTACGAAAGGATATGTTATAAACTTTGTTAAAGGCAAGTATTTTAACACAGCTGTAACAGTAATCCTCTTTAGCAAATAATTATAAATATTGAGAGGGGCAGTCTGTATTATGGAGAAACGCATTTGAATAATCACGCTCACTACCCCAGTATTTCTGGCAAAGTTGTTTTTATTACCGGGGGCGCTTCAGGCATTGGCCGTGCAATGGTAAAGGCGTTTGCCGCTCAAGCTGCCAAAATTGCCTTTATAGATATTAATAACGAGGCTGCCCAATCTCTTATAGCCTCACTGCCTAACGCCAAATTGTGGTTTAGACAGGTTGATGTAACCGACTCAAATGCTTTACAGCAATCTTTGGTAGATGCATGTGCTGAACTAGGCGCTATTAATGTACTGGTAAACAATGTAGCCAACGACCGCCGCCAAGCCAGTGAAGACGTTACAGTACAAGATTGGGATCAATGCCTACAAATTAACTTAAATCCGGCGTTTTTTGCCTCGCAAGTGGCTATGTCTTTTATGAAAAGCGAAGGCGCGGGGAGCATTATTAATTTTAGCTCTATCAATGCCATCATGGGGCAGCCACAAATGGCGGGTTATGTAACGGCAAAGGCCGGCCGGTTTAATCGGCATGACTAAAGCACTGGCACGCGATTATGGTGAGTTTGGTATTCGGGTGAATGCTATTTTACCGGGTTGGGTTGCCACCGACCGCCAATTAGCCAGTTGGTTTACCGAGCAAGAGCAAGTGAAGTGGATGGAAGCCATGGCACTTAAAAAGTTAGTAACCCCTGAAGATGTAGCTAATTTGGCACTTTTTTTAGCTGCCGACGAAAGCAGTATGATCACCGGCCAAGGTATTAAAATTGACGGTGGGAGGCTCTAAGTTGCAGCACTTAAACCTTTTTATAGCCGTAGATTGGGGCACGAGTCATTTACGCGCCTATTTATGCAGCGTAAATACCACAGGGCAATTAACTTTAATTGCTCAGCGCGACGGCCCAGGTGTGATTAGAGATAAACAAAACTTTGAACATACTTTAATTGGTGTCGTTGCACCATGGACCAGCGAATACGGCGTTTTACCTATTTATATGGCAGGGCAAATCACCTCAAGTATTGGCTGGAAAGAAACCCCTTATTTAGCGTGCCCCATAAACCCCGAAAGCCTGCTTAGTGGCGCAATTAATTTTGATTGTGCAGGTAACAAAGTCAGTGCTTTACCTGGTACAAAATGCACATTACAAAACAATTTATTTGATGTAATGCGCGGCGAAGAGCTGCAAATTTTAGGTTTTTTAAAGCAAAATCCGGCCTATCAGCACGGCAACGTACTCATTTGTTTACCCGGTACCCATACTAAATGGGTGCTATTAAAAGATGGCCAAATTATCTGTTTTAAAACCGCAATGACCGGCGAATTATACGACTTGCTATGTCATCAAAGTGTACTTATTCCTAACGACTGTGAAGCGGGGGAGTTTGATTGGCATGCATTTGAGCAAGGCTGTGAACTCACGTTAGGCAGTGACAGCGGTAATTTGGCGCACGGTATTTTTAGTGTCCGTACGCGCCAGCTTTCAAAAGAGTTAACACCAGTGCAAGCCAAGGCATACTTGTCGGGCGTACTTATTGGTAGTGATGTACGCGCTGCACGCCATGCCAGTGAGTGGCAATTGGTGAATAATTCTAAAGTAGTGGTTATTGGCACAGAGCAACTAAATACCTGCTTTACCCATGCGTTAAATTGCATTGGTGTGCAATGTTTAGAGTTTGACGTGAAAGAGGCTACGTTAAGTGGTTTTAACTACTTATTTAATAGTAATAAAACCAAGCAAACATAAAAAAGCCCCCAATATTGATTGTGCAATCATTGGGGGCTAGTTGTTAAATTAAATAAGGGTTAAAGCTGCTGTTAGGCTGTTTTAGCCGCTTGGCTTTGCGTAATATAATGATTAAGCGTTGCCACTTGTGCTTCATTAAAGCGCAGTCCTAGTTTACTTCTGCGCCATAAAATATTGTAAGCGTTACCCGCCCATTCTTCATTTAGTAAGTAATCGACTTCTGCTGCAAATAAGCCATGGCCAAAATCTTGGCCTAAATCACTGAGCTGGGTTGCACTGCCTAAAATTAGTTTTGCACGAGTCCCGTAGGTACGTACAAAGCGTTTAAGAGTGATTTCTGGTAACCAACTATAAGTCGCTTTAAGCTCATTGGTCAGCGCTTCTACCGAGCTAAAATCGCCACCGGGTAAGGCGCTGTGTTTGGTCCACGCTTCACTCATTTGCGGGTAAAATTCTTCAAGCTTATTCACTGCAGCTTCGGCAAGTTTACGGTAGGTGGTAATTTTGCCACCAAACACACTTAACAGTGGTGTGTGTTTGCCTTCACTTGAAAGCTCTAACTTGTAGTCACGCGTTACTTTTTGTGCATTCACTGATTCGTCATCAAGCAGTGGGCGCACACCCGAAAAGGTATGTACTATGTCTTCGCGTTTAATGTGGTTTTTAAAGTAGCTGTTAGTAATATCGATTAAGTAATCGATTTCTTCATCACTAATTTTTACATCTTGCGCTGCGCCTTTGTGTTCAACATCGGTGGTGCCTACTAGCGAGTAGTCATCTTCAAACGGTATAACAAACACAATGCGCTGATCTTTATTTTGTAAAATGTAGGCTTGTTTTTCATCGTGAATACGTGGCACCACAATATGGCTGCCTTTAACAAGGCGAATATTTTGTGGCGATTTTTCTATCAGTGCTTCGTCAAATAATTTTGCAACCCAGGGGCCTGCTGCATTAACAATACCTTTGGCTTTAATAGTCTGTTGCGCCTTAGTTTGTTGTTGCTCAAGCGTTACTTGCCATTGGTTATCGATGCGTTTTGCACTTACACACTTGGTTTGCGTAGCAATGGTTGCGCCTTTGTTTTGGGCTGCTAAGGCGTTTAAAATTACCAAACGTGAATCATCAACCCAGCCATCTGAGTATTCAAACCCTTTGGTAATTGAAGGTTCTAATACGCTGTTTTCACCAAACTTAATGCCACGCGAGCCAGCAAGTGTTTCGCGCTTAGCTAGGTTGTCGTACATAAATAAGCCAATACGGATCATCCATGCAGGGCGTAGGTGCGATTGATGCGGTAGCCTAAAGGTGAGCGGCCACATAATATGCGGGGCATTTTTAAGCAGCACTTCGCGCTCAGCCAAGGCTTCTTTTACCAATCTAAATTCGTAATGTTCAAGGTAGCGTAAACCGCCGTGGATCAGCTTAGAACTATTTGAAGACGTTGCACTGGCAAGGTCTGATTGTTCACACAATAGAACTTTTAATCCTCTGCCTGCTGCATCAGCTGCTATTCCAGTGCCGTTTACACCGCCACCGACGACGAGTAGGTCGTATTCGTTATCTGCTAATTCCACCGAGCTAACCTTTTTATTTGTAATATAAATAAGGCATATAGCATCATAAAGCTGCGGCTCTTATTTGACAATAGATAACCGCGCTTTTTGCTTGTTAATTTTTAATCCTGATCTTTTTAAAACATACAGCGTACAACGCGCCATTTAAGCGCAGTTGCCGGTGTTTTGTAAGCCGCTAATTTTAATTAGCGGCTAGGCGTATTACGCTTGTTTGCTATCGTCACTAGAGAGACAAACTTGCGCTACACAGTGCTGCCACTTTGCGTATAAATCGTTACGTTCGTCAGCGCTCATTGTTGGCTCAAAGCGTCGGTCGCAGGTCCACATTTTTGCTAATTGCTCAGTTGACTCATACACACCGGTTTGTAAGCCTGCTAAGTATGCTACGCCTAAAGAGGTGGTTTCGGTCACTGTTGGGCGCTCTACCGTTGCGCCTAAAATGTTTGATAAAAAGGTCAGTACCCAGTTATTTTTAACCATACCGCCATCTACCCGTAATACGCTTGGGCGTAAGCCATCACGCTCCATTGCTTTTTGTAAGTCTTTGGTTTGATACCCAACCGATTGCAGCGCAGCAGCAACAATGGTGCTAATGCCCGAATCGCGGGTTAAACCTAAAATAGCGCCACGTGCATTTGGGTCCCAGTAGGGCGCGCCTAAACCTGTAAACGAAGGCACTAAAAATACCCCATGATCAAGCGGTACATCTTTTACTAACGATTCGCTCTCTCCGGCATGGCTTAATAGTTTTAAGCCTTCAACAATCCACTGCATCGTGGCGCCTGCCATAAAAATGCTGCCTTCAATGGCATATGTTGGTTTGCCGTTTAGCCTGTAAGCCACCGTGGTTAGTAAGCGATTTTCTGAGGTAAGCGCTTTTTCGCCGGTATTCAGCATTAAAAAACAGCCCGTACCGTAAGTGCTTTTTGCCATACCTTGCTCAAAACATGCGTGGCCAACAAGGGCAGCTTGCTGATCGCCGGCAATACCACATACGCGTATTGGTGCGCCAAAAATATCGTCGCTGGTTGAGCCAAATTCGTCGGCTGAGTCCATCACTTGGGGCAACATAGATTCAGGAATTTCGAATAAATCGAGGAGTTCTTGATCCCATTGCTGAGTATGAATATTAAATAACATAGTGCGTGATGCATTGGTGGCGTCGGTGCGGTGCTCTTTACCACCGGTTAACTGCCATAGTAAGTAGGTATCAACGGTACCAAACGCCAGCTCACCTGCAAGGGCTTGTTCGCGTGCGCCTTCAACGTTGTCTAAAATCCAGCGTACTTTAGTGGCCGAAAAATACGGGTCTAGCAGTAAGCCGGTTTTATCGCTTATGGTTTGGCAAAGCTCGTCAGTGCTTAGGCTTTCGCAGTAATCGCTGGTGCGGCGGTCTTGCCACACAATGGCGTTATAAATAGGTTTACCGGTTTTTTTGTTCCACACTAAAGTGGTTTCACGTTGGTTGGTGATACCAATGGCAATAATTTCTTCAGGCTTAACGTTTTTATCTGCTAATACTTCGCGGCTGGTACTTAGCACGGTTTGCCAAATATCGTTAGGGTCGTGTTCTACCCAACCATTTTGTGGAAAATGCTGCGAAAATTCTTGTTGTGCTGAGCCAAAAACGTCTGCATCTTTTGTAAACAAGATGGCCCGAGAGCTTGTGGTTCCTTGATCAATTGAGAGTATGTATTTTGACATGATATTTGTGTTATTTATCTTATCTTATATATGACTAGATTGCCTTTAACTTACATTAATGGCAATGATTTTTTCTTAAAATAGCCGTTTAAAAAATAAGCACGCTGTTTTTATTTGCTAACTCTTTTAAATAACAGGTGTTTCATAGCAGCATTATTTTAAGTGCGTATGCGGCTAAATATAAAAATAGCCGCCAAAGTTTGTGTTACTTGGTGCGCGGTTTAGCTTGTTGCCAATCCATACCAGTAGAAAAACGATTATCAAACCCATGCCATGCTGGTAGTGGCTTACCATTAACCACAGCTTGGTCGCCATTTTGTGGTAAGTCTAGGTATTCACATTGGCTGGTAATGCCTTTTACGTGGCAGTCCATCATAGCAAGTACAAAGTGTTTGTTGGTCTCGTTTAGGGTGCGCATTGACCACGATGGCTCGTAGTAATGGCCTATATCTAATTCGCTGCTACGTTTGGCAATAGCAGGAGCAGGGTGCGGCGCAATATTATGGCGCGCATTTTTGTAAGTAAGCAGGTACTTGTCGGGGCTGCCCGTTTGGTTATATAGGTTTTTAATGCCTTCATAACCGGATATATCATCTAAGCTACCCGCTACATAAAGCGAAGGCACTTTAATGTTTTGCATAGCACTGGCATTAAATAAGTTATGTTGCCCGCCCCAAGGCGCAAAGGCCACCATGGCTTTTATGCGTGTATCTACTTGCGGATTTTTATATTGCCCACCCGCACAGCTATTAAGTAATTGCTGCACTTGTTTAATTTGCGCCGAATCTTTTATACCGGTAAACATTACAGTGGCTTGCTCGTTAAAGTCATAACAGCCACCAATTGTATTAACCGCGCCAAAACCACCCATAGAGTAACCAATTACGCCTGCGTTTTTGCTATCTACTTGCTTGCTGGCAAAGTTGTTTTGTTCGTTAAAGTAGTTAAGTACAAATTGTTGATCGCGTGAGCGGTTAATAAGGGTACTAAAAAAGCCCGAAAACGGCGCATTTTTAAAATCAACATCTGCATTGGTTGAGTCGGTATGATCTATGGCTGCCACAATGTACCCATGCGATGCTAAATGTTCGCCCAAGTAATACATAATTGTACGATAGCCGGTATATCCGTGTGAGAGCACAATAACAGGGTAGTGCTCTTTGTTATTAATGGCTACATCGCGCATGGCATCGGCTTGTAAGGTAAAGGCTTTACCTGTACGGGTTATGTCGCTGTAGCTGGTTAAGGGTGCGTTTGCACTGTTTGCTGCTGGGTACCACACTTCTACTTTTAAAGGGCGATCTCTTTTCCCTTGGGTTGCAGGGTCAAACTGCGCGGGATTTACTAAATCAAGCGTTTGTACGCCAACGCGGTAACTACCTTTAGCAGCAAGCTCAGGAAGTACTTCGCTGGTTAAAGGTGGGTAGAGTTGCTCAGGCGTTTTTTGATCTGCAAAAACACTACTTGCTGTTAAGCAGCCCGTTGCTAGCAGCAAGGCTTTTGAAAGCGCCTTTAACGTGTGTGTGGTTGTCATTGTGTATCCTTGTTGTGTGTATTTTTTATTATTAATCTAGCTGATGGGCTTCAACGCTATCGCTGTATTTAAGCTGCCACTGCGCCCGAAGCGTATCCATTATGTGCATTACCCGCAGGCTTGTGCTGAGCGGTAATACATTGCTTTGTGTTTGTTGTTGTAAAATACATTCGCTAACGTGAGCAATTTCAAATTTAAAGTTTTCATCGTCATTAAAACTAAAGTCAAACTGCTGCACTTGCTGGGTGTTTAAATGAAGCTCTAGCGACTGTGCACCGACAAATTCAGCAATGCGAATATACCCGTGCTCCCCTAAAATACAGGCTTCGGTAGGGCCATTTTGTTGTAACGCGCTACTAAGCTGCGCAAATTGCCCTTGGCCGTAATTTATAAGGGTTACACTGCGCTCATCTACGCCGGTCGTGCTTTTGTGTACTAATGATTTAATTTGTTCAGGGGCTTTATTAAATACCACATCGGCAATTGATATAGGGTAAATACCTAAATCAAGCAATGCGCCACCTGCGGTCGCTGGGTTCATTAAACGGTGTGAGTCAGCAAAGTTGCCCGCTAGGCTAAAGTTGGCATTCACACTGTGTACTTTGCCTATTACGCCCTCGCTTAATAGCTGCTGCAGTTTTACTATGGCAGGTAAAAAGCGCATCCATACACCTTCCATTAAAAAGCAGTTTTGTTGTTCGGCTAACTGGCTAAGGGTTGTGAGTTGCTGTGCATTAACAGTTATGGGCTTTTCGCTGAGTACATGCTTATCGTGCACTAAGCATTGCGCAATAGTATTAAAGTGTTGTTCGTGGGTATTAGCAATATATATGGCGTCAATGTGTGGGCATTGCATAAGGGCTTGGTAGCTCTCATAGCCTTTAACTGAATAGTGTGTGGCAAATTCTTTTGCGCGTTGCTCGCTGGTCGATGCAGCGCCAATAAGCTGTGCATTAGCGCAATGCGCAATGCTTTTAGCAAAGGTGTGAGCAATATTGCCACACCCAATAATACCCCAATTAACCTTTGCCATGCTTATTCCTTAATGATGTTTAAAAAGACGTAATTTGTAATCCTGAACCTGCTGAACATACGTAAATGTCGGCATTTAAATTAAAACGTTCAAAGTAGTGCTGCTCAACCGCTGCTTTAATAAGTGGTACTTCTGCATCACGGCATAAACACACAATCGCACCGCCAAAACCGCCACGGGTCATACGTACTGCACCGCGCTCGCCCATCGCTTCTTTACAAATTTCTACTAGACCGTCGGTCGCTGGTACGGTTACTTCAAAGTAATGCTTAAGCGATTGGTGCGATGCCGCCATTAGCTCGCGCAGCGTATCAATGTCGTTATTTTGCAGTGCTTTAGTTGCTGCAATTACACGCTCGTTTTCGCTAATTACATGGTGTGCACGTTTGTATTCGTTTTCGCTTAGTGCATCTTTAGTTGCTTCAAGCGTGTCCATGGTGGCTTTACGAAGCGTGGCTACATTCATTTTTGCAGCTGCTTGCTCACAGTCAACACGACGTTGGTTGTACTCGCTATCTACCAATTTACGTGGGTAGTTAGAGTTAACAATAACAATGTTTAAATCATCGGGTACTTTTACTGATTCAGTCGCTAAGTTTTCACAGTCAATTAAAAGGGCATGGCCGTTTTCACCTTTTGCCGAAATAAGCTGATCCATAATGCCCGATTGGCAATGCATAAAGTCGTTTTCGGCTTCTTGGCCTAGTAAGGCAATTTTTTCTTCGCTTAAACCAAGCTGTGCAATATGGTTAAACATACCACCAATGGCCACTTCTAATGCCGCCGATGACGATAAGCCACTGCCTTGCGGTAAGTTACTGTCAATAAGTAAATCAGCGCCGCGTAAAGTATGGCCCGCGCGCTTTAGTACAAATGACACGGCACGGATATAGTTACCCCATTGCGATTGCCCTTCGCTGATGTCTTCATCAACACTAAAGCTGTCTTTTTCGCCTGGGTAATTTAACGAATGCACAGTAATGATGTTGTCGTCGCGCTCTTTAAACATAACTTGAGTACGAAACTCTAACGAGCACGGAAATACAAAGCCGTCGTTATAATCGGTAAATTCGCCAATTAGGTTTACACGCCCAGGTGCTGCAGCAATACCTTGAGCAGGCGCACCGTACAGTGATAAAAATTGTTGTTGAAAATCGTTAAGCGTCATCTGTGTGTCCTGCTGTTTTTTTGTAGTGTATGGTACTAGCTGCTTGTAAAATAGAGGCAGCTGTTTCTGCGCTTAAATCGCGCTGGCTTTCGCCTAACATTTCGTAGCCAACCATGTGTTTTTTAACGGTGGCAGAGCGAAGTAGCGGCGGGTAAAAATGGGCATGTAAGCGCCAATGTTGCTCATCTGAGCCACGATTAGCCGGTGCATTGTGCCACCCCATAGAATACGGGAAGCTACAATTAAATACGTTGTCGTATTTAGTGGTTAATACTTTAAGCGCTTGTGCTAAGGCGTCTGTTTGCGCATCGTTTAGCTGGCTAAAGTTTTGAATGTTATCTTTAGTTACAAGCAGTGTTTCAAACGGCCATGCTGCCCAAAATGGCACCACAACAAGCCAGTGCTCGTTTTCAAATACGACACGGGTTTTATCTGTTTGCTCTTTTTGCACATAATCGGCAAGCATCGCGCTGCCATGCTTTTTATAATAAGCAAGCTGCTGGGTATCTTCGGCTTCTATTTCAGTTGATAAATGCGCATGTGCCCATACTTGGCCATGTGGATGAGGTTGCGAGCAACCCATGATCTCGCCTTTATTTTCAAATACCTGAACACACTCATAGTGTTGTGCAAGTTCTGTGTAGTTGTCTTTCCAGGTTTTTACTACTTCGTGTAGGGCATCGTGCTCAAGCTCTGGCAGTGTTTTGTTATGCTCTGGTGAAAAACAAATCACACGGCATTCGCCGCTTGCTTCATCAGCAATAAATAAATCGCTGTCTGAGTCTAAGCTTTGCGATTGCTCGCTCTCATTAGGCGTCAGTGCGCCAAAGTCATTTCTAAATACATGGGTGTATTTGTAATCTGGGTTGCTGTCGCCATTTGCACGGGTGTTGCCTGGGCAAAGTGGGCAGCTTTCATCGTGTTTTGGTAATATGCTTTCGTTTACTGCTTCTGTAGCACCTAACCACGGGCGGTTATTACGATGCGGTGATACTAATACCCAGCGCCCCGTTAGCGGGTTTTTACGTCTGTGAGTACTTTCTAATAAAGCCATGTTAACTCTCCAACCCACTTGGGTAATTAGTTTGCCAGCGCCATGTGTCGTTGGTCATGTCGCTTAGTGTTAGTTCTGCGTGCCAGTTAAGGGTGGTTTGCGCTTTTGTGGCATCGGCGTAATTACAGGCAATATCGCCTGCTCGGCGCGGTGCACTTTTATACGGAATATCTTTATTGGCTGATGCGCTAAACGCTTTGATCATATCAAGCACCGAATAACCTTGGCCGGTGCCTAGGTTGTATGCATGAAAGGCGGTATCTGTTTTATGTTGCATAAAGGCCGCTACATGGCCCTTAGCTAAATCTAAAACGTGAATATAGTCGCGCACGCCGGTGCCATCTTTGGTGTCGTAGTCGTCACCAAAAATATTAACCACTTCGCGTTTACCCACCGCAGTTTGAGCAATAAATGGCATTAAGTTATTTGGGATACCATTTGGGCTTTCGCCTAATAAGCCGCTTGGGTGCGCACCAACAGGGTTAAAGTAGCGAAGAGCAATGCCCATAAATTGGCTGTTGGCATTACATACGTCTTGCATGGCTTGTTCAACCATCACTTTAGTCCAACCGTATGGGTTAGTAGCGCGTATAGGGTGTTTTTCATCAATAGGTAGGTAGTCTGGCTCGCCGTACACAGTGGCCGATGAGCTAAATATAATATGGTTAACGCCTACCTCTTGCATGTTTTGTAGCATGCTTAATGTGCCCGACACATTATTTTGGTAATAACGCAGTGGTTGCTCGGTTGATTCACCTACCGCTTTAAGTGCTGCAAAGTGAAATACAGCCTCAGCTTGGCTGTGTTTAAGGGCAAGTTTAAATTGCTGCTCGTCTTGAATGTCACCTAAAATAAACTCAAAACGGGTACCGGTAATTTTTTCGAGTTGATCAAGCACACGGGGGCTTGCGTTAGATAAGTTGTCGTAAATAACTGGGGTAATGCCTGCCTCATGAAGGGCAATACATGTGTGGCTACCTATATAACCCATACCGCCTGTAACTAAAACTTTCATGTGTTTTCTCGAAAAGTGTATTTGTATGATAAATACTACTATTAAGGTAATTTAAAAACAATAGTTATGATTGCCCGTTATTTCAAATAAACGCTTAAAATTCACCCAAGCAAAGGCACAATGGCTATACCTACTTAATAAGGGCGGATAGGTTTATCAATTAATTCTATAAACTGATTCTACTGAGCCACTAATTATTAGTCGCTAAAAGTGGTGGTACTATTAATGAATAGCAGTGAGCTAATGCGTGTGTAATTTGTCGTTATTGCAATGGCCAAAGTCTTAATACAAAAAGGAACGTTCAACATGAAAAAAACAATTTTATTAACCGGTGCCACCGAAGGTATTGGCCTAGAGACCGCTAAAATGTTGTTAGCGCAAGGGCATACTGTATTATTACACGGGCGCAACCAAGACAAGTTAAATACTGTACAAGCAAGCTTAAACGCTGATTACCCGCAAGCAAGCACAGCGACCTACATTGCCGATTTAAGCGATATGGCGCAAGTAAACACCTTGGCTCAGTCAGTGTTAGCCGACTTGCAAAACGCGAATAAAATACTTGATGTAGTTATTAATAACGCCGGTGTTTATAAATTGGCAAATATCACTACTGTAGATGGGCTAGATGCACGGTTTGCAGTTAATACGTTAGCGCCTTATTTACTTACTAAAGCGTTACTGCCTGTGATGAACACGCAATCACGTGTGGTTAACGTGTCATCGGCTGCACAAACCAGCGTTAACTTTGACTCGTTAGTGGGCAACAAGCCGCTATCAGATAGCGCAGCCTACGCGCAAAGCAAATTGGCTATTACTATGTGGTCGCGTCATTTAGGTTTAGCACTTAAAGGCAGCGGGCCGTTAGTTGTTGCGGTAAACCCTAAGTCGTTACTAGGTAGTAAAATGGTAAAAGATGCCTACGGGCTTGCTGGTGGCGACTTAAAACTAGGCGCTGATATTTTTTGCCGCGCCGCATTAAGTGACGAATTTAAAGATGCCACTGGCCTTTATTTCGATAACGATGCAGAGCGCTTTGCACCGCCACATCCAGATGCGCTCAACCCTACTAAAAATCAGCAGTTAGTTGATACGTTAGATAGCCTGCTTGCTCAGCTAAATGCTGATAGCTAGTAGCAATTTAACGCGAAAAAATTCACTCATGCCTTATAAGGCCTAGTTGTTTTTTATAAAGCCGATATGTGCTTTAAATGTTTTACCCTTTGTTGATCGTCAAAGAGTTCACCTAACGGTGAACTCTTTTTTTTTGCGTGCAACATTACTCTTGTTGTAAACGCTCGTACAACCAATCTTTTAATTCTGAACGCTCATGTTTTAGTTGATTCATTTGCTCATCGCTAATGGGCGCATCTTTAAGCTCTAAAACACGAATTTCTTTATCTAGCTTGTCGTATTTATCTGCCTTTTTAGCAAATTCTGTGTCGCTTTTATTTAGCTCTGCAATGGTATTTAGGTACTGTGGAAAGTCATTGGTAAGTGAGTGGTCTTCGCCTAACATATTCGCTCCTTAGTAGGATAAATGAGTTACTTAAGTGAATTACTACCTTTTCATATATTACTCTGGGGCTTAGACAATAATAAATCAACCATAGCTAGCTTAAATTGGTATAGCGCAGCGACTAGTAGGATGTTGTTTAACGCCTACTTTTAAACAGTGATGGAGTGATTTTTAAACTCTATTATAAATATTATTTTGAAACTGATTGTATGTTTAGCCTTATTATCATTTGTAAAGGGTGTGTCTACAATGAAGCTTCATTACACAGTTACTTATCAACAGATAACAGAGGCAATACCCATGAAAGCAATGACAATTAATAATTTTGGTGGCACTGAAGAGTTTGTAGCAGCTGAGGTTGCAAAACCACAAGTAACAGCAGGTAATGTGTTAGTTCGTATTGCCGCAACAAGCGTAAATACAATTGATATGATGATTCGTCAAATGGGTGCTGACTTACCCTTTGCTCCAAAACTACCGGGCATTTTAGGGATGGACTTTGCAGGCACCGTTGAAGCTGTTGGCGAAGGCGTAACAGACTTTGCAGTAGGTGATGAAGTATATGGTTGTGCTGGTGGCCTAGGCGATTTACCAGGTGCACTTGCTGAGTTTATTCTTGCTGATAAGCGCTTAATTGCTCACAAACCTAAAAACCTAAGCATGAAAGAAGCAGCCGCTATTCCACTTGTAGGTATTACAGCACTTGAAGGCTTAACACGTGCAAGTGTAAGTGCAGGCCAAAAAGTATTAGTACACGGCGGCGCAGGTGGTGTAGGCCATTTAGCAGTACAACTAGCCAAGCATTTTGGCGCTGATGTTTACTCAACTGGCGGTAACGCAGAGCAACTAGCACTAATAGAAAGCTTTGGCGCTACAGGCATAAACTTTAAAGACGAAACCGTAGAGCAATACGTTGAAAAGCACACTAATAATGTTGGTTTTGACATAGTATTTGACACCGTAGGTGGTGGTAACCTGACTAACTCATTTGCTGCAGCAAAGCTAAATGCACAGGTATCTACAACGCTTTCTTTATTAGAAGTCGATTTAAGCCCAGTACACTTTAAAGGGTTATCGTTAAACGTAATCTTTATGCTTATTCCAATGATACACGACTTTAACCGTCAAGACCACGGTGACAAACTGACTAAACTTGCACAAATTGTTGAAGCAGACGGTATGCGCCCAGTACTTGATGAGCAAGACTTTAGCTTAGAAGAAGCAGCTAAAGCGCATGACCGCTTAGCAAGTGGCCAAGCTATGGGTAAAGTTGTTATTTCTGTACAATAAATTATACCAATTCGCATAATTAAGTGATCTATTTTGAGGATGGAAAAGCGTGTTGATAGCAAGGCAAAAAATTCGCTATTTAGTTGCTCTAAATGAGAGTTTTTTAACGTAGATAGCGACACGTTTAGCCCCTGAAAATGATTAAGTATTATTGCGGATTGGTATCATTAAGGCCGGCATTCTCGCCGGCCTCTTTCTTTTTTATGCCCGCCTGATTAACGTTTGCGCACCCTTTTTTATAACCAAATATAAACAATAGTGCTTTTATTAATCGTATATAATTACGCTTTAAAATGAGTTGTTAATATTTTAGGGTCAGATCAAGCGTTTATATGAAAATATTCACTAATAAATTTGCCAGTAAAGCTAAGCAGTTTTATATAGGTATTGTGCTGGTAGGCTGTGTACTGTCTGCAATGTTTATTATCAGGCAGAAACCATTAAGCGCACCTCATCGACCTTAATGGAACAACAAATTCCGGCGCTACGCGATATTCGATTAATCGAAACCTACCTAGTAAAGCAAGAGCGCTTATTATATGAGTATTACGCAACGAGTAAGCGTGAACTTTATTTAATCGACTTTTTAGAAAACCATGTACGTATACTTGCGCTAATAAAAAACCTAGATCAAAACCACAGCACATTAGCGCTAGAAAGTAGTTTAAGTGATGAGTTTAAAAGTGGTTTAGACTTAGCACTTAAATTACACGAAAACTTATCAAGCAGCACTAGTTGGGATTTAGCCAGAGCGCAACTAGAGCAACTCACCGAACTGCAAGCCCAAGTGATGGGGCACTTAACAAATGCAGAAACGGTTATTTCAAATGCGGTTGATAGCGGCTACAAAGACACCGAAAGCAACCTGCACACCACAGTCAATATTGTGTTTTTGTTTACGTTTGCCATAGTGCTGGTAAGCATTTATACAGGGCGTTACGCATCTAAATTTATAAAGCTAAGTGCCCGTAACGAGCGTTTAGCGCTATTTCCAACGCGCAACCCTAACCCAATTGTGAGTTTAAGCGCCAACCTTGAGCTTAACTACTGTAACCCTGCCGCTATTGCTATGCATAAAGCGTATGTAAGCGATAAACACAGCACGCCCATTGCATTACTAAGCCCTAATATAAAGCAGCAACTAATAGACACTAAGCAGTCGGCTAGTCATGTTGAGCGTTTTTATACACAGCTAGATAACCATTACCTCACTTACCAAATACATTGGCTGCAAGAAATAGATGCCTTTGATATACACATACGCGATGTAACAGAGCAATTTGAGGCAGAGCGCTCATTAGAGTATTTAGCCTTTCATCACCCGTATTCAAAGTTGCCAAACCAAGCCAGTTTAGAAACATACACCAATGAGCTAATTTCGCTTGAGCAGCCTTTTAGTTTAATGCTGATTGATGTAAGCCACTTTAAGCTATTGCTTGAGCAATATGGTTTATCGGGGGCTAACGAGTGTATAAATGCCTTTGCTATGCACTTATCGCGCAGCGCTAATAAATTTTCTCAGCAGTTAAAAAGTAAAAACAAACTGACCTTTTATCACATTGCCGATGCAAACTTTGTGGTTATTTATACCGAGCAAGATTGCTCAACAACCCTAGATGACTTACTCAAAGGCGTACAAAGCCGTTTAAGCCAAGCTATTAGCACACCGTACGGTGAAATGCGTATGAGCTTTAACTGCGGTGTAACACGCTACCCAACCAGTAATGACTATAAAACGCTTCTACTGCACGCCAATATTGCCTTAGAAGAGGCGGTAAAACGTAATATTCCCTACGCTTATTTTGATACCGAAAGCGGAGTTAAGCATGCCCAGCAGCTGCATATTGCTCGGCGCCTTGATACCGCCATTGAAAAGCAGCAGTTTGAGCTTTATTTTCAGCCTAAAATGCACCTTAAATCGCAAACCATAAACAGCTGCGAATGTTTAATTAGGTGGTTTGATGATGGGAAGTTTGTTTCTCCGGCGCAGTTTATTCCTATTGCCGAGTACAGCGGGTTTATATTGCCATTAGGCGAATGGATACTCGATAGTGCCTTTGCCCAAGCTAAAAAATGACATCAGCAAAACTTAAATATCCGCTTGGCTATTAATATATCGGCAAGGTAATTTACACAGCAAGACTTTGTGCAAAGCATAAAACAGCGGTTGGCACATTTTAACGTGCCCGCGCATTTAATTGAGCTAGAAATTACCGAAACCGCCATTATGGACGATGAAGAGTTTGGTATTTCAGTACTGCAGGCACTGAGTGCACTGGGTATTAGCTTATCAATTGATGACTTTGGTACGGGCTATTCGTCGCTGGGTTACTTACAGCGTTTTCCGGTTAATAAATTAAAAATAGATCAGTCGTTTGTGCGCAATATGGCCACAGACACACGCGATCAGGCTTTAGTATTGAGTATTTGCCAATTAGCTAAAAACTTAGGGCTCGATATTATCGCCGAAGGTGTAGAAGAGCATGCCCAACTTGAAAAACTAAAAGAGTATAACTGCGACCTAATTCAAGGGTACTTGTTAAGCCGGCCAATACCAGCAAACGAATTTGAAGCATTTTTAGCTAAAGGCGTAAGTTTTTAAGGCGTTTTGCTAATGTATGTTGGGTAATTATTAGTGATAGAATGGCCCTATAAAAGCTTCTATCGCTCATTTTACAAGCCGCACATGTGAGCAAAGAGCACTACATTATTAAATAAGGTCGTTGTGTAATGCTGTTGATGATCGACAACTACGATTCGTTTACTTATAACCTAGTACAATATTTTCAGCGCTTAAACCAAGAGGTGCTGGTAAAGCGTAATGACGAAATATCTGTTGCGCAAATTAAGCAACTTAACCCCAAGCATATTGTTATTTCTCCGGGGCCTTGTACGCCAAACGAAGCGGGTGTGTCACTCAATGTCGTTGAGCAGCTAAAAGGCATTTACCCTATTTTGGGTATTTGCTTAGGGCATCAAACCATCGCGCAAGCGCTAGGGGGCAAGGTTATACGTGCTAAGCAAGTCATGCATGGTAAAACCTCACCTATTGTTCATAATAATAAGGGGGTATTTACCGGTTTAGAAAACCCGCTTACTGTGTGTCGTTATCACTCGCTGGTGGTAGAAAAACATAGTTTACCGAGTGAATTAGCCATTACCGCATGGAGCCAAACCGAGCAAGGTGAGTTTGACGAAATTATGGGGCTACTTCACACAGAGCTTGCTCTTGAAGGCGTGCAATTTCATCCCGAGGCTATTTTAACAACTCAAGGGCTCGAATTGCTTGCTAACTTTTTATCTCGCTTCTAACCTTACAGTAACCACCGAATGGTAATACTTATACTGAATGGACTTTATGACTGAACTTGCGTCGCAAAAGCGAATAGCCTCAATGCTTGACCAGCGTGCTCACGACTTGCTGCTTGGCCATAGTTTTGCACATCAACAAATTGGCTTTATTCATACGCTGGAAATTGATTATGGCGAACCAATGAAGCAACGCACTTTATTAGAAGTAGAAGTTGCCGCACAGCATAAACGCCAGCAAAGTAGCACCGCGCATCATAAGTACCGAGCACAAGCGAGCAAGCAACTTCATAAAGTAATAGAAACAGCCATATTTAAGCAATTAGAAGATATGGATGCTGTTATTCAAAACACCATAGGCATAGAAGATAACGTTGCTACCATGCTAGATATACTGGCGGTTAAGTCGGCAAGTGTTGGGCGTTTAGAGCCATTGGTAAATGATTCAAGTTGGCTTGGCCGCGAATTAGTGTCATTGGTAAATCTGCCTTACTACCGAAAGCAGCGCAGCAAAAGTACCTCAGTTAAAGTAGACAGCCCCGCACTTGCACTGCGTTATATTGGCCTTGATAACTTACAATTGGTAATTCCTACTTTTGCTATGCGCCATTGGATGCCACACAGCACAGAGCCATTTCCATTATTAAAACGCCGCCTGCGCGACGCCGCCATGGCCAATGCAATTGCAGCGCAAAAAATTGCAGAGCTTAATGATGTAAACCCCGTACATGCGTTTACACTTGGCATGCTTATAGATGTAGGGCGTATTGCCTTAGTGCGTTTGTACTTAAAAACCTTTGAACAGGTATGGCAACGTAAAGTGCAAATAGCACGCGAAGCACAGCAAAAAGATTTACACACGGCATTGATGGAACTAAAGCCAGATCCCTTATTTTTAACCACGTTGTTAAGTAATAAGTCGCTTGAGTTAAGTGCTAAAGTTATTCGAAAAATGGCTTTTAAGTTTTTGCCGTTTAATCATGTTATGGCGCAACTTGTTCATGGTATTGAGCAAAGTAGTGATGTTTTCCCTATGAGTGAAGTCATGCTTAAAGCGCGATGCTACTCGCAGTATTTAAACCTAAAACAGCACCAACTTATTGAACAAGATGAAATGCAGGCATGGTTTTCGTATCATCAATTCACTAAAAACGAGCTAAAAGCCCTCGAAAACAACAATTTTACCAACCTTGCTATTCAAATTGACTAAAAAGCAGCTTACTCGTTGGTCCTTATATCGGTAATTTGCCGCTGGTGGCAGCAAATTTTCATTAACTATTGAATTTTTTGTTAATTTTTTTGCGACTATTCATTCATTAACATCTCCCCGAGCACACCTCGCTTTAAGCACTTAATGTAAGGCGCGACTCACTGCGCAGGCGCATAAGTATTAAAAAATGGCATTTATTTTCTATGCAGATAGTTATTCACTATCTATGAAATAATATCCCAAGGCCTTTATTTTAAAGGCCTGCATGAAAGTTTTTAACGAGACAGCACCACAAATATCTGAAATAATGAGCGCCTGAAAATTGAACCACAAGGCAGTTTTACGCTCAACCTTTTGCTATTTAGTGCGTAAATATCTTGGTTACATTTATAACCAAACACCTATTTTGATGTTTTGTGTTGCTCACAATTAAGAGGAAAAAAAATGACAGTCAATCGCGAATTATTTGATCACGTAATGGTTCCTAACTACGCGCCTTCAAGCGTTATTCCTGTTCGAGGCGAAGGCTCTCGCGTATGGGATCAACAAGGTAAAGAATTTATCGACTTTGCCGGTGGTATTGCTGTTAACTGTCTTGGCCATTGCCATCCTGCATTAGTAGGTGCATTAAAAGAGCAAGGCGAAAAAATTTGGCACCTATCAAACGTAATGACTAACGAGCCTGCGCTGCGTTTAGCTAAAAAAATGGTCGATGCGACCTTTGCTGAAAAAGTTTACTTTGCAAACTCAGGCGCAGAAGCAAACGAAGCTGCACTTAAATTAGCTCGTCGTTTTGCACTTGATAAATTTGGTGCTGAAAAATCACAAATTATCTCATTTAACAAAGGTTTTCACGGTCGTACGTTCTTTACCGTAACCGTAGGCGGGCAAGCTGCATACTCAGATGGTTTTGGTCCTAAGCCAGGCGACATCGTACATTGTGATTACAATGACCTAGCTGCATTTGAAGCGCTAATTAGCGACAAAACATGTGCCGTAATGATGGAGCCACTGCAAGGTGAGGGCGGTATTATTTCGCCAACTGACGAATTTGCACAAGGCGTTCGTGAGCTATGTACTAAACACAATGCACTGCTTATTTTTGATGAAGTACAAACAGGTGTAGGCCGTACTGGTGAGCTATACGCATACCAAGGTTTAAACGTAGTGCCTGATATTTTAACGTCAGCTAAAGCTCTTGGCGGCGGTTTCCCTATTGGCGCTATGCTAACTACTACTGAGATTGCACAGCACTTAAAAGTAGGGACTCATGGTTCTACTTACGGTGGTAATCCACTGGCGTGTGCAGTAGCCGAAGCCGCATTTGATACTGTAAATACCCCTGAAGTACTGGCGGGCGTAAAAGAAAAAGCAGCATTATTTAACGAGCTTCTTAACGCGGTAAACGAAAAATACAACGTGTTTAGCGAAATTCGTGGCCAAGGTTTATTAATTGGTGCAGCCGTTAACGAGCAATACAAAGGCCGTGCTAAAGAGTTTTTAGTAGCAGCTACCGAGCAAGGGCTTATGTCGCTTGTAGCGGGTGCTGATGTAGTACGCTTTACGCCATCGTTAGTAATCACCGAAGCGGATATTCGCGAAGGTATGGCGCGTTTTGAAAAAGCAGTAGCAAGCGTAGTAAACGCTTAAGCGCGTTAAACCACCTTATTAAGGGCAAGCCTGCTTGCCCTGCATATTCTATTTACCGTTATTGATAAGGGAGCAAGCGGACTCATGATGATCCTTCGCCCAATCCAGCAAAATGATTACGCAGCGTTATTAAAAATTGCCCACGAATCGGGCCATGGTTTTACATCTTTGCCGTTAAACGAAGAGTTACTGCAAAAGAAAATTGACCATTCTGTAAGTTCATTTGCTAAACAAACGTCACAACCTGGTGACGAAGGCTACCTGTTTGTTCTTGAAGATACCGAAACCGGTGAAGTAGTCGGCACTTCAGCTATTGAAGCTGCAGTAGGGCTTGATGATGCGTTTTATCATTACCACTTAAGTAAAGTAATTCACTCATCACGCACGTTAGATGTATACAAAGCGGTTGATATTTTAACCCTATGTAACGACTACACCGGCGCGACAGAACTATGTACCTTATTTTTGAAAGATGGCTATCGTAAAAACTGTAACGGTAAACTTCTTTCAAAAGCGCGCTTTATGTTTATAAAACAACATGAGCAGCGTTTTGCACAAACAGTAATAGCAGAAATGCGCGGCGTGTCTGACGAAAACGGCAGCAGCCCGTTTTGGCAGTGGCTAGAAGAGCACTTTTTCTCAATGGACTTTCCTACCGCCGATTACCTAACAGGTATAGGCCAAAAAGTGTTTATTGCTGAACTAATGCCAAAGTACCCAATTTACGTAAACTTGCTTAGCAAAGACGCTCAAGCGGTGATTGGTAAAGTACACGACAACACACGCCCAGCTATTGAGCTATTAAAAAATGAAGGATTTACCTTCAACGGTTACGTCGATATTTTTGATGCGGGCCCTACAGTAGAAGCAAAAGTAGATAACATTGCCACTATTCGTAATGCAAAAGACTTTAAAGTAGAAATAGGCGAAGCATCGGGCGATACCATGGTACTGCTTGCTAACGGCAAGTTAGAAGATTACCGTGCAACGGTTGCAGCGCTTAGCTTTGATGAGCGTGCAAGCAGCCTTATTTTATCGCAACAAATAGCCGATGCCCTACAGCTACAATCGGGCGACACCGTAAGCGCAACCCCAGTTTAATTAAGGAGAAAGTATAATGACTCATCCTGCACAATTTATTAATGGTCAGTGGTCACAAGGCCAAGGCAACGCATTTAACTCAGTAAACCCTGCAAATAACGACGTTATTTGGCAGGCATCTTCAGCGACTGCAGAGCAAGTAGATAGCGCGGTAAATTCGGCGCGCGAAGCATTTTACAGCTGGGCAGATAAAAGCTTTAACGAGCGCCTAGAGATAGTTAAAACCTTTGCTGCAGCACTTAAAGAGCACAGCGAAGAACTTGCTGTTGCGATTGCCCAAGAAACCGGTAAACCACTGTGGGAAACGCGTACAGAAGCGGGCGCTATGGTAGGTAAAATTGCCATTTCTGAAAAAGCATTTTTAGAGCGCACTGGCGACGTTGAAAACGCTATGCCAGTAGGGCGTGCGATGATCCGTCATAAACCACATGGTGTAGTTGCCGTATTTGGCCCATATAACTTCCCTGGGCACTTACCTAATGGTCACATTGTGCCAGCGCTTTTAGCCGGTAACACCGTGGTATTTAAGCCATCAGAGCTTACGCCAATGGTTGCTGAGCTTACGCTTAAACTATGGGAAAAAGCCGGTTTACCTGCCGGTGTAATTAACCTTGTTCAAGGTGAAGTAGAAACAGGTAAAGCCCTTGCTGCTCATAAAGGCATAGATGGTTTATTCTTTACGGGTTCTTCGCGCACTGGACATATTTTACATGAGCAGTTTGCGGGTCAACCGGGTAAAATTTTAGCGCTTGAAATGGGTGGCAATAACCCACTGATTATTAAAGATGTGGCAGATACTAAAGCCGCGGTACACGATATTATTCAATCGGCGTTTATTTCAAGCGGCCAACGTTGTACTTGTGCTCGTAAAGTATTTTTACCTAAAGGCCAACAAGGCGATGACATTTTAGCGCGCCTTATCACTGCAACTAAAGCCATTAAAGTAGGCAACTACGATGATGAAGATCAGCCATTTATGGGCTCTATGATCTCATCTGCGGCTGCAGCAGGTATGGTAAAAGCACAAAACGAGCTGGTTGAGCTTGGCGGTGAAGTACTAGTAGAGCTTGAGCACACAGCCAATACTGGTTTTGTAACACCGGGTATTATTGAGTGCTCAGCAATTAGCGACTTCCCAGATGAAGAGCACTTTGGCCCATTATTAAAAGTGTTCCGCTTTGATGACTTTGACCACGCAATTGATAAAGCAAACGATACCAGCTTTGGTTTATCAGCAGGTTTATTAAGCGACAGCGAAGCCGACTACAATCACTTTTTACGCCGTATTCGTGCCGGTATTGTTAACTGGAACCGCCCAATTACAGGTGCATCAAGTGCAGCCCCATTTGGTGGTATTGGCGCATCAGGAAATCACAGAGCAAGCGCATATTACGCAGCCGATTACTGTGCATACCCTGTTGCTTCGGTAGAACTTGAAAAAGTGACGATGCCAGCAACACTAAGCCCAGGCTTAAAAATAGATTAATTACTGTTCTATTTGTAGTTATAAAGAATGAGAAAAGCAGCTTAGGCTGCTTTTTTTGTATTGGTATCGCGCAAAGCTAGTAATTAGTGGCGCTTTCTGCTTAAATCTATGCAATTAGTTATTCAAAGGTGAAAATCACAATGGTTTTAGACAGGCAAGGGTACGATGACTTGATCATGTATCTAACTCAAAATTTAGCGTTATTTGAGAAGCCAGGCGAAATCAAACCCGGTGCCCCTACCGTTATGGAACTCATAGAAGACGTAATAGCGCATAACGTTATGCTAATTTGTGAACAACATACCAATCTTAATACCGAACAACGCAGCCAAATAGTGCGCGAGGTAGACGGTATTGTTTACGACTTACAAGAAGTGCTAAGCAGCATAACCTCACAACCCGTTACGGTTGAACAACACGCATTTATAGATGAGTTTGCTGGGCTTATTAAAAACTTATTTGATAACGCGGTAACACAAACCTCTTAACGTTACCCGTTAACACAGCGCAGTATGACCTAATGATTGCGCTTCTATTACTTCTCGCCTTATTAATAACACCACAAAATTTAATCTCAGCGCTCACGTATCGTTGCAGATTGTTATACAATCAACAAAATTTTTTTAGAGATAAACACATGCAAGCAAATGTAAAATGGGTTGAAGGCGACACCTTTATTGGCCGTTCTAATTCTAATCACAATGTAGTTTTTGATGCCGGTAGCGACAGCGCTGCACCAAGCCCAATGGAAATGGTACTTATGTCGGTAGGCTGTTGCTCGTCGGTAGATGTTGTAAGTATTTTAAAAAAAGCCAAACAAGATTTTTCTGATGTGCAAGTACAGCTAAGCTCAGAGCGCGCCGAAACAGCGCCTCGTGTATTTACTAAAATTAATTTACACTTTGTTGTTACAGGCAATAATGTCTCGGAAAAACACCTAGCGCGTGCGGTTTCGCTCTCTGCTGAAAAGTATTGTTCTGTTGCTTTAATGCTTGATAAAACAGTAGAAATTACTCATAGCCACGAAGTTGTGCAAGAACAGGTAAAATAACGCTTTTTCCGTGAGGAAAATTCGTATAAAATCCGCGAACTTTTCATTCTGCAGGTGCAGATTTCACTAATTTATAGGTTGGTTTATCATGAACAAACCCTTCGATAAACTTAAACTTCATGGCTTTAATAATTTAACCAAAAGTTTAAGCTTTAGTATTTACGACATTTGCTACGCAAAGACCGAGCAACAACGTAAAGAATATATTGAATATATCGACGAGCAGTACAGTGCAGATAGACTAACCGACATACTAGGTGATGTTGTTGATATTATTGGTGCTAACATTTTAAATGTGGCGCGCCAAGATTATGAACCACAAGGCGCAAGTGTGACTATTTTGGTTTCGGAAGAGCCGGTAGAAGAGCAGCAAAATTACGATGCTGACGAAGCGCCAGGCCCATTACCAGATTCTGTTGTTGCGCACCTAGATAAAAGCCACATTTGTGTACATACCTACCCAGAAGCACACCCTGATGATGGTATTTGTACATTCCGTGCTGATATTGAAGTATCTACCTGTGGCATTATTTCGCCACTTAAAGCGTTAAACTTCTTAATTCATAGCCTTGAGTCAGACGTAGTAACCATTGACTACCGCGTACGTGGTTTTACCCGCGACGTAAACGGCGTTAAACACTACATTGACCATGCAATTAACTCGATTCAAAACTTCATGACAGAAGATACCAAAGAAGCGTACCAAATGATGGACGTGAACGTGTATCAAGAAAACCTGTTCCACACCAAAATGATGTTAAAAGAAACCGACTTAAACACTTACCTGTTCGGCCTATCTACTGATGAGCTGTCGGATGAGGAAGAAGAAGAAATTCGCTCTAAACTAACCCGCGAAATGCAGGAAATATTCTACGGTCGTAACCTACCAGACGCAGAATAAATTAGTTTAAAAGCAATTTAGTTGTATTAAAAATGGCGCTCAGTGAGCGCCATTTTTTATGGGGGTATTTATAGCAATTCGCTTAATTAAGCATGCTGTAAATAAGCGCGCATACGGCCAATGAGCCCACAGCAAGTACAAACAAGGTGCTTAAGCGGTTGCGATATTTACTCAGCGCAGGCACTTTGTATACGGCAATCATTGGCATAATAAATAAAATCATCGCAATGATAGGGCCAGATAGCTGATCCATCATGTCTAAAATGCTTGGGTTTTTAACCGCGCAAAACCAAATAGCAAAAAACATAATGAGTACGCCAATTTTGTCGGCTACTTTAGCACTTAAGCTGGTTTGCTTAGTCACCAAACCGGTAAAGCTTTCGCGTGCACCTAAAAAGTGCCCTAAAAACGATGACGTAATCGCAATAAAGGCAACCAGCGGCCCAAGGGTCGCGATATACGAGTTGCTGGTGATATTAGCAAGGTAAGATAAAATCGATACGTTAGCCGCTTTAGCAGCCGCCATTTGCTCGCTAGTAAGCGAAAGCACGCACGAAAACACAAACAGCAGTACAAATACAATAAGTAGTAAGCTAGTGCGCTTTAAAATAGCCTCAGCCTTATTAGTGGCCTGATTGCCATAATGCCCACGCTGCACGTTCACAAAGCTTGAAATAGCCGCCGCATGACTAAACGAAAACACAATAATAGGAATAGATAACCACAGCGTTTTAGTAAAGCTGCCCGCCTCAGGTAGGCTCATATCTGGCATTTGCCAGCTAGGGATTAAATAGAGCGATAAGCAAAATAAAATACCTACAAGCGGATACACCAAAATAGCAAAGGCACGTAACATTAAACGCTCACCGCCCATCATTAGGCTAATCATACCGGCAACCAATACACCCGAAAGTAACACGCGAGAAGGTGACTCAAGGCCCATTTGGTTAACCATAAAGCTGTCAACGGTATTAGTTAAGCCTACGCCGTAAATAAGCAAAATGGGGAATATAGATAAAAAGTATAATAAAGAGATTAACCTACCCGCCGTTACACCAAAGTGCTCTTCAACAACATCAGTAAAATCTGAATCTTTATTTTTAGACGACAACACAAAGCGGGCTAAGCCGCGGTGTGCTAAAAAGGTCATTGGAAAGGCTAAACACGCCATAATAATAAGCGGCCAAAAACCACCTATACCAATGTTGATAGGTAAAAATAAAATGCCCGCGCCAACGGCGGTACCAAAAAGGCTTAACGTCCACTGCGTATCGTGCAGGTTCCATTTAGAAGTAGGTGTGTGTTCACCTGTTGTTGATGCATTTGAAAGCGTTGCATCTTGTGATGGTGTCATGTGTGTGCTCATCCATTATTTAAATAATAATCGCGCGCAAGAATATAGTTTTTAGCTAAAAGTTTCATGTTTTGAGGGGGTTTGTAGACTAATTAATTAGACGCGGTTGCACCAAAAGTGTCATGAATACGAAACAGCGCTGTAAAAATAAACAAATACCTCAACCAGCACAGTTGTAGGTTGGGTAGAGCGAAGCGAAACCCAACACGCCATAGCGTCATTCGAGCGGTAAAGCCAAGAGGCGGATTTCATAACGTGAAAATAGGAGAGGCCATTTTTATTGGTTTCAACTAAAAATCAAAGTTTGTTTATAAAATCTGTTAAGTAGAAGCCATTGCTTAGAACTTCATAAGAGATTTATTCTAAACTCCGTTATACTTCCTGCAATTAAATATGCCAAACGAAGTAAACAGGCCGCTAACTGCAATGAGCAAAGACATTCTTTTCCATACTACTTTTGCGCACGAAACCAGTAAAACATGGGTTGTATTTGTTCATGGCGCAGGTGGTAGCTCGGCAATTTGGTTTCGACAGCTTAAAGCTTATAAAAAAGAATATAATGTGTTGTTGCTCGATCTTCGCGGTCACGGTAAATCGAATAACTTAGTGCAAAACTTTGTTGATAATAATTATTCGTTTAATAAGGTCTCTAAAGACATTATCGATGTGCTAGATCATAACAACATTCCCAGTGCACACTTTGTTGGTATTTCATTGGGCACCATTCTTATTCGAAATATTGCTGAAATTGCGCCGCAATATGTTTCTAGCATGGTGTTAGGTGGAGCGGTTACTCGGTTTAATACTCGCAGCAATACCTTGGTTTATTTAGGTAATACTTTTAAACACTTCTTGCCTTATATGTGGCTATATCGCTTATTTGCTTTTATTATGATGCCGAAAAAGCGCCATAAAGAATCTCGACTTTTGTTTGTTCGTGAAGCAAAACGCTTATGCCAAAAAGAGTTTATAAAGTGGTTTAAACTAGCCATGGATGTAAACCCTTTAATGCAGTATTTCAAAGAAAAAGACATTGATATACCCATTCTTTACATTATGGGTAAGGAAGATCATATGTTCCTTGGGCCTGTTAAAGAAATGGTTAAACGCCATAAAAATAGCGTACTGCAAACTATTCACCAATGTGGCCATGTTTGTAATGTGGAACGCCCAGACTTATTCAATCAGCACTCGCTTGCTTTTATCGCCCAGCAAAATCGTTAAGGGTTTTAAAAGGAGTAGCTCTTTTTTTACTTTCGCCCTAAATTCGAAACAGGACCTGTCCAGAAAGAATACCGAAAGAATAAAACTCCATTTTATACAAAGCGTAGGCTGGGTAGAGCGCAGCGAAACCCAACATGTCATAGCTTCATTCGAGCGGTAAAGCCAAGAGGCGACGTTATTTCTTCAACTTGCTTATTCAAAAATCTTTAATTGATATACACTGGCTAGGTAACGTATTGATAAGGATATTAAGTTGTCACAAGTTAAAACACTCCCCATTACAACCATGCGTTGGCTCTCTCTTTTATTGTGCGCAATGGCTGCTACAACAATTACTGTGCTTTTAAGCAAAGTTGGTTTTGTACAAAAGGCATATTCAAGTTGGAGCGCTATTTTAAATGCCAGTCCTGTTCTGCATTACAGTAGCGCATTTTTAGCAGGGATTGGCTTAAAGCTGCTGCTTGATAAGTTTTATATATCGCATCCTAAGCGCAGTATTGGGTTTAACTGGCGATACCCGCCAGTGACAATGAGCTTATGGTTATCGGTAACTATTATAGGGGCTACTTTGTATTTCACTTCAAACCAAGAAGAGTTAATAGCTGCTACTTCTTGTTTTGAGTATTTCATCGTATTAATTTTAGGCTCTTCCATAATTACAGCTTATCAACAAAGCAATGAAAGAATTAGCCTTAATTTAGTTGTATGCTTTTCTCTTATCGCAGTGATTAGTACAGCTTTCATTTATTGGGATATCAGTCATGCGGGCTTTAGTTGGCCGCTTTTTATAACAGTAGATATTTACATATTCTCTGCAATATTTTTGATAATCAAATATATAAATGAATGCATTAAAGCTAAATGGAAGCGTAATCAAATAACTTTAGAGCGTACGACAAGTGTTAACCCTAGTGATTTTAAAACATTAGGTCAGTTTAAAAATTGGTTTAAAGACGATTCAACTATTAAAAGCACAGAGGAATTAGAACCCGATTTACAGGTTTACGCCACACGGATCACCGAACGGTTAAAAAATGGTGGTGGTAAGTATGAAAAGGATTTAGCGCAGCACATAGCTTTATGTGGGCCTTATGGTTGCGGAAAAAGCAGTATAGTAGAAAGTATTGTGAATGATTTAGCAAAAAACGCTAAAAAACAGAGTACTTGGATACACAGTGATATATCTACGTGGGGGGCAGCCAGCGGCAGTGTTGCGCATGTTGTACTGAGCCATATTATCGATGATATAAGCCAACATATTGATATGTGTGCCTTTCGTGCGTTACCTAAACATTACACCGAGGCACTTAAATCTGGTGGTAGCGTATTTCAGTTTGCATCTACCTTGCTTGCTGGCCCTGTTGATATTGAGAGAAGTTTTCAAAAGCTAAACGATGTTCTTTATGCAACCAACCACAAATTACTGATCACTTTGCAGGACGTAGATCGTGGTACAGGCGATGAAAACGAAAAACGTTTAAATGATATAGCTGTACTGTTAGATAGATTGAAAAATCGAGATTTGAGTCATATCAATTTTATAGTTGCGATGGGAAATGAGAAGCCAAATCATGCTGTGGTTTTAAGTAAAGTTGCTGATCATATAGAGACAATAATATCTCAAGACTTCAAAAGCATACTGTGTAAGTGGGCAAAGTTATGCACTAAAGAAGTATTCGAGAAAGATATGTTATTAACACATTGTCCAATAAGTAGCTCTGAACGATATTTTAATCAGAACCCTCTTATCTTTGGTCAGACTTTTTATCAGCCAGCTATTATTTCTAATAACTTTATAGTCTCAATTCGAGTTTTGAAGCGAGTGATGCGACGTGTAAGTAAGTGCTGGACTAAAGAAAAGTTATTGGGAGAGGTTGATTTTGGTTCTTTGTTATTACTCACTACATTACGTGAGGTTGAGCCTGTGTTATTCAATGCATTTGCAAACTCTTACACAAGCTTAATTAATGGTAAAGTAGAAAATGGAAGGCAGAAAACAATAAATGAAACCCTCTCAAACTTGATAGCTGATTTTACAAATAGTGAAGCTACGCATGTTTACAATGCTTTATTTAAAGAATTATTAAATCTTATAGAAGATATAAATGATAAGAGCGGAAATAGTTTAAAGAGGAGTAAAAATAGTGACGAGCAACATTTAGGTGTAAAACCAGACTCTGTTGATTATTTAAAGCGGGTATTACTGGAAACCGTCCCTGAAAATGAGCTTAGAGACCAAGAGGTATTGAAAGAGTTTAAAACGATACTCCCTGAGAATATTGAAAAACTGGCCAATCGTATTTGTATAGATCATCGTTGGTTAGTTAGCTTTGAGCGTTTTAATGGTATCTTTGGAGCTGGTGACGATATTGAAAATAAGAACAAAAGAAAGTCATTAGCCTTTGCAATTTTAAATAATAAACATGCTGAAAAATCGAGCGTACTTTCTCCTCAGAGTACCTTTGAAAACACGTTGTTACGAACAGTTGTTATTGAAGGTCACTTTGAAAAAGTGTTAAATAAATTAGCTGGAATTGAGTCTGCTCAAGCTTTGTTATTCAGAATACTTACTTGGCATTACAGCTCCCTTTTTATAAGCCAAAAATTACCTGAATTAAGAGTTTCAAAAGACTCTAAAGGTCATTATTTTGATGTTGAAGAGTCAGAAGATCGCCGGAAGATCGCTGAAAAAGCCAAAAGCTTTACGCAGAATATAGATTTCAGAAAGTTTTTAATTGAAAACTTAGACCAACTAAATATGGAATCCATTGAGTTAACAATACATTATTTAGTATTTACACAATTCGATGACTCAAAATTCAACTTTGATGAAAAGAGGATGGAAAATATTTTAAGTATTTGTCTAGCTAGTGTTTCAGCAAATGCGACATTACTCCTTATAAATAATGCTAAGTTTGCTGAACATGAAACTATTTATTTTCGAAAGTACCTACTAAAAGTTACGACAGATCATAAAGTAGACTTAAAAAACAAAATTCAATGTTTTCAGCATGAAGATATTACAGAAGATCAGAAAATTAAAGTCATCAATAATTTAGGTTTATCAGAAGAGTAAGTTAGAGTTGAGCTTAGGCGGGATTACGAGTTATTGTTTATAGCTTAGGTCTCAAACCTCTTTGTAGCGAAGCGACTCTGTACTCTCGGTGGTGAAATTGTTTTTTAAATAGAATGCTGGACATGATTAGTTACAGGGTCAATTACTCGTGGCTTAAGCTATCTTACTGTAAATGAAAATTCAGATTTCTTGGTGCCTGCTTAAAGTGCATGACTTAAAGATGTTGGGTTTCGTTCCACTCAACCCAACCTACGGTGTTTAGGTTTACATTGAGCTGCTCGTGGCTAACAGCTCGAAGCTCTTAGCTTTTATTCTTCCACCGCACTCACTACAAAATACGGATTCAAATACTCATCTTTGGTGTTATAAATAAGCGGGCTGCCATCGAGCTTGGTTACTTTAGCGCCGGCTATTTCAGCAATAGCATGGCCAGCTCCCGTATCCCACTCACAGGTTGGGCCTAAGCGCGGGTAAATATCAGCACTGCCTTCGGCAACTAAGCATAATTTTAGTGAGCTGCCTTTTGAGACCATTTCAACGTCGTCAAAGCGTTTTACAAACTCGGCTAAATCGGGTGATGGGTGCGAGCGACTGTCAACAACGCGGATTAACCCTTTATTAGGTTTGGTGGTTACTTTAAGCTCAATGCGCTCATCGCCTTTATCTTTAAACGCGCCAATGTCGTTACTGGCTAAGTACGATACGCCAAGCGCGGGCGCATCAACGACAGCAAGCACAGGTTTGCCGTTTTCGATTAGGGCTATATTTACGGTAAATTCGCCGTTCTTTTTAATAAACTCTTTAGTGCCGTCGATTGGGTCTACTAACCAGTAGCTTTTCCATGTTTGACGAATGTCCCAGCTTATATCAGCGCTTTCTTCGCTAAGTATAGGTGTGTCGGGTGTGAGCTGTTTTAGCCCTGTCACAATGACTTTATGAGCTGCTAAATCGGCGTCGGTTACTGGGCTTTCATCGGCTTTGTATTCAACGTTAAAGTCCTTTTCGTAAATCCCCATTATGGCTTGGCCTGCTTTGCGGGCAAGGATGAGGGTTTCTTCTAGTAGCTCGGTTTGGTTCATTGGGGTTAACCTATAATATGCTTTTGTTTTAGATACGTTATCAGTTGTGTAACCGATTGGTCTAGGGTGTTTTTACTGGTATCTAAAATTATTTCTGGGTTGTTGGGTACTTCGTAGCTTGAGTCGATACCGGTAAAGTGTTTAATCTCACCTGCGCGGGCTTTTTTGTATAAGCCTTTAGGGTCGCGGCTTTCACATACATCAAGCGGGGTATCTATAAATACTTCAATAAACTCGCCGTCATCTACTAGGCTGCGCACCATGTCGCGCTCTGCTCTAAATGGCGAGATAAACGCGGTAAGCACTAATAGGCCGGCATCGGTCATTAGTTTTGCGGTTTCGCCAACGCGGCGTATGTTTTCGATGCGGTCTTCGTCGCTAAAGCCAAGGTCTTTACATAAGCCGTGACGTACGTTGTCGCCATCAAGCAGGTAAGTGTGCGCACCTTGCTGATTAAGCGCCGCTTCTAATGCATTTGCTACGGTGCTTTTGCCAGAGCCAGAAAAACCGGTAAACCATAAAATGGCCGGTTTATGCATTTTTTGCTCACTACGCTGTGCTTTTGTGGTTGCGTAGTTATGCCAAACTATATTTTCATCCATAGTGGTGTGTCTCTTGTACTGTAAGCGCCCGTATTAAAAAGGAAATACGAGCGGGATCAAGGTTAATACCGTGATTGAATAAATAATAGAAAGGGGCAAGCCCATTGTTATGTAATCTTTTAAGCGGTAGTTACCCGCGCTGTAAACCATAAGGTTTGTTTGATACCCAAACGGCGATATAAAACTGGCTGATGCACCAAACGCTACCGCCATAATAAAGGGTAGTGGGTCTACATTAAAACCCACTGCTAGCGAGTAAGCCACAGGGAATGAAAGCGCTGCTGCGGCATTATTAGTAATAAGCTCGGTGAATAATACGGTCATTAAAAATATGGCGATAAACGCGCCATAAGGGCCAAAATCACCTAGTACCATAAATAGGGCATCTGATATTTGCCCGGCAAGCCCGGTTTCTATCATTAATTTAGCAAGCCCTATGGCACTGCCTACAACGGCGAGTAGCTCAATGGGAAAGCGACGTTTTACTTCGCTTAGTTTAACTGTACCGCTAAGCAATAAGCCAATGAGTAACACCAGCAGGCCTTTTACTAAAGGGACTATACCTACAATGCTTAACCCTAACACGGCGGCAAAGCCTGCCAATACAATATTAGATTGTTTAGGTTTTAGGTGTGTTTGTAAGTCAAACCCCGATATATACACAAATTCGCGGTTTAAATTAGGTAAAGAGTAAAAGTTTTTACCTGGGGCGAGTATTAAGGAGTCGCCGGCTTGCAATTGCACTTGCCCAAGGCCGCCTTGTAAGCGGTCGTGCCCTCGGCGAATGGCAATAACAGCGGCATGAAACTGCTCTCTAAAACGTGCCTCTTTTACGGTTTTGCCAATAAACTTTGATGATTGGCTTACAACCACTTCAACTAAGTGTTCTATGTCTTTTTCGTGGTTGTCGTGCACCACTTTTAATCCGTCAAAGCGTCTTAATAAGGGCACCGATTTAATATCGCCAACAAACAGTAGTACGTCGTTTTGTCTAATAATTTGCTGAGGCGTTACTGCGTATATACGCTCATCGCCACGAATAATTTCGGCGAGAAATAAATCTTTTAAATCGCGTAGGCCGTTTTCTTCTACGGTGCGGCCAATAAGTTTAGAGCCTGCCTGCACTTTTCCCTCTAAGTAAAAGGGAATAACCTCTTGTGTGTTTTTGCCGTTGTCGGGCAGGTATTTGAGCATCACTAAAATAGTAATGAGGCCCACACTTAATGCGCCAATGCCCACTAAGGTAAAATCAAAAAAGCCCAGTGGCGCCATACCAGCATCTACGGCAAAGCCGTTCACTATTAAATTGGTTGATGTACCAATAAGTGTAATGGTGCCGCCTAATATAGCGGTGTACGACAGCGGTAATAGTAGCTTTGAGGGTGAATGATTTGGGTTGTCTTTTATGGCGGTGATAAGCGATGCCACAACCGCGGTATTGTTAGTAAATGACGATAAAAACGCGGTTGATAAACCAAGCTTTGTTACCGACTTTACTAAGCTTCCTTTAGATAACGATTGGGAAAGCTGTTGTATGAGTGTGGTTTTTTCAATAGCGATTGAAACAAGCACTAATAATACTAGGGTAATGAGCGACGGGTTTGCGTAGTTTACTAACATGCTTTCAAGGTCAATCAGGCCTGTTAAATAACCCGTACCAATAGCGCTTACAAATAACCATGCTGGATTAATACGGGTGCCAAAAAGGCACCCAACTAAGGTAAGCATAATGCCTGTTAAAACGAGCTGCTCTACCATGCTTTTATATTCCTAACAGACATTTTTATACTTACAGTTTTGAAATATCAAGCGCTTGCCAATGTGGGAAGTACTTGCGTACTAAGCTATTAAACTCAATTTCAAAGTCGCTGAAATCGCTGTTTTGTTTTTCGCTTTTTAGTACTTGCTCAATCATACCTGCGGCAACCGTTAAGTTAGATAAACGGTCGATAAGGATAAATGAGCCAGTTTCGTGGTTGTTGTGATACTCGTCAGCTAATATTGTTTCGCTTAGTTCAAGCGTGACAATGGCAATTTCGTTTAGCTGAAGTGAATCGGCTGTGCCGTGCTCTAAGGTGTTTACATCAATAGTGTGGTCAATCTTTTTAACCACGGCTGATGTATTTTTACTACCTAGTTTAATGTTGTAGCTTTTACCTAGTACCAGCGGCTCTTCGTGCATCCACACAAGTTTAGCTTGTATAAGGTTAGTAACCGTTGCACTTGAGTTTTGCGGCACAATAACATCGCCGCGGCTAATATCAATTTCGCTATTGAGGGTAACGGTAATTGCTTGGCCGGCCTCTGCGTGATCTAGGTTGCCATTAAAGGTCACAATTTCTTTAATGCTTGATGTTTTACCCGACGGTAATACTTTTATTGCATCGCCAACTTGTAATTTACCTGATGCCAATGTGCCCTGAAAACCACGGAAGTCTAAGTTAGGGCGCACTACATATTGCACAGGCAAGCGTGCTTCAAAGCCGGTATCGGTTTCGGCCGCTGGTGAGTCTTCTAAAAGCTCAAGCAATGGCTTGTCGGTGTAATAAGGCGTATGTGCAGAGCGTGTTACTACGTTGTCGCCTTTAAGCGCCGACATAGGCACAAACTTAATGTTTGATACGTTAAGTTGCTCAGCAAATTTAAGGTAATCGGCTTTGATTTTTTCATAAACGGTTTCGTCAAAATCAACGATATCCATTTTATTAATTGCTACCACAAACTGTTTAATACCTAGCGAGTCACAAATAAAGCTATGACGCTTAGTTTGTACTTGCACACCGTAGCGGGCATCAACCAAAATAATGGCTACATCGCTTGTTGATGCGCCTGTTACCATGTTGCGTGTGTATTGCTCGTGCCCTGGGGTGTCGGCAATAATAAATTTACGCTTAGCCGTTGAAAAATAACGGTACGCTACGTCAATAGTAATGCCTTGCTCGCGCTCAGCTTGTAGGCCATCTACTAGTAGCGCTAAGTCTAGCTCTTCGCCTGCGTTACCTACTTTTTCGTTATCTTTATGAAGAGCAGCTAGCTGATCTTCATAAATTTGGTGGCTGTCGTGCAGTAGGCGGCCAATCAGTGTTGATTTACCGTCATCTACGCTGCCACAGGTAAGCATACGCAATAAGCTTTTATCTTGTTGGCGTGCTAGGTAGGCGTCTATGCCAATCTCTTTTACTTCGTTAATGGTGTCGTTAGTATTGGTAGACATTAGAAATACCCCTCACGTTTTTTCTTCTCCATTGAGCCTGCTGAGTCGTGATCTATTACACGGCCTTCACGTTCAGATGACGTAGATAGCAGCATTTCTTCAATAATTTCTGTTAGGTTACTGGCTGTAGATTCAACTGCACCGGTAAGTGGGTAACAGCCTAAAGTACGAAAACGTACCGACTTCATTTGTGGTACTTCGCCCTCAGCAAGTGGCATGCGCTCATCGTCAACCATAATTAAGGTGCCGTCGCGCTCTACTACAGGGCGCTCTTTCGCTAAATAAAGCGGAACCATTTCAATGTTTTCTTGGTAAATGTATTGCCAAATATCAAGCTCAGTCCAGTTAGACAGTGGGAATACACGAATGCTCTCACCTGGGTTAACTTGGCTGTTGTAAGTATTCCAAAGCTCCGGACGTTGGTTTTTAGGGTCCCAACGGTGGTGTTTATCGCGGAACGAGTAAACACGCTCTTTAGCGCGAGACTTTTCTTCATCGCGGCGTGCGCCACCAAATGCAGCATCAAAGCCGTATTTATCTAGCGCTTGCTTTAAGCCTTGGGTTTTCATTATGTCGGTATGTTTACCCGAGCCATGCTCAAACGGGCTAATACCCATTGCCATGCCTTCTGGGTTTTTGTGTACCAGCAGGTCAAAACCGTATTCTTTTGCAAGGCGATCGCGAAACTCAATCATTTCACGAAACTTCCAGTTGGTGTCTACGTGTAATAACGGAAACGGAATTTTTGCAGGGTAAAATGCTTTACGCGCTAAGTGCAAAAGTACCGATGAATCTTTACCAATAGAGTAAAGCATTACTGGGTTCTCAAACTCAGCGGCGACTTCGCGCATGATTTTGATACTTTCAGCTTCAAGTTGCTGAAGGTGAGTTAAAGCCATTGTTAGTCGTCCTACTAAAATGATTAAAAGTGATTAAGTAAAATATAATTATGTATTTGATACGCCGGTTAGCGGCTGAGCAAAGCTACTGGTTTGCTCGTTTTGGCCAAACCATGCAAGCTGCGAGTGCAGGGCGGCTACTTCGCCAATAATAAGTAATGCTGGCGATACCACACTGTTGCGCTCTATTAAATCTGCAAGCTCACCTAATTGCCCCGTAACAACACGCTGGTTTTTACGCGTGCCGTTTTCGATTATGGCAACTGGCGTATTAGCGCTAAGCCCATGTTTTAAAAGCTGAGCCTGTATATGTGGCGATTTAATAACGCCCATATAAATAGCTAAAGTTTGATGCGCTTTAGCAAGCGATTGCCAATCGAGTTCTTGGCCATCTTTTTTACAATGCCCTGTTACAAACTGGATGGCTTGTGCGTGGTCGCGGTGAGTAAGCGGAATACCCGCATACGCGCTACAACCAGCGGCGGCAGTTATACCCGGTACTATTTGATAATTAACGTTATTGGCAGCTAGTACTTGTACTTCTTCGCCACCACGGCCGTAAATAAATGGGTCGCCGCCTTTAATGCGGCATACTTTTTTGCCTTGCTTAGCAAAATCAACCAGCATTTGGTTGGTATCTTCTTGCGCTACACTGTGATCGCCCATACGCTTGCCTACGCAAACTAAATCGGCATCACGGCGTACTAATTCCATAATTTCATCAGACACTAAATAGTCGTATACAACGACATCGGCTTGCTGCATTAACTGCAATGCTTTAAGTGTTAAAAGCTCAGGGTCGCCTGGGCCTGCACCCACTACATACACTTCGCCTTCTGGCTCGGCTTTAGCATCAAGCATTTGCTCTAGTTGTGCTTGTGCTGCATCGGTATTACCTGTTTGCACTTTGCTTACGACTGATGAATCAAACACGCCTTCCCAAAACTGGCGGCGATCGGCAAAGTGCTTAAAGCGCTGTTTTACTTTGTCTCTAAAACTGCCAACTAAAGTAGCCAGTGGGCCAATGTGTTGTGGGATTAACGTTTCGAGCTTTTCACGTAGTCGCCGAGCAAGTACTGGCGCGGTGCCTGCACTTGAAATAGCTATGGTTATTGGGTCACGGTCTACAATTGATGGGAATATAAACGTACATTTAGGTTGGTCATCAACCACATTTACAAATACATTGCGTGCGTTAGCTAGCTCAAATACATTGTTGTTTACTTCGTCTAAGTCTGTGGCTGCTATAACCAGCATTTTGCCATCAAGGTGCGACTCATCAAAATAGGCATCAATAAGCGTTACTTCATTGTTTTGTGCATGTTCTTTTAGTTCATCACAAAACCAAGGTGCCACTAAGGTTACATTTGCGCGGGCTTTTAAAAACGCGCGACATTTGCGTAATGCGACCTCTCCACCGCCAACAACCAGCACGGGTTTGTTGTCGAGTTTGGTAAAGATAGGTAAATACTGCACGTGGTTAACACCTCTAAATAAAATCTAAAATAAAACGCTATTGAGCAGGGGGCAGAATATAGCGCGCACTAGTAAGTAAAAAATAATTAAAACCAAGTTTATATAACCAAAAGTTATAATGGGTGGTTGTTTTAGGTTTAAGCCTTAATCTATAGGGGATTAACGCGCATTACACGCAAAATAATGTGCTTATAGTGTTTGGTTATGAGCTATAGCGAGATTACGTTAATTTGTTACTATGGCGCTAAACCTAATTTATCGCCTACTTAAAGGGATCACGTATGACTGAACAACACAACGATGCACACTTAGCTGTGTCGCTTATGGATTTAACAAGCCTAAACACCTCAGACACGGCCAGTGATATTCAGCAGCTTGTAAATAGTATTAACCCTAAATTGGGCACGCCTGCTGCAGTATGCGTTTACAGTGATTTTGTAGATGATGCAAAAATAGCACTGGCTGCGCGTGAGCTTAAACATGTAAAAGTAGCAACGGTAACAAATTTTCCTAGTGGTGATGCGCCACTGAGCGATGTGATAAACGAAACACTGATAGCAATTGAGCGCGGCGCGGATGAAATAGATTTAGTGATCCCGTATAAAGCACTTATTGCTGGCGAGCACAGCAAAGTGCTGGAGTATGTAACTCAAAGTAAAAAAGCCTGCGGTACAAAAGCGCAATTAAAAGTAATTATAGAAAGTGGCGAACTTAAAACTGCAGAGCTAATCACTAAAGCTACAAACTTGGCTATTCAAGGCGGAGCTGATTTTGTAAAAACCAGCACAGGTAAAGTGGCAATAAATGCAACGCTTGACGCAACAAACGTGATGCTCAGCGCTATTAAAGAGTCGGGTAAGGTTGTTGGTTTTAAAGCCGCAGGCGGAGTTAAAACTGTTACTGATGCAAAGGAGTATTTAGCACTGACACGCTCAATTATGGGCGATGACTACTTACAAGCCGCTACATTTAGGTTTGGCGCATCAAGCTTACTAAGTGATGTATATAAAGTATTAGAAAAATAACCAAGGACATATAATGAAACCAAGAAATTCAGGGATGCAAAACCTGGTCAATAACCTTGTTAAAGGTGCCATTTTGGCCGGTGTTGTAGGGTTTGGCTTAACTGCATGTACTAACCCAAGCACGCCTGCAGGTGAAGAAGGGTATGTGTACGAAAAACCAAGAATATTTGGCGAAGGGGGCTACCAAGGCACCATGAAAGGACCTGCTAACTATGGTGTTTCTTTACTTCGTAATGAAGTGGTAAATATTGATATGCGACCTAATACGTATACTGAAACATTCAGAATTCTTGCTAATGATGATTTAAATATAAAATTTGATTTTCATGCAGTAATAGGGATTCAAAGTGGCTCGGTAAAAACAGTTGTAGAAGAGTATGGCGCTGAGAACTGGTATAAACGCTTTGTGCGTGAAACGTTTAGAACCTATGTGCGTGACATTGTGCAAAAGTACGACAGTGGTGAGCTGAAAACAAACCGCGAACAAATAGCGCAAGAAGTTAGTTTGCGTTTACAAACTTATTTATCATCAACGCCCTTTAAATTAGCAAATGTAGTAGTGGGAGATATTAATTACCCAGCCATTGTCGCAAATGCTGTAGAGAAAAAGCTTGCCGCGCAGCAGTTACTAGCAGAGAAAGAAACACAAAAAGAAATAGCACGCAAAGATGCTGAAATAAGAGTGGAAGAAGCAAAAGGTATTGCCCAAGCTCAAAAAATAATTAACGCAACGCTTACTGCAAATTATTTACAACATGAAGCTATAAACGCGCAGGCAAAAATGGCTGAGTCGCCTAACCATACAACGGTTTATATTCCAGTTGGTAATAATGGCGTGCCGCTAGTAAAAGGGGCTAATTAAGCCTTTTTATTATTAAGGACTTAATAGTTTATCGAGATTTTGCAATGTGGGTATCTTTTAGACTTGTGTTAATGATTTGCGTAAGTATAATAGGCATCCACTTTGCAGGGGCGTAGTTCCAATTGGTAGAACAGCGGTCTCCAAAACCGACGGTTGGGAGTTCGAATCTCTCCGCCCCTGCCATTTTTACTCATAAGTTGAGTAAGTCTGGGGTTAAAAATCGGTTTAAATAAGTCTGTTTTTAAGTTTAGATTTTAATGGATTAACCCTGCCGTTGTGTAGGGTTGTTGTGTCTGTAGTTAAGGTAATAATATTATGAGCACGAATGTAGAAACACCATCAAGTGCGATGGAGTCGGTAAAGTGGTTAGTAGCAATCGCGCTACTTGCAGGCGCAGTTGTTGGTAATCACATGTTTGCAGATCAGTCTGTATTACTACGTGCAATTGGCGTTGTGGTTGCTATAGCAGCAGGTTTAGGTATTGCCTCGCAAACCGCTAAAGGCCGTGACTTTTTAGCATTTGCTAAAGAAGCACGCATTGAAGTACGTAAAGTTGTTTGGCCAACGCGTCAAGAAACTACCCACACGACATTAATCGTAATGGTTGCAACAGTGATTATGGCGCTTATCCTTTGGGGATTAGATGGCATTTTATTCCGCGCTGTAGGCTTTTTAACTGGATTGGAGATCTGATCCCATGTCGGATGACAATAACGAAAAGAAATTACGCTGGTACGTTGTACAAGCATTCTCTGGTTACGAAAAGCGTGTAGCGCAAACGTTATCAGAGCACATTAAAATTGAAGGTCTTGAAGAGAGCTTTGGTGAAATATTAGTACCAACAGAAGAAGTTGTTGAGATGCGCGCCGGTCAAAAGCGTAAATCTGAGCGTAAATTCTTCCCAGGTTACGTACTAGTACAAATGGACATGAACGATGCAAGCTGGCACTTAGTGAACAGCACTGAACGTGTAATGGGCTTTATTGGTGGTACTTCTGACCGCCCAGCGCCTATTAGTTCTAAAGAAGCAGAACGCATTCTTAACCGTCTTCAAGAAAACGCTGAAGCACCTAAACCAGCTACATTATTTGAGCCAGGTGAAGTTGTGCGTGTTACTGATGGTCCATTTGCTGACTTTAGCGGTGTTGTTGAAGAAGTTGACTACGAAAAGAGCCGCGTGAAAGTGTCGGTACTTATTTTTGGTCGTTCTACACCGGTTGAACTTGAATTTGGTCAAGTTGAACAAGATAAGTAATTGATTAAAAAAGCTTCGCCATTATTTACTTAAATTTTGGCACGAAGCTTGAAAAAGGCCGCTGATTAACTTATAATCAGCGGCCTTTTTGTATTAAGGCAAAAATTTATTTTTGCTCGCAAAAAGTACGAAACCAATTTTTAAACTGGGAAGCCGTTAGAGTACGCGTCCTCGCGCGCACAAGGCTAAGACCCACCAAATGAGGTATTTATAATGGCTAAAAAAGTTGAAGCTTTAATCAAGCTACAAGTTGCCGCTGGTATGGCTAATCCTAGTCCTCCAGTAGGTCCTGCACTAGGTCAACACGGTGTAAACATCATGGAATTCTGTAAAGCGTTTAACGCGCGTACAGAGTCTATCGAAAAAGGCGCTCCAGTTCCTGTAGTGATCTCTGTTTACGGTGACCGTTCATTTACGTTCGATATGAAAACGCCACCTGCTGCTTACTTACTTAAGAAAGCTGCTGGTATCAAATCAGGCTCAGGCCGTCCTAACACTGAAAAAGTAGGCACAGTAACTCGTGCTCAACTTGAAGAGATCGTTGAGACAAAACGAGCTGACCTTACAGCGGCTGATATGGACGCTGCGGTTCGCACTATCGCAGGTTCTGCGCGTGCGATGGGCTTGAACGTAGAGGACTAAGAAATGGCTAAATTAACTAAACGTATGCGTACTATCCGCGAAAAAGTGGAAGTAACTAAAGATTACGAAATCAATGAAGCAGTTGCTCTTTTAAAAGAGTTAGCGACAGCTAAATTCGTAGAAAGTGTTGACGTTGCTGTTAACCTTGGTATTGACGCTCGTAAATCTGACCAGAACGTTCGTGGTGCAACTGTACTACCTAACGGTACTGGCCGTGATGTTCGTGTTGCTGTATTCACTCAAGGCGCTAATGCAGAAGCTGCAAAAGAAGCCGGTGCTGAATTAGTAGGCATGGAAGATCTTGCTGAACTAGTTAAGAAAGGCGAGATGGATTTTGACGTTGTTGTTGCATCACCAGACGCTATGCGTGTTGTTGGTCAACTAGGTCAAATCTTAGGTCCACGTGGTCTTATGCCTAACCCTAAAACTGGTACTGTAACACCTAACGTTGCAGAAGCAGTTAAAAATGCGAAAGCAGGTCAAGTACGTTACCGTAATGACAAAAATGGTATCATCCATACTACTATCGGTAAGGTTGATTTCACTGCTGAGCAACTTCAACAAAACCTTGAAGCTCTAATCGTTGCGCTTAAGAAGGCTAAACCTTCTCAAGCTAAAGGTGTTTACGTTAAGAAAGTAACCATCTCTACAACAATGGGCGCAGGTGTTGCTGTTGACCAAAACACTTTAAGCACTTCTGTAGCTTAATAGGTGTTTACATGGCGTGAAATTTGTACTATAATTTTGCGCCATTTTGTTGAATAATTTATTATTTAACAAGTAAAGAATTCGGGTTGAAGTCCATAATTTCGCTAAGCTCTTGAGTGATGCGATAAATTGGGCTTCCGTCCAAGACCGTAGGCGGCTTCGGCCTTAATATTACCTACGTAGACGGTGTGAATCCCCAGATAGATTTTTCCTAATCTCTTCTGGCTCTCGCCGTAAAAAGCATCTCTATCAAGTTTGTTGATAGGGAAGAGTAAAACAGGGAAGCCGAGTGTCGGTGACCCATTAAACCAGGAGTAACACCCATGGCTTTAAATCTTCAAGGCAAAAAAGCAATTGTTGCTGAAGTCAACGAAGCAGCCAATGGTGCTCTTTCTGCAGTTGTTGCAGATTCTCGTGGTGTAGCAGTAGGCGCAATTACAGCCCTTCGTAAAGAAGCTCGTGAAGCTGGTGTATGGATGAAAGTTGTTCGTAACACTCTAGCAAAACGTGCTGTTGAAGGTACTGAATTTGAATGTCTATCTGATTCGTTAGTTGGTCCAAGCTTAATCGCTTTCTCATCAGAGCACCCTGGTGCTGCTGCGCGTATCTTCTCAGATTTCGCGAAAAAGAATGAGAAATTTGAGCTTAAAACGGCCGCTTTTGAAGGTAACATCGTAGACGCAGCAATGCTTGCTACATTACCTACATACGATGAAGCTGTTGCACGCTTAATGAGCGCTATGAAAGAAGCGTCTGCTGGCAAATTGTGTAAAACAATTGAAGCAGTACGTGTACAGAAAGAAGAGCAAGCTGCTTAATTTTAAGCTGTTTAACCTCTCTTTCGGTGTAAATTTATTTGGACCTAGAGTCCGTTAATTATTAGGAAATTTGTAATGTCTGTAACTAAAGACCAAATCCTTGACGCAATTGCTGAAATGTCAGTAATGGACGTTGTTGCTCTTGTTGAAGCAATGGAAGAAAAATTCGGCGTAACTGCTGCAGCTGCTATGGTAGCAGGTCCTGCTGCTGAAGCTGCTGAAGAGAAAACTGAATTTGACGTAATCCTTACTGGCGCTGGCGCTAACAAGGTTGCGGCAATCAAAGCTGTACGTAGCGCAACAGGCCTAGGCCTTAAAGAAGCGAAAGCTCTTGTTGAAGCTGCTCCTGCACCTATCAAAGAAGGTGTATCTAAAGAAGAAGCTGAAGCACTTCAAAAAGACCTTACTGAAGCTGGTGCTGAAGTTGAGGTTAAGTAATCTAGCTCACGCTAGGTTCGCTGCCTGAGTAATCAGGCAAGGGCTGGTGATTATTTAATCACCGGCCTTTTTGCGCTATAGAGTTATGTATTCCTGTAGCTCAAATAAAATCTGATTTTCTCTTTACTTTCAACGCTTTATAGTTTGCTAGTGTTGCTAAGGCGGAGTTAATTAGAACAACAATTAAATGTTGTAAATCTTGGCATAGATGCCAGTTAAGTCTGTTCTTACAAGAACAGGTCGGGTCAAAGATCAGCAAGCTGAGGAACCCCATGGCTTACTCTTATTCTGAAAAGAAACGTATCCGTAAGGATTTTGGTAAACGTCCACAAGTTTTGGATATACCTTTCTTACTGTCGACACAGTTAGAATCGTTTAAAAAATTCTTAGTCCCAGACGCTGATGGCGATCATGGTTTGGAAGCAGCCTTCCGTTCTGTGTTCCCTATTAAAAGCTACTCGGGAAATTCTGAGCTTCAATACGTAAGTTATCGTATTGGTGAGCCAGTATTCGATGTAAAAGAATGTCAAATTCGCGGTGTGACTTATTCTGCTCCACTTCGCGTGAAACTGCGTCTAGTAGTTATGGACAAAGAAGCTCCAGGCACAGTTAAAGACATTAAAGAGCAAGAAGTTTACATGGGCGAAATTCCGCTCATGACTGATACCGGTACTTTTGTAATCAATGGTACAGAGCGTGTTATCGTTTCTCAGCTACACCGTAGCCCTGGTGTATTCTTTGATAACGACCGCGGTAAAACCCATTCATCGGGTAAAGTATTATATAACGCACGCGTTATACCTTACCGTGGTTCATGGTTAGACTTCGAATTTGATGCAAAAGATAACTTATATGTACGTATAGACCGTCGTCGTAAATTACCGGCGTCTATTATTTTACGTGCACTTGAGTACTCTAGCGAAGAAATCTTAGATATGTTCTTCGATACTACCGCGTTTGAAGTAACTGACGGTAAAGTTCTTATGGAACTTGTGCCTTCACGTTTACGTGGTGAAACTGCCGCTTTTGATATCAAAGGCGAAGACGGTGAAGTACTTGTTGAAAGCGGTCGTCGTATTACGGCACGCCACATCAAGAGCATCGAGAAAAAAGGCATTAATCAATTAGAAGTACCACATGAGTACATCATTGGCCGTATTGTAGCTAAAAACTATGTTGATGAGTCAACAGGTGAAGTTATTGCAAACGCTAATGACGAGCTATCACTAGAGTTGATGGCTGAATTGGTTAAAGCAGGTCACACTAAAATTGAGACGTTATACATCAATGAAGTGGACAGCGGCGCTTACATGTCAAATACATTAAATATTGACTCGTCTAGCAACCGTTTAGAAGCATTAGTAGAAATTTACCGCATGATGCGCCCAGGCGAGCCACCGACGAAAGACGCGGCTGAAGCCTTATTCGAGAACTTATTCTTCTCTGAAGAACGTTATGACTTATCTACTGTAGGTCGTATGAAGTTCAATAGCCGTGTTGGTTACGATACAGACACAGGCCCTGGCACATTAAGCAAAGAAGACATCGTGTCTGTTATGAAAGTATTAATTGCTATTCGTAACGGTCAAGGCGATGTTGATGATATTGACCACTTAGGCAACCGTCGTATACGTAGTGTTGGCGAAATGGCTGAGAACCAATTCCGTGTTGGTCTAGTACGTGTAGAACGTGCTGTACGTGAGCGTTTAAGCTTAGGTGACCTTGACGCGATAATGCCACAAGATCTTATTAACGCTAAGCCTATTTCGGCAGCGGTTAAAGAGTTCTTCGGTTCGTCTCAGTTATCACAGTTTATGGACCAAAATAACCCGCTATCAGAAGTAACGCATAAGCGTCGTATTTCTGCATTAGGTCCGGGCGGTCTAACGCGTGAGCGCGCTGGCTTTGAAGTACGTGACGTTCACGTAACTCACTATGGTCGCGTATGTCCAATCGAGACTCCTGAGGGTCCAAACATCGGTCTAATTAACTCGTTATCTACGTACGCACGTACAAATGATTACGGTTTCTTAGAAACACCTTACCGTAAAGTGGTAGATGGTGTAGTAACTGATGAAGTTGATTATTTATCAGCCATTGAAGAAGGTCAGTTTGTTATCGCACAGGCGAACTCAAACTTAACCGAAACCAATGAGTTTGTTGATGAACTTATTCCGTGTCGTCACAAAGGTGAATCTACCTTTATGGGTCGCATGGACCAGCAATATATGGATGTATCACCACAACAGGTGATCTCTGTAGCGGCAGCACTTATCCCGTTCCTAGAACACGATGATGCTAACCGTGCATTGATGGGTTCAAACATGCAACGTCAAGCAGTACCAACATTGAAAGCGGATAAGCCGTTAGTAGGTACAGGTATTGAGTTAACACTAGCGAAAGATTCTGGTGTAACGATTGTTGCTAAACGTGGTGGTGAAGTAATGTACGCCGATGCTAGCCGCATCGTTGTAAACGTACATGACGATGAGCGTATTCCTGGTGAAGCGGGCATCGATATTTACAACCTTACTAAATACACACGTTCTAACCAAAATACATGTATTAACCAAAAACCAACGTGCATGGTTGGCGAACCGGTTACTCGTGGTGACGTGTTAGCAGATGGTCCTTCGACTGACTTAGGTGACTTAGCCCTTGGTCAAAACCTTCGCGTGGCATTCATGCCATGGAACGGTTATAACTTCGAGGATTCAATCTTACTATCAGAGCGCGTAGTTGAAGAAGATCGTCTAACGACTATCCACATTCAAGAACTACAGTGTGTTGCCCGTGATACTAAATTAGGTCCTGAAGAGATCACTGCAGATATCCCGAATGTGGGTGAGTCTGCGCTAGGCAAGCTTGATGAATCAGGCGTTGTTTATATTGGTGCTGAAGTTAAAGGCGGCGATATCCTAGTAGGTAAAGTGACTCCGAAAGGCGAGACGCAATTAACACCTGAAGAGAAGCTACTGCGTGCTATCTTCGGCGAAAAAGCGTCTGACGTTAAAGACAGCTCTTTACGTGTACCAAACTCTGTAACTGGTACTGTAATTGACGTACAAGTTTTCACCCGTGATGGTGTTGAAAAAGATAAGCGTGCGTTAGAAGTTGAAGATATGCAGCTTCGCGAAGCGAAGAAAGACTTCAACGAAGAGTTCCGTATTCTAGAAGCTGGTGTATTAGACCGTGCTCGCAAGCTACTTGCTGCAGCAGGCTTCGATGAAGACAACTTAGCGTCACTAAATGCTGAAAAGCTACTTACTCAAAGCCTTGCACAAGAAGACAAGCAAGCTGAACTTGAGCAACTAGCTGCACAGTACGATGAGCTTAAAGCTGAATACGATAAGAAGTTTGAAAACAAACGTCGTAAAATTACTCAAGGTGATGACTTAGCACCAGGCGTACTTAAGATTGTTAAAGTATACCTAGCTGTTAAACGTCGTATCCAACCGGGTGATAAAATGGCGGGTCGTCACGGTAACAAAGGTGTTATCTCGACTATCGTACCAGTAGAAGATATGCCATACGATGATAAAGGTCGTACGGTAGATATCGTACTGAATCCACTAGGTGTACCATCACGAATGAACATCGGTCAGATCCTTGAAACACATATGGGTCTAGCTGCACGTGGTATTGGTGAGCGCTTAGAGGAAATGATGAAGGAACAACGTGAGCTACATGAGCTACGTGAATTCATCAAGCAAGCTTACGAAATCGGTGAATCTCGTCAAGAAGTAGATATTGCTAGCTTCTCTGATGATGAAATTCGTCGTTTAGCTGATAACTTAAAAGGTGGTTTACCAATCGCTACTCCTGCATTTGATGGCGCTAAAGAAGACGAAATCAAAGATATGCTAGAGCTTGGTGGATACCCAAGAAGTGGTCAGGTTACACTCTATGATGGCCGTACTGGCGATCAGTTTGAACGTCAAGTAACTGTTGGTTACATGTACATGCTTAAACTTAACCACTTGGTTGACGATAAGATGCACGCACGTTCTACTGGTTCTTACAGCCTTGTTACTCAGCAGCCGCTGGGTGGTAAAGCACAGTTCGGTGGCCAGCGTTTTGGTGAGATGGAAGTATGGGCACTTGAAGCTTACGGTGCTGCTTACACTCTACAAGAAATGCTAACAGTGAAATCGGATGACGTGAACGGTCGTACTAAGATGTATAAAAACATCGTTGATGGTAACCATAAAATGGAACCAGGTATGCCAGAATCGTTCAACGTATTGTTGAAAGAAATCCGCTCACTGGGTATCAACATCGAGTTGGAAGAAAATTAAGCCAATTAGATGCTGCAGTTAACCCTGCAGCATCTGTTACGGCTGAATAGAATGTAGGGGCGAGATTATCCGCCCTCAAGATTAACTCCGACAGGAGAGCTAAGGTGAAAGACTTACTTAAGTTTCTGAAGCAACAAAATAAGACCGAAGAATTCGATGCAATTCGCATTGGTCTTGCTTCACCAGACATGGTTCGTTCATGGTCATACGGTGAAGTAAAGAAACCTGAGACTATTAACTACCGTACTTTCAAGCCTGAGCGCGATGGCTTATTCTGTGCCCGTATTTTCGGCCCAGTGAAAGATTATGAGTGTTTATGTGGTAAATATAAACGCCTTAAACACCGTGGTGTGATCTGTGAGAAGTGTGGCGTTGAAGTTACACTTACAAAAGTGCGTCGTGATCGTATGGGTCATATCGACCTTGCGAGCCCAGTAGCACATATATGGTTTTTAAAATCATTACCGTCTCGTATTGGCTTAATGCTTGATATGACACTTCGTGATATTGAACGTGTTCTTTACTTCGAATCATTCGTAGTGACTGAGCCTGGTATGACAACGCTTGAGCGTGGTCAACTATTAGGTGAAGAAGAATACCTAGATGCACTTGAAGAGCACGGTGATGAGTTTGAAGCTAAGATGGGTGCAGAAGCAGTATTAGACTTGCTTCGTGAACTTGATCTTGGCCAATTAATTGCAGAAATGCGTGAAGAGTTACCAACAATTAACTCTGAAACGAAGCGTAAAAAGATCACTAAGCGTCTTAAGTTAATGGAATCGTTCCACCAATCAGGCAATAACCCTGAGTGGATGATCATGACAGTACTTCCAGTATTGCCACCTGACTTACGTCCATTAGTACCGCTAGACGGTGGTCGTTTTGCGACATCTGATCTAAACGACCTTTACCGTCGTGTTATTAACCGTAATAACCGTCTTAAGCGTCTATTAGATTTAGCTGCACCAGATATTATCGTACGCAACGAAAAACGTATGTTACAAGAAGCGGTAGATGCGCTACTTGATAACGGTCGTCGTGGTCGTGCAATTACAGGTTCTAACAAGCGTCCGCTTAAATCTCTTGCTGATATGATCAAGGGTAAGCAAGGTCGTTTCCGTCAGAACTTACTTGGTAAGCGTGTAGATTACTCTGGCCGTTCTGTAATCACGGTTGGTCCTACACTTAAGCTTCACCAATGTGGTCTTCCTAAGAAGATGGCACTTGAGCTATTCAAACCATTCATCTATGGCAAATTAGAGCGTCGCGGCATGGCTACGACAATCAAGGCTGCTAAGAAAATGGTAGAGCGCGAAGTAGCGGAAGTATGGGATGTACTAGACGAAGTAATTCGTGAACATCCAGTATTACTTAACCGTGCACCTACACTTCACCGTTTAGGTATCCAAGCGTTCGAACCTGTACTAATAGAAGGTAAAGCAATCCATTTACACCCATTAGTATGTGCGGCTTACAACGCCGACTTCGATGGTGACCAAATGGCGGTACACGTACCGTTAACGCTTGAAGCTCAGTTAGAAGCTCGTGCACTAATGATGTCTACTAACAACATTCTATCTCCAGCGAATGGTGAGCCAATCATCGTTCCTTCACAGGATGTTGTATTAGGTCTTTACTACATGACGCGCGATCGCATTAATGCGAAAGGCGAAGGCATTGTATTTAAAGATCCTAAAGAAGCAGAAAAAGCATACCGTAGTGGTAACGCAGAACTTCACGCGCGCGTTAAAGTGCGTATTAGTCAGTCAATCACTAACGAAGCAGGTGTTGTTGAAGACACTGTAACGCTTATCGACACTACTGTTGGTCGTGCAATTCTGTCTCTAATTTTACCTAAAGGCATGCCGTTTGAGTCAATCAACCAAGCATTAGGTAAAAAGCAGATTTCTGGCTTATTAAACGAGTGTTACCGTCGTCTAGGTCTTAAAGACACTGTTGTGTTTGCTGACCAAGTTATGTACACCGGTTTCCACTACGCAATGAAGTCAGGTGTTTCAATTGGTATCGATGACTTAGTTATCCCACCAGTTAAAGCATCAATCATTGAATCAGCTGAAGCTGAAGTAACTGAAATCAACCAACAATTCCAATCAGGTCTTGTAACGGCTGGTGAAAAGTACAATAAAGTTATCGATATCTGGTCACGTGTAAATGAAAACTTATCACGTGAAATGATGGCCAACTTGTCTAAAGACACGGTTATCAATGCCAAAGGTGAAGAAGAAGAGCAACCGTCATTTAACTCAGTGTTTATGATGGCCGACTCAGGTGCTCGTGGTAGTGCCGCTCAGATCCGTCAGCTAGCAGGTATGCGTGGTCTAATGGCACGTCCAGATGGTTCAATCATCGAGACGCCAATCACGGCTAACTTCCGTGAAGGTCTAAACGTACTACAGTACTTCATCTCAACGCACGGTGCGCGTAAAGGTCTTGCCGATACAGCACTTAAAACAGCTAACTCAGGTTACCTAACGCGTCGTCTAGTAGACGTTGCACAAGATTTGGTAATCAATGAAGACGACTGTGGCACAGAAGATGGCTTAACAATGAAACCGCTTATTGAAGGTGGTGACGTTGTAGAAGCACTTCGCGAACGTGTACTAGGTCGTGTTGTAGCTGAGCCTGTGGTTATCCCTAATACAGATACTGTATTAGTAGAACGTAATATCATGCTTGATGAAAAACTGTGTGACCTTTTAGAAGAGCACTCAGTAGATGAAGTTCGCGTACGTTCTGTTATCACCTGTGATAACGACTTTGGTGTATGTGCTAAGTGTTATGGTCGTGACCTTGCACGTGGTCATATCATCAACGCGGGTGAATCAGTAGGTGTTATCGCGGCACAATCAATCGGTGAGCCGGGTACACAGCTTACGATGCGTACATTCCACATCGGTGGTGCGGCATCAAGAGCATCAGCTGAAAACAATGTACAAGTTAAAACTGACGGTACGTTAAAACTACATAACGCTAAGTATGTACTTAATACCGACGGTAAGATTGTAATTACTTCACGTTCAACTGAAATCACTATCATTGATAGCTTCGGTCGTGAAAAAGAGCGTTATAAAGTACCTTACGGTGCGGTACTAACAGTACAAGACAATGCAGAAGTTCAAGGTAACGACATCGTTGCTACTTGGGACCCGCATAGTCACCCAATCGTTCTTGAGCATAAGTCAAAAATCTCGTTCAGCGATATTGATGACTCAAATACTGAAGCACAAACTGATGAACTAACCGGCTTAACCCGTGTAGTTGTTAAAGACCTTGCTAAAGTAAATGCGAAAGAGCCTAAGCTTATCATCGAAAGTGAAGAGCGCGGCTTGCAAGAAACACGTCTACCTTCATTCACTACGATTGAAGTGACAGATGGCGTTACAGCAAACCCAGGTGACGTACTTGCACGTATTCCGCAAGAAGGTTCGAAAACTCGTGATATCACGGGTGGTCTACCACGCGTAGCCGACTTATTTGAAGCACGTAAGCCAAAAGATCCAGCTATCTTAGCTGAAATCACAGGTACTATTAGCTTCGGTAAAGAGACTAAAGGTAAGAAACGTTTAGTTATTACACCAGCTGAAGGCGATCATTACGAAGAGATGATTCCTAAGTGGCGTCAACTTAACGTGTTTGAAGGTGAGCAAGTGTCTAAAGGTGAAGTTATCGCCGATGGTCCTGAATCACCACATGACATCTTACGCCTACGTGGTGTGACTCATGTTGCTAACTACATTGTTAACGAAGTGCAAGAGGTTTACCGTTTGCAGGGCGTTAAGATCAATGATAAGCACATTGAAACAATTATTCGTCAGATGCTACGTAAATGTACCATCCTTGACGGCGGTGATACTGAGTTCTTAGCGGGTGAGCAAATTGAAGTAGCTCGCGTTAATATCGCTAATCGTGACCTTGAAAAACAAGGTAAAATCCCAGCGAAGTTTGAAATACAACTTATGGGTATCACGAAAGCATCACTAGCAACCGAATCTTTCATCTCGGCAGCGTCTTTCCAAGAAACAACACGTGTTCTTACAGATGCCGCAGTGAATGGTAAGAGCGATGAGCTTCGTGGTCTGAAAGAAAACGTAATTGTGGGTCGTCTGATCCCAGCCGGTACTGGCTTTGCGTATCACCAAGACCGTATGGCTCGCCGCAAGCAGGGTGAAGTTGTTGAAGAGCAAACAGTAAGTGCAGAAGAGGCAACTCAAGCACTAACAGATGCTCTGAACGCAGATTTATCTGGAAATCAATAAACTCTTATTAATCAACAGATTAATAAATCGTAAGACAGTTATCTACTGTCTTACGATGAGTTTAGGTTGACAGGTTAAACTTTGCTCATTAAAATTCCGCCACCCATTTACTTGCATGTATGTTACAAGCTTGTAAAAAGGGCGGATTTTTTTATTTTTTTCAGTAGTAATTTTAATTTCAGGAGCTATTTAAATGGCAACTATTAACCAGCTAGTGCGTAAGCCACGTCGTAGCAAGGTTACTAAAAGTAACTCAGCTGCGCTTAAAGCGTGTCCGCAAAAGCGTGGTGTATGTACTCGCGTATATACAACTACACCTAAGAAACCAAACTCAGCGTTACGTAAAGTAGCTCGTGTACGTTTAACTAACGGTTTCGAAGTAACATCATACATCGGTGGTGAAGGTCATAACCTTCAAGAGCACAGTGTAATCCTAATCCGTGGTGGTCGTGTTAAAGATTTACCAGGTGTGCGTTTTCACACTGTACGTGGTGCACTTGACTGTGCAGGCGTTAGCGACCGTCGTCAAGCTCGTTCTAAATACGGTGCAAAACGCCCTAAAGGCTAATTGTTTTCCGTTAGTAAGGCCAAGCACTAAATATTATTAATTATTGTTTTGGGTGATTGTTCCAAAAGGACAAACCTGAATAAACCGGAGATACAAAATGCCTAGAAGACGCGTAATAGGTCAACGTAAAATTCTTCCAGATCCTAAGTTCGGATCGGAACTTCTTGCTAAATTCGTTAACATCGTAATGTTAGACGGCAAGAAATCTACTGCTGAAAAAATTGTTTATGGTGCGCTAGACGTGGCTGCTGAGAAATCAGGCAAGTCGCACCTAGAAATCTTTGAATCTGCACTTGATAACATCCGTCCACAGGTAGAGGTTAAATCTCGCCGTGTTGGTGGTTCAACTTATCAAGTTCCAGTTGAAGTACGTCCAGTACGTCGCAACGCATTAGGTATGCGTTGGTTAGTAGACGCTGCACGTAAGCGTGGCGAAAAATCTATGGGCTTACGTTTAGCTCAAGAAATCGTTGACGCTGCTGACAACAAAGGCACTGCGGTTAAGAAACGTGAAGACGTTCACCGTATGGCTGAAGCGAATAAAGCATTCGCACATTACCGTTGGTAATCTGTCCTTAACCTTTAAGAGGATCATATGGCACGTACAACTCCACTTGAGCGCTACCGTAATATCGGCATAGTAGCTCACGTAGATGCAGGCAAAACCACCACAACAGAACGTGTTCTGTTCTACACAGGTCTTTCTCATAAGATCGGTGAAGTACATGATGGCGCCGCAACTATGGATTGGATGGAGCAGGAACAAGAGCGTGGTATCACAATCACTTCTGCTGCAACAACGTGTTTCTGGAAAGGGATGGACGCGCAATTTGACGACCATCGTATCAATATTATTGATACTCCAGGACACGTAGATTTCACTATCGAAGTAGAGCGTTCTTTACGTGTACTTGATGGTGCGGTAGTTGTTCTTTGTGCTTCATCAGGTGTACAGCCGCAAACTGAGACAGTTTGGCGCCAAGCGAACAAATACGAAGTTCCAAGAATGATCTTCGTAAATAAAATGGATCGCACCGGCGCTGACTTCTTAACGGTTGTAGACCAGGTGAAATCTCGTCTTGGAGCAACGCCTGTTCCAATCCAGTTGCCAATTGGCGCTGAAGACGACTTTAAAGGTGTTATTGACCTTATAAAAATGAAAGCCATTAACTGGAACGAAGCGGACCAGGGTATGACTTTCTCTTATGAGGCAATACCGGCAGAACTTCAAGAGCTCGCTCAAGAATGGCACTCTCATTTAGTTGAAAGTGCAGCTGAAGCCTCTGAAGAACTAATGGATAAGTACTTAGAAGGTGAAGAGTTAAGTGAAGCAGAGATTAAATCTGCCTTACGTCAACGCACATTAGCGAACGAAATTGTTCCCATTACGTGTGGTAGTGCATTTAAAAACAAAGGCGTTCAAGCTGTGCTTGATGGCGTTGTTGAATACATGCCTGCACCAACACAAGTGAAACAAATCCAAGGTATCCTAGAAAATGGAACTGAGGAAGAACGTCCAGCTGATGATAAAGCGCCGTTTGCTGCACTTGCATTTAAAATTGCAACAGACCCGTTTGTTGGCACTTTAACCTTTTTCCGTGTTTACTCTGGTACTGTTAAACAGGGTGACGCGGTTTATAACCCAGTTAAAAGTAAGCGTGAGCGATTTGGTCGTATCGTACAGATGCATTCAAACTCACGTGAAGAGATCAAAGAAGTTCACGCAGGCGATATTGCGGCAGCTATTGGTCTTAAAGACGTAACAACAGGTGAGACACTGTGTGATCCGAACTCTATCATTACGCTAGAGCGTATGGAGTTCCCAGAGCCAGTTATCTCTGTTGCGGTTGAGCCTCGCACAATCGCTGACCAAGATAAGATGGGTATTGCACTAGGTAAACTAGCCGCAGAAGATCCGTCTTTTCGTGTACAAACTGACGAAGAATCAGGCCAGACTATAATCTCTGGTATGGGTGAACTTCACCTTGATATCATTGTCGACCGTATGAAACGTGAATTCAGTGTTGAATGTAACGTTGGTAAGCCGCAGGTTGCATACCGAGAAACTATTCGTTCAACTGTTGAAGTTGAAGGGAAGTTTGTACGTCAATCAGGTGGTCGTGGTCAATATGGTCACGTCTGGGTTAAACTTGAACCGATGGATATTTCGGATGATGAAGCACCAATTTATGAGTTCGTTAACGAAACTGTAGGTGGTTCGGTTCCAAAAGAATTTATCCCTGCGGTAGACAAAGGTATCCAAGAGCAAATGTCTCAAGGTGTACTGGCAGGCTACCCATTACTTGGCGTTAAAGCGACTTTATATGATGGTTCATTCCATGATGTAGACTCGAATGAAATGGCATTTAAAATTGCAGGTTCAATGGCAATGAAAGCTGGGGCGCTTAAAGCTGACCCTGTACTTTTAGAGCCAATGATGAAGGTTGAAGTAATCACTCCTGACTCAAACATGGGTGATGTAGTTGGCGACTTAAACCGTCGTCGCGGCATAATCGAAGGCATGGAAGATGCAATAGGTGGACTTAAGCAAGTTAATGCTCAGGTTCCTCTTTCTGAAATGTTTGGTTATGCAACTGCTTTACGATCTGCAACACAGGGCCGTGCTTCTTACTCTATGGAGTTTTTGAAGTACGCTGAAGCCTCTAAAAATGTTGCAGATACAATAATTTCAGCTCGCGCTGTTATATGATTTTAGCTTGTCTGGCTCAATAGTGAGTCAGGCTTTAATTTCTTAATTAGGAATTTTTTAAGATGGCAAAAGAAAAGTTTGAACGCGTAAAACCGCACGTAAACGTTGGTACAATCGGCCACGTTGACCACGGTAAAACTACACTAACTGCAGCAATCACTAACGTACTTGCAAAAGTATACGGCGGTGTTGCTAAAGATTTCGCATCAATCGATAACGCTCCAGAAGAGCGCGAGCGTGGTATCACAATCTCAACTTCTCACGTTGAGTACGATACACCAACTCGTCACTACGCACACGTAGATTGTCCTGGACACGCCGATTATGTTAAAAACATGATCACTGGTGCTGCTCAAATGGACGGCGCTATCTTAGTAGTAGCTGCGACTGACGGCCCTATGCCACAAACGCGTGAGCACATCCTACTTTCTCGTCAGGTTGGCGTACCTTACATCGTTGTATTCATGAACAAATGTGACATGGTTGACGACGAAGAGCTACTTGAGCTAGTAGAAATGGAAGTTCGTGAACTTCTTTCTGAGTACGACTTCCCAGGTGATGACTTACCACTAATTCAAGGTTCTGCTCTTAAAGCACTTGAAGGCGAAAAGCAGTGGGAAGACAAGATCGTTGAGCTTGCAGAAGCACTAGATTCTTACATCCCAGAGCCAGAGCGTGACATCGATAAGCCATTCATCATGCCTATCGAAGACGTTTTCTCAATCCAAGGCCGTGGTACAGTAGTAACTGGTCGTGTTGAAGCTGGTATCATCAACGTGAACGACGAAGTTGAAATCGTTGGTATTAAAGAGACTACTAAGTCTACTTGTACTGGTGTTGAAATGTTCCGTAAGCTTCTTGACGAAGGTCGTGCTGGTGAGAACATTGGTGCACTTCTACGTGGTACTAAGCGTGAAGACGTTGAACGTGGTCAAGTACTAGCTAAGCCTGGTTCAATCAACCCACACACTACATTCACTTCAGAAGTATACGTACTTTCTAAAGATGAAGGTGGTCGTCATACTCCTTTCTTCAAAGGTTACCGTCCACAGTTCTACTTCCGTACAACTGACGTAACAGGTGACGTACAGTTACCAGAAGGCGTAGAAATGGTAATGCCTGGTGATAACGTTAAGATGACAGTAACTCTAATCGCGCCAATCGCGATGGACGAAGGTCTTCGTTTCGCTATCCGTGAAGGTGGCCGTACTGTAGGTGCTGGTGTTGTAGCAACTATCGTAGAGTAATAGTTAACGTTTAAGTTAATTAATACTATAAAAAGCCCGAGCTTAGCCTCGGGTTTTTTAATGCCTGAAATTTACGTCATGTGAAGGTGGCGCTATTACCTTTAGGCGTAGGTGCAACGTAGCAACGTTCAATGAGTAATAGTTAACGTTTAAGTTAATTAATACTATAAAAACCCGAGCTTAGCCTCGGGTTTTTTAATGCATGAAATTTACGTCATGTGAAGGTGGCGCTATTAGCTTTAGGCGTAGGTGCTATGTAGCAACGTTCAATGAGTAATAATTAGCCTAGCTAATTAATACTAAAAAGAGGTCACATCGGTGGCGCTATTACCTTTAGGCGTAGGTGCAACGTAGCAACCTTCAATGAGTAATAGTTAACGTTTAAGTTAATTAATTCTATAAAAACCCGAGCTTAGCCTCGGGTTTTTTAATGCCTGAAGAAAAGTGATTAGTGTTTAGCTATCAGCTTTTAGCTGCTTTGCGTTAATGTAAATAATGCTGTTTGGGCTGGCTTTACAAAGCCCGAGTAGAAGTGGTCACTGGTGTGTAAGGGGGTTTATTGAGTGAATAACTATCGACACTTACAGGGTATTAGCCTAAGCTAAAAATGGCTTAAATTTACAACAGGAAATGGGCGATGAATAATAAAAATAACTATCCGCAAGGTATATTTTGCTGGGCTGAACTGTGTACTCATAATTGGCAAGACGGGAAAGCTTTTTATACCTCGTTGTTTGAGTGGGGAAATGATGATCAGCCCATTGGCGATGATGAGTATTACACTATGCTACAAAAGCAAGGTGACGATATTGCTGCCATGTATCAAATGCCTAAAGAGCAAGTGGCCTCTACGCCTAGCTACTGGCTTACCTATATTGCCGTAGATGATGTTGATGCATGTGCAATTAAGGCGCAAGAGCTCGGTGCGCAAATTATAGCAGGCCCTCATAATGTTATGGATGCAGGGCGTATGTTAATGCTTAAAGACCCCGCGGGTGCCACGGTGGCATTGTGGCAAGGTAAAGAGCATATAGGATGTAAGCGTCCTTGTGAGCTCAACACGCCTTATTGGCATGAAATGGCAACGCGCGATAGTGAAACAAGCCGTCATTTTTACTGTGAACTATTGGGGTGGAAAAGTGAAACAAAGCCTATGGAAGGTATGGATTACACCTTGTTTTTAGTTGCAGGTAAGCCGGTAGCAGGCATGCTACAAATGACTGATGAGTGGCCACAAGACGTACCTCCCCATTGGATGATTTACTTCGCCGTGGATAACTGCGATAGCTATGTAAAAAAAGCGGCGACTCTTGGAGGGCAAGTATGTGTACCTGCCACAGATATTCCTGATGTAGGGCGTTTTAGTGTTATTTGCGACCCTCAAGGCGCCGTATTTTCTATTATTGAATCGGCAATGGATGATATTAAAGCTTAGTCATTAACAGCGCTTAAGGCTAAATTTTAGACTTTAGTGTGGTTATTTAGGCGCAGTAATTATGTGCTTTTTTGCTATAATGGCGGGTAATTACACCGTCAGTCAGCAAGAGAGCACAATGGAATTTGAACAAGATAGTAAATTAACCTTACCGTTATTTATTTTAAATGAGTCGCTTAGTGAGCGAGATGTAGAAAAGCCCGATTTAGACATTTCATTTGCTCTTGATGATGAGCTACTGACGCAGATATGCCAAAACCCAGCACCTGATAGCAGTATCGCTATTAGTTTAAAAGAGTATGAGCTTGCGCCGCATAGCAGCGAATTTAATGCGTTATTAAACCAAGAGCACGATGCACAAATAACGCTGACCCACGGCCCACTGTTAAGTGTGGTGTTAAATACCCACGACAACCAGACTTTTGTCTCTCCACAAATGGATATGATGCCAACCTTCGACCTGGGTGATGAGGATGAAGAATGAAAAAAATTCTGATCAGCACATTCGTTTTTATTATCCTCAGCGGGTGTGCTTATTTAGGCAATGCTCACTACAACGACTTATTTGGTGATGAACAAACGCAGCAGCGTATAGTGCCGCATGATACAGGTGCTGGTGCCGAGTTTTTGCAAGAAGTAAAACCTGTGCTAGATACACGCTGTGTAGTATGCCATGGCTGTTATGATGCGCCTTGTCAGCTAAAGCTTTCGTCCCCTGAAGGGATAGATAGAGGGCTAAGCAAAGAGCTTGTTTATGATGGTACACGGCTATTAGCCACTACACCAAGCCGGTTATTATTTGATGCAACCAGCACTGAGCAATGGCGTAAAAAGGGCTTTACTCCGGTACTTAACGAACGTGACCAAAACCCAGAAGCAAACCTTGCCGGTGGGGTTTTATTTAATTCTTTAGTGCTTAAGCAAAGTGCACCGTTACCAGAGAATGAAATTCTTGATGATGAATTTGACTTTTCACTTAGCCGCTCTCAAACATGCGCCACTATGGGAGAATTCGATCGTTTAGCTGCAGAGCAGCCTCATGGCGGTATGCCTTACGGTTTACCGGGCGTGTCTAGCCAGAAATTTTATCATTTACAAAAGTGGCTTAAAGACGGTGGAAAAATGGCGCATATTAAACCGCCCACCAAAGCCGAGCTAACAAACGTTAAAAACTGGGAAACGTTTTTAAATCAAGACAGCTTAAAATACCAATTAGCCGCACGTTATATTTACGAGCATTGGTTTTTAGCCCATATTTATTTTGGTTCTGATAAACCACAGAGCTTTTTTAAACTGGTTCGTTCAAGTACGCCGCCAGGCGAAGAAATTAAGCTAATTAATACGCGCCGACCATACGATGACCCTAAAGTAAGCCGTGTGTATTACCGTTTACTACAAGACCGCTCAACTGTTTTATCAAAAACACATTTACCGCTAAAGCTTGATGATGCAAAGCTTGCACGTATTTATGAGCAATTTATAGCTCCCGATTATACGGTCACTAAAATGCCAAGTTATAAGAGCGAGGCGGCATCTAATCCTTTTAAAACGTTTGAAGTAATTCCTATTAATTCCAAGTATCAATTTATGCTTGATGAGGCTGAGCTAATTATTATGGGCTTTATTAAGGGGCCTGTATGCCGCGGCCAAATTGCACTTAATGTGATTAACGATCATTTTTGGGTTGCCTTTGCAGACCCTGAAAAAGTCGCGACTCCAGCAGTTGAAGACATGTTACTTCAGCACGAAGAAGCCCTTGAATTACCTGCAGCAGAAGAAAGCAATGTATTGCCTATCTCTAGCTGGGTTAAATACTCAGTGCGTGAGAAAAAATACTTACAAGCCAAAGTTGAGCTGGCTAACGAGATGTTTAAAAACGGAGAGCATTTAACCACCGACCTATTGTGGAAAGGTGAAGGCCATAACAAAAATGCAGCGCTTACAATATTTCGCCACTTTGATAGTGCTACGGTAGTGAAAGGCTTTATTGGTCAAGAGCCTAAAACTATGTGGGTATTAGATTATGCGCTATTTGAGCGTATTCATTACTTACTTGTTGCAGGCTTTGATGTATACGGAAATATCGGCCACCAATTAGTGACCCGCCTATACATGGACTTTTTACGTTTAGAGGGTGAGCAAAACTTTTTGGCTTTATTACCTGAAGCGAAGCGCCATCAAATTAAAAAAAGCTGGTATAGAAAGTCTCCGCCAAGCTTATCTAAGTTTTTTAAAAACAACCGAGAGTTTAGCCAACCTAGCGGTATTGAATATAAAACGGATGACCCACAACACGAGCTGTATGGGTTAGTTAAGCAAACTTTAGCGCCAGTACTGAGTGAGCACTACGACTACACAAAAGTACCCACGCCATTAAATGCACTGAACAATATGCCAGCTAAGGCTATAAATTTATTACCGCAGTTATCGTATATTTTGGTTAAGCAAGACGATGCTTCACATAAAGCTTACACGCTTATTCATCACAACGCGCATTACAATATTTCCAGCTTATTAAATGAAGATGGGCAGCGCGCTTATGATGAAGATACCGCCACCCTAGTGCCAGGCTTTATTGGTGATTACCCTGCGGCTATTTGGTATTTAAATGATCAAAATGAAGTGGGTGAGTTTGCACAGCTATTACCTATGATGCAAATTGAAGCAGATTATGCTGCATTAAAAGTAAAATTTGGTATTCGTCGCTCACATCCAGAGTTTTGGAAATACAGCGACATAATGCACCAAGTAGCTAAAGAGTATCGTGGCGTTGAATTTGGTATGTTTGACTACAACCGATTAGAAAATCGCTAACTGGTAATTACAAAAGTGTCGCAAGTATTGCCCTTTTTGCCTCACACTTAATACATTTAGCCCAGTCATGTTACTGGGCTTTTTATTTATATAATTACTAAAGCTGATGTTGAGTTTTCTATATATAGGCTACACTTAAAATAAAAAAGCGGCCTTGTATGTTTAAAATTATTGCCAATGTAAGACAGCGTTACCGATGGGCGCTTATTGCTATTGCTCTGTTAATAAGTGGCTCAGCATTGTTGCTGCAGTATGGTTTTTCTGTACAAAAGTACGATGCCAAAATTATTAATATGGCAGGTAAGCAGCGCATGCTCTCGCAAAAAATTGCTTGGCATAGCAATGCACTTCTTTCATCACGAATCGATGTTGCTACCCATACCAATTCCCTCGAACACTCTCTCGCACAATTTAAAACAGCTCATGAGGTATTACTTACCAAGCAAGGTAGTAGTTACCGTTATTTAACGCCAGAATTAGTAAAGTTATACTTTGCTGAGCCAGCTAATCTAGATAGCGAAGTGAATGAATTTATTGCCCAAGCTAGTTGGCTGCTGTACCAAAAAGGCGAGGTAGACACACAGGTGCTCAACGTAGTACATGTAGAAAACCTGCTAGCTAAGCTTGACCGCGCGGTTACTTTATTTGAGCAACATGCAGTAAAAAAAGTTAACCGCGTGTCTAATTTAGAATTGCTGTGCTGGTTAGTCGCCATGGTGTTATTGCTCGTTGAGCTAAGATTTGTGTTTATGCCGATGGAAAAAGAGGTGGAACGCACCTTAACAGCTCTTCAAAAACAAAAGGACTTTGTAGCGCAAATGAGCCAAAACAAAGAGCACTTTATTGCCAGAGCAAGCCACGAATTTAGAACACCGTTACAGGGATTAATTACGTCGATTGATGAGCTAACCATCGATTCCGAGCAGCAAAATATTAAAACGCAAGCAAGCTACTGCGCCCTTAGACTTCTATCTATGCTTGATGAGCTACAAGACCTACAAGCACTAAGCACAGGAAAGTGGGCGCCAATTCTTAAAAACGAAAACCTTTTAGAATCCATAAACAAAGTGGTGTTGGCGTATGAGTATGCAGCGCAGCAAAAAGGGCTAACATTAATCACTCATTTTGATGAGTCTCTTAATTGTTTTTGTAAATTAGATCATCAGCGCTTACAGCATGTATTAACCGAGCTAATTAGCAATGCAATAAAGTTTACCGACAAGGGCGAGGTTGAAGTTGCTGCAAACATGCAAAACTCGCAATTACAATTAACCGTTAATGATAGTGGGTGTGGTTTTTCTAGCGAAATAACAGAACTAGAGTTTGACTCATTTAAACAAACTAACCACTTTCAAGGCCTAAGAACCGGATTAACACGGGCGCAGTATGTTGTTAAAGCGCTGCATGGTTCGCTTTCATTTAAAAACAACGCAGCGAGTGGCGCTCATGTTACGCTTAACTTGCCGATTGAAATTACGAACCAGCAAACAGAAAGAGAAGTCGAAAAAAGCTTTTTTGCCTTGTGGTTGAAGACAACGAATTAAACACCTTGTTACTCACACGTATTTTGGCAACGTTAGGTGTGGACTATGAATGCGTTGTAAATGGCCTAGAAGCCTGCGAAAAGGTAGGTAAGGCTGACTATGATGTGGTGTTTATGGATTTAAACATGCCGGTCATGGATGGCTTTGAAGCGACTAAAAAAATACGCAAAGAGCTAAATAAAACCATGCCCATAATCGTTGTTACAGCAAATACCTCAGCCGAAGACATGGACTTAATTTATGAATATGGCGCGAGTGAGCATATTCATAAGCCCATAAGTAAGCAGGCAGTGGCTGATGCATTGGTAAATGTATGCATAGCTAATGAAATAAATTAATACGCAATTAAATACGCTTGCTAAAGCAATTTACTATACGTTAAGTTGTTTATTTAGCTTATGGTAAAGGCAGTATTGTGCAAAGTATTGTATTTGAACAATTTAGTGGTTATTTAAAAGGGCATGGTAAAAGCCGTTACACAATTAATGACTTAAGTTGGCAAGTGAATGCTGGTGAGCACTGGCTATTACTAGGCGCTAATGGCGCAGGTAAATCGGCATTGAGCGCCGCATTAACGGGTGAAGCTAAGCAGCAAAGTGGTACTTTTAAAAGTACCTTTAATAGCACGCAGCTTGTGTCATCTGATGTGCAAAAGCAGTTAATCAAAAATGAAATTGAGCATGAACATCACAGCTTAGTAAAAGATTTTATCTTCCCTCAAAATAGTAGCTACAACCATGAGCTACGTACAAAACTAATAGATGCCTTTAATTACAGCGCCCTTTTAGAGAGGCATTTTAGAGATCTCTCTACCGGCGAAACCCGTAAACTCCTACTTATAAATGCGCTAAGTAGTCATGCTGATTTAGTGGTACTAGATGAGCCATATGATGGCTTAGATAAACATTCGTGTGAAGTGCTAAACACTTTATTAGAAACAGTTAGCTCAACAATTAACTTTGTGTTTGTGTTAAATAGGCTTGATGAAATCCCGCCGTTTATTACTCATTACGCTTATGTAAATCAGGGGCAGTTGCAGCATGTACTTAATAATCCAAACGCAGAGCAGCGTGCTGACTTGCTTAAACTACTGCATTTAACCCATGCCGCTTTAGAAATACCTCAACCGGATGACTCCCAAGGCCGTGCAGAGTATACCGCCGATACATTGATTAAGCTTAGTAATGCAAAGGTTAGCTACGCTGGGGTTGATGTATTTAAAAATCTCAATTGGCAAATTAATAAACATCAACACTGGCAACTTAGTGGTAAAAATGGCTCAGGTAAAACCTGCTTATTAAATTTAATCACTGGCGATAACCCTCAATGCTACAGCAATGATATTCAGGTATTTGGTTTTAAACGCGGAAGTGGTGAAAGTATTTGGGATATAAAACAACATATTGGCTATATATCAAATGCACTGCATATGGATTATCGAGTAAGTATATCGGCATTGAATACGGTTATTTCTGGATTTTACGACAGCATTGGTTTATATCAAAAGCCAACAAAGTCACAGGTAAATACAGCTAAGCAATGGTTAGCGCTGATTGGGTTAAGCGATAAACAAAATAGCTCATTTACGCAACTTTCATACGGCGATCAGCGCATGCTATTAATAGTGCGTGCTATGGTAAAACACCCCACGTTACTTATTTTAGATGAACCTTGTTTGGGGCTTGATGAAGCAAATAGACAGCGAGTACTAATATTAATAGAGAAAATTTGTGCCGCAAATACCAGCACCGTTATTTATGTAAATCACCATGCGGCAGACAAAATTAAAGGGATTGAGCATTACTTAAAAATGGAAGATTTTAATTAAAGGCTGGGCTGAATATGCCCAACCTTTAACGCCACGTTATAGGCGAGTAATGGTAAAGCCTGCATCAGTTAACTGTTTAATTAAACCGTGTTGCTCTGGTAAGTGCAGCGCGCCTACAGCAATAAACAGCTTTTCGTTAGTTAAGCGAGGCACTAATTGCTCCACCCATTTATTATTACGATTAACTAGCATAACTTGCTCGCTTATTTCACCGTAGTTACTCTCGTCAAAACTCATGTTGTAGTATTCAGTCAGCGTATCCATATCACCATTTTTCCAGGCGTTTACTAACTTAATAAAATAAGTATTAATATCGGCAAGCTGTTCAAACGTTTCTTCAATCATTTCATTACTGAGCAAAGCCATGCCATCAAACATTTGCAGTTGCTGCTCTAGCGTTTCTAACTCTCCAATCGTGATATTTTGCTTTTTAGCGTAAGCAAGTACTTGCTTGTCTATACCTGTTTGGTCAGAAAACCCTGCATTTTGAAATTCAATTTGCATCATGGTTACCATTACAGCCCAAGGTTTGAGGCCATTAAACATAGCTATATCAATCGATTTTTTAGCAAAGTAGTCTTTAAGCTTATTGTAGTTTTGTTTTGAGAGTTCTGTTTGTAATGTTTTGCCATCTTTAAGCATCATAAAGGGCATTGAACGCTGCTGCATTTGCAAAGGCGTGAGTTTACTAATATCTACTTCAACAACAACTTGCTCGCTTTGATCTATAGCCTTAGTTACTTTTTCTGGTAAGCCTTTCATGCTGGCGTCGCCTACGTGAACCGTGCCAAACAAGTAAGAGCTAGTACCGTTTTTTTCTACTTTAAATAATGCCGGCGCTGCGACACTATTAAAACTAGTTGCTATAAAAAGTGCCAGTATAAAGAACTGACTAATTCGAGAGAGGGCTTGCATGGTTTGTCCTTAAATCTAATTGAGTTGCCTAAATACTAGCTTAAATTAAAGCGCTTTAATAAACCTATTTGGTTATATTAAACACTTTTAAATGCGCTTATGAATTTAGTTGCACTAGGGCACTTTATTTAAATAGGGTGAATGTAATTGAGTGGTGCGTAATAGGGCTTGCGGAGTAAACCTGCCTAATTAGCAAAGTTTTAAGTTATTTACCGTGCTGCGCTGTTATTTGTACTACAATGTATCAAAAATTAATCAAGCCCTATATGGCTATTATGTGGCTAGTGAATTTACTTGATGCAAATTAACGTATAGATTTTTCATTTAAGCCTTTTTTTGTGAATTTAAAATCCGTTTAAAGTCGCTTTTTGCTCTTTTGTTGAATTAAGTTTGGTGTTGACTTACTCGCCTCAGCGCGGTACAAATACATATACAGAGCGAAGAGTAATACTTCGTAACAAATGAACACATTTTGGTATTAATTACATGCTTACAAATGCACTTAACCTAGTCCTGATTATTATCGTGGTGATTATTCCCGCGAGGGCTTCGTAGTGCTATAAACTTAAGCATTAAAAAGCCCTCCGCACCTAACCGTTCGGAGGGCTTTTTAGTTTTAAGCACAAAGTTTTAAAGATTTTATACCAATTCGCTTAATTAAGTGATCTATTTTGAGGATAGATAAACGTGTTGATAGCTAGGCAAAAAATTCGCTATTTAGTTGTTCTAAATGAGAATTTTTTAACGCAGATAGCGACACTTTTAGCCCCCTAAAAATAATTAAGTATTATTGCGGATTGGTATTAGCTATAAGTTTTTTAAGTAAGTATGTAATTGGGTTGTCACTGAGGAATGAGGATTAATTAATGACAGGCGCAGAACTAACAATCGATTTATTAGCCAAGCACGGCGTAAATGAAGTATTTGGCTACCCTGGCGGAGCTATTATGCCCATTTACGATGCGCTGTATGGCGCGCCTGTAAAGCATTACCTTACTCGCCATGAGCAAGGCGCTGGTTTTGCCGCAGTGGGTTATGCTCGCAGCACAGGCAAATTAGGCGTTTGTTTTGCTACCTCAGGCCCAGGCGCTACTAACTTAATAACAGCACTTGCCGATGCAATGATGGACTCAGTGCCATTATTAGCAATTACAGGTCAAGTACCGACTGCCGCTATTGGCTCAGATGCATTTCAAGAAGTCGATGTACTAGGTATGTCACTGTCGTGTACTAAACATAGCTACATGGTAGAGCGCCCAGAAGACTTAGCTGAAATATTACAAGAAGCCATGCACTTAGCTCAAAGTGGTCGCCCAGGCCCAGTGCTTGTAGATATTCCAAAAGATATTCAAATGGCGCAAGTACCTTTTAAACCTTGGTTAGCTGCTGATGAATATTTACCACAACTTGATTTAAACCAAGTAGCCATTGCAAACCAGTTATTAACTGAAGCAAAGCAGCCAGTAGCGTATGTAGGTGGTGGCGTACAAGCCGCCGATGCGCAAAATGAGTTAATGCAGTTTTTAAACAAAACACAAATGCCAGCGGTATCAACATTAAAAGCGCTAGGCAGTGTGTTACCAGATTACGAGCACTACTTAGGAATGTTAGGCATGCACGGCACACAAGCGGCTAACATAGCAGTACAAGAGTGTGATGTACTTGTATGTATAGGCGCGCGCTTTGATGACCGCGTAACGGGCAACTTAGCCAAATTTGCAGCCAAAGCAAAAGTAATACACTTAGACATTGACGCGGCCGAAGTAGGTAAACGCAAACCTGCTAAAGCGTCCTTAATTGCTGATCTAAAAACCTCATTACCCGCACTTGAGTGTGTTGTAACACCTAAAGCATGGTGCGATACAAATAAGCTCATGAGCGAAAAACACGCATGGCGTTACGACTACCCAGGCGAAAAAGTATTTGCCCCGTATTTATTGAACCAGTTAAGCCAGCGTATGCCAAAAACAGGCGTAGTGTGCTGCGATGTAGGCCAGCACCAAATGTGGGTGGCGCAACATATGAAATTTAACCACCCAAGTAATCACTTAAGTAGTGGTGGCGCAGGCACTATGGGCTTTGGTTTACCAGCGGCTATTGGCGCACAAGTAGCACGCCCAGACGATTTTGTAATAACGGTGTCGGGCGATGGCTCAATCATGATGAACATTCAAGAGCTTGCCACTATACGTCGTAACAATTTACCAGTAAAAATACTAATATTAGATAACCAACGCTTAGGTATGGTTCGTCAATGGCAGGAACTGTTTTTTGAAGGGCGTTACTCTGAAACCAATCTTTCAGATAACCCTGATTTTGTTCAGTTAGCGGCGGTATTTGGTATTCCTGGGCAAACAATTACTAAAGCCAACGAAGTAGACGATGCAATCACTGCACTGGTAAACAGCGAAGGGCCGTATATTTTACATGCCTGTATAGATGATAAAGAAAACGTATGGCCGCTTGTACCACCAGGGGCTGCAAATGACGAAATGATTACGGAGAAAGCACAATGAAACACAGCTTAACTATTGCATTGAAAAACCAAAGTATTGCGGTGGAGCGCTTTTTACGTGTTGTGCGTCACCGTGGTTTTGACCTTACGCATTTTCAGCTTAATACAGATGAAGCTCAATATACGATAGCAATGACGGTCGATAGCGATAAGCCTATTCATCTATTAACCAGCCAGCTAAATAAGTTGGTAGACGTGAAAGAAATCAGCTTAGAAAATTTACAGCAACAAGCAGTGTAACTGCTAACGAAACACATTTACGCGTTACTGAATATAACCATCAGTAACTCAACAATTTTTAGAATGAGGAATGCCCGCTTACACAGCGGCAAAACAGAGGTAACTATGGCTAAATTAAGAAGTGCAACAACAACTGAAGGACGTAAACGCGCAGGCGCACGTGCATTATGGCGCGCAACAGGCATGACCGACACCGACTTTGGTAAACCCATTATTGCTGTAGTTAACTCGTTTACGCAATTTGTACCAGGGCACGTACACCTTAATCAGCTTAGTGAGCTAATGGCTGAAACAATCACGCAAGCGGGCGGCGTACCAAAAGAATTTAACACCATCGCAATTGATGACGGTATCGCAATGGGCCACGGTGGTATGCTTTACTCACTGCCTTCTCGTGACTTAATTGCAGACTCTGTTGAATACATGGTTAACGGCCACTGCGCCGATGCGATGATCTGTATTTCTAACTGTGACAAAATCACCCCAGGGATGATGCTTGCAGCGCTACGTTTAAATATACCGGTTATTTTTGTATCGGGCGGGCCAATGGAAGCGGGTAAAACCAAACTTGCTAACATCGATATTAAACTAGATTTAGTTGATGCCATGGTAAAAGGCGCTGATGAAACAGTAAGTGATGCTGATTCAGAGCAAGTAGAGCGCTCTGCGTGTCCTACCTGTGGCTCGTGTTCGGGTATGTTTACTGCCAACTCAATGAACTGTTTATTAGAGGCTATTGGCCTTGCACTACCGGGTAACGGCACAACGCTTGCAACGCATAAAGATCGTAAGCAACTGTATGTAGAAGCCGGCGCTCGCATTGTTGACTTGTGTCGCGAGTACTACCAAAAAGACAACCACGACGTGTTACCGCGTGCAATTGCAAACAAAACAGCCTTTATGAACTCTATGGTGGTTGATATTGCCATGGGTGGTTCATCTAATACCGTATTGCATTTATTAGCAGCAGCACAAGAAGCCGGTGTAGATTTTGATATGTCGCACATTGATGAGCTATCTCGCAAAACCCCATTTTTATGTAAAGTAGCCCCAGCTACACCTGAGTACCACATAGAAGATGTGCATCGCGCTGGTGGCATGATGGCAATTGTACGTGAGCTAGGTAAAGCGGGTTTAGTTGATTTATCGGTAAACCACGTAGCGGGTATGACGATGGGAGAGCTTGTTAAAAAGTGGGATGCGACTGATCCTACAAACGAAGCAGCACAAAAGTTTTACCGTGCGGGCCCTGCCGGTATTCGTACTACAAAAGCAATGAGCCAAGAGTGCCGTTGGGATGAAGGCGATAACGACCGAGAGCATGGTTGTATCCGTAGTGTTGAGCATGCCTTTAGACAAGATGGTGGCTTAGCTGTGCTTTCAGGAAACTTAGCGGTTGATGGCTGTATTGTTAAAAGTGCAGGTGTAGTTGACGAAATGCTGCATTTTGAAGGCACCGCCGTGGTGTACGAATCACAAGATGATTCAGTAGAAGGTATTTTAAACGACGAAGTAAAAGCCGGTGATGTTGTGGTTATTCGCTACGAAGGCCCTAAAGGCGGCCCAGGTATGCAAGAAATGCTTTACCCAACGAGCTACTTAAAATCAAAAGGCCTTGCTGAAAAATGTGCCTTGATCACCGATGGACGCTTTTCGGGCGGCACCTCTGGTTTATCAATCGGCCACGTATCGCCAGAGGCGGCAAGCGGTGGTGCTATTGCGTACGTTGAAAATGGCGACAAAATTATTATTGATATTGCAACGCGTGAGATCACGCTTGCATTAAGCGAGGAAGAGTTTGAAGCGCGTAAACAAAAGCAATTAGCGCGTGGTAAACAGGCGTATAAGCCCCTTGACCGTGAGCGTTATGTTTCGTCGGCATTAAAAGCCTATGCACTACTTGCAACCAGTGCCGATAAGGGCGCAGTACGTGATTTAGCCAAACTGGAGGAGCTTAGCTAATTATGGTTTCTCAAGAGCTCGATTATTTTCGCGCTATTATTCAGGCCAATATGGAACCGCTAGCTAAAGTGACTGAGGTCAGCGAAATGCGCGACCTCAGTGATAAATTAGGCAACCATGTTTGGTTAAAGCGTGAAGATCAACAGCCCGTGTATTCGTTTAAGTTACGCGGTGCTTATAATAAATTAAACAAGTTACCAAAAGGGTCTGTTGTTATTACGGCATCTGCGGGTAACCATGCACAAGGTGTGGCGCTTAGTGCTTCACATCTTGGCCATAAAGCCACTATTGTTATGCCAGTTACCACGCCTGAAATAAAAGTAAGTGCGGTACGTGCGCTGGGCGGTGAAGTGGTTTTACATGGCCATCATTTTGATGCTGCAAAAGCACATGCACTTGAACTAACAGAGCAACGCAATGGCGTATTTGTACCGCCTTTTGATGACCCTGATGTAATTGTGGGGCAAGGCACAGTGGCTCGCGAGCTTATGCAGCAACTCAACGAGCTTGATGCGGTATTTATCCCTGTTGGCGGTGGTGGTTTACTTGCTGGTATGGCGGTTTATATCAAATCATTACGCCCCGATATAAAAGTCATTGGCGTAGAAGCTGACGAAAGTGCATGTTTACAAGCCGCGCTTAAAGCGGGCGAGCCTGTTGAGCTTGACCGTGTTGGCAGTTTTGCCGATGGCGTAGCGGTTAAAATTATTGGCAGTGAAACATTTCGCTTAGCGCAAAAATTTTGCGATGAAGTTGTAACTGTTAGTGGCGATGAAATTTGTGCCGCTATGCAAGATATTTTTGTCTCTACGCGCGCAATTTCAGAGCCCTCAGGTGCACTTGCAACCGCAGGGCTTAAAAAGTGGAGCCAGCAATCGGGCTTAAAAGGGCTGCATTTAGCAGCGGTGCTTTCGGGTGCTAACTTAAATTTTGACCGCTTACGTTATGTGGCTGAGCGTACTGCGCTAGGTGAAAAAAACGAAGCACTACTTGCGGTGACCATTAAAGAAGAAAAAGGCAGCTTTAAGCAGTTTTGCACCTCTTTAGGTGGCCGGGCTATTACTGAGTTTAACTACCGTTATGCAGGCCCAGGTGAAGCGCAAATATTTGTAGGTATTGCCCTGCGCCAGGGTGAGCAAGAACTCAACGAGCTAAAACAAGACCTAACTAACAACGACTACCAATTTTGCGATTTATCAGATAACGAACTCGCTAAATTACACGTACGTTATATGGTAGGAGGTAAAGCACCGGAGCAGTTACACGAAAGGTTATTACGGTTTGAATTTCCGGAATACCCAGGAGCCCTTGCGCGCTTTTTAGATACCTTAGGTAGCAATTGGAATATTACTTTATTCCATTATCGCAATCATGGGGGGTCTATCGGAAATGTACTGGCGGGCTTTGCTATTGAGCCAAGCCAATTTGATATGTTTAACGAGCACTTAAACCGCTTAGGTTACAGTGTACAAGATGAAACACATAACCCGTGTTTTACGCAGTTTTTAACCTCTCAGCCACAAAGCCCAAACGTTGACAATTTAGCCTCAGCTTAGGGTTTTTATAAGCAAGTATGCACGTTTGCATGCTTGCTTTATCGTGTGTTTTAAATATAGTTACAGCTAATGACTACTATTTGGAACACCCAGTTGCTTATTAAAGGATTAATATTTGTAATTTTGCTTTTTTGCAGCCAACTAATGGCTCAAGAATCAGTCACTTTACAACTAAAATGGACCCACCAGTTTCAGTTCGCCGGCTATTATATGGCTCAGCAAAAAGGCTACTACAAAGACGCCGGACTTGATGTAACCATACGCGAAGCCAATCCTAAAATGCCTGACACTTTCACGCCTGTAGCAAGTGGAGAAGCCCAATTTGGCGTAGCGCATTCGGGTATTTTACAACAAAGAGTAAACGGCCAACCGTTTGTAGCAATGGCGGCTATTTTACAGTTTTCTCCTTACTGTTGGATGGTAAAAGACAGCTCTGATATTTTTCACCCCCGCGATTTTACCGCTAAACGTATTACCGAAGTGAGTAAAAAAGACAGTACCGAGCTGCTAGTTATGCTTAAACGCAGCGGTATTGATATTGCTACTTTAGAGGTATACGAAGGCGATGAGCCCGCGCTACAAGCGTGGCAAGAAAACAAACTTGATGCAATGCAAGTGTATGTCACCACTCAGCCTTACTTTATGACTCAGCAAGGGGTATCGCACCGCCTTATATGCCCACAGCGCTATGGTATGGATGTGTATGGTGATGTGCTATTTACCAGCGAATCAATGCTTAAAAAGCACCCGCAAACGGTCGAAAAGTTTTACCAAGCGAGCTTAAAAGGTTGGCGCTATGCGATGATGAATATGGATGAAGCCATAGCAATTACTCAGCAAGTGTATGCGCCAAACAAAAGTTTTCATCAGCTAGCTTATGAAGCCGAAGTATTGAAAGACTACATAATGCCGCCTACGACCCATTTAGGGAATATGTCGATGGCCAAGTGGCGCTTAATTGCAGATTATTATGGCATTAAGCAAACGCAATTTGACGAGCACAAAGCTGGGTTTGTTTATAAATACCAAGAGCCAGAGCGATTACAACTGTCGTGGATGCTAATAGCCGCCTTTATTGTGAGTATTATTTCGATCCCTCTTTATTTGCGTTTAATACTTGGAAAAAAATAACCGCTTAATGCTGCTCTGCGCAACTGGTATAATTAAACGTCTTTTTACTATTTTAAGTTGTTATGAACCTAGCTGAGCAGTTTGCAGCACTCGATGCAGTGCTAATGAATACCCGCGAATATTGGCAATGTACAGCATTTGATTTTGATGAATTACCGTGGCCTGAGCTACAAGCGGCGTTAAATAACTTATCAGATGAAGATGTCGCAAGGCTTGATAACGATCAGCAACAGCTTTATCAATTTTTTAGCCCGTTTATTGCTGGGGTAGAGCAGCTACCTGAGCTGTGTAATTTACCAAAAAGCCAGCAGCAACGTAGTGAATACCCGTTTTGGATAAGTAACGGTATTAAAGGGCGTAAGTTTGAGCAACTGCAAGACTTTGTTTCAGCATTAACGAGTAACACACAGCCTGTACTTGAATGGTGCGCAGGTAAAGGGCATTTAGGCCGAATGCTTGCTTATAACGGCGCGCAAAGCGTACACAGTGTTGAGCTACAAGGGCACCTTTGCGAGCAAGGAGAGAACAGTGCACGCAAGCAAGGTTTGGCGATGAAATTTAGCCAAGCTAATGTGCTTGAAGATGAAACACGCCATTTTTTTAATACCGACACACATGCGGTTGCACTGCATGCATGTGGCGCATTGCACCAAACATTTATGCAGCACGCCAGCGCCGCTAGGGTAAAACGTATTAGTTTTTCGCCGTGCTGTTATCACTTATTTACCGATAGTCGTTATCAGGCAATGAGTGAGCTTGCTCTTGCTAGTAAGCTTAATTTAACGCACCGCGATCTAAAACTGGCGCTGCAAGAAACAGTTACAGCCCCTTCACGTGTAGCTAAAATACGAAAAACTGAGGTGGAATGGCGCTTAGGGTTTGACGCACTTCGAAAGTCACTCACTCATGAACAATATTACGTGAGTGTGCCTTCCGTTAACAAAGCCGTGTTTTCTGATACGTTTGCACAGTTTTGTGCTTGGGCGGGGGATAAAAAGTCTATAAGTATCCCTCAAGATACTGATTACGATAAGTTTTTGTTAATTGGTAAGGCGCGTAAAAAAGTAACAGAGCGAATCGAACTGGTTCGACATGTGTTTAGAAGAGCAATAGAAGTTTGGCTTGTGCTCGATCGTGCTTTATATTTGCAACAGCAAGGTTATCACGTTTCAGTTACCACCTTTTGTGAGAAACAATTAACTCCTCGCAATATTTTAATTCTTGCAAACACCAACTAAAAAGGCGCTCATTATTTGTCTTTTCTGGGGTGTAATTTCTATCCCGTCCTAAATAAGAGATGCAATGAGAAAGCTAAAAAATTTATTCGAAAACAACAAACGTTGGGCTGCACGTACAACCGAAGCCAACCCTGAGTTTTTTAAAATATTATCAATGCAACAAAACCCAGAGTACTTGTGGATTGGCTGTTCAGACTCGCGTGTTCCTGCCAACCAAATTGTTGATTTACTGCCGGGTGAATTATTTGTACACCGTAATGTAGCTAATGTGGTAGTACATACTGACCATAACTGTTTATCGGTAATGCAATACGCGGTAGAGGTGCTTAAAGTAAAACATATTATGGTGGTTGGCCACTATGGCTGTGGTGGTGTTCAAGCGGTATTAAATAACGCCAAATTTGGTTTTATTGATAACTGGTTACGCCATGTTGGCGATGTAAAAGAAAAACACTTAGAGCAGCTTAATGCAATGGATGAACAACAGCGTTTAAGCCGCTTGATTGAGCTAAACGTTATTGAGCAAGTACGCAACGTGTGCAGAACAAACATAGTTCAAGATGCATGGGATAAAGGCCAAGAGCTAACGATTCATGGTTGGGTATATGGATTAGAGAACGGCCACTTGCACGACTTATCATCGGTTGTAACCTGCGCCGATGAAGAAGGCGATGTGTATAAAAAAGCCGTTGCACATGTACTCGCTAAAGACGGTTGCGAGTAATTTAAACAATGACTAAAACGGCAATAATCATAGGGGCAACAGGGGTTGTGGGGAGTGAGCTATTAACGCTTTTACTGCAAAGCCCTGCGTTTGGCCATGTGATTGCTATAACTCGCCGTAAGCTGGACGTTGAACATACTAAGCTCACTAATCAGGTTATTGATTTTGATTGTTTAACTAACTACTGCGCGTTATTTAAAGGGGATGTGTTTTTTTCGTGTTTGGGCACTACTAAAAAGCAGGCTGGCTCAACAGCGGCGCAGCGTAAAGTTGATTTTGATTATCAGTTTATTGCGGCGCAAATGGCGGCAAACAATGCAGTGAGCCATTACTGCTTAGTGTCATCAAGCGGCGCTAATGCGCACAGTATCAGCCCTTACTTAAAAATGAAAGGCGAGCTTGAGCAGCACATAAAAACGCTGGGCTTTGCAAAAGTAAGTATATTCCAGCCGTCTTTATTGATTGGTGAGCGAAACGATACACGAATAGCTGAGCAAATAGGCGCATTTGTGTTACCTGTTATTACTCAACTTCCTTTTTTAAAACGTTATAAACCCATTACGGGTAAGCAAGTGGCGCTAAAAATGTGCGCTGTAAGTTTAGCGCAGCAACAATCACTGCAATACTATGTATTAGAGGCACTTTTTGATACATAGTGGGCTTTTAGTTAAAACTAAAAGCAAAAAAAGCAGCCTTAGCTGCTTTTTTTGTGGCTGAGTATACATACGTAAATACGTGCTACTCGGCGTTATTTTTAGCATTTAGTTGTTGCTCTAGTAACACAACTTTTGCTTCAAGCTCAGTGAGTTTTTCACGAGTACGAATAAGTACTTGGCTTTGCACATCAAATTCTTCGCGGCTAACAAAGTCCATTTCAGCCAGCTTATTTTGTAAAACTTGTTTGGTTTTACCTTCCAGTGTATCTGCTAGGTTTTTTACACCTTGCGGCATGTTGTTGGTGATTTGCTTAGCAATTTCTTCAAGTTTTGCTGGATTGATCATAATCGTCCCTTGCTGTTGCCCTAAAATGATAATGACTAATATTACCTTATACCTAAGGTATTTAATACATGATCACCACAATGGAATTAATTAATCTAATGGCTATGCCTGTATCTGTGGTTACGGTAAAATTAGCTGCCTTTTAAAACTCCATGGTCGTTATGAAACTCAATCCAAAACAAGATGAAGCAGTAAAATATATTAGTGGTCCGTGTTTAGTACTCGCGGGTGCAGGCTCAGGTAAAACGCGCGTAATCACTAACAAAATTGCTTATTTGGTGCAAAAGTGCGAGTACAAAGCACGTAATATTGCTGCGGTAACGTTTACGAATAAAGCGGCCAAAGAGATGCGCGAGCGTGTATTACAAACGCTTAATAAGCAAGAAGCGAAAGGGCTGTGGGTATCAACCTTTCATACCCTAGGGCTTGAAATAATTAAAAAAGAGCTCAAAACGCTTGGCTTTAAAGAAGGTTTTTCGCTGTTTGATGACCAAGATACTAACCAGCTGTTAGGTGATTTAACCGAAGACGAACTTAAAAAAGACAAAGACCTACTTAATCTATTAAAAATGCAAATAGGCAGCTGGAAAAACGAATTAATCTTGCCAGAGCAAGCCATACGCGAAGCACGTGATGCGCAAAAGGCGTTATTTGCGCAGCTTTACGCGCGTTATCAAAATCAGCTGCGAGCATATAACGCACTGGATTTTGACGATTTAATAATGATCCCCACCTTATTACTGAGTAGTAATGCCACCTCACGAGAGCGTTGGCAGCAACGATTTAGGTATTTGCTGGTGGATGAATACCAAGATACCAATACCAGCCAGTACCAGCTTGTTAAGTTATTAGTAGGCGAGCGAGCGCGTTTTACTGTGGTAGGGGATGATGACCAATCTATTTATTCATGGCGCGGAGCCCGCCCCCAAAACTTGGTACTGTTAAGTAAAGATTACCCCGGCCTTAGGCTCATAAAGCTTGAGCAAAACTACCGCAGTGCCCAGCGCATTCTAAAAGCAGCAAATATTTTAATTGCCAATAACCCGCACGATATCGAAAAAAATCTATTTAGTGAACTTGGTTACGGTGAGCCGATTAAAGTGATTGGCTGTAGGGATGAAGAGCATGAGTGCGAGCGAGTTGTTGCTGAAATAATTTCTCATAAATTTATGAAGCGCACCAGCTATAAAGATTACGCTATTTTGTATCGCGGTAATCACCAGGCGCGCGGTTTTGAAAAATCATTAATGAGTAACCGCATTCCCTATAAAATTAGTGGCGGAATGTCGTTTTTTTCGCGTTCAGAAATTAAAGATATTATGGCGTATTTACGCTTGTTGGTTAACCAAGACGACGATAATGCTTTTTTACGCATTGTTAATACGCCGCGCCGTGAAATAGGCACCGTTACACTTGAAAAGCTAGGCACACTTGCAAACGAAAAGCACCAAAGCTTATTTGCCACCTGTTTTGATAACGACCTAGGCTACCGCCTTAAAGGGCGTGGCTTAAATGCGCTTTCGGGGTTTGCACGTTGGGTTGTTGAGCTTTCAGATAATGCAGTGCGTAGCGATACGCTCGAAGCGGTAAAAGACTTGGTACGTAATATTAACTACGAAGCGTATTTATATGAGTCATCGCCAAGTGCCAAAGCGGCAGAAATGCGCATGAAAAACGTCTCTGAGCTGTATCGTTGGATCACCGATATGCTCACCGGAGATGCCGATAACGAACCGATGACCTTACCTGAAGTGGTCAGTAAATTAACGCTTCGCGATATGCTAGAGCGTAACGAGGAAGAAGATGAGTCTGATGCGGTACAGTTACTTACTTTGCATGCATCTAAAGGCTTAGAATACCCGTACGTATTTATGGTTGGGATGGAAGAGGGGTTATTGCCACACCAAGTAAGTATTGACGAAGAAAACGTAGATGAAGAGCGCCGTTTAGCATACGTAGGGATCACACGGGCCCAGCAAGAGCTGACACTAACGTATGCAAAAATACGTCGTCAGTTTGGCGAAACCTCACAAACAGAGCTAAGCCGCTTTGTGCAAGAGTTACCGCAAGATGACCTAGCGTTTGAAAACAAAAAAGCCCCAAGCTCGCAAGCTGAGCGCATGGAAAAAGGCCAAGCACGGGTCGCTAACTTAAGGGCGATGCTGAAAAAACCTAGTTAATAGACTGCGCGGCGTTGTTATTAGCCGCTACTGGCTCCGATAAGCCTTGCTGCTTAGCAACAAATAAGTTTAGTCCGTATTTATCTAGCAAGGCTCTAAAGTTGAGTATAGAAGGGCCTTTGGCAATAACTTTTATGCCTTTTAGCTGAGTGATTGCCAGTACACCTTGTAATTGCAAGTTAAAGCTTTCTTGTTGCAGTACGCGTTTACTAAAGGTTGAGCTAAGTAGTACATAATCGAAGGTAATGTCGGTCAGTGCATTTAGCTCACAGCGGTCTTTTGCAAAGTTATTTAAGCCAATGCTGTAGCCAAGCTGCGAGAGCTTTTTAAGATTTTCTAGCTGAGTTGCACAGGCGTAACGTATTTCTTGGTCGTCAAACAATAAACACAGTTGGCTTTGCCCTTGCAGCTTACTTAATACCTCAGTAAATAAATTAAATTCAAGCGCTTCTAAAAGTAGCCCTGAGCATGGCAATAACACCATGGCTACATTTGCCGCTAAGGCATGGGAATAGGCGTGTTGTAATAGTTCTAATTCAACTTGGAGGTGCTGCTCTTTATCGGTTGCAAACTTTTTCAGTACTTCAAAACTGGTATAGCCTAATACAGGGTGTTCACCAAAGGCTTCAAATAGTGATTCTGATTGCTGTTGTTCATCAAGGTTTATAATATCTGCACTTCTAAAGCTCATCGGGAGTGAATCAAGATGGTGCTGTGCTGGAGATTCTGCACTTGTTAGTGTTTGTGTTAATAGTGGGTGGAACAGCTCATAGCGGTCGCGCCCTGCATTTTTAGCGTAATACATAGCAGCATCGGCATCGCGAATAATTTCATCGGTATGCTGATAACTTGAATTTGAGTACGTTATACCAATACTTGCACCACTTTGAATGCAGGTACCTTTGCTGCAAAATGGCTTTTTCATTATATTAATAATGCGATCAGCTACATCTTCTGCTTGTTGTAGCTCTGTTAAGTGGGTAAGCAAAATTACAAATTCATCACCACCAAGGCGAGCGAGTAAATCGTGTTCGCGAATACAATGCGAAAATAAATCAGCCACACTTATTAAAAATTGATCGCCGGCATGGTGACCTAGTTGATCGTTTATATCTTTAAACTTATCTAAATCAATAAATAACACAGCAAAGTGATGATCAGGAAAACGATGGTAATGCTGCAGTGTTTTTTCTAGCTGGGTTAAAAACAAGCTGCGGTTAGGCAGGCCTGTTAATGAGTCGTGATGCGCATCATGATAAAGCTGTTGCTCTACTTTTTTACGCTCATCAATTTGCATTTGTAAATGTAGGTTAGCTTGCTGCAGCGCTTTTGTTTTTTCGTTAACTCGATACTCTAACTCTTGGTGGCTAGATTTAAGTGCTTGAGTGGCTAATTTTGTTTGTAAAACCGTGGCAATTTGGTGTGATACAAACGTAATAAGCTCGCAGTCATCGTTGCTAAAAATATGATTGTTATTATACGCTTGGCATACTATTAAGCCGATAACCCCTTGCGATGTTTTAAGCGGCGCACCTAGCCAGCTGGTGGCCATTTGCTCTTTAGGTACAGGTGTAGAGCGTTGTACTACACCCTTTTTTAGTAACTCTCTCGCTCTGCTTGGGTTAATAAGCTGAGTTCGCTCAGTACTAATTACTAATTCACTATACCCTTTTGCAAAACGCCTAGGCTTTGCCTCTGATCTAAATTCGTCGGCGTAATATGGGAAGTCTATCCACCCAGTTTTCTTATTATAAAGAGCGATATACAGATTATCAGCATATGTAATCGTTCTAATTATTTGATGAATTTTTAAATAAGCATCATTAAGATTTTTTGCCTGTGTGGCTATTTCTGAAATCTTAAATAGGATCTGCTGTCGTTGAGAAGCACGTTTACGCTGCTCAACTTCTATGTTGAGCGCTTCGTTGCTTTGAGTAAGTGCACGTGTACGAATTTTAACTTCAGATTCAAGAAGTTCACGTTTCTTTACTCGCTCTATAGCAGTGGCTAAATAAAGTGACATGACCTCTAAAAGCTGAATTTGCTGAGAGCTGTAGTATTTTTCAGTATCATAGCTTTGCGCAGCAAGTACACCAATAATATGCTCACCTTGGTAAACTGGTACGCCCACCCAATGCTCTGCTGGCGTGCCCAGCGCTTTGAATAAGCCTCGGTCTGCGGCGTCTCGCATTTGTTGCTTAGTAAAATACGTTGTTTTACCTTCCTTAAATACATAGCCCGTTGCACCTTCATCGAAACTATTTGCTTGATGAAGCGGTACCGAAATACCATCTTTCTCATCTGCAAAATAAGATAGTTCAAGTGAATTGCTATATTCGTTTAATAGTACAACATAGAAGCTTTTACTGGGTACGTACTTTTGTAAAATATCGTGGATGGCTGGGTATAAAAGTATTAATTCAGCCACAGTACTAGCTTGCTCTGATAGTTGTATCAGGGCATTTTGTAAGTGGTGGGATTGTCTGTACTTTTCAAGTAGTGCTCTAAGTTTCTTATTTTGGTGCTCTAATTTACTCGGTTCAGTTCGTTTATCTTCCAATGATAGTAGCCGATAGTTATTATTGTATGTTTATTAGCCATATGATTTCATTGTTCAGGTCTATCGTCAAGTGACTATCACACTAAAACTTGCTATTAAAACACTAAAAGTGGTACAGAAAGGCTTTCCTAATTAACTTAAGTCAGCCTTATCGGGTTTATGGTTATTTAGATGTCATGAAATCAATAGCTGCGCTAATCTCATCATCAGAACAATCCATACATGTTCCTTTTGGCGGCATCGCATTAAAACCGTTGATAGCGTGATCAAGCAGTACATCTTTACCTTTAGCGATACGCGGTGCCCAGTCATCAGCTGATTTAGGTGCACCTAGTGCGCCAGTACCGTGACAGGCAAAACATGCGCCTTGGTACACTTGCTCACCAGAGCGAGGGCCAGTAGGAGCTGCGGCTGCAGCAGCTTTCTCGCCTTCAAGATAAACAGCGCCAACTGGTGCTAAACGTTTTTTAATCGCATCTTCAGTCATAGAGTTATCATATGGCTGTGCGTATGCGGTGGTTGCTAGCACTAATAATGCTGCAGCTGATAGTTTTTTCATTTTGCCTTGCTCACTTCGATTTGAACGTGATCAATCACGATTATAGATGACGGAAATTAAACCGATTATACCTTTGTGTAACAATTTATAAAACGCCCACTGGTGTTTTTATCGATAAAACTGGCTAATTTTTGCGTTAACGCAATAAAATTGCATGTTTCAGTTAACAAACATTTATAATCGGTGGCTTAGTAAATCACTATTTAAGCTAATGCTAGTACGCTTTTAACCAATTTTTCGATCCCCGCATCGGCATCTAAAATAGACTGCGCCAGCATATAAGCAGGGGTGGTAACGAGTTTATTGTCCTCATCAATCACAATATCATCAACCGCACAGGCTGTGTGAGTAGAGCCTAGCTGGGTTAAAGCGCTTGCGGTCTGTTCATCATTACCTATGGTTAAAGTAGCCTTGGGATATATAAACGGAATTAAAGCCGGCGCAATACACATGTAGCCAGCGGCTTTTTGTGCATTAGCAAATTGTTTACAGGCCTCTAATACTAGGTCGTTTATCTGCGCATCAGCGCCTTTAACGGCAAAATCACATAAGTTTTTAGCGGCGCCAAATCCCCCTGGTACTATTAACGCATCAAATTCAGATGCCTTTAATTCGCTTAATGATTTTATATCACCACGGGCAATGCGTGCTGCCTCAGTGAGTACATTACGGTTGCTTGGCATTTCTTCACCGGTGAGGTGATTAATGGTGTGAAGTTGTTCTATATCAGGAGCAAAACATTGATATGCAGCACCGTTTTTAGCTATGTGCAGCAGTGTTAATACTGCTTCGTTTATTTCACTGCCATCGTACACACCACAGCCGGCTAATATTACAGCTATCTTTTTCATGCTTTTGTGCTCCTTAAGTATTTTAAATAAGTCGTTTGGATGAAGTTTAACACGGGCCAAAACACACACTAAAATAATTTTTTAGTTTAAAAAGTATTCGCAGTGCAAGTTGTATTGCGGTTTATGTCATTTTTGCCTGTGCGCTCATAAAAAAAATTATAAAGGATCGCTATGATCTTTGATCCATTATGCTAGAATACTCCTCCTGTTATTTAAATGGATACAAATAACTAAAGTGACTAACAGCGGATGTATCAGTTAGAAAACCTTTTTCCACATTGGTTTTAAAATAATAAAAAAAAGAACCTCGTATTATCTTTTTTAAACAAAACAAGCAGTTATTTATTTTTCTAAGCATTTTATTATGCATTGGAGGAATAGCTCGTGGCTGTTATCTACAAAGTTATCCACAGGTTGCTCCGCAATAATTATGGCTACTAAGCGTAATTCACTGTCGTTTTATTCACAACCTTATGGCATGCTTGTAATAATATTACTTTTTTGTATTTAGGATCCAAATTCACCATGGCTCAGATCCCCGAAAACCCGCTAATTTTAGTTGATGGCTCTTCATATTTATTTCGTGCTTATCATTCTCCACCGCATTTAACCAACTCTAAAGGTGAAGCAACTGGCGCTATTTATGGCGTGGTAAACATGCTTAAAAGTTTGATCAAACAATATGATCCGAGCCACATGGTGGTGGTGTTTGACGCCAAAGGCAAAACGTTCAGAAACGACATGTATAGCGAGTATAAAGCTAACCGTCCGCCTATGCCTGACAATTTACGAACGCAAATAGCGCCACTGCACAGTATTATTAAAGCGATGGGCTTTCCGCTAATTAGTATTGAAGGGGTTGAAGCCGACGATGTTATTGGTACGTTTTCGCGAATAGCAACTGAGCAAAAGCGCCATGTATTGGTTTCTACAGGCGATAAAGACATGGCTCAGCTAGTTAATGAGCATGTTACGCTAATCAATACCATGACCGACAGCATTTCAGATCCTCAAACCGTTGTTGAAAAATTTGGTGTGGGTCCAGAGCTAATCATCGACTATTTAGCGCTAATGGGTGATAAGGTTGACAACATCCCTGGTGTTGAAGGCTGTGGACCTAAAACAGCTGTTAAATGGTTACAAAAATATGGATCGCTTCAAGGTGTAATTGATAATGCCGGCGATATTAAAGGCAAGATTGGTGAGAAGCTTGCAAACGCCCTTGATCATTTACCACTTAGTTATGAGCTTGCCACCATTAAATGTGATGTTGAGGTAGAGTCAGACCTAGATACCTTTAAAGTACAAGAGCCAAATAAAGATGAGCTTATTGCACTGTATGGTGAGTGTGAGTTCCGCCGTTGGTTAGCTGAGCTGCTTGATAACCCAAAAGATGCAGAAAAAGCGCTCCCTACTGAGGCAAATGAACTGCCAAAAGTAGAAGATGCACATTACGAAACTATCTTAACCGAATCACAATTTGATACGCTTATTGAGCAGCTAAATAGCGCTGAGTTATTTGCCTTTGATACCGAAACAACCAGCCTTGATTACATGCAAGCGCAGTTAGTAGGTATGAGCTTTGCTGTAAAAGCAGGCGAAGCTGCTTACTTACCAATTGCACACGATTACCCGGGTGCACCAGAGCAATTAAGCCTTGAATATGTAATGCAAAAGCTTGGGCCAATCCTCGCCGATGCTAACAAAGCTAAAGTAGGGCAAAACCTAAAATACGACAAGAGCGTACTGGTTAATGCAGGCTATGAGCTCAATGGCATTAAGTTTGATACTATGCTTGAGTCGTACGTATTTAATAGCGTGGGCACTCGCCATGACATGGATTCATTAGCGCTTAAATACTTAGGCCATAAAAACATTAGCTTTGAAGATATAGCCGGCAAAGGGAAAAAGCAGCTTACCTTTAATCAAATTGAGCTTGAGCAAGCTGCGCCTTATGCAGCAGAAGATGCCGATATTACACTGCGTTTACACCAAGTACTTTGGCCAAAATTAGAAGCTGATGAGAAGTTAAAGTCAGTATTTGAAACAATAGAAATGCCATTAGTGAATGTTATTTCTGATATTGAACGCACCGGCGTAGCAATTGATAGCAACATGCTGGCGGCGCACAGCCAGCGTTTAGGCGAGCGTTTACTTGAACTTGAAAAAGAAGCGTTTGAGATAGCTGGCGAACCATTTAACCTAAGCTCGCCAAAGCAGCTGCAAGTACTTTTATTTGAAAAACTTGAGCTGCCAGTCATTAAAAAAACACCTAAAGGTGCACCTTCAACGGCTGAAGAAGTGCTACAAGAACTTGCCCATGACTACCCACTACCTAAGGTGATTATTGAGCACCGTGGTTTATCTAAGCTTAAATCAACCTATACCGATAAATTACCATTGATGGTTAATGAGAAAACACAGCGCGTGCATACTTCTTATCATCAAGCTGTTACGGCCACAGGGCGTTTGAGTTCTACCGATCCTAACTTACAAAATATCCCAATTCGTTCTGAAGAAGGACGCCGTATACGTGAGGCATTTGTAGCGGCACAAGGCTATAAAATTGTGGCTGCCGATTACAGTCAAATTGAGCTGCGTATTATGGCGCATTTATCGCAAGACAAAGGGCTACTAAATGCCTTTGCTAATGGGTTAGATGTACACAGTGCAACCGCTGCTGAGGTATTTGGAGTTGAGCTAGAGGATGTAACCACAGATATGCGTCGTAAAGCTAAAGCAGTAAACTTTGGATTAATTTACGGCATGTCAGCCTTTGGTTTAGCGCGTCAGCTTGATGTGCCACGCCACGAAGCGCAGCACTACATAGATAAATACTTTGAGCGTTTCCCTGGGGTACTTGAGTACATGGAAACAACCCGCGAAAAAGCGGCCGAGAACGGGTACGTAGAAACTATTTTTGGGCGTCGATTACACTTACCCGAAATTAATGCACGTAATGGAGCTCGCCGTAAAGGCGCCGAACGTGCAGCAATCAATGCACCAATGCAAGGCACAGCCGCTGATATTATTAAAAAAGCAATGCTGAGCGTGCATAGCTGGGTTAATCAACAAGCTCCCAATACCATTAAGTTACTAATGCAAGTACACGATGAATTGGTGTTTGAGATTAAAACCGATTGTGCGCAAGCATACACAAAGCAGATTTGTGAGCTAATGTCGCAAGCGGCTAGCTTAGATGTCCCTTTAATTGTAGAAGCTGACGAAGGTGAAAACTGGGAACAAGCCCACTAACCTAAAACATGCTTACATTTTAAAAGCGCCGCAAGGCGCTTTTTTATTGCCTCTAAATAACTCACTCAATTAAGCGAATCGATATAAGTATTTCTACGCGTAAACAAAGTTTAGTTAAAAGTAGGTTAATTTAAGCAACTATTTGTATTAAATAGTTATATGTTCGTCAATTCGAACTATTTTGGCGGAATACCATTGTATTTTTATGCGCGCTTTTGCTAAAGTGCGCGCGTCCTCATCCTGTAGGACATCCTGTTGATGATGCATCTGAAAAGGTGCAACAAATTGATAGCTTCTCCCCAGTTTGCTATATCGGCCTGCTTGTTTTAAGCAGGCTGCTTTTTCTTCCTCATTAGATTGCCCTTTAAAGCTAAATGGCTCCTCTAAGCGCTTTTTTACTATTCACACTTTATGCTCATTTATGTTTATTATTTTTTTTGCCATACCTAGCGCGCCCTCAAACGGGTATATGTATAAAGCAGTTATAATGCAAACGTAGGCAAGTAAAGCTATCTCACGCAATTATTAGCGTGGATGTTGCGGTATGGCCCTAAAAAGCATCAGTTATAGGCTGTTATATCGTTATTAATTTTTTAATAACAGTACGGGCTAAGTAATTTAGCGCCGTCTTTAATTTGAGGTGGTTTGCCCCTATTTCAGGTGATAGTATCGAAAGCGCTATTATTCTCATTTTATTTTAGGAGTGCGTTATGTTTAAAACGTTAGCCATTATCGGTTTATCGTTATCAAGTGTTGCTTTGTCTAATGCCGCTCATGCAGATTGGCAGCTAGTCAATGACAAGAGCCAATTAAGTTTTGTTTCTATCAAAAAAGACTCGATTGCTGAGGCACATCATTTTACTAACCTAGAAGGAACACTTTCAGACAGTGGTGCTTTTAGTGTAAATATAGACTTAACCTCTGCAGAAACACAGATCCCTATTCGCAATGAACGTTTAACTCAATTTGTATTTGAAGCGGCTAAGTTTCCTCATGCAGTTTTAACTGCGGATTTAAAAAAGCAATTAAGTAATATTAAAAAACCGGGCCAGCATGTATTAAAAGAGGTTGATGCGCAGCTTGATTTTCATGGTAATAAAAAGCCATTAAAAATAAATGTACTTGTTAGCAGTGCCGAAAATGGCGATTTAAGCGTGTCGTCGTTTACGCCTGTGATTGTAAATAGCCAAGACTTTGGTGTGACCGAAGGCGTTAAAAAGCTACAGCAATTAGCTGGTTTACCTGCCGTTGCTACAGCCGTACCAGTTACTTTTGCGCTAACACTTAAAAAACAGTGATCTCGTTAACGGCGCTTAGTAAGCAATTAAGCGAGCCTAGCAAACCGTTTGGTAGTTGGCAGCCTACCGAGTGTGGTGAGCTGCCGATTATGATTAACGAGCATGGGCAGTGGTTTTACGATGGCAGCGAAATTACTCGCCCCGCGATGGTAAAACTGTTTGCCAGTGTTGTATGCAAAGAAGGTGAGCAGTTTTATTTAAAAACACCCATCGAAAAAATAGCGATAGAGGTGCAAGATGCGCCTTTCGTTATCGTAAGCTGGCATATTGAGAACACAGCGCAAGGGCAGGTTATGTGTTGTGTAGATAATTTAGCACGGCAATGGTTAATCAGTGCTGAGCAGCCTCTTTATATAAAAAACTATAAAAATGCAGCGGTGCCTTATTTGCAATTACCTTATGGGTGTAGCGCGCGGGTATCACGAAGTGTGTTTTATCAGTGGGCTGAAATAGCCGACGCTGATGAGCGCGGCTATTTTATAAAATCAGCAGGGGGAAAGTTTTATCTTTCGTAGGTGCTTATTTTTAAGCGTCTGAGCTGTCTTCATCACTTTGCGGCGGTGCAACAGCCACAATTGGCCCTAAATACCACTCATCTAGCTTTTTAGCGACTTCCGGTAAACCTGTTCCCTTAAGTGATGAAAAAGCGTGTACAGTAATATCACCGTCTAGTTCACTTAATTCACGGCGTACTTGCAGTACTTGTGCTTTACGCGCACCTTGCTTGAGCTTATCGGCTTTAGTTAAAAGCGCCAGTACCGGGATTTCGCTGCCAATAGCCCAGTTAATTAGATCTTTGTCTAAATCTTTTAATGGGTGGCGAATATCCATTAATATAACAATACCTTTTAAACTTTGACGTTTTTGTAGGTACTCACCCAGTGACTTTTGCCACTTCTTTTTCATTTCAATAGGCACTTTAGCAAACCCATAACCGGGTAAGTCGATTAAGCGCATATCATCTACTTCACCTAATTCAAAGGTGTTGATTAACTGCGTACGACCTGGCGTTTTACTGGTACGTGCAAGTTTTTGATCTGTCAGTGCATTAAGAGCACTTGATTTACCTGCATTAGAGCGACCTGCAAACGCGACTTCAATTCCCGTATCAGCAGGTAATTTAGTGATGTCTGGCGCGCTTGTTACAAAAGACGCAGTATTATATTTGATACGAGATTTGAGCACAGGCTCTCCTAAAAACGTAAAAGTTAATCTTATTGAGCTAAATTCACTCAGGGCGCGTATTTTATACTATAAAGGATGTATTAAAAAGCGTATTTAAACACCTAAAAACTCTATAAATGGCACTATTAAAGCTGCTTAAAGGTTAATCTAGGTCAAAACCCTATAAATTATAAGCTTAATATGAGTAGAAAACGTGCCAGAGAATTTTTTATCGTGTAGAATACATGAATTACAACATCCATATTGTAGATGATACAGGGTCGGAAACAGAGAATTCACCATGAAAAAAATAGCACTATCTTTAACAATATTGCTTGGTGCGTTGTCAGCAAGCAACGCAACAGCATTTGATGGCGATGTAAACGCAGGTAAAGAAAAATCAGCAACGTGTGCGGCTTGTCACGGCCCAGACGGTAATGCACCGGTTAATATTTACCCTAAACTTGCAGGCCAGCACCCAGATTACATCCTTAAACAACTTAAGGATTTAAAATTAGGTATGACTTCAGGCGGTAAAGAAGGCCGTATGGATCCTGTAATGAGCGCGATGGCTATGCCACTTAGCGAACAAGACATGAAAGACCTATCTGCTTATTTTTCTTCATTGAACATGACTGAAGGCGCCACCCCAAAAGACGTGGTTGAAGTTGGTCAGATGCTTTACAAAGCAGGCGATGCTGAACGTGGTATTCCGGCTTGTGCGGCGTGTCATGGTCCGCGAGGCAATGGTTCGTCTCTTGCTAAGTTTCCTAAAATTTCTTTTCAGCACCCAGAGTACATTAAAGCTCAGCTAGAGAAGTTTCGTGATGGAACCCGTAAAAACGACCATAACGGTATGATGCAAGATATAGCGAAAAAGCTAACTGATAAAGATATTGAAGTACTATCTCAATACTTAGGTGGCTTACACTAAAGTCGTATTTATCTAGTATAAGCTAGTGTAATACTATGTAATATGATTAAAAAGCAGCTTGAGCTGCTTTTTTTGTGTCCATATTTTAACGATATCACCCTTTAGTTTGTGAGACATTTGCCATGCTATTTTGTAAGAAATAACTTATTTTAAAAATATTTTTACAGTTAAACTTATGTTTATTATAAATTTTTTGTTTTTTATATATGCTCTATGTAAGAAAAATTATATAAACCAGTTGTAACAAAAATATTAACGGGTAAATTAACCACTGTCGCAAAACAACAATAACAACATGGATTATGCTAAAGGAAAATGGCGCTACACGACTGAATAGCACATTGAAGGTGCTACAAAAGGAAATAACAAGAAAGCGTCAGGATGACCGTAAATAATAAAATCTCAAGGAAGTTTAATAATAAAAACAAAATGGAATGTAACAAGGAAGGTTAAAATAATAACAATACGGATTGATAATAATAAAAATAATAAAGACTAAAAAAAGTCGAAGGGAGAAGTGTCCAGATAATGGCGCTCAGATTAGTAGGCGGTAGAGATGTTTTCTCTACCGCCTTTTTATTTGTCCTGTTACAATACCCACCGTTTAGCAATAAGCTAATGCGCTAATTCAACGAGCAACCCAAGCTTTAATGCGCAAATCGAATTCTTCTGGCTAGGCCAGCACTGCGATGCTCATGTTATGTGCCTCGCTCAAAACCTCTTAAGTGAGATGATCAAGATATGAGTAGAAAGAAAAAATCACGCAAAATTCCTTCAAACGGCCCTGTTCGTTTAAGCCAAGATAAGCTTAAAGAAATGCGTGCGTTAAAAGAGCAACGAGTTAAAAAACCAAAGGGTGCTAAGCCTGGTTCTCGTAATGCACCTGAGCTATTAGATAGCGATACTAAAAAAGCAAACTCAGCGCCAAAAGATAAGCGCGTCGGCAGTAAAAAAGCCGTGCCTTTAGTGGCTAGTGCACCACAGCCGCAAGTAGAAATGAAGCGTAACTTAAAGCCAACAGTTGAGCTTAAAAAGGTTACAGAGCCAGAGCTTACGCCTGAGCAAGAGCTAGAAGCGCTTGAAAACGATGAGCGTTTACTTAAGCTCGTTGAGCGCCATGAGCAAGGTGAAATGCTGACGGGTAAAGATGCGAAGTACTTTAATAGCCGTATTGCTCGCCACCAAGTACTTTGTAAGTTACTAGGTATCGAAGATGAAGACGAAGACGAGTTTGAAGATGATTTTGAAGATAACTTCGAAAGCGACGGTAACTCAGATTTCGATAAGTACCTTTCTGATGATTTAGCCAATGAGTGGCTAGATGATGATGACGACAAATAGTAAGGGCGCTTAATGAGTACCGCAGTGATTGTAGCCTTGTTTGTAGGTGCTGTTATTATTGCTGGCTTAGCATTTTATGCAGGTCAGTTGCTCTATAAGCTTAACGCGCAAAAAAAGTTAATTGCGCAAAAGCAAGCTGAGCAACAGCAAAAGCTTAAGCAGTCGCGCTTAAAGCGTAACGCTAAACTTGCAGATAGCATTCATCTAATTGCTCGTGCAATGGCTGAAGAGCAATGTGAGTACTCTGAAGGCTGTTTACGGATTTGGGTTTTAATGTCTCAGTACGCTTTTGAAGATGAGCGAGATTTAACGCTAGCGTACCCAGGCATTTATAAAATGTATAACGTTGTGAAAGAAATGCCGACCCACGATGCACGAAAAAAATACTCTAAAAAAGAGATTTTTAAGCAAGATACAGCACGTTGGCGAGCTGAAGAAAACTTTAGTGATGAGATTAAAGCCGATTGCGACAAAATCATTGTTGAGTTTAAAGCTGCGCCGGGCAGCGAAAACATCGTGTTTAATTAAACCCAATAGAAAATACAAAAAGCAGACTCAGGTCTGCTTTTTTTATGCCTGCTTATCGACACGTTTTTACCACCTCAAACGTGATAAGCGAATTGGTATATTAATTAAATCACTCGTGAGAAACGGGTTTTACTTATTTGCTTTTGTAAGTGAGCATCAAAGCACATACATATAATACGAATAAATAGATTTCCGCGAGGCGTGACGCGTATTACCTTATCGTTTATATGCACCATGTCATCGTCTATTAAAGGCTTTAGCGCTAACAGCGCATCCGCAAAATACTCATTAAAATGTATAGAATGCTTTTTCGCAAATGCGTGCGTGTCTAATTCAAACTGGCAAATAAGTGATTTAATAGCCTCCGCGCGTATTACATCATCGTGCGTTAAATGCATTCCTTTATGTATAGCACTGCCGGCTTGCGTTTCTATTTCGTGATAATAATGCTTAAGCACTTTTTGGTTTTGTAAAATGGCCGTGCCAATTTGCGAAATAGACGAGACCCCTAAACCTAATAAGTCGCAATTACCGTGAGTAGTATAGCCCTGAAAGTTGCGATGTAACTGCCCTTTATTTTGCGCGACTGCAAGTTCGTTGTCGGCTTTTGCAAAATGATCCATACCAATAAACTGATAGCCTGCAAAGGTCATTTGCGCCAAGGTGTTTTTAAACATGGTTAGCTTGTCGTGGGCACTGGGTAAGTCAGCCTCTTTTATTTTACGTTGCGCTGCAAAGCGCTCTGGTAAATGTGCGTAATTAAATACAGAGACTCTGTCTGGGCATAAGGCAATTAATTGCGCTATTGTTTTTTCAAAGCTTTGGGGTGTTTGTTTAGGTAGGCCATAAATCATATCTGCATTTATAGACTTAAAGCCAAGCTCGCGGGCTTGGGTTATCAGTGCTTTAACGGTATCTACTTGCTGCGTGCGGTTAACCGCTTGCTGTACCTCATCGTTAAAATCTTGAATACCAAAGGATACGCGGTTAAAGCCTAAAACCCGTAAGTGTATAAGCATATCTTTAGCAAGGGAACGTGGGTCTATTTCAATGCCTCGCTCAGTGTTGCGGGTAAAGTGAAAGTGCTGCTCTAATAAGTTAATTAAGCGCGTCATTTGCTTTACAGTCAAAAAGGTTGGCGTACCACCCCCTAAATGCAATTGCTCCACTGTGTAGTGTTTAAATAAAGGGGCATGTGCTGCTATTTCTTTTGTTAAATAATCTAAATATACATCGGCTTTAGACTGATGGCGTGTGATCACCTTGTTACATCCGCAGTAATAGCAAAGCTCACTGCAAAATGGGATATGAATATACAAAGAAAGTGAGCGACTAGATGATGATTTTATAGCGCTAACAAGGTCTTGTTGCTGATACCCCTCGCTTAAAGATAAAGCGGTAGGGTAGGAGGTATAGCGGGGCCCTGACACGTTATACTTATTTATAAGAGTTTGATCCCATTTTGGAAGCTTTATCATCACGCGCACCTTATGTATTAATGAGGTGTTGAGTATAAAAAGCTTTTAAGGGAGGGGTTTTGATCTACAACAAAAAAGGTGCCTAAGCACCTTTTTAAAAGAGTATTTTTTGTTAATACGTTATGTTGTGGGCATCTTTTAAGTATTGAAACAATTCTTTATAGCCTTTGCCTGGCTTTTCAGCTTTAACTTCTTTAGCGGCGTTGCGTACCAATTGGCGCATTTTTTGGCGCTCAAGGGTTGGGTATTGCTCAATAGTTTCGTTAATTAAATCATCGCCTTGCTCAATTAAGTCAGTACGTAATTGCTCAATTTTTTTAATTAAAACCTCAGCTTGGTTATTTTTATTAAGCATTACGTCAATAATGGCTTTAATTTCTTCAACGTTTTCTACTGTGCGTAGCGTTTTAGCAATGTAATTTAAGTGGCGGCGGTACGCATCGCTTTTATTACTGATTTTATCAGCAACTACCATGGCTGCTTTCAAATCGTCATTGAGTGGTAAGCGTTCGCGTTGCTTTTTCCCCATTTTAGCAATTTCAGAACCTAACTGATGAAACTCTTGCGCGTCGCGCTTTAGTTCACTTTTTGATACGTAAATAATTTCTTCTTCAATTTCAGCAGGCTTGCCTTTTTTCTTCGCCATGGGGTGCTCTTAAGTAAAAATAACTTTTGCCATTATACGCGATTCTTTTAGTGATTAATATTAGCTGATGTGGTGCAGTGAGTGTGTTAGCATTTAGAGATAAGAAATGCGTGCAATATTGCCTTAAGGCTCAGGACTTAATTTATGAAAAGCCAACAACACGATCCAATTTATTCTCAAATCTCTCAAGTAAAAGATGCCGTAGCTGAAGTGCTCGAGCATGCTAAAAAATTGGGTGCCACTGCCGCAGAAGCTGCTATGTCTAGTACATCGGGTTTATCGGTAAGCACACGCATGGGTGAAGTAGAAACCATAGAGTTTAATCAAGATGGTGGTTTAGGTATCAGTGTTTATGTAGGGAATAATAAGGGCTCGGCGTCTACTGCTGATCTAAACCCAAAAACACTGCGCACGGTAGTAGAAAAAGCCATTGATATTGCCAAATTTACCTCAGACGACCCTTTTAATGGTATTGCCGATAAAGAACTACTCGAGTTTGCCCCTAAGGACCTTGATTTATATCACCCGTGGGATGTAAGCCCTGAGCAAGGTATTGAGCTATGTCACGCTGCAGAGCAAGCCGCTTTAAATGCTGATGAGCGTATTGTTAATTCAGATGGTGCAAGTTTTTCATCGCACCAAGGCTTACGTGTGTATGGTAATAGCCATGGTTTAATTGCTGGTTTTCCACGTACGCGCCACAGCATTAGCACTATGGTAATAGGCAAAGAAGGCGAGCACATGCAGCGCGACTCTGCTTATACTGTTGCTCGCGATCAGGGCGGACTTAACGACGCTGCTGCGGTAGGCCTAGAAGCCGCCACCGAAACTCTGGCTAAACTAAATAGCCAAAAGCTGGGTACTATGAAAGTCCCTGTTATTTTTAGAGCCGATATTGCCAACTCATTGTTTGGCCATTTAGTGTCGGCAATTGGCGGCGGGGCGCTTTATCGTAAATCGAGCTTTTTACTCGACAGCTTAGGCACTCAAGTATTTAGTAAGAACGTTAATATTGCTGAGCGTCCTCATATATTAAAAGGATTAGCGTCGTCGCCTTTTGATAGCGAAGGGGTAAAAACGATTGACCGTGAAATTATTCAAGGCGGTGAGCTGCAAACGTACTTATTAGCAAGTTATGCAGCGCGTAAACTAAATATGGCTCCAACAGGCCATGCAGGCGGTATTCATAACTGGTTAGTTGAGCAAACGCACAACGATTTATCGGCTTTATTAAAAACCATGGGAACAGGCTTATTAGTTACCGAGCTGATGGGGCAAGGCGTAAACACCGTTACGGGTGACTACTCGCGTGGAGCAGCTGGTTTTTGGGTAGAAAACGGTGAAATTCAGTACCCTGTTAGTGAAATTACCATTGCCGGAAATTTAAAAGACATGTTTAAAGGTATTTCGGCCATAGGGGGCGATATTGAGCGCAGAGGCGGCATTCAAACCGGCTCAGTACTTATAGAGCAAATGCAAATAGCAGGCGCTTAATAGCAATTAGCAATAATACTTAATTAAGCGAATTGGTATAATATAAAAGCACATATTAAAGCCGAGCATTTAAACGCTTGGCTTAAACGTGCTTTATTTAAATTTTTGAGGTGTTGAATGGCTAAAGATAGGTACGCACCAAAACCCCTGACTGACATTATGGCAGGCCTTAATAATCGCTTATCGGCCTATGCAGGTAAAAGCCAAGCGCTTGATAAGCAACAGGTGTTGCTTAAAGAGTTTTTAGGCCCAAAGCTTGCTGAAAAATGCCGTGTGAGTAATTACCGCGATGGCACGTTGATGATTGAAGCTGTATCGGCGGCAATTGCCCTTAAACTTAATTATTTAAAAATGGATATGCAGTCGCATTTTAGAGCGGCAGGCATGGCAGAGCTCGGACAAATTAAAATTGTTGCAAACCCTCAAGCAACAGCGCGCTTAAGCCCAACTGCAGATAAACCCGGCCCCGCAGGTAAAGCACCTGGCAATTCAAGAAAAATGAGCCAGCAAACTTCAGATTACCTTAATGCCATTGCCGCATCAGCGCCACCTTCGCTGAAAGAAAAGCTAGAGCGCCTTGCTCGCCATGGTAAAAAATAACTCCCAAAAGCGCGATTATGTTTGTTGGTAGGGCTATTTTGTTACCTCGTCTCATAGAAAATACTTTGTTACATATTCTATTTTATTGTTTCTTTAATGGGGTTTATCATACAAATTCGGCGTGTTGTTTTAACCGCCTAAATATTAATTTCATTAAGTGAAAGCATCGCAGGGCGCTTTTATTTTTTCTCTGGCATGCAATAGTTTAATGAAATAGATATTTTATTCTTTACTAACAAACGGAATAATTATGAAAAAAGTAACTATTACCGCTGCAAGTATCGCACTTGCACTGGGCCTAGTAGGTTGCGGTGAAAAACAACAAGAAGCGCAAGTGGCCGACACCGCTGCCGTTACAGCACCGGCAGAAAAAACGCTTGAGCTAGGTGTAAACCTTGCCAATATGGATGAGTCGGTTCGTGCACAAGATGACTTTTATTACCATGTGAATGGACAGTGGCTTGCTAAAACAGAGATCCCTGGCGATAAGTCGAACTACGGCTCGTTTACACAGTTATACGACGAGTCGCAAAAAGCGATGAAAACAGCGCTTGAAAGTGCCGCTAATAATAGCAGTGCTAAAAAAGGCAGCGATGAGTACAAAATTGGCGCTTTTTACAAAAGCTACATGGATAAAGACACACGTGATGAGTTAGGTATTACACCTTTACAACCTTCACTTAATACCATTGATAGCCTAGATTCAAAAGCTGATCTTGCTCCTTTAATGGCTAAAATTCAACAGCAAGGTGCGAGCTTACCATTTGGCTGGTTTGTAAATAACGACGCTAAAAATTCAAGTGAATACGCGCTGTACTTATCGCAATCTGGACTTGGCTTACCTGATCGTGATTATTACTTAAAAGATGATGAAAAATTTACTAAAATTCGCGCATCTTACGAGCAATACATAACAGATATTTTAGCTAAATCTGGCGTTGAAAATGCCGCTGATGCTGCGAAAAGCGTTATCGCATTTGAAAGCGCTTTAGCTGAGGCGCAATGGAGCCGAGTACAAAGTCGTGATGCAACTAAGTCATACAATAAAATGACCGTAGCTGAGGCAAACAAGCTAACAGGCGACTTTGATTTAGCTGCATTTTTCAATAGTGCTGGGGTAGATACCTCAGACATTATTGTACGTCAGCCAAGCTACTTAGAAGGGTTTGCTGATGTGTACAAAGAAACAGATTTAGCAACGTGGAAAAACTATTTAAAGTTTCATTTTGTAAGTGGTTACGCGCAGTTACTGAGCACTGACTTGGTTGATCTTAAATTTGATTTTTACAGCACCACATTACGCGGCGTAAAAGAGCAAGCGCCACTTTGGAAAAAAGCGGTTGATGCATCTAACAGCGTACTTGGCGAAATTTTAGGTAAAGTATACGTAAAAGATAACTTCCCGCCTGAAGCAAAAGCACGTATGGAAGAGCTGGTAGATAACGTTATTAAAGGTTACGGCGTTGCTATTGAAAACCTTGAGTGGATGAGCCCTGAAACCAAGCTTGCAGCCCAAGAAAAGCTAAACAAATTTACCCCAAAAATTGGCTACCCAGATAAGTGGAAAGACTACTCACAGCTGAGCATTAACCCTGATGAATTAGTGGGTAACTACATACGTTACAGTCAGTGGGCTTATAGCGACATGATTGCTAAATTAGGCAAGCCAGTGGACCGCTCTGAGTGGCACATGACGCCACAAACAGTTAATGCTTACTACAATCCTGTAAATAACGAAATTGTATTCCCAGCTGCTATTTTACAGCCACCGTTCTTTAATTTAGAAGCCGATGACGCTGTAAACTACGGTGCAATTGGCGCAGTAATTGGCCACGAGCTAGGTCACGGTTTTGACGACCAAGGTGCTAAATACGATGGTGACGGTAACTTACGTAACTGGTGGAGTGAGTCTGACCTTAAACAGTTTGAAGAGCGTACCGGCGCGTTAGTAGCGCAATACAACGAATATAAACCATTTGAAGATGCGGGTGTTAACGGCGAGCTTACCCTTGGCGAAAACATTGGCGACCTAGGTGGTTTAACGGTGGCTTATAAGGCGTATCAATTATCGTTAGGTGAGAACAAAGCGCCCGTTATTGATGGCTACACCGGCGATCAGCGTTTCTTTATGGGTTGGTCACAAATTTGGCGTCGTAAGTACCGCGATGAAGAGCTACGTAACCGCTTAATGACAGACCCGCATTCACCAAGTCACTACCGTGTTATCGGTATCTTGTCGAACATGCCTGAGTTTTACCAAGCGTTTGACGTAAAAGAAGGCGACAAAATGTATATCAAACCAGAAGACCGCGTAAAAATTTGGTAATTGATAGCCTGTTAGTTAACCTGAATCTGGTTAAGAGATAAATTACCCCGCATTTAGGTTGATAAATAAAAGCCAGTAAGTGTTTAGCTTACTGGCTTTTTTATATTTAAATACTGAGTACTAATACCAATGCGCAATAATACTTAATTCAGGGCTACTGCATGAGTGTTTTATGCATCCAGCTTTGATTACTTAAAATATCTTTATACAAAGCAAGCTGGTTTTGCGCACGTTCTAAATTATGTTCTGCATGGGTGGTTTTAAAGTACACGTCGTTATTTAAGTAATCAGTTAAAAACCGCACACTGAGCATTAACGGCATAACTTTAGCGCCAAGCAGCAAACTTGCTTGCTCTTTGTTGCTAATAGCCGATTTAAGGGGGGCAAGGTAGCCTTTAACAAGCGCAGTAAATACCTCTTTGCGAATAACCACTTTATCAAGATTAATCGAATCTTCTGGCTCAGCGCAGCAAAATGTGCGCACCATGTCTCCAAAGTCATACAATAAAAAGCCTGCCATACACGTATCTAAATCGATAACTGCTTTTGCTTTATATGTATTGCTGCAATACAGCATATTATTTATTTTAGTGTCGTTGTGGCACACCCGGGTGGGCAAATCGGCTGTTACGTCAGCGAGTTCTTTTACTAAATGCTGTTGTGCAATGCAGTAGTCAATGTCGTTTTTACACTGCTGGAGCCGCTCTTTAGTGGCGGTGCTAATAGCTGTATTAAGCTGCTCAAAGCGCATAGCTAAGTTATGAAAGTCAGTAATAACAGGGTAGAGACTTGATGCGTCAAAATCGAGCAAGGCACGTGTAAAGGTGCCAAATGCAAATGCGGCTTGCTGTGCGTGATGGGGCTCTGTAACCACATCTTCGCTAATACTTTGGCTAATAAAATTAAGCACGCGATAGTACGCGTTGTTAATTGTAATAAGGTATTCACCTTGGCAAGTACTTATATGCTTAACAATGTCGAGCGGGTAAGTATTTGCTTGTTGTTTAGCGCTTAGGTGCTGCTCAATTAACTGGGCGTTATTGACCAGTTGTGCTGGCTTTTTAAATACATGAGTATTGAGCTTTTGAACAACAAATTGCTGCGCAGCATTAGTTAACAGCCACGTGGTGTTTATATGTCCGCTGCCTAAAGAGCTCACCTGAGTAAGCTCAGGGTTTAGCGCTAATAGCTCACTTAATTTATTTTGTATTGCTGTATTCATGTACTTTAGGCGTATCGCGCTTGTATTTTTTCGATAATCTCGGCGTTAGCAGCAGGGAACTCATAGTTACTAAGCTCATTAATAGCGACCCATTCACTTGGTTGCCCTTCGGCGCCATGTGCTTCACCGCTAAAGTTACTCACAACGTGAATATCAAGTTTTACACATTTATCGCCATAGTCATGTTCAATCACCATCAGTTGGCTAGAGCTGTGAATGGTAATGCCAACTTCTTCACTTAGCTCACGTTTAAGTGCAGCAAATACGCTCTCGCCAGCTTCTACTTTCCCGCCTGGAAATTCCCATAAGCCACCTTGATGTTGCTCATCAGCGCGCTTGCAGATAAAGATGGCGTTATTTTTTTTTATTACGCCTACCGCTACATTTACAATTTTTGTTGTCATGTTTTTTCTCCATAAAAAAAGCGACGCTAGCGTCGCTTTTTAATTACATACAATGCGTCGTTACTTTAATTTACCACAACATTGCTTAAACTTTTGTCCTGATCCACACGGACACGGATCGTTACGGCCAACTTTAGGCGCTGTTCTTGCCATTACAGTTGCGCTTTGAGGTGCTTCACCGCCTACATGTTCAGCTTCTTCGTGTTGGTACTCGCGAGGGGCATTTTCACTTTTACGGTGTTGCTCTTCTACTTTTTCAACATCTTCTTCGGCACGAACTTGTACTTTACTTAAAATGCCCACTACATCAACTTTTAAGTTTTCAAGCATTTCGGTGAATAGCTCAAACGACTCGCGCTTGTATTCTTGCTTAGGATTCTTTTGTGCATAGCCACGTAAGTGAATACCTTGGCGTAAATGATCCATTGCAGCAAGGTGATCTTTCCAGTGCTGATCAAGACTTTGAAGCATAATCGCTTTTTCAAACTGACGTAGTACAGAGTCGCCAACTTGCTCTTCTTTTTGCTTGTAAGCTTGCTCAACCGCTTGCTCAATACGCTCACGAAGTTTTTCTTCGTATAGTTTATTGTCATCTGCTAACCACTGCGTGATAGGCAGCTCAATCAGGAAGTCTTGTTTTAAGCGCTCTTCAAGGCCTGGTATATCCCACATTTCAGCAAGGCTTTGTGGTGCAATGTATTGATCAATAACACCGGCAAGTACATCACCACGGATTGCTGTAATGGTTTCTGAAATATCGCCTTCTTCAAGCAGCTCGTTACGTTGAGAGTAAACAACACGACGTTGATCGTTTGCTACATCATCGTACTCAAGTAATTGCTTACGTACATCAAAGTTACGTGCTTCTACTTTACGCTGAGCGTTTTCAATTGCGCGGTTAACCCAAGGGTGCTCAATGGCTTCGCCGCGTTGCATGCCTAGTTTACGCATCATGTTAGTCATGCGCTCGCCGGCAAATATACGCATTAACGCATCATCCATCGATAAGTAAAAACGGCTAGAGCCGGCATCACCCTGACGACCAGCACGGCCACGTAATTGGTTATCTATACGGCGCGATTCATGACGCTCAGTACCAATAATGTGTAAACCGCCAGCTTCAATTACTGCATCGTGGCGAATCTTCCACGCCGCTTTAATTTCAGCAATTTGCTCATCTGTTGGGTTTTCTAGTTTTTCAACTTCGCTGTTCCAGTTACCACCAAGCACAATATCGGTACCACGACCAGCCATGTTGGTTGCAATTGTTACAGTACCTGGTAAGCCTGCATCCGATACGATGTCAGCTTCTTGCGCGTGGAATTTAGCATTAAGTACGTTATGCTTAATTTTTTCTTTGCGTAAAAACTGCGATAAATACTCAGAGCTTTCAATCGAAATAGTACCTACAAGCACAGGCTGTCCGCGCTCTTGGCAATCTTTAATATCGGCTAAAATAGCTTCGTATTTTTCTTCTTGTGTTAGGTAAACTAAATCGGCGCGATCATCACGGATCATCGGCTTATTAGTTGGCATAACAACCGTGTCTAGGCCGTAAATAGATTGAAACTCAAATGCCTCAGTATCGGCTGTACCAGTCATACCGGCTAAGGTTTCGTATAAACGGAAGTAGTTTTGGAAAGTAATTGAAGCCAGTGTTTGGTTTTCGTTTTGAATTTTTACACCTTCTTTAGCTTCAACAGCTTGGTGTAAACCTTCAGACCAACGACGACCTTCCATTGAGCGCCCTGTGTGCTCATCGATAATAATGACTTCGTTTTCTTTAACAACGTAATCAACATCTTTTTGATAAAGCTTATGGGCACGAAGTGCTGCATACACGTGGCTCAGTAAGGTAATGCTTCCGGCAGAGTAAAGCGAGTCGCCTTCTTCAATTAAACCACGCTCAGTAAGTAGGTCTTCTACTTTAATTTGACCGCGCTCAGTTAAATGAACTTGCTTAGACTTTTCGTCAATTGTGTAATCGCCATCGCCTTCAATGCCTTCTTCGTCTTCTTTTTCTTGAAGCTCTAAAAGCGGCACAATTTTATTGATTTCGATGTATAGCTCAGAGCTATCTTCAGCTGGGCCTGAGATAATAAGTGGTGTACGCGCTTCATCAATTAAGATTGAATCCACTTCATCCACTACTGCATAAAACAATGGACGCTGTACGCGCTCATCAATGCTAAATGCCATGTTGTCACGAAGGTAGTCAAAACCAAATTCGTTATTTGTACCGTAGGTAATGTCAGCAGTATAAGCTTGCTTTTTCTGTTGTGGCATCATGCCTGGTACGTTACAGCCCACAGTTAGGCCTAAGAACTCAAATAACTCGCGGTTTGTTTCAGCATCACGTTTAGCAAGGTAGTCGTTCACGGTAATTACGTGCACGCCTTTGCCTGTTAAGCCATTTAAGTAGGCTGGAAGTGTGGCTGTTAGGGTTTTACCTTCACCGGTACGCATTTCTGCAATACGACCTTGATGTAAAACCATGCCGCCTAATAGCTGTACGTCAAAGTGACGCATGCCATTTACACGCTTTGACGCTTCGCGTACCACAGCAAATGCTTCTGGTAGAATGTCGTCAAGGCTTTGTCCGTTATCGTAACGTTCTCTAAACTCAGCTGTCTTAGCTCTTAAATCTTCATCAGAAAGCGCTTCTAATTGCGTTTCTAGCGCATTAATTAGCGCGACCGTCTTTCTTAGGTTTTTAATAGTGCGGTCATTGCGACTACCAAAAATCTTGGTAAATAAATTAGATATCATGATAAAACCGTTACAATGTATTCTTTGTTAACCGAGTGTCGGCTAACCCATTTTTTACAATTGGTAATTAATATGTACTTTTACATAACCTGTAGAACATATTAATTAGCAATTTTGTATTAAAGAGCCTCAAAGCACTGTTTAATACGTGTGCTACTATACCAGACTCTGCCAAACAACAAACTATCTCAACTAAAAGATGTGTATTAAAAACAGAAAAATTTGATCTGATGCGTAAAAACCACTTTAACTGATTTAATTACGCTAAAAAATAGCAGCAAGTTGTGAAGATATGGTGTTAAAAAATTTAAAAACAAGAGTGCTAGGGCATGCAGGCCTCGGGTGATTGAAATTCATTCAATCCACAAAGCTCAACACGCCCTAGATGGGTTAATTTTATACTTAGTTACCCACCTTATTACGCTGTGTATTTAAAGCTTAAACTGATTAACCGTTTTGTTTAAGGCAACAGCAAGGTCGCTTAAATCGCGCGCTTCATCTGCTAAAATGTGTGCGTGATCAGCGGTGCTGTTTACTAAGCCATTAATTGCTGCAAGGCTGGTATTAATATCCTCTGCGACAACGGTTTGTTGCTCAGTTGAAGTGGCAATTTGGTGGCTTTGGTCTTGCACTTTAGTTACCGACTGAGCAATGTTTTGTAATGAACTTAGCACTTCTTTTGTTTGCGATACTGAGCCTTCAGTTTGCTCTTGCCCTTGTAGCATCATTACCGACGCTTGTTGGGCAATTTGCTGTAAGCGAGAAATCATATTACGAATATCGTCTGTTGATTCTTGCGTACGGCTTGCCAGTGAACGTACTTCATCGGCAACTACCGCAAAACCACGGCCATGCTCACCTGCACGCGCAGCTTCAATGGCGGCATTTAGAGCAAGTAAGTTGGTTTGATCGGCAATGGAGTTAATTACATCCACCAATGCACCAATGTTATTACTTTCTTGCTCAAGTCCTGCTACCACTTTAGATGCTTCACCTATGTGTAGCGCAAGTTCGGTCATCACACGTTGTGCTTGAGTTGAGCGGTCAGCCCCTTCGGCAGTAATGGCTTGTACTTCTTCGGCGGCGCTGTTGGTATGCTGTGCGTTACGCGATATTTCAAGTACAGTGCTGGCCATTTCGGTTACGGCGGCACTTACGCTGTCTACTTGTTGTTTTTCTTGCTGTATTTCGGTGTTGGTTTGAGCAGACACGTTTTTAAGTTGCGCTGCGGCATTAGTCAACTGCTCAGCTTGTGCGGCTGTTTCTAGCATCATGGCGCGCAGCTTATCAATGAATGTATTCATGTGATTGGCAAGCTGGCCGACCTCATCCTGGCTGGTAATATTAATCTTTTGGGTTAAATCGCCTTCGCCCGATGCAATATCACGCATTATATTAGTTAAAGTGGTAATAGGCTGCGAGATCATGTGGGTTGCCCATAATATCATCGCTAAAATGATCACTAAAATAATCACCACTGCGGTGGTTGTGGTGGTAACCGCCTCATTAACGGGGGCTTCAATCATGCTGGTTGGGATCAGTATACCTACATACCAATCTAGATAAGGTTGCTCTAGTTGTAAGCGATGGTACACCACATAATACTCTTCTCCTTTTAAGGTCACCAATTGGCTGCCTTCGAGGTTATTACGCATTTGTGCGTTAAGCTCTGTAAAGCCTGAAGTATTATTAAACTGGCTTTCAAGGCCATCTAGCCCTTCTTTACCTTTAGGGCCTTCGTCGGTGTTAGACAGCTTATGGCCGGTAGCATTTGAAAAGTGTACAACCTTTTGATTGCCATCGAGTAAAAAGCCATAGCCTTGGCCGTTAAAGCGAATACCTTCAACCATATCGTTGATTTTATTAAGCTGTAAATCAACGCCGCCCATACCAATAAGTTTACGCTGTGCGTTGTATACCGGCTGTTGTACAACTGCTGAGGCAACCCCAGTGGTTAAATCGACCGATATAGGGCCTACGTAAAGTTTATTAATTTGCAGGGCTTCTTGCCACCAACCACGTTTATAGGCGTAGTAAGGTTGGCCATTGTAATGGCTGGTACGCTCGTTTTCTTTAAAGTATTCACCGGTGGTTGCTGATGCGAAAAACGCCGACAGTACATTTTCGTCATTTGAGCTAATGCGTACAAAGTCTTGATTAACTTCGTTGTAGCCGGGGGCATTTTTAATCGGCTGATCGCGAGTATCCCAATTTTCAAAAAAATTAACTAAATGCGGGTTATTAACAAACGTAGAAACCAGCTTGCCATACTTTGCAAAGTAGCTTTGCATTGAAAGTTGTTCGCTTTGTAGGTAGCTTTGAGCTTCGCGCTCAATGTTTACTCTGGAAAGGTTAGCGATGTGATTTACAAAAAATGTTGAAGCAATAATTAGCAAAATGGTGATGGTGCCACCAATCAATAATAATATTTTCTTCCGTAATGATAAATTATTTAGCATAAGTGCACGTATTATTGTTTTTTAGTAGGTTGTATCTAATCATATCTTACTTTAAATCTCTATGAAGTTAGATAAAAAGCACTAATTATGCGTTTAAAATGAAGGGTTATGCAAAAATGGAAACAAAAGCTAATAAATTAGTAGTATTAGGCGCAGGCTGGTTGGGTCATACTTTGTGCCTACAAGCTAAACAGGCGGGTTGGCAGGTACAAGGTACGCATAGAAGTGATGAGCACACAGACGATTTTCAGCGTCAATTTGTACTGATTGATGGGCAACTAATACACCAAATAGATTTACACGACGCTTACTGGGTGTGTGCAATCCCCCCACGAAGCAGACACAGTGAAAGTAACTACCCAGAAACACTAAGCGCTGCACTTTCACTTTCTAAACAATTAAATGCAAAGGGCTTTATTTTGTGCTCATCTACCGGTGTGTACGACCAAGAGCCAGGTGTTTACACTGAAAGCAGTGAAATAAGTTGTACCAATGAGCGACAAATAAAACTATACGATGGCGAAGAAAAGGTGCTTGAGCAAGATGGTAAAGTTCTGCGTTTAGCAGGGTTATTAGGACCTAACCGCGAGCCGGGGCGCTTTGTTGCTGGGAAAGAATTAAATTCATCGAGCCAGCAGGTGGTTAATATGGTGCATCAACAAGATGTGATAAACGCCATTTTTGCGGTAATAGAAAACTATAACTCGGGGCAAAATATTTACAACGTGGTAAATCCATCGCACCCAACTAAAGCGAATTATTATGCACAAAAGTGTGCAGAGCATGGCGGCGAAATGCCAACCTTTACCAGTAATGAAAGTGCTGAGCGCAAAGTACTTGGCTCAGCAATTGAAGCGTTAGGTTTTAGCTATCAGCATGGAATTTAAAATACGATGGTAGTGGGTTGTGGTGAATAAAGTCGCACAATGCCCCTTGTGCTAAAAGTGTATTGGTTGCGTCTATATCGGGGGCAAAGTAGCGGTCTTTATCGTAGTAACTTACATGCTCGCGCAGCAGAGCTTTTGCTTTTTCTACTTGTGGTGAAGGTTTAAGTGGGGCTCTAAACTCAAGCCCTTGAGCAGCTCCAAGCCATTCAATTGCTAATACCCCGCGGGTGTTATTGGCCATTTCCTTTAAGCGCCTTGCTGCAAAGGTTGCCATAGAGACATGATCTTCTTGATTTGCTGATGTTGGCAAGCTGTCTACCGAGGCGGGGTGCGCAAGCGATTTGTTCTCGGAGGCAAGCGCAGCTGCGGTTACTTGGGCAATCATAAAACCTGAGTTAACTCCGCCGTTTTCAACTAAAAAAGGTGGCAGTGTAGAGAGGTTTGAATCAATAAGTAGCGCGATTCTTCGCTCTGCCAGCGCGCCTATTTCGGCAATCGCAATAGCTAAGTTATCAGCTGCCATAGCAACGGGCTCTGCATGAAAGTTACCACCGGATATAATATCGCCCACATCGGCAAATACTAGTGGGTTGTCGGTAACGCCGTTTGATTCACATAACAACACATCTGCGGCGTGGCGAATTTGTGTTAAACACGCGCCGAGTACCTGAGGTTGGCAGCGAAGGCAGTAAGGGTCTTGTACTTTTTCGCAGTTTACGTGAGATTGGCTAATTTGTGATTCAGTACTAAGTAGCTCTCTAAATACACTGGCCGTATCAATTTGGCCGCGTTGCCCCCGTATTTCGTGAATGCGTGCATCAAAGGGCGCGCGGCTGCCCATTGCAGCTTCTATGCTAATAGAGCCTATAACACAGCTTTGTGCATATAAATCCTCTGCTTTGAAAAGCCCTTGTAACGCAAACGCGGTAGAGGCTTGTGTACCATTTAACAGTGCCAGTCCTTCTTTTGCGCCTAATGTAATAGGTGAAAGATTGGCAATTTTCAGCCCTTGCTCTGCACTTATAATTTCACCTTTGTGGCGCATTTTGCCTTCACCTAATAGTGGAAGGCACATATGAGCAAGAGGCGCTAAATCGCCCGAAGCACCCACAGACCCTTTTTGTGGTACGCACGGGTACACTTCACTGCACAGTAGTTGCATAAAAAATGCGATCACCTCTAGGCGTATCCCAGAGTAGCCCCGAGACAAAGAGTTTACTTTTAAGGTCATCATTAGTCTTACAGTGCTGTCGTCCATGAACTCCCCAATACCGGCAGCATGCGAAAGCACAATACTGCGCTGCAGTAGCTCAAGCTCGTCATCTGCTATTTTTGTATTGGCTAATAAGCCAAAGCCGGTGTTAATACCGTACACCGTTTGGCGTTTGTTTATTACGTTTTGAACAGTTTGTGCGCTGGCCGCTATTTGTGTACTGGCGCCATCGACTAAGTTAAGTGTGACAGCTGAGTCATTAATTTTTCTTAGGGTGCTTAAGTCTAACTGCCCTGGTGTGAGAGTGTGTGAAATCATGACTATTCCTTGTTTAGCATAGGGAGATCTAGGTGGTGCTCTTGCGCGCAATTTTTTGCAATATCGTAGCCTGCATCAGCATGGCGCATAACGCCGGTAGCAGGGTCGTTCCAAAGCACACGAGCTATGCGTTGCGCAGCTTGTTCACTACCATCTGCAACAATAACCACGCCTGCGTGCTGGCTAAAGCCCATGCCCACTCCGCCGCCATGGTGCAGCGACACCCACGTTGCGCCACCCGCAGTATTAAGCAAAGCATTAAGTAACGGCCAATCAGAAACGGCGTCAGAACCATCTTGCATACTTTCGGTTTCACGGTTGGGGCTTGCTACAGAGCCAGAGTCGAGATGATCGCGACCAATTACAACCGGCGCTTTAAGCTCGCCATTTTTAACCATGTCGTTAAAGGCCAGTGCAAGGCGGGCTCGGTTTTTTAAACCAACCCAGCATATACGCGCTGGCAAACCCTGAAATTGAATGCGCTCACGCGCCATATCAAGCCAGTTATGTAAGTGAGTATCTTCTGCGATAAGCTCTTTCACTTTTGCATCGGTTTTATAAATGTCTTCGGGGTCGCCTGAAAGCGCAACCCATCTAAATGGGCCAATTCCTTCACAAAATAACGGACGGATATAAGCAGGCACAAAGCCCGGAAAATCAAACGCGTTAGTAACGCCTTCTTCAAATGCCATTTGGCGAATGTTATTGCCATAGTCGGTAGTGGCAGTACCGGCTTTTTGAAGTGCTAGCATGGCGTTTACTTGCACTGCCATAGATTGTTTAGCGGCTTTAACCACTGCCTGTGGGTTTTGTTCACGCATTTTTGCTGCGTGTTGCATGCTCCAACCTTGCGGTAGGTAGCCGTTGAGTGGGTCGTGCGCTGAGGTTTGGTCGGTCACTATATCAGGGGTAATATTGCTGTTTGCCAGTGCAGTAAAAATATCGGCAGCATTACCTAATAAGCCTACCGATAATGCCTTACCTTTAATGCAAGCATCGGTAACTAGCTCAAGCGCGTGCTCAAGTGTCTTGGCTTTTACATCAACGTAGCCGGTTTTAATTCGAAAATCGATACGGGTTTCGTCGCATTCCACAACTAATGCGCTAAAACCTGCCATCGTCGCGGCGAGTGGTTGTGCGCCTCCCATACCGCCAAGGCCTGCTGTTAAAACCCATTTACCTTTTGCATTACCGCCAAAGTGTTGTTTTGCCATTGCTACAAAGGTTTCGTAAGTGCCTTGCACTATGCCTTGTGAGCCAATATAAATCCAAGAGCCCGCGGTCATTTGCCCATACATCATTAAGCCTTTTTTATCGAGCTCATTAAAGTGCTCCCAATTTGCCCAATGTGGCACCAGGTTAGAATTAGCAATGAGAACGCGCGGCGCGTTTTCGTGGGTTTTAAATACGCCCACGGGCTTACCCGATTGCACAAGCAGGGTTTCGTCGTTTTCGAGCCTATCAAGGGTTTCAATTATTTTATCAAAGCTTGGCCAGTCTCTTGCCGCACGGCCAATACCGCCATATACCACTAACGCGTGAGGGTGCTCTGCCACATCAGGGTCTAAATTGTTCATTAACATGCGTTTAGCGGCTTCTGTTTGCCAACTTTTAGCGCTAATTTTATCGCCATGAGGCGCGCGGATTTCTCGGTGTGTGTCTAGCCGGTTGTTCATGAATTTCTCCTGTTGTATATACAAGATGGTCAGCTACAAAAAAACGCCCTTGAGCGTTACGTTGTTATTATTTTTTAAATGTTAAGTGCCCGCCCAAACGGTATTTACTGCCCGGTGATACTAAGCGAGCAAAGCTCACTATGCCTTTTGTAGACCAAGTACGACGAATAACCTGTAAGCAGGGTTCTTCGTTATACAGGTTAAGCCATTGGCACATTTGCGAGTTGGGCATAACCGCTTCCACTGTGTGGCGCGCTTGTGTGAGCGGCGCTACGCTCGATAAGTATTCATGCGGGGTGAGGGCGCTAAAGTCTTGTTGTAAATAACCCGCGGCTAAAGCTGGGTTTACAAATCGCTCTTCTACTTGCAGTGGTTTGTCGTTCTCATTGTGTACAAGCACACTGCGATACACCACGCTATCTACTTCAACGCCAAGCGCAATGGCTATGGGTGCTACCGCATTGATTGATTCAAGCACTTGCACACTACAGCTGTATTGCCCGTTACGTTCTGTTACTTCATCGGCTATGTTTTTAATTTCAAGTAGTGAAGACTGCGATTTAAAACTGGCTACAAACGTACCTAACCCTTGGCTGCGCGTTAAAATACCGGCATCTGTTAATTCGCTCAGTGCACGTCGTGCGGTCATACGGCTTACAGAAAATTGGCTGCTAAGCTCGTTTTCTGAAGGGACACGTTGGTTTTCTTGCCATGCGCCATTTTTTATTTTATCGACAATAAATTGTTTAATTTGTGCAAATTTAGGTGTGGTCATTACTATTATTAGCTGTACTTAAAATAAACTATTTAATAAAGATGGCATAATTATCTTGTATATACAAGGTGTATTGTTAGACTGTATTTTAAGCACGTTAGGGAGCTAAGTATGCAAAATAAAACAACGGGTTACGCCTTGGAAGATCTCGACTTATTATTGACTGATGCCAACATAGCAACCATGGATAGCACAATTGATGCACCTTATGGGGCTATAAAAAATGCGGCACTGGCGATTAAAAACGGCGAAATTGTATGGTTAGGTGAGCAATCAAACTTACCCAGTTTTGATGCCTTTGCTACCCCTACATTAAGTATTAAAGGGCAATGGTTAACGCCTGGGCTTATTGATTGCCATACACATTTAATATTTGCAGGCTCCCGAGCTGAGGAATTTGAGCAGCGCTTACAAGGTGTAAGCTATGAACAAATAGCTGCACAAGGTGGCGGTATAGCCAGTACCGTTAAGGCCACTCGCGCGGCAGATCATGAGCAGTTATTTGTTGATGCAAAAGATCGCTTAAACACTTTACTTGCCGAGGGCGTAACGACTGCTGAGATAAAGTCGGGATACGGGCTTGATGTTGAAAACGAAATAAAAATTTTAGAAGTGGCGCGTTTGCTTAATGAGCATCATCCTATTGATATTAAAACCACGTTTTTAGGTGCACATGCGCTACCCCCTGAATACAAAGGCCGTGCAGATGAATTCATTGATTTAGTATGTACGCAGATGCTTGAGCAGGTAGTGGCTAATAACCTTGCCGATGCTGTGGATGTATTTTGTGAAAATGTAGGCTTTAGTCTTGTACAAACAAAACAAGTGTTTGATGCAGCTACAAAACATAACTTGCCGGTAAAATGCCATGCTGAGCAGCTTTCTAATCAGCAGGGCGCACAGCTGGTGGCTGAGTATAAAGGCCTTTCAGCTGATCATATTGAGTACCTTGATGAAAACGGCGTAAAAGCCATGGCAGAGGCTGGCACTGTGGCTGTTTTATTACCTGGGGCTTTTTATTTTTTACGAGAAACACAGCTCCCTCCCATCGATTTGCTGCAAAAATACAATGTGCCTATTGCTATTGCCAGTGACTTTAACCCAGGAACCTCGCCTTTATGTTCTGTGCAATTAATGATGAACATGGCATGTACTTTATTTAGGCTCACCCCTGAGCAGGCCCTTGCGGGAGTAACCCGCAATGCAGCGCAGGCACTAGGTTTAAAAGACAGAGGCGTGCTAAAGGTTGGAGCAAGGGCTGATATTGCGCACTGGCAAATAGGTCACCCTGCACAATTAAGTTACCAATTTGGCGTAAATAAACTGTTAAATCTATGGATTTTGGGTAGAATTAATTAGTTTGTATTATTTTTGTCCATATTTAACATGCTTTTATTAAATTTTATAGCTAGTGGAGTGGCGTAAGCTTGAGTATTTTGACTGACAGTAACTTTCCAATATTTTTTAGCGGCGCGCTGTTAATGGCGATGGTCGCTACGTTATTTGCGGTTAAAAATACCAGTATTAAATTTAGTTACTTATGTACAGGCGTTGTCGGTTTAGCCATTTTAAGTAGCGGGGCTGCTTGGTTAGCAATCTTGCTCGCTTTTGGTTTTTGCTTTCATTTATGGCAAGCGTTTGAGCGTAATAGTTGGAGCATGATTATCACAAGCGCCGTTTCAGGGTTGCTATTTGTGGTGTTGTTTTCAGCGCATTTACTCATGGACGTGCCCCTATTTTGGGTGGTGGTGGCTATTATTCTGCTAGCGGTTGTAGGACTAATGAGCGAGGAAGAAGAGCTCAAAGTTGAAGATTCGCATAACATTAATGAGCCTGAGCCGTACCAAGATGACTCTCCTCTTGCTGCATTTGCAGATAAACAGCAGTTACGCCAAGGTTATTACAGCTGGTGTAAAGAAAAACAGCTAGAAGCAGCACTGGTGATTGTTCGTCTAGAAGGGTTTGAGCAAGTTAATCAGCACATAGGCAGAGATTTTGGTGATTTGTTGTTGGCACAATCAGCCAACAGAATAAAAGACTTACTAAATAACGACAATGTGATTGATTTAGGTAGCCAAGAAAAATTGGCGCATTTAGGCGGTCTTAACTTTGCCTTTATTTGCAGCTTAGCTGTGCACAAACATAGCCATGAACACATCATTGAGCAAATTATTGGCGCAACACTTAAACCGTTTAACGTCGCTAATTGTACCGTAGAGGTAAAAGCAAGGGCGAGTTACGTTAATTGCGATGAGCAAGACGCTAACTTTGATAACTTAGTATCGTGTGCTTACTTAGCCCTTGACAGTCAGCCTAAAAAAGCAGTGGTTGTGTACCATCAACAAATGATGGTTGAGCAACTTGAGCAGCAAGCCCGTTTAAAAGAGCTGGCTAATATTGATTTTGTAAGCGAGCTTGAACTTTATTTTCAGCCTATTATCCGCAATGACGACGGCAAAATTGAGTTTTTAGAACTTCTGTTGCGTTGGCAGCACCCTCAACAAGGTATTTTATCTGCCCACCGATTTATTGATGATATTCATATTGCGGGTTTAGCTTACCCACTGGCTAAATTTGTTATAGAGCGGGCCGCAGAGCTTGCCATGGCGTTGCGTATAGAGGGAATTGCTATACCGCTGAGCATTAACTTATTTGGCCCCGAAATGCTTAACGAAGAGTTTGTTGAGTTTGTAGATAGTGTGGTGAGTGAGCACAACTTACAGCACGGAGATTTAATTGTTGAATGCCCGCTGCATATATTCACAGATTTAGATAATAAGGGCCGTGCGATGATTGCCCGATTAAATAATATAGGCTTAAAAATATGCGTTGATGGGTTAGGCGATAACCCCATTGTTCTTTCTAAGCTGCCAAATCTAGCTGTTGAATACATTAAGGTAGCGCCATCGCTTACTGCAGATTTTAGCAATCAAAATAATATACGCAGCCTAGTAGGCGGTATGGTTGAAATGCATAACCAACAAAATACCAAGGTTATTTTTGAGGGCGTTGAAACCTTAGACCAATTAAAGTTTGTAAAAAGTTTAAAAGCGCACGCAGCACAAGGTTATTATTTTGGCCACCCGTTAAGCAGCATTGGCTTAATGAGTTGGCTAAAGCAGTGGCAGGCCCACCAAACACAATAAGTTATGCCCAGCTGCAATAATTATTTTGTAAGGAAAATTCTGCAATTAGCTGCGATAAGATTACTCACTTATGAGCGTATAGCGTGCAAAAGTGAGTTATACACCTGCCAATAGTAAGCTCAATTAACTCACCATTATTAGCTAAGCCAGTAAGGCAATTTGGTGGCCTTAAAAAATGCAGCGATTAATTAAGCTAATTACAATTAACACTTTTTTGCATGTAAGTAGGCATTAACTAATGCACTAATAATTTGCCCACAGCTTTGCATACCTGCTGTTAACCCAGCAGGGTGATTTAGCGGTGCAGCTTCACACAAATGTAGGTAGCGGGCAGTGCTGTGTTTTGCTGTTAAATAAACATAATGCTCAGCATCACTAACGCTAAAGCCGCAGCATGTATACGCGCTGGCCGGTAAAAATGAAATACTGTCTAAGTCGAGTTCAATACCAAGTGGCGCATTATTAAACGCTGCTAAGGCGTGTTGTACGGCATTGGTTAGTGATATTTCTCGGCGTATATTAATAGCCTGATAGCTGTGAAAACTACATTGATTTTGCGCGATTAAGTCAAAAATGGCTTGGTTATTTTTTTGCTCATGCAGGCCAATAATATGATATTGCTGCAATGCATTGTTCCTCAAAGCATAGCTAAAACCATTGCCGCTGTGGCGACCTTCGCAAGGCCGTAAATCTGCATGGGGATCAAAATTTATAGCGTTAACTGAAGCCCCGCTATGTTTGCTTAAAGCACTGAGTATGCCAAAGCTATTATTGTGCCCACCGCCGATAATAATAGGCTCAAGGCCCGCATTAAATATAAGTGTTAATACTGCCTCTACTCGCTCATCTATTGTTGCGCATAGTTTACGTAGTTGAGCCAGCTCTTCAGCATGCTGGTTATTTAAGCCTTGGGCTTGCACCATTACATCATCAACGTCAATTTCGCCTAACAGCAATACCTGCTGGGTCGCGTTAAACTGGTTAACTGGTTGGTTCAAAAAGTATTGTAAAAAAGCGGGCCAAGCTTGATGTGAGCCGCCATTGCCTAAATTAGCGCGAGGGCCTATATCTTCACATATACCAATTAATACGTAGCGAATACCAAATTGCGCTGCATCGTTAAGGGCTTGTTGTACATTTACATGGGTGTCTAATAGGGCAACAGACTGCCAGGTTTTTGTTTCGTTAACGCGTGTGGAGCAGTAGGGTTTAACGGCGTTTTCATCATACACTTTTAAGGTAGGGTGCACTGTGTTGAATCCGTATTGAGCAGCAAAAATTATTCGTGGTGGCGTAAGCAGTGCTCTGTTGAGCACTGCTTGTTACTTTATTCTTCGATAACTTCTAGTTCAAGTTCTTCTGCTGATAATACAATGCCAGTACTATCTGCATAGATAAAATCGTCATCAAAAAACGACACACCGGCAAAGTTAACACCAATGCCATCTTCACCAGCGCCTTCGCTGTCGGCGGCAACAGGAATAGATGCAATCGCTTGGATACCTAAATCAATTTCTTCTAACTCATCTACATGACGCACAGCACCAAATACAATAATGCCGTTCCAGTTGTTATCAAGCGCAAGCTCTGCAAGTTCAATGTCGATAAGGGCGCGTCGTGTTGAGCCACCACCATCGATAAGTAGTACTTGATCAGTACCGTCTTGTGAGAGTATTTCACGGATCAGTTCATTATTTTCAAAACATTTAACCGTTTTAATTCGGCCGCCAAACGTGTGTCGACCACCAAAGTTGATGAACATCGGTTCAAGCACGTCAACCACATCGGCAAAAAAGTCACATAAGTCAGAAGTGCTGTAATCCATTATTTTATCCTCAAAGGGTACATAAGTTACCCTCAGTATACCCTCCTTATATGCAATAACAACGACTTAATAGCAGTAAATTTATTCAAAAAATGCCGAAATTAGAAATGGCAACAATAGTGTCTTAAAAGCGTCACTCAATTGTTATTTTCTGCCACTAAGCTTTAACTATGGTTATATATTGTGCAGCTAAGGGTAAATAATGAACGACAATAACGTGCTTAAAAAAATGGCTCAAATGGATGAACAACTCTTTTTAACGCTGTTTAATTATAATTCACCCAAATGGCTGAAAACGGCTGCGCTTGGTTTATCTAAAAGTGGTAATGGTGGTTTATATTTACTTATGTGTGGCGCCATTTGGTGGCTAAGTGCCAATGAGCAGCATCAGTTATTGCCAATATCGGTGTTACTGGGGTTTGCAATTGAAAGGCCTATTTATTTTTTAGCAAAACGTAGCTTCGGCCGAATCCGCCCCTGTGATTGCTTAGTCAGTAATGCGTATATAGTGCCTAGTGACAAATTTAGTTTGCCTTCGGGACACAGTGCAGCAGCATTTTTAGTTGCGGTAATATTGAGTCACTTTTTTGCAGAGTATACGTGGCTTTGGTTTAGTTGGGCATCGGGGGTGGCGGTTTCTCGCGTAGTATTAGGCGTACATTTTCCGGCAGATATAATAATAGGCGCCGTTATTGGCAGTTCATGCGGTTTATTTGCGCTAGCTTTGGTGGTGCCTGTATGAAGATATTATACGGCATACAAGGCACAGGTAATGGCCACATTACGCGCGCCCGTGTTATGGCAAGTTGTTTTAAAGAGTTAGGTATAGATGTAGATTACGTTTTTTCAGGACGCCCTGAAAAAGACTACTTTGATATGCAGGACTTTGCTGATTACAAAACCTTTCGGGGTTTATCGTTTAGCACTAAAAACGGCCAAGTAAAAAGCTATCAAACATTAAAAAATGCCCGAGTGTGTAAGTTAGTTAACGATATAAAATCATTTAATGTAAAAAAATACGATTTTGTCTTAAATGACTTTGAGCCTATTTCAGCTTGGGCAGCAAAGCGCGCAGGCGTGCCTGTAGTCGGTATTAGTCACCAGGCGGCTTTTTTATCTAATAGCGTGCCTATGTTTGGCCGTGGTTTATTTAGAAAATCTCTCATTAAGCACTACGCGCCAGCAAGCACCTATTTAGGCGTACATTGGCAGCCCTTTGCAGATAATATTATACCGCCCTTTATTGCAAACCATAACCATGGCAATCCTGTCGCCGTTATGAATAAAGTGCTGGTGTATTTACCCTTTGAGAACCTCGACAACATTATTGATTATTTAAAGGACTTCCCAGAAAAAGAGTTTTACTGTTACCACCCGCATGCGCAGGATAAATCCCTCGGGCATATTCATTTGCGCACTCCTTCACGAGCGGGGTTTTTAAACGACTTAGCAAATACCAGTGGCGTAATTGGTAATGCAGGCTTTGAGCTGGCAAGTGAGGCCTTAAAGCTTGGGAAAAAATTATTACTTAAACCTCTTGATGGTCAGTTTGAACAAGATGCAAATGCACAAACATTGCGGGCGATGAAAATGGCCCATGTAATGAATTATTTAAACCCGCAAGCGCTGGATGATTGGAATAGTGCCCCGCAAAACAAACAAATTAATTTTCCCAGTGATCCTGCCCCTTTGGTTAAATGGCTACTTAATAAACAGTGGCATGACACTCACTCATTGCATAAAGATTTATGGGGGAGTGTTAATCTAAAAGCATGAGTTATATGTATAAAAAGTTAATAAAAAATTCAATATAAAGCGCCAGAACGTACTACACTATTAGTGCATATTAAATATAGGTGTTTTCAATGAATTTTTTACAAAACTTAACCATTAAAAGGCGTTTGCAACTTAATGCAGTGGTAGTCGGTCTGGCAATGGTCATTTTGTTGTGTGTGATAATTTATGAGTCACGCGTAACACTCAATCTGAATAAAACAATTCAGCTTGCAGAAGAGCTCAACGTACATGCACTAGAGCTTAGAAAGCATGAAAAAAACTTTCTTTTTTACAAGCAGCAGGAAGCACTTACATCATTTGATAAGGATTTTAAACAGCTAAGCACTAAAATCAAAAAGCTGCAGGAGGTAATGCAACAGCAGGGCATTACCACAGCGCAAATTGAGCATTTTCATACGCTTATTACTAACTACAACAACAATTTTTCAGAGGTTGTTAGGTTACAGCAGCAGATAGGTTTAAACCCTAAAGATGGGTTGTATGGCAAGCTCAGAACTGCAGTGCACGAAGTTGAGGTGCTATTAAAAGAGCAAGATAACTTTGAGCTTTTATCGGCAATGCTACAGCTGCGACGCGCTGAGAAAGATTTTATGCTGCGCTTTGATGCAAAATACTTAACTCGCTTTAACGAACTTATTAGTACGTTTAAACAAAAAATTACCCAAGCTGATTTGCAAAGTAGTTATAAGTCGCAAATAAGCCCTTTAATAGATACGTATCAAAGTGCTTTTCAAAATCTTGTAAAGGCACAAACGCAGTTAGGGCTCGATTTAGACTCTGGTGCACTAGGCGTTATGCGTATTAACGTAGAAAAAAGCGATCAGGTTGTTGGTCAAATTGTTGAGTCAACCAAGCTGGAAGTTGAGAAAAGCGTTGACCAAGCGCAGTTTATTGCCATCGTTGTATTTGTTATTTCGGGCATTATAGTGTTGGCGCTGGTGTACTTTACTAGCCACTCGATTATTGTGCCTATTGAGCGGGTATATCACACCATAAACGACATACGCCGTAATAACGATTTAAGCGTAATGATAGAACAAACAGGTAATGATGAAGTTACCATTATGACCTCGGACTTTAATAGTTTAATAGGCGATTTTAAAAACCTCATAAACGAAGTGAATACCGCGCTTAATACGTTAAATGTTGCAACAGAGCACTTATCTGAAAGTACTTCTGCAACAAGTTCAGGCATGCAAGAGCAGTTACACGAAGCGGATATGGTTGCCACTGCGGCTACGCAAATGCAGGCAACGATTCAAGATATTTCTCATAATACCGAAGCTGCCGCTAAAAAAGCAGAGTCAACCAACTTAAGCGCGCAGCAAGGGCGCAATGAAGTAGACTCTACGGTTAAGCACATACGCGATTTATCTTCGTCGTTAGGTAACGCATCAAGTGTGGTATCGCAACTTGAAAAAGACGGTGAAACCATAGGCTCAGTGCTCGATGTAATCAGAGGCATTGCAGAGCAAACCAATTTACTCGCATTGAATGCCGCGATAGAAGCCGCTCGTGCTGGGGAGCAAGGGCGAGGATTTGCTGTTGTGGCGGATGAAGTACGCTCGCTTGCGCAACGTACACAAGAGTCTACCAGTGAAATTGAAGGCATTATTAATACGCTTCAGCAGCGCACGCAAGAGGTAGTAAGTATTATGCATCAATGTCGCTCGCAAGGTGATGAAAGTGCTTCACAAGCTATTAAAGCGGGTGATTTACTCGGCGCTATTACCGAAGATGTGCAAACCATAATGGAAATGAGCACTCAAATTGCCGTTGCTATTGATGAGCAAAGTCAGGTGGCATCAGAGGTGAACAAAAATGTAGTACGCATTAGAGACATTGCCCAAGATGCCTCTGAGCATGCAGTTAATAATGCGCAAACCAGTGAAGAAGTCTCTGAACAAGCGCGCGTATTATTTGCGGCTATTGATAAGTTTAAAGTGTAATACAGTGTAGCGTTTAAAAAGCCAATAAGGTTTAGGGAACAAACTTTATTGGTACGCTATCTTTGTTTTGTTCGTGCTCGGCAAGACGCGCTTGGTATTTATCCCACAAGGTTTCGTGCTGCGCTTGTAGTGTTTCAAAGTAGCTCCAGCTAAATAGCCCGCTGTTATGACCATCATCAAAGTCTAATCTCAGTGCGTAATGCCCCACCGGTACAATCTTTTTTATACCAACATGTTGTTTATTAAGTACCAACTTCATTGGCTCTGCACCATGCCCTTGCACTTCGGCCGAGGGAGAGTGAACGCGTAAAAACTCGCAGCTAAATACAGCCATACTGTCATCATCAAAGTAAACATCTAGGTTTTTACTCACGCTATGATAATGCACTTTTGTTACGTGTTTCATTTTATATGTCCCATTAAAAAGCCCCCAATATGGAGGCTTTTAGTATAGTATTTTTGCCTACCTTATAAAATAAAGCGGCTTAAATCTTCATCTTCAACTAATGCGCCTAAATGTTTTTCTACATAAGCGGCGTCAATAGTAAGGGTAGAGCCAGCTTGTTCAGATGCATCGTATGAAATTTCTTCCATTAGCTTTTCCATTACCGTATGTAAGCGACGAGCACCAATGTTTTCGGTTTTCTCGTTAACCTGCCAAGCGGCTTTAGCAATGCGCTCTATTGCATCATCGTTAAACTCAACATTTACTTGCTCAGTTTTAAGCAGTTCACGTTGCTGCTCAGTAAGTGAAGCATGTGGCTCGGTAAGAATTCGTTTAAAGTCATTAGCACTTAGTGCTTCAAGCTCTACACGAATAGGTAAACGACCTTGTAGCTCAGGGATCATGTCTGATGGTTTAGCCATTTGGAACGCACCCGATGCAATAAATAGCATGTGGTCGGTTTTCACCATGCCGTGCTTAGTATTAACGGTTGAGCCTTCAATTAGTGGAAGTAGGTCGCGTTGTACACCTTCACGGCTAACATCTGGGCCTGACGAATCGCCACGCTTACAAATTTTGTCTATTTCATCAATAAACACAATGCCGTTTTGCTCTACTGCAAAAATAGCCTGCTCTTTTAGCTCTTCAGGATTAACTAATTTAGCGGCTTCTTCTTCGGTTAATAACTTAAAAGCTTCTTTAATTTTTAACTTACGCTTAGTACGTTTGTCGCCACCCATGTTTTGGAACATGCTTTGCAGCTGGTTGGTCATATCTTCCATACCAGGAGGCGCCATAATCTCTACATTTGGCTGTGCTTGCGCTAGATCTATTTCTATTTCTTTATCATCAAGCTGGCCTTCGCGTAATTTTTTACGGAATGTTTGACGAGTAGATGAGTTGTCATCGCGCTGTGTTTCACCGTATTGATCTTTAGCTGGTGGTAAAAGTGCATCTAAAATACGCTCTTCTGCTGCTTCTTCTGCGCGGTGTTTAAACTTTTTAGTTTGTTGCTCGCGGGTCATTTTAATTGATACATCAACTAAATCGCGAATGATAGTCTCTACTTCTTTACCAACATAACCCACTTCAGTAAATTTAGTCGCCTCTACTTTAATAAAAGGCGCATTAGCGAGTTTAGCTAAACGGCGGGCAATTTCAGTTTTACCGACACCGGTTGGGCCAATCATTAAAATGTTTTTAGGGGTTACTTCGCTGCGTAAGTCATCGTTTAGTTGCATACGGCGCCAGCGATTACGCAGGGCAATAGCCACGGCTTTTTTAGCATTAGCTTGACCAATAATATGCTGATCTAACTCGTGTACAATTTCTCTTGGGGTCATAGCAGACATAATGGGTCCTATTATAATTCTTCGATTGTTTGGAAGTTGTTGGTAAATACACAGATGTTGCCAGCAATGGTCAGGCTTTTTTCTACGATATCGCGAGCGCTTAAATCGGTGTTTTCTAATAGGGCAGTGGCTGCTGATTGAGCAAAGTTACCACCGCTACCAATGGCAATTAAATCGTTTTCTGGCTGCACTACATCACCATTGCCGGTGATAATTAGTGAAGCAGTTTCATCTGCAACCGCAAGGAGTGCCTCAAGCTTGCGTAAGGCTCTGTCGCTACGCCAGTCTTTGGCCATTTCTACAGCGGCTTTAGTGAGGTTACCTTGGTGCATTTCTAGTTTGCTTTCAAAGCGTTCGAAAAGGGTAAAGGCATCAGCAGTACCGCCGGCAAAACCAGCAATTACTTTGCCATTATAAAGGCGTCGAACTTTACGGGCGTTGCCCTTCATTACGGTATTACCAAGTGAAACTTGGCCGTCGCCACCAATTACTACTTTATTGTCGCGGCGTACACTTACGATAGTGGTCATGTTATTCCTCATCATCAAGCTGCGGGGGCAGCTTGTAAAAAACGATTATGATGAGGTTATATGGGTGAATGGACTAATTTCAAGTCCAGCCCCAAATTCCGCAGCTAACAACATGCACTCGTTTGAGTTTGTTTTTGTCGCTTTCGGCTTGGCGCTTTGTTTTATAAGGACCTAAACGCACTTTATACCAAACACCATTAGTACCTGTGGTCTTTTTAATTTCAGAAATTAAGCCCGCAAAGGCAATTTTAGCTTTGAGGGTTTCGGCTTGTGCGTGTGTTCTAAACGACCCACACTGCATAACATAGGGGCCTTTTTGCTCAATTTCTCTTACTTCAACTTGGATCTCGTGCTCTTTAATTTCTTCAATGAACTTAGGAGCGCGAGGTTTAGCTATTTCTACTTTTTCAGCTGTTTTAGGGTGCGCCTGCTGCTCAACAAGCTCAGGGTCGGCGTTATTTTTAATAAACCATAAGCCGTAAGCAAAGCCGCCTACAAGCAAAACAGTAATAACAACCAAAAGTATAGGAAATGGTTTTTTAGCAGGGGCTTGCTTGGTGTTTTTTCTACCCGCTGGTTTTTTATTAATATAATCGTGCTGTGCCATTTGGCTTTAACCTAAATCATGTCTATAGGGTCAACATCAAGGCTCCAGCGCACTTTTTGTGCAAGTTTGCTGGTGCTTAAATAGTCGACCATTTGCGCAAGATACTGATGCAATACTTTGCGGTCTTGCGCTTGAATATGCAATTGAAACCGGTACATACCCGCCACTCTTTCTAGTGGGGCAGGAATTGGACCGAGCAATTGTATACCAGATACACCGTTAACAGGAACCAAATCCGTCAAAAAATCGACAACGAGCTTAATACTGTGCCCTTGTGCTCTAACTATAGCCATATTGGTAATGGGTGGAAGGTCGGCATCATCACGCTCACTTAAAGCAAAACGGGCAAAATCTTGGTAGCCATTATTTACTAAGTCTTGCAATAAAGGGTGTTCAGGAAAGTGGGTTTGCAGTAATACTTGGCCTGGCTCACCAGAGCGACCCGCGCGCCCAGCAACTTGAGTTACCAGCTGGGCTAAATGCTCTGTGGCTCTAAAATCGCACGAGTACAAGCCGCTATCTACATCTAATATAAGCACTAAGCTAACATCGGCAAAATGATGACCTTTAGCCAACATTTGTGTGCCCACTAAAATACGCGCCCCGCCTTGGTTTATCTCCTCTAAGGCTTTTTCTAAGCTCCCTTTACGGCGGGTTGAATCGCGGTCGATGCGGGTTACGGGTGTATCGGGGAATTCACTCGATAAAAATTCTTCAATTTGTTCGGTGCCTTTACCGTTAGGAAAAATTTGTGTGCTACCGCAATCAGGACACTGGTGAAGTACTGGGTGTTGCTCCCCACAGTGGTGGCAAATCATTTGGCCAATGGCTTTATGAAAGGTTGCGCTGGTGCTGCAGCGATTACACTCACTCAGCCACCCGCATTCGTGACAAATTAGCGTAGGAGAAAAGCCACGACGATTTAAAAACACCATAACTTGCTTACCACGGTTTAAATGTTGGCGCATAGTGGCAAGACTTGCGTGTGCAATACCGGCTTGGTCGGGCTGGCCTTTCATATCGAGCAACATAAACTGATTATCGGTCGCAGTTTGTGCGCGCTCTGTAAGGCTTAAAAGTTGGTATTTGTTGTTTATAGCTTTGTGCAGTGTTTCGAGCGCAGGGGTGGCACTGCCTAAAATAAGCGGTATTTTGTGCTGAAATGCCCGATAAGCGGCTAAATCGCGTGCGTGGTAGCGTAAGGTATCTTGCTGTTTAAACGATGAGTCATGCTCTTCATCAACCACTATCATTCCTAACTTTAAAAAAGGTAGAAAAATACTCGAACGGGTACCTATTACAATAGCGCAGCTGCCTTTTTCGCAAAAACGCCATGTTTGCAAGCGTTCGTTATCGGTTAGGGCAGAGTGCCATAGCATAATTGGCGTATCGGGAAAGCGACGACGAAATCGGTTAACAGTTTGTGGCGTTAAGCCTATTTCAGGCACCAATACTAAGGCTTGCTCGCCACGTTGAAGGACTTCTTCTAGGCATTGTAAATATACTTCGGTTTTACCACTGCCTGTCACACCTTCTAATAAAAAGCTTTTAAAGCCAACACTTTGATTTATTGTAGTGCACGCTACGGCTTGCTCTTTATTAAGTACTGGCTTAGTGCCAACTGTGGGGGCAACGCTTTGCCATTGATTATCATGCTCAATGCTTTGGGTTATAAGCTCTTTATCTATTAAGGCATCTATTGTTTTTTTACTAAAGCCGAGCGCTTTTAGCTCGGTTATCGACGACTTACCCGATTGTGCGAGTTGCTTTAATAAATTTAGCTGAGTTTTCGCTTTTAATGATGGAACCTTTGCGCCTTTTTCGGTAAGGCTAATCATGTTAATGCTGGTTTTATCTGGGTTTTCACCTTGGCGAAGCGCACCTGGCAGCGCAATGTGTATGGTTTCGCCGAGCGGATAGCAATAATAGCGTGCAGTAAAGCTAAGCAGTTCTAAATGCTGTGATGATAAAATAGGGGTTTGGTCAATAACCTCAGTAACCTCTTTAATTTTGTTCTCTGGCACGTCGGTATGCGTTTTAAGAGCAAGAACAACCGCTACTTTCTTTTGATTGCCAAAGGGTACTAAAACACGCATCCCTGGCATAATAGGCGCCGAGGGCGAGATGAGTTGTTCATCTATTTTATAATCAAAGGTGCGTGGTAACGGAACTTTAATAGCAACTTCAACAAAACGCATAACAACTCATGTGATAAAGGGTAATAGCTTAATGTACTAAAAATAAGACTAAAAACCTACATACAAATGGATGCGGTAGCGCTGGTTGGTTACTTTTTTGGCAAAAAGCGTAATTAAAGCTTGTGCGGGGCAAGCTAGTTGGATAAAATCCGCGGCCTATAAATTTGTTTTAACGACGTATGGTGCCAGACTTCGGGTTTGGAGAGCGATGCGGCCTTAACTAGAGGTTCCTATGAAAGAAGGTATTCACCCTAAGTACGAAGCAATTTCTGCAACATGTTCATGCGGAAACAAATTCGAAACTCGTTCTACTCTTTGTAAAGACATTCACCTAGACGTATGTTCTGCGTGTCACCCGTTTTACACTGGTAAGCAAAAGATTTTAGACACTGGCGGCCGTGTTGATCGCTTCAACAAGCGCTTCGGTGCACTTAGCAGCAAGAAGTAATTATTGCTGTTTAGTAAAAAAAGCACCTTCGGGTGCTTTTTTTGTGCCTAAAATTCATCATTTTTACTAAAAAATCACCGATTGTTGCCGTACTACGTGTGCATAACTATTTCCTGTTCTTATTCTGAATATGCATAAACCTTTGCAGACAAACTCACAATTCTTCTCTATATTTTTTATACGTTAATTTTTAACCAAGCTGCTAAAAGTGCTTATCGTGGCGATATTTGTTTTTAACGGTGATAAACGCGCCATATTGGTGCATTTTACTCTTTTAATATTCTGCTATTTTACAAAAATACTGGCAGGGCAAAATGAACCTCAAAAAGCACTTTTTGAATGAATTTTTATTTGTTTAATATTGATAACTTTTAGCGAAGTTGCTGATAAGTCACTTAAAATTAACGGATATAGCATATAACAGGATAGACCTGATATTGCTTGGAATTTAAAAATAATAAGAGTATCTTAGCCCCATACTCCCTCTCACTTAACTTAAATTGCAGGATACCATCGCGTTATGTCAGATTTTCGTGAACAAGCATTACACTACCACTCTCACCCCGTTCCAGGCAAAATCAGCATTGAGCTAACAAAACCAGCCGAAACGGTGCAAGATTTAGCATTAGCATACAGCCCTGGTGTTGCAGAGCCTGTGCGCGAAATTGCAGCAGACCCAGCCAATGCATATAAATATACCGGTAAAGGTAATATGGTTGCGGTGATCAGTAATGGTACGGCAATTTTAGGTTTGGGTAATTTAGGGCCATTAGCCTCTAAACCTGTTATGGAAGGTAAAGCGCTTTTATTTAAACGTTTTGCTGGCCTAGATTCTATTGATATTGAAGTTAAGCATCGCACCACCGAAGACTTTATAAATACAGTGACTAATATTGCCGATACGTTTGGTGGCATTAACTTAGAAGATATTAAAGCGCCAGAGTGTTTTGAAATTGAAAAAGCACTTATTGAGCGTTGCAGTATTCCGGTTTTTCATGATGACCAACACGGTACCGCTATTGTAACTGCGGCAGGTATGCTTAACGCCTTAGAAGTGCAGGGCAAATCAATAGAAGATGCCATTATTGTATGTTTAGGTGCAGGCGCTGCAGCGGTTGCTTGTATGGAGCTGTTAATTAAGTGTGGTGCACTGCGCGAACATATTTATATGTTAGACCGCAAAGGGGTTATTCATACTCGCCGCGATGACTTAAACGAATACAAACAGCTTTTTGCTAACAATACAGATAAACGTACTCTACAAGATGTAATTGCTGATGCTGATGTGTTTGTAGGTGTATCGGGTCCTAACTTACTTGCACCTGAAGATCTAAAACTAATGGCTGATAAGCCAGTGGTGTTTGCATGTTCAAACCCAGATCCTGAAATTGCACCTGAGCTTGCGCACAGTGCACGTAAAGACTTAATTATGGCAACGGGGCGTTCTGATTTCCCTAACCAAGTTAATAATGTTTTATGTTTCCCGTTTATTTTCCGTGGTGCACTTGATGTACGTGCAAGCGCAATTAACGATGAAATGAAAATAGCGGCTGTTGAAGCTATTCGTAGTATTGCTAAAGAGCCAGTGCCTGAGCAAGTATTAAAAGCAGCGGGTGTAGAAAAGCTCGAATTTGGTGCAGACTACATTATTCCTAAACCGATGGACCCGCGTTTATTACCACGTATAGCCAAGGCGGTTGCTATTGCTGCTGTTGAGTCGGGCGTGGCACAAATTGACTTACCGGAAAATTATATGGCGTAATATATAGCGCTGAAACAAAAAAACCTCAGCATGCTGAGGTTTTTTTGTTTAAAAAGACGTTTTATTCTTCGTCTAAAATAGGCACTTCTAAACCCATTTCTTGCATTATTTTTTTAACCTCTTCAGGTACTTTTTCTGCGTTATCTTTACGTAGGTCATCATCATTAGGTAATGGCTGGCCTGTAAAGGCATGCAAAAATGCTTCGCATAGTAACTCGCTGTTTGTTGCATGACGCAGGTTGTTTATTTGACGACGTGTACGCTCATCAGTTAATACTTTTAATACATTTAGCGGGATCGAAACGGTGATCTTTTTAACTTGCTCTGATTTTTTCCCGTGTTCTGCGTATGGGTGAATATACTCACCATTCCATTTAGCCATAAGATGTATCGTTGCCTCAGATTATTAATTTCTCACACGGCGTAAAAAGCGTGTAAATATGCGTGAAATTCTATCGTTTTAAAAAAGATAGTCAAATAATAGATAGCAATCTATCTTAATAAGCTGGCTGTAATAGTAAATACAGCCTCCTTGAAGTTTTACACATCTGTTATTTTTAGCCATCTAGAGCTTTAAAAGCTTTGACTTATTATAATGGATAACTTACTCTTTTAGACGTCTAAACATCCAAATTGATCAGGTGACGAATATGAGCGAAAAAAACAAAGCAACCATTGCTGTACGAAATGGGGTTGATGCCGATAAACATCATGGCGCCGTTGTACCGCCAATTTATTTATCGACGACTTATTCGTTTGCCGATTTTGATACTAAGCGCGCATACGACTATGGACGCAGTGGTAATCCTAATCGCGATATTTTAGCTGACACTCTAGCAGAGCTTGAAGGTGGCGCACGCGGAATTATTACTGCTACGGGCATGGCAGCAGTGCACTTAGCCACACAGTTATTAAATAACGATGATACATTGGTTATTCCTCACGATTGTTATGGCGGCAGCTACCGTTTATTTACGTCGTTAGAAAAGCGCGGCTTGCTTAAACTTAAAGTGCTTGATTTAACTAAACCAGAAAGCCTAGAACAAATTTCAACCATTAAACCTAAATTAATTTGGATAGAAACACCAAGTAACCCTGTGCTGCGCCTAACGGACATTAAAGCCGTGACGGATATAGCTAAACAGTGCGGTGCATTAGTGGCCGCCGATAACACCTTTTTATCACCGGCATTACAAAACCCAATTAAGTTTGGCGTAGATATTGTTGTGCACTCAACCACTAAATATATAAACGGCCATTCTGATGTTGTAGGCGGTTCAGTTGTTGCTGCAACACAAGAGCTAGGTGATGAGCTTGCTTGGTGGGCCAATAACATTGGTATTACCGGCGCACCATTTGATAGCTATTTAACATTACGTGGTTTACGTACTTTAAATGTGCGTTTAAAACAGCACCAAGAAAATGCCCTGGCAATTGCTAAATACCTAGAAAGCTCTGAGTATGTTAGCCAAGTTTACTACCCAGGCCTTGAATCGCATCCTCAACATGCGCTTGCTAAAGCCCAACAGCTTGGGTTTGGTGGTATGGTTAGTTTTGATATTAAAGGCGATGTGAATGATGCCGCGGCGTTTTTAACAAGCCTTAAAGAATTTAGCTTAGCAGAATCGTTAGGTGGAGTTGAGAGTTTAATTTGTCATCCTGCGACCATGACTCACGCAGGTATGGAAGCTCAAGCACGTTTAGAGGCGGGTGTGGGCGATACGCTAATTCGTATTTCGGTCGGTATTGAAGATATAGAAGACCTACTGGCTGATTTTGAACGTGTATTTAACTTAGTTAAACCTGGTCAAAATAAAAATGTAGGGCGTGTTGGTAAAGCTGCAGGCAATGCCAATGGTGATGTAAAGCAGCAGGCTGCTCATCCAGCGTTGTGGTGATTGAGTATGGTAAAAAGTGTACATAAATTTGGCGGCTCGAGCTTAAGCTCGGGCGAGCGCTATCAAAGTGTGGCAAAAATAATTATTGGCCACACACAGCCTGGCGATTGCGTGGTTGTATCTGCTGCGGGTAAAACTACCGATACATTGGTTTCGCTGTGGCAAAGTTATCAACAACAAGATAAGCAAGCTGTCGCTGATATTTTGCTGCAATTGAGTAATCACCAAACGGCATTAATTGAAGAGTTATTAAAAGCCGATGCTAAACACACGGCTTTAGCTGTGTTAGCGCAAGAGCTAAGTGATGTAGCAGAGCAAGCCAGCAAGCAGCAGTTGCAAGAGGCGGCTTTACTGGCGCATGGTGAGCTGTGGTCTGCGCGATTATTAGCAGCCTATTTAACGCAATTAAACATTCAAGCGTGTGCTCATGATGCTAGAGCGCTGTTTAGTGTAACAAGCGGGGAGCTTTTGCATGCGCAAAACAAACAGCAATGCAGCCAAGTTATTGATGCAAATAAAATTAACGTAGTAACAGGGTTTATCGCAGCAAGTGCTGATGGTAAAACAGTTACGCTTGGGCGCAATGGCAGTGATTACAGCGCCACCTTATTAGCCAATTATTGCGACGCACAAAATGTATGTATTTGGACTGATACGCCAGGGGTATTTAGTGCCGACCCACGTAAAGTTGAAAAGGCGATTAAGTACAACAAGGTGTGCCGTGAACAAGCTAACTTATTAGCTCGATTGGGTAACCCTGTGTTACATGCTAAAACGCTTTCGCCTTTAAAAAACAGTAATATTAAACTGGCTGTACGTAGTAGTTTTGATGTGCAAACTGCTCCTACCGATATTGTAAAACAAGGCAAAGCTAAGCAAAAACGTTTTATTACTACATTACAAAACGTTGATTTACTGCTCGTTGAAGGCCTTAACGCGGGAGAAGTGGCGCATGTTAGCCAGCTTATTCAGCACAGCCTTCATCATTTTATACACAACGGCGATACATACTTAGTTGTGCCCGCGGGTGCAACGCATCAAGTAGTGAGTTTTTTCGCTGGGCGAGCAAATATAAGCGAGTCTAATTTAAATGGCTGCGCGGTGGTTGCGCCTACGCAAGATGTTTATACGCTAAGTACATTAGCGGCTGAGGTTTTAAATCAGCAAAGTATTCACCCTCGTTTTATCCATCAAGATACAGGCTATACATTGCTATTAACGGATCAGTTAATAGAAAGCGATGTACTTAGTTTATTGCACGAAAAATTAATTAATAAAGGCCAAGAAGTTGCTCTGGTTGTGGCTGGCTTAGGTAATGTAGGCGATGAATTTTTAAGCCAGCTAGATGCTCAATTTAAGCGTTTGTCGGGCGATTATAGTATTAAGCTAGTTGGGTTAATTCGCTCGCAACATATGCTATTTAATGCCTCGGGTATTACACTCGGACAGTGGAAAAAACAATGGCAGCATAATGCCGTTGCTTATGAGCAGGCGGATTTATTAAGTGCATTAAACGAACTTGATTACGAGCACAAAGTTGTTGTTGATATAACGGCAAGCGAGCAATTTAGCCAATTATACACCGACTTTGTAGAGCGAGACTGCCATTTAATAAGTGCTAACAAGTATGCGGGCACTGCTGCATCTAGTTGGTATAACGCGCTGCGCCAAAGTATTAGCGAGCGTAATTTGCATTGGCGCTACAACACCAGTGTAGGGGCAGGGTTGCCGATTAACTTTGCGTTGGCCGATTTACAAAATAGTGGCGATAAAATTACGCGTATTGAAGGTGTTTTCTCGGGGACACTCTCGTGGCTATGCAGTAAGTACGATGGCAGTGTGGCATTTTCTGACCTTGTTCTTGAAGCGCAAAAAATGGGCTTTACAGAGCCTGATCCTCGCGAGGATTTATCGGGCCGGGATATGCAACGTAAATTGCTGATACTTGCGCGCGAGCTTGGCATTGAATTAGATTTAGATGATATAAGCTTACAAGCATTAATGCCTGATGAGTTAGCCCAAGGTTCATGGGGTGACTTTTTAGCGAATAAAGATAAGCTAAATGCCTTTATTAAACACCATGCCGATGCGGCAAATGCTCAAGCTGCTGTACTTAGGTATACCGGTTTATTGGCATTAGAGCAGGGTAAAGTATCGGCGAAGGTAGGTATAACTTACGCGCCTAAAGGGGACGCCTTAGCTAACTTAACACCTGGCGATAATATCTTTGTTATTAATAGCCAGTGGTACAACGAAAACGCCTTAGTAATACAAGGCCCAGGGGCGGGCAAAGAAGTGACCGCCGCGGGCGTGCACTCTGATTTATATTGGTTAGTTAAAAACTTAAAATAGCGCAGCAAATATTAATAGTAAAACGGCAGCTTGTGTAAGCTGCCGTTTTTGTTTTTAGAATAACTCTTCTTCTGTTTTTGTATCTTCTTCAAAAATATCAGTTGGCTGAGACAGCACATATTTTGTAGGCGCAGTGCCTTTTTCAAAATATTCAAAGCGACTGGTGTAGTCGTTTTTATGACTTAACAAACCTGTTTTTAAATCGATACGAATTGAAACTAGCCCTTCAGGAGGCTCTATTGGCGCCTCTGGTGTGCCCTCAAGCGCCACTTTCATAAAATCAACCCAAGCAGGTTGTGCCGTTTTGGCGCCCGATTCAGCGCCAGAGATTTGGCTGCTATCTAGGTTGTTATTATAGGTGGAGCGCCCTAACGAGTTACCTGGGTTGTCAAAACCAACCCATACAGACGTTACTACATTGCGGTTAAAGCCGCTAAACCAAGTATCAACAGAGTCATTGGTTGTGCCTGTTTTACCCGATAGATCGCGTCTATCTAATGCTTGCGCACGCCAACCTGTCCCGCTCCAGCCTGTTTTATGGGTCCAGCTACCGCCACCCCATACTGCGCTGTGCATTGCTTCAGCAATTAAAAAAGCATTTTGCTTTGAAATAACACGTGGTGCACAACGTGGTTGCGTGGCTGTATCATCTGTTATGTCGGTATCTAGGTTATTGTTGGCAAAGCTATCCACTGCTTGAGAGACGGGTAATAGCTCGTCTTCATCGCAAGCAAGAGCCGGGTTTGCTTTAAATAGTACATTGCCATAAGCATCTTGAATTTCAGATATAAAGTAAGGTTCAATTAAGTGACCGCCATTAGCAAATGCGCTCATGCCGCGAGCAAGTTCTAATGGCGTGATTGATGCACTGCCTAATGCTAACGATTCACTGCGGTTAATATCAGCATCTTTAAAACCAAACTTAAGCAAGTGATCGGCGGTGCGTTGTAACCCTACACCGCGAAGTAAGCGCACAGAAATAACGTTTTTAGATTGCGCAAGTGCACGGCGAATACGTATAGGGCCATTATAAACTGCTGGGCTGTTTTTTGGTCGCCACGCTACACCTAAACTTTTATCCCACTGGTTTATTGGCGCGTCGTTTAAAATAGAGGCTAATGTATAGCCATTTTCGAGCGCAGCAGAATATATAAAGGGTTTAATATTAGAGCCAACTTGGCGTTTAGCTTGTACCGCTCGGTTGTATTGGCTTTGCTCAAAACTGTAACCGCCTACTATAGCTTTAATACGGCCATCTTGTGGGTCGAGTGAAACAAGTGCACTGGCAGCTTCTGGTATTTGGCTTAGTAGGTAACTGTCGTCGTTATTTTTACGCAGCCATATTTGCATGCCAGGGGTAAGAATGTCAGTAGCGGCTTTAGGGGCAAAACTTTGGCGGTAGCGAGTAATGTATTTGCGCGCCCATTTTAAATTATCCCAATCAAGTGTGGTGCGCTGGCCATTCTTTAAAATAACGTCAGCGGTTTTCTCTGTCACATTTAACACCACGCCAGCATGCAAATCAGCTATTTCTTTAACAGGTTTTAGCCTTTCTATAATTTGCTGCTCACTTAAGGCGGGCTGTGTTTCTGGATCCCATAACACGTCTACAGGCCCACGAAAGCCATGACGCATATCATAGTTATGTAAATTATTAACTAAAGCTGTTTGCGCAGCCTTTTGAACTTTAGACTCCACAGAGGTAAATATTTTAAAGCCAGAGTTATATGCTTTTTCTACACCGTAGCGCTCAACCATCTCAGCACGAACCATCTCAGAGATATAAGGGGCGTAAAGGTCTATCTCAGCACCGTGAAAATAAGCTGTGATAGGCTGGTTAGCCGCATCGTTGTATTGCTGTTGCGTAATATAGTTTTCAGTAAGTAAGCGACCAAGCACTACATTACGACGTGCTTTAGCTCTAATTGGGTTACGAATTGGGTTAAGCGCCGAAGGGGCTTTAGGTAAACCGGCAATCATTGCCATTTGTGCAAGAGTGAGGTCTTTTAGCTCTTTACCATAGTAAACTTGAGCAGCAGCCCCAATACCAAATGCACGATTACCTAGTTCTATTTTATTAAGATACAGCTCAAGAATTTCGTCTTTTGTTAATACACTTTCAATATGTAGAGCTATAAAAATCTCTTTAACTTTACGAATATACGCTTTTTCTCGTGTTAAAAAGAAGTTACGAGCAAGCTGCATAGTAATGGTACTCGCGCCCTGTTTTTTCTCACCTGTTGAAATTAACACAATAGCAGAGCGGACAATACCAATAGGGTCTATACCAATATGGTCATAAAAACGGTTGTCTTCTGTTGCTAAAAAAGCATCAATTAAAGGCTGGGGGATTTCGTCTATAGTGACGGGGATGCGGCGTTTTTCACCAAATTGATTAATTAAGAGTCCATCTTTGGTAAAGACTTGCATAGGGGTTTGTAATTGCACGTCTTTTAAAACTTGCACACTGGGGATATCAGGTTTAACGTAATAATAAAGGCTGATTAAAGTGATCAGACCAAATAACGTGCAAATGATAAAAAATTGTAATGTTCGTTTTAATAAAATCACTTATATTTCCCTAAATGGACTCCCAATTGCGAGTTTAGACTGCTAGTATATATTGATTAAAAAATGAATAATATTTTTTACTAAAAAAATTATAACTTGTTTATTATTAAAACAAAGGTCAAGTTGCAAACATGCTAAGTCAACTATTTCAAAAGCCATCCACTGCGATGGTCGGAATTGATATCGGATCGCACTCTATCAAAGCAGTGCTTTTAAGTGAAATTGAAACGGGATTTCGACTAGAAGCACTTGCAATTGAACCTATGCCAAAAGGCGCAATGAGCGAGCGCTCTATTCAGGATATTGAAGCAATTGGTAACATAATTACAAAATTAAAAAGAAAACTACCAAAATCTTTAAAATCAGCGGCAGTGGCTGTATCAGGGCAAACCGTTATCACTAAAGTTATTTTTATGGATGTTTCATTAAGCGACGCTGAATTAGAGTCACAAATTGAAATAGAAGCTGACAGCTTAATACCTTACCCCCTTGATGAAGTGAGTTTAGATTTTGAAAAGCTCTCTACCAACGAAGCCGATCCGAGTAAAATGAATGTGCTGTTATCTGCTGCGCGTACAGAAAGTGTTGAAGCCCGTGTGGGCGCACTAGAGGCGGCAAACTTAACCGCTAAAGTGGTTGATGTTGAAAGCTATGCGTTAAGTAGAGCAATGGATGTGTATTATCAGCAATTACCAAGTGACGCCTTTAATAAGTGTGTTGCGGTGGTAGATATTGGCGCTGTTTTAATGTTGGTGAGTGTTGTTCAAGCAGGTGAAACAATTTATACCCGTGACCAAGTGTTTGGTGGCGACCAATACACTAACAGCATTGTGTCTTACTATAACAAAGGCTTTGATGAGGCTGAAATAGGCAAAACAACGGGTGACTTACCCCCTAATTATACCTTTGAAGTGCTGGCACCGTTTCAAACATCATTATTGCAACAAGTGCGCCGTGCGGTACAAATGTTTTTAACAACCACAGGTAAAGATCAAGTAGATTATATTGTGCTAACCGGCGGTACATCGATGATTGACGGTTTAGATAGGTTGTTAATTGAAGAGCTCGGTATTCATGCTGTGGTTGCTGAACCATTTGCAAATATGGAAGTTTCGCCAAAAGTAGACAGAAATGTAATGCAGCGAAATAGAACGCAGTTTGCAATTGCTACTGGTTTGGCATTAAGGAGCTTTTCATCATGCCACATATAAATCTATTGCCGTGGCGAGAGCTACAGCGTGAAGAATCAAAAAAGAAATTTATAACAATTTTAGTGGCCGTTGCAGTATTCTGTTTTTTAAGTATGTATTTACTTAGCTCTTTTTATGCGGGTTTAAAAGATGGTCAAAATTTAAAAAATAATTATTTAAGCTCAGAAATCAGCATGCTTGATAAAAAAATCAGTGAAATAAGAGGTTTAGATAGAAAAAAAGAAAACTTACAACAACGTATGCATTTGATTGAAGAGCTACAAAGCAGCCGTAATTTAGGTACTCAAATTATGGATGAAGTAGCTAAAATTGTTCCTCAAGGCGTGTATTTAACTAAGCTTGAGCGCCGTGGTAGTCAAATTGATGTAGTAGGGCGCAGTGAATCAAACAATCGTTTATCTACTATGCTGCGTCAGGTGCAAGGCTCATATTTATTAGAAAGACCTACCATGCAAGGCATTGTGGCAGGCGATCAAACATCACGGTTACTCAGTGATTTTAATATGGAGTTTTACGTAAAACCATTTGATGAAATCGGTGAGGTAAGTGATGAACCTTGATTTAAAAGCCTTAAATGAAATAGATTGGAATGAAATTGAGCTCGACAACATTGGCGAGTGGCCCGTTGCAGTAAAAGCAATTTGTTGCTTATTTATAGCCGGTTTAGTGTTGTTTTTTAGTTACAGCCTATTGGTATCTGATGAAATAGACAGCTATCACAGCGCGGTAGCTAAAGAAGTAGAGCTACGCAGTACCTACAGAACAAAGTATGCCGTAGCCAGTAAGCTTGATATATACCGCCAGCAAATGGTTGAAATGGAAGATAAGTTTTCACAACTACTAAAGCGATTACCTACCTCAAATGAAACCCCAGGCCTGTTAGACGATTTATCTTATGTAGGTACTACTAGCGGTTTAACATTTTTGAAAATTGGCTGGTTACCTGAAGTCGAAAAAGAGTTTTATACTGAGCTGCCAATTAAAATTGAAGTAATAGGCACTTACCATGAATTTGGTGAATTTGTAGGAAAAGTAGCCCAATTACCACGAATTGTAAGTTTACACGACTTTTCGATTGTATCATCTGGCGAAAAGCAACTAACATTCAGTGTGGTAGCAAAAACATATCGTTATGAAGAAGGGGTTAAAAAGTGAGATTAGTCCCTTTATTATCATTGTCAGTTTTATTGTTGGCAGGTTGTAACGACGATACGTCTGAGCAAAAAGAATTTATTGACCAAGTTAAGGCAAGCACTACTGCTAAAGTAGAGGAAATACCTGAATTAACGCAGTTTGAACATTTTGAATATAATGCATCGCAGTTACGCAGCCCTTTTGTGGCTCCGCAGCCTGAAATTATTCAAAATAAACTAACGCAAGTTAAAAATTGTTTACACCCTGACCCTGATAGAGTGAGAGAGCCACTAGAAAAGTACCCGCTCGATAACTTATCAATGAAAGGTACATTAGGCTCTAACGGGCAAATGTGGGCACTGATCACCGCAGCGGATGAAACGCTGCATAGGGTAACGGTAAATAATTACTTAGGGACGTATGACGGTAAAGTTAAGTCTGTAAGTAGTGATTATGTAGAACTAGTTGAATTAATCCCTGATGGGTCGGGTTGTTGGAAAGAGCGGCTGACTAAATTGGAAATGTTAGAGGCGGCAAATAATGGCGCAAATTAATAATAAAAAAGGTAAAACACACATGCATAAGGATGTACTTTGGCATCATCGTTTTCAAACGATGTTATTTGTCATATTGGCTCTTTTTGTTGTAAAAACAGCCAGTGCAGCGCCGCTACTTTATGATGTACGTTATAACCCCTTGCTAAAAGGCGAGACAGAGTTACAACTTGTATTTGACGAAGAGCTAACACAACAACCTAAAATTCAAGTACACAACACACCAGCGCGCATAGAAATGCTATTTGATGGTGCAGAACTAGAACAGGGTCTTGAAAATGTGCCGGTCGATCACGCAGGTATTAACAGTGTAAGCAGCGTACTGACAGAGCAAGGCTTAAAAGTTACGGTAAATTTAGAGCGTTTAAAAATATACGAAACACAAGTTAATAATAACTTAGTGTCGTTGCGCGTATCTGATAACCCGCTTACTGAGCAAGCTTCTGATGAAAGCAGCAATAGTTATGATGCCTCAAGCGCTTATATTAATCGGATTCAATCTATTGATTTTCGCCGTGGTGAAAAAGGCGAAGCAAAAGTTTTAGTATTTTTACAAGACACGCAAGCTGCAATAGAAGTACATGAAAGTGGTGGAAAAATAATTGCAGAGTTTCATCACACAGATATTTTAGACGACTTACTGTATGAATTAGATGTGCTAGATTTTGGTACTGTAGTAAGTAGCATTGAAACCTTTAAAGAAGATAGCTTAAGCCGTGTAGTTATTGAGCCTAATGCTGCTTTTACCTTTACCTACCAGCAAATAGATAACATTTTAACGTTAACCATTGAAAAAGATGAAACGCAAAATGCCTATTTAGATGGCGGCAAGGAATATCAAGGTCGTCCAATGACCTTAAACTTCCAAGATATTTCGGTTAGAGCTGTACTGCAAATCATAGCGGGTTATAACGAGTTTAACTTAGTAACGAGTGACTCAGTAACCGGCAATATTACGCTTCGTTTAGATGGCGTTCCATGGGATCAAGCTTTAGATGTTGTACTACGTATTAAAGGCCTTGATAAGCGTATGGATGGCTCTATATTGATGGTTGCGCCAGCTGAAGAGCTCGCCGCTCGTGAAGCTAAAGATTTACTAGCAAAACAAAAGGTCGAGGATTTAGAGCCGCTTTACAGTGAGTATATTCGTTTAAACTACGCTAAAGCTGAAGATTTTGCGGATTTACTGAAAACCGACACTAACAGCATCATTTCTGCCCGAGGCAGTGTATCGGTTGACCAGCGTACCAATACATTACTTATCAAAGATTCAGCGAAGAGCATTGAGAGTATTCGCCGTATGATTGAAACACTCGATATTCCAGTGCAACAGGTTGTTATTGAATCACGTATGGTAACAGTGCGCGATAACGTCACAGAAGATTTAGGCGTGCGTTGGGGATTTAGTGATCAACAAGATAGCGATGGTATCTCTGGCTCGCTTGAAGGAGCTGAGTCTATCTCAAATGGCACTATTCCTGATTTATCAGACCGTCTTAATGTAAACCTACCCATTACTAACCCTGCGGCAAGTATTGGTTTACACATAGCTAAGTTGGCTAATGGCACTTTAATTGATTTAGAGCTAAGTGCTTTAGAAGAAGAAAATAAAGGTGAGATTATTGCGAGCCCGCGCATTACTGCAGCTAATCAGCAAAAAGCACGTATTGAGCAAGGTACTGAAATCCCCTATACCGAATCAGCCTCAAGTGGTGCTACTACTGTAAGCTTTAAAAAAGCGGTATTGAGCCTTGAGGTTACACCGCATATAACGCCTGATAACAAAGTTATTTTAGACTTAGTTATTACACAAGATACTCGTGGCGAAACGGTTCAAACCGGAACAGGTGAAGCGGTTTCGATAGACACTCAACAAATTGAAACACAAGTGCTGGTTGATAACGGCCAAACCGTTGTGCTGGGTGGTATTTTTCAGCAGCAAATAATTAATACCACAAATAAAGTACCTGTACTTGGTGATATTCCATATGTTGGACGCTTATTTAAGAGCACCAGCGAGTTTAATGAGAAACGTGAATTACTTATTTTCGTGACACCGAAAATACAAATAGACTAAAATTTAGTGGTTTTATGTTCGTCAACGAGTGTTTATTGATAATAATTGCTCGTTATATGGCTTTTTATTGTAATAGACTTGAAATACCCGGCCAATTACTGAGATAATCCCCTCCTTAATTTTGGGGCCAGGTCGTTAGGCGGGGTTTTATTTCAAATTTTAGAGTTCGTTTGTACTAAAAGATATGGCTGAGAAACGTAATATATTTCTAGTTGGCCCCATGGGGGCTGGCAAAAGCACGATTGGTCGTCACATCGCTGACCAATTACACCTTGAATTTGTCGATTCTGATCAAGAAATCGAACGCCGTACCGGTGCAGATATTGCCTGGGTGTTTGATCTTGAGGGTGAAGAAGGCTTTAGACTTCGTGAAGAATCTGTTATTGGCGACTTAACCGAAATGCAAGGTATTGTACTTGCAACCGGTGGTGGTTCAGTAATGAGTAAAGAAGTTCGAAACAAGCTTTCGGCTCGTGGTATCGTTGTATACCTAGAGACACCTATAGAAAAGCAAGTTGCACGCACGCAACGCGACAAGCGTCGCCCATTACTGCAAACTGAAGAAGCACCTCGTAATGTACTAGAGCGCTTAGCAGAAGAACGCGAGCCACTATACAAAGAAGTTGCCGATTTTGTTGTACGCACCGATGAGCAAAGCGCTAAAGTTGTTGCTAACCAAATCATCGAGAAATTAGATTTTTAAAAACCAATAATAAAGGAAATAACAAAGCATGCTTGAATTAACTGTTAATTTGGACGAGCGAAGTTATCCTATTTTTATTGGTCAATCTGCACTTCAAGATAATGGCCGCCTTGTTCACCACATTGGTGATTGTCGGCCTATCATTATCACTAACGACACAGTTGCGCCTTTATATTTACAAGGACTGCTTGATTCGTTAGCTGATCTAGACCCTCTTTCTTTTGTCATTCCCGATGGTGAGCAATACAAGTCGCTTGAATGGTTTGAGAAAATATCTGCTTTTTTATTGCAAAATAATTGCGGCCGAGACACATGCTTAATTGCACTAGGTGGCGGCGTTATTGGCGATTTAACAGGTTTTGTTGCTGTATGTTATCAGCGCGGTGTACCGTTTATTCAAATTCCGACCACGGTACTATCACAAGTTGACTCCTCTGTAGGGGGCAAAACAGCGGTAAATCACCCACTGGGTAAAAACATGATTGGGGCGTTTTATCAGCCGCAAGCGGTTTTTATTGATACTAATTCACTTCACACTTTACCGGCGCGCGAATTTGCAGCGGGTATGGCCGAAGTTATTAAGTATGGTTTAATTTACGATACCGAGCTATTTGCTTTTATTGAGCAAAATGTAGAAAAGCTACAGCAACTAGATGAAGCAAGTTTGCAGCATATTATTTATAGATGTTGTGAAATTAAAGCGCTTATCGTGGCGCAAGATGAAAAAGAAAATGGCCTTCGTGCATTACTCAACTTAGGGCATACCTTTGCGCATGCAATTGAAGCGCAAATGGGGTACGGTGTATGGCTACATGGCGAGGCTGTTGCTACCGGAATGGTACTTGCTGCTAAATTAGCGCATACACGCGGTGATTTATCGCAAACTGAGGTAGATAGAATTGTAACGCTACTCAAGCTTTATAATTTACCGACTGAGATCCCAAGTGAAATGACTGCTGAGCAGTTTTTAATGCATATGCGCAAAGACAAAAAAAATAAAAAAGGCACTATCCGCTTTATTTTACCTACTCAATTTGGTCAATGCGCATTGGTAGATGACGTATCAGACGACCAAGTTAGAGCGTTAATCGAGCAATAATGCAGGCGCAAATTTTACCAAGCCGTGTGGCGTTGGTGGATAGAATCGCTCTGCAATTTGAATACGGGCAAAACTTAATTGTATTACTAGGCACCTCTGGCCTAGGCAAAAGTTATATGCTCGAAACCTTCATCACCGACAAATACAACAGTTTTAATAAAGCATTTGTACAAGTAAGTGCCAGTGTCAATGATGTATCACTGATGAGTGATATATTAGAGCAAAGCTTTAACTCTCCGCTGATTGACCACGATTTATCGTTAAGTGAAAACTTTTACCAATTGTTGCAGCAGCAGCCGTGTGAGGCTTGTTTGTGGGTGCTCGATAATGCAAGGCACTTATCTGAAGAGCTATTACAGGAGTTAGAGTTACTTGCCAAAAACAGCCCTATAACGCTTTATATCATGCTAGCTTCGCAATCAAAGCTAGCTATTAATAATGCCGTTGAAATTTACTTAGAGCCTTTATCTGCACATGAATCTAAACAGCTAATGAGCTGGTATTTTCCTAATTTACCGTACGATGAAGACCCCGTATTTAGTGCATTTTTAAATGAAGCGAAAGGCAACCCCAGCTTATTATTAGCATGGCAACCAACCGAGCATGTGGCTGATATTGTAAAAAAAGATAAAGTGTCGTGGCGAGTACACTTAATCTCGTTGTTAATTATAATTATGCTACTTATTATTGGTTTGCTGTATAAAAATGACATGACCCAGTGGTGGCAAACGTACTATCAAAATCAACAAAGCCAAGCCATAGATACCGCTATTCCTGCTTCTAAAATTACCGCTATCCCAAGCGCGTATAAAGAAGTCAGTAATGCTAATTCTGATATTTCAAAAGCGGATTTGCCGTTAGAGCCGGTCAGCGATAAATCACAAGGTAATGTAGCGCCTCATAAAAACGATGTGCCGGCGATAATGCAAAGCCTAACGCGTCAAGCTCAACAAAGCGCTCAGAGTGAACAAAGCGAGGCATTACCACAAAGCTTAAACACTCCTGAGACTATTGAGCCAATTGAAAGTGACGATAAAGAAAGCCCGCAGCCTAAAACCTCAAATAACGTATCGGATAACGCTTGGTATTTAGCTCAGCCAGATAATAATATAACTGTGCAGCTGCTAGCCGTTACACAGGAAAAAATCACCCGTGAGTTTATTATTCAACATAATTTAAGCCAGCGCGCTAAGGTATATCAAACTAAGCGAAATAATAAAGTGTGGTGGGTGGTTACTATTGGCAGTTATGCATCACTCGCTGATGCTAAAAGTGCGTTGTCTGCCTTGTCGAGTGCGCTTAGAAAGAACAAGCCTTTTTATAAAAAAATCAGCAAAATAAAACAAGAAATTGCACGACTTGATCAGTAAACTGACTCACTTTAGTGTAAAATCGCGCTACAGCAGATTGAAGTTAAGAACCAATGCAACAAAAGAGTAGAGCCTTCCTTAAATGGGCTGGCGGTAAATACAGCCTAGTTGAAGATATTAATGCACGTTTATCTCAAGCCAGCAAACACGCTGAAACCTTGGTAGAACCTTTTGTAGGTGCAGGCTCGGTATTTTTAAATAGTAATTTTAAACACTATTTACTCAACGACATCAATGCTGATTTAATTAACTTATACAAAGAGCTCAAGCGCTCGCCTGATGAGTTTATAAGTGACTCTAAAAAACTATTTGTTGATTTAAATAACCACCCAGACGCTTACTACGAATACCGTGTACAGTTTAATAAAAGCAATGATGTATATGAGCGCGCAATGCTCTTTTTATACATGAATCGCCATGGTTACAATGGGCTGTGTAGGTATAACCTCAAAGGCATTTTTAACGTGCCATTTGGTAAATATAAAAAGCCTTATTTTCCAGAAAAAGAAATGTATTTTTTTGCCGAAAAAGCACAAAAAGCCACATTTACCTGCCTAAGCTACGATGATGTATTTAAGCTTGTGCCAAACAATGCGGTTATTTATTGCGATCCGCCTTATGTACCGCTAAGTAAAACAGCGTCGTTTACCTCTTATGCTAAAGGCGGGTTTAATTTAGACGATCAAGCAAACTTGGCAAACTTAGCCGAGCAAGCCGCGTTTGAAAACAATACCCCAGTGCTTATATCTAATCACGATACCGTATGGACGCGAAAAATTTATAGCCAAGCTACACTTGGTAAAATTCAGGTAAAACGTACTATCAGCCCTAAAGGTGGATCACGCAACAAGGTCGACGAGCTAATGGCTATGTATTTAGCACCCAAGCAACCACTGCGTAAATTGTCACTACAAAAATAACAAAAAACAGCACAGCTAAAGCAATAATAAAAAGAGGAGAGTGTTGCTGGAAGTCGGCTTGGCGTTTGTGCTCTGATTGCACACCAAAAAATGCTGCTAGCACACTTTGCAACGCGCTAATAAAGTGCAGCATTATTTAAAATAGAGGTTTTATTGAAGGCGTATTCTTAGCGTCTTCTGGGCTAGTTAATAGCTCTAATAAATCTAAATAATGAAACTGCGCACTGCGGCTATCGCCTGTTAGCCACGAAAACCACGATGAGTCTTCTTCTACTTTCGCACACGTTAAGGTATTTGAAGCGTTTTTACTACTTGCCTGATGCTGACAATTGCTAACTAAGCTTAATTCTTGCTCAGAACTTGGCGCAAAACTAAATGCCCCAATAAATAACAATGCCGACGCAATTAAGATCCCTGTTTTAAATGCACGCATAATATTAGCCTAAAATTAAGTTACTCCTTTAATAATAACAAAAGCTGTATAAATAACAAACTAATATTTATCTGTAATAGCTAAGGCCCGTTGAAACTTATGAGTTAAAGTGTGTTCTCAAGCTAAGAGTTTTTAAATCGCGCCCCGAAGTTTGTAATCGAGTGGGCACAATAACTGCTCTTGCGTTAATCTAATAGCTTACATCATGTAAGCTAAGCTTGTGTGTCCTACTCACGGCCTTGCCAAAAATTAAACACGCTGCCCAAAACTCAAGCATTAAAGCTCAACACGCCCTAAAGCTTTTTATAAATAAATACTTATATATTTAAATCGAAATTTTAGTTATGCCTAATTTACAGTGTATTACTTGGGAAACTTCAGCATTTACGGTACATTAAGGCATACTTTACTGATTGACGGATTACTATGTTAAACCCTGAACAAAAATACTTAATTGCGCCTTCTATTTTGTCTGCCGATTTTGCAAAATTAGGCGAAGATGTGGATAAAGTACTCGCTGCAGGCGCTGATGTAGTACATTTTGATGTCATGGACAATCACTACGTGCCTAATCTCACTATTGGGCCTATGGTGTGTAAAGCGCTTAGAGATTACGGTGTAACAGCGCCTATAGATGTGCACCTAATGGTAAAACCAGTCGATAGTATAATTCCTTTGTTTGCAGAGGCCGGCGCATCAATAATTACTTTTCACCCTGAGGCCAGCGAGCATATAGACCGCACCATACAGCTCATTAAAGACCATGGTTGTAAAGCAGGCTTAGTATTTAACCCTGCCACTAGCCTTAGCTACCTCGATCACGTTATTGATAAGCTAGATACTATTTTATTAATGTCGGTAAACCCAGGCTATGGCGGCCAAAGCTTTATTCCCCACACCCTTGAAAAACTAGCTCAAGCAAAGCAGCGTATAGTTGAGTCGGGTCGTGATATTCGCCTAGAAGTAGATGGTGGTATTAAAGTTGATAACATAGCCGCAGCAGCGCAAGCAGGTGCCGATATGTTTGTAGCAGGGTCTGCTATTTTTAATGAGCCTGATTACAAAGTTGTTATTGATCAAATGCGTGAGCAGTTAGGAAACGTAAAGTAATGAAATATGATGTAGCTTTGTTCGACCTTGACGGCACACTTGTTGATAGCGTTTACGATTTATACCTAGCAGTAAACTTAACACTGAGTGATTTAGCGTTTCCTATTGTTAGCCAAAGCTTGGTTGAAAGCTGGATAGGCAACGGTATTGAAACCCTAGTCAAACGTGCACTCAGCGGCGATATGCAAATTAGCGAACATTTAGATGAAGCGCTTAGTGCAAAAGCCATTGCCTTATTTTACCAACATTATGAGCAGCTAGTGGGCAAGTATAGTGTGTTGTATCAGCATGTAGAAACAGGGCTCAGTGCTTTGCGGGGCATGCCAAAAGCACTTGTTACTAATAAGGCGCGTCTATTTACCGAGCTACTACTTGATAAGCTTTCCCTTACCAGTCACTTTGAAGTGATAGTGTGTGGAGACGACATGGCTAAAAAGCCTTCACCAGCGCCTTTATTGTATGCATGTAAAAAGCTGAATGTTGAGCCGAGTAAGGCTATTATGATTGGCGATTCAAAAAGCGATATATTGGCAGCACATGCCGCTAAAATTGATGTAATAGCGGTGGATTATGGTTATAACCAAGGCGAAAATCTTGAGGATTATAATCCACAGTACCTATGCGATAACTTCTTAGATATAATACCAACACTAACACAGCGTTAAAATTTTTAATTAACTAAACAGTAAAGGAAAATCATGAGTAAACCAGTAGTTTTAAGTGGCATTCAGCCAACCGGTGGTATGACAATAGGCAACTATGTTGGCGCTATTAACCAGTGGCTAAAGCTACAGGAAGACCACGAAAGTTTCTTTATGCTTGTTGATTTACACGCGATTACTGTTCGCCAAGAGCCTGAACTTCTTCGCTCTCGTGTATTAGATGGTATAGCGTTATACGCGGCATGTGGCATAGACCCTGAAAAATCGGCCTTATTTGTACAGTCGCAAGTGCCAGAACACGCGCAGTTAGCATGGGTGCTAAATTGTTATGCGCAAATGGGCGAGCTTAACCGCATGACCCAGTTTAAAGACAAGTCATCTAAGCATGCTAACAATGTAAACGTCGGTTTATTTTCGTACCCAGTATTGCAAGCAGCGGATATTTTATTATACCAAGCTGACCAAGTACCGGTAGGGGATGACCAAAAGCAGCACTTAGAGCTAACGCGTGATATAGCTACACGCTTTAATAATTTATACGGTGACGTATTTAAGTTACCTGAGCCATATATTCCCGAATTTGGCGCACGTGTAATGAGCCTTCAGGATCCGCTCAAAAAAATGTCTAAGTCTGACGAAAACCCTAATGGCTACATCATGCTATTAGATGAGCCTAAAAAGATTGAGAAAAAGCTTAAAAAAGCAGTAACCGATTCAGACGAGCAAGCGCGTATTTACTTTGACCGTGCTGAAAAGCCAGGCGTTTCTAATTTACTTACTTTATTAAGCGTAGCCACTAAGCGCTCAATTGAAGACTTAGTGCCAGAGTATGAAGATAAAATGTATGGCCACCTGAAAAAAGACACAGCCGATGCAGTTGTTAGCATGATTGAGCCAATCCAAGCACGTTTTAAAGAGATCAGAGAAGATCAAAACCTACTTGATAGCATCATGAAATCAGGCGCAGAAAAAGCCAGTGTACGTGCAGAAAAAACACTTAAATCGGTTTACGATGCACTAGGGTTTATTCCTCGTACATAAATTAGTATAAGCAAATAAAAATGCCGCTAAACTTAGCGGCATTTTTGTGACTTTTAATGAATACTTTTTATTATCTATCTTAAAGCAATGGCTTTAGGTAATGCCCAGTATGCGAGCGTTCACATTCGGCTACTTCTTCAGGCGTGCCTGCAATGAGTATTTCACCGCCGCCAGCGCCCCCTTCAGGGCCTAAATCAACCACCCAGTCTGCGGTTTTAACCACATCTAAGTTATGCTCAATTACCACAATGGTATTACCATGATCGCGCAGGCGATGTAATACCACAAGTAGTTGTTCAATATCGGCAAAGTGAAGGCCGGTTGTTGGCTCATCAAGTATATACAGTGTTTTACCTGTATCGCGTTTAGATAGCTCACGAGCCAGTTTTACACGTTGTGCTTCACCACCAGAGAGCGTGGTAGCAGCTTGCCCCAAACGAATATACGATAAACCAACGTCCATTAGCGTTTTAAGTTTACGCGCTATTGCAGGTATTTTATCAAAGTAGTCGTGCGCGTCTTCAACGGTCATTTCGAGCACTTGGTGAATGTTTTTACCTTTGTATTGTACTTCTAAGGTTTCGCGGTTATAGCGCGCGCCCTTACATACATCACACGGTACATATACATCAGGTAAAAAGTGCATTTCTACTTTAATTACACCATCACCTTGGCAGGCTTCACAGCGCCCGCCTTTCACGTTAAAGCTAAAGCGACCTACTTTATAGCCGCGAGAGCGGGCTTCTTGTGTCCCTGCAAATAACTCACGAATACCGGTAAAAATACCTGTGTAGGTTGCAGGGTTTGAGCGCGGTGTGCGACCAATTGGGCTTTGGTCAATATCAATCACTTTGTCAAAATGATCAAGGCCACTAATTGATTTGTAAGGCGCGGCTTCTGCTGTGGTCGCGCCATTAAGCTCAGTATGCGCAAGCTTAAAGAGTGTATCGTTAATGAGCGTTGATTTACCTGAGCCCGATACCCCTGTAATACAGGTTAATAAGCCAAATGGAATTTTTAAATCTACATTTTTTAGGTTATTACCTGTGGCACCAAATAGTTCAAGCCATTTGTCGCTGGTTGGGTTACGCTCTTGTGGCACTTCTATTTTGCGCACGCCTGATAAAAACTGGCCAGTTACAGAGTCTTTAGTGGCTAAAATATCGTCACGTGTACCTTGTGCAATAATATGTCCGCCGTGTACACCCGCACCTGGGCCAATATCAATAATGTGATCGGCTGCGCGAATCGCGTCTTCGTCGTGCTCAACAACAATAACGGTATTACCTAAGTCGCGTAAATGTACCAATGTTTGTAATAAACGGTCGTTATCGCGCTGGTGTAAACCAATTGATGGTTCATCCAGTACGTACATTACGCCTACAAGGCCTGCACCTATTTGACTGGCTAAACGAATACGCTGGGCTTCACCACCGGAGAGGGTATCGGCACTGCGCTCAAGCGATAAGTAATTAAGGCCTACATTAATTAAAAACGATAAGCGGTCGCGAATTTCTTTCAGGATTTTTTCAGCTATTTGAGCTTTTTGACCTGTTAGCGATAACCCTTCAAAAAAGTCCATCGCTTCGCCAATACTCATAGTTGTAATAGCAGGTAGGTTTGTTTGACCTATAAATACGTGGCGTGCTTCTTGGCGCAAACGCGAGCCATGACAACTAGGGCACGCTTGGCTAGTTTGATATTTAGCGAGCTCTTCACGCACCGAGTTTGACTCAGTTTCGCGATAGCGACGGTTCATGTTGTTTAACACGCCTTCAAACTCGTGGTTGCGTGTTATTAAATCGCCTCTGTCGTTACGGTAGTTAAAGGCTATTTTTGTTTGCCCTGAGCCTTCTAAAATAATTTTTTGCGATTCTTTAGCCAGCTTTTCAAATGGCACATCTAAATCAAAGTTATAGTGCTCGGCGACCGCCTGTAGCATTTGAAAATAATAAAAGCTGCGTTTATCCCAGCCTTTAATAGCACCACCGGCAAGGCTGAGCTCTGGGTTATGTACCACACGGTTGGGATCAAAGTATTGGCGTACGCCTAAACCATCACAGCTTTGACACGCACCGGCAGGGTTATTAAACGAAAATAAGCGCGGTTCTAATTCGGTCATTGCGTAGCCACAGGTAGGGCAGGCAAAATTTGCCGAGAACAGCATTTCTTCTATCGTGCTGTCGTCCATGTAGGCTACATTTGCCACACCGCCAGACATCTCAAGTGCGGTTTCGAACGACTCTGCTAAACGCTGCTGTTGGCCATCTTTTACTTTAAAGCGGTCAACCATCACTTCAATAGTGTGTTTTTTATGAAGCTCAAGCGTTGGTGGATCTGATAAGTCGCATACTTCGCCATCTATACGAGCGCGAATGTAGCCTTGGCTTGCAAGTTGCTCAAGTAATTTAACGTGCTCACCTTTACGATCTTTAACTACTGGCGCTAAAAGCATCAGTTTAGTGCCCTCTGGCAGTGCTAAAACGGTATCAACCATTTGGCTAATTGTTTGTGCTGCAAGTGGTAAGTCGTGGGTTGGGCATCGTGGTTCGCCCACGCGGGCAAACATTAAACGCAAGTAATCGTATATTTCGGTAATGGTACCCACTGTTGAGCGAGGATTGTGCGATGTAGATTTTTGCTCAATAGAAATGGCGGGAGAGAGGCCTTCAATATGATCAACGTCAGGCTTTTCCATTAACGATAAAAATTGCCTTGCGTAGGCAGAAAGTGACTCAACATAACGACGCTGTCCTTCTGCATATAAAGTATCAAATGCCAGTGATGACTTTCCCGAACCAGATAGGCCTGTGATAACAATTAATTTATCACGTGGGATGGTTAGGCTGATGTCTTTTAAATTGTGCGTACGGGCGCCTCGGACTTCAATGTTTTCCATGCTATCTCGTTTATTACCAAAATTATTTGTCCAGTATCGCATAATACGAAACATTATTAATCAATGATCAACGAAAAAATCCTTACTTATAGGCGATTAATTATTGCCAAGCTTGTGGTAGAATCCCAGCCTAAATTTTTCATATCGTAAGAATACGCAGATAATGACCGCATCTTCACTTAATTCACGAGAAAAGCGCGCCGCTGTATCGCTGGCGAGTGTGTTTGCATTTAGAATGCTCGGCTTGTTTATGCTGATGCCTGTATTGGCTATTTATGGCCAATCGCTTGATGGTTTTTCGCCTATGTGGATAGGATTTGCTATTGGCGCGTATGGCTTAACGCAAGCGGTACTGCAAATTCCTATGGGGCGTTTGTCAGATAAAATAGGCCGTAAAAAAGTAATTGTTGGTGGCTTAGTTGTGTTTGCGTTGGGCTCTGTTATTGCAGCCCTTGCTGAATCTATTCAAATGGTTACAGTGGGCCGTGCACTACAGGGTATGGGCGCTATAGCCAGTGCGCTGCTTGCTTTTGCCAGCGACCTAAGCCGCGACGAACAGCGCCCTAAAGTAATGGCCGTAATTGGTATGAGTATAGGCATGAGCTTTGCTTTTGCTATGTTACTTGGGCCTATTGTTGCCGCGTCGTGGGGTGTCGCGGGGGTATTTTGGTTAACAGCAATACTTGCCGTGTTCGGTATTGGTATTATTTTATTTTTAGTGCCAAACGCAGTAAACAAAGCGCCCAAAGGCGATACCTTGGCAAGCTTTAGTGATATTAAAAAGCTTATTAAGCATCCGCAATTATCGCGCTTAAATGCAGGCGTATTACTGCTACATTTAACGCTAACCACTATTTTTGTGGTACTACCCAGCCAACTAATAAAAGATGGCTTAGTGGCAAACCACCATTGGTATTTATATATTCCGGTATTGCTGTCAGCGTTTATTTTAATGGTCCCTATTATGATTATTGCCATTAAAAAAGAAAAAGAAAAACAAGCGTTTATTGGCTCGGTAGCACTGCTTTCTATTAGTATGTTTGCTATGTCTATTTGGGTGAATAGCGTAGTTGGCATTGCCATTTGTATGTTGCTTTATTTTGTAGCATTTAATTTTTTAGAAGCCACTATGCCTGCGCTTGTATCGCGTATTGCTCCCGCTAGCCAAAAAGGTTCGGCAATGGGTGGGTATTCGTCTAGCCAGTTTTTGGGGGCTTTTTTAGGTGGTATTTTAGGGGGTTATGTTGCCCAAACTACAAGTACGCAAGCTGTGTTTGCGGCAGCGGCACTTGTTGGGTTAATATGGCTTATTATTGCGTGGAAAATGCAAGTCCCACCGAAAAGTAAAGTTATTAGTTTAATGACCAATTTAAGTTCTGAAGAGCAAGCTCAAGCACTTGCTTCTCAGCTAGTTGCTTTACCTGGCGTAATAGAAGCAACAGTAGTACGCGACGAAAGCCGCAGCTATTTAAAGATTAATGATAAAGAATTTGACCTAGACCAAGCACGTAAAGTAGCTGGTTTAATCTAACGTTTATAGGAGAAGGTTCCATGGCACGCGGTGTGAACAAAGTAATTTTGGTTGGTAATTTAGGACAAGATCCTGAAGTTCGTTACATGCCTAATGGCAATGGTGTAGCAAATATTACCTTAGCAACGTCAGACAGCTATAAAGACAAAAACACTGGCCAAATGGTTGATAAAACTGAATGGCACCGTGTAGTATTTTTTGGCAAGCTAGCTGAAATTGTTGGTGAGTACTGCCGTAAAGGCTCGCAAATTTACGTTGAAGGTAAACTTCAAACACGTAAATGGACCGACCAACAAGGCCAAGAAAAATACACAACAGAAATCGTTGTTGATGGCTTTACGGGTCAAATGCAAATGCTAGGTGCTCGCGGTGGCGATCACCAAGGTGGTGGTTATCAAGGTAATCAAGGCGGCCAACAAGGTGGCGGTTACCAAAATAATCAACAAGGCGGTGGCTATGGTCAAAACAACCAAGCTCAAAACAGCCAGCAAGGTGGCTATGCACCACAACAACAAGCTGCACCAGCACAACGCCCAGCTGCAGCACCTGCTCCACAGCAAAATAACCAATACCAACAATCAAACAACAGTGGCTTTGCTCCTGGGCAAAGTAATGCGCCACAGCAGCAAGGTGGTTTTGCACCTAAGCCGCAAAACGCCCCTCAGGGCGGTGCATCAAATCCTATGGAACCAACAATAGATTTTGATGACGACATTCCGTTTTAACCAAAGACAAAAAAACAAATGTTGAAAAATAATATTAAAAGCCGCTATTTAGCGGCTTTTTTGTAACTACACGTTGTCTTGTCCTGAAATGTGTTTACACATTTAGGACTTATTTTATGAAAACCACTAAAACTAAAGACGTTAAGCGTACTCAGCGAGATTATACATTAGGCTTTAAATTATCTATTGTTGAGCAA